>Ga0302183_10001700_pt1 | contig 10400 bp, 10 predicted proteins | sample I_Palsa_N3_2_FD_200232 | JGI IMG/M metagenome (GOLD analysis project Ga0302183, IMG submission 200232) | Peat permafrost microbial communities from Stordalen Mire near Abisko, Sweden - I_Palsa_N3_2 | ecosystem: Environmental > Terrestrial > Soil > Palsa > Peat permafrost | place: Sweden...
CCGAAATATCTCTTCAGTGGGACCAAAGGCATCAAGAAATCATGATACTCGCCGGATTCACGGGAAGCAAATCACCCCATGCTAGAATTGCGCGATGGCACTCGTCTCCGCCAAAAAAACCATCTCGCCCGGGGGAACCATCAACGGGGTCGTGGAGCTTCCCGGCGACAAGTCCATCTCCCACCGCTACGCCATCATCGCCGCGCTGGCCGAAGGCCGCAGCGAAATCTTGAATTATTCCTCGGCAGCGGATTGCCGCAGCACGCTCAGTTGCTTGCGCCGCCTCGGCCTCGAAATCGACTCTACCCCCGAACGAGTGCGCATCTGGGGCAAGGGTCTGGACGGCCTGCAAGCCCCTCGGCGCTCGCTCGACGCGGAAAACTCCGGCACCACCACGCGTCTGCTCGCGGGCGTGCTCTCAGGCCAATCTTTCTCTTCCACTCTTACCGGCGATGCTTCGTTGCGCCGCCGCCCCATGCGCCGCGTCATGGAGCCACTGCGCAAAATGGGTGCCGAGATCACAGCTCAGGAAGGGGACTGCGCCCCGCTTGAAATCCGCGGTGGAAATCTCCATGCCATTGATTACTCCATGCCCATTCGCAGCGCCCAGGTGAAGTCGGCCATTCTTCTGGCCGGCCTGTACGCCGATGGAGTCACCACCGTGCATGAGTCCGTGCGCACGCGCGACCACACCGAGCTGGCCCTGCGCGAATTCGGCGCCACCATCGAAAGCCTGAAGACCTCCGTTCGCATTCATCCGCGCCCCAAGCTCCTCGCGCGCCAACTCATCGTCCCCGGCGACCTGTCGAGCGCCGTCTTTTTCATCGGCGCCGCGCTGGTTCTCCCCGAATCGTCGCTCATGCTGCACAACGTGGGCTTGAATCCCACGCGCGCGCGCGTCCTCGATTTCCTCATCTCCATAGGCGCGGCGATTCACCTGGCCTCCGTGCAATTGCGCGACGGCGAATTGATCGGAGATGTCTCCGTGCGCCACGCGCCGCTTTCCGGCGGAGCCATTTCCGGCGCACAGACCGCCGAAATGATTGACGAGCTGCCCATGCTCGCCGCGCTCGGCCCCTTCACCGAGCACGGAATCGAAATCCACGACGCCCAGGAACTCCGCGTCAAGGAAAGCGACCGCATCACCACGCTGGCAGAGGGCTTGCGCCAGATGGGCGCGCGTGTGGAGGAGTTTCCCGATGGACTGCGCGTGGAAGGCCGCTCCGCGGGAAAACTCCGTGGGGCCAAGGTCACTCCGCAGGGCGATCATCGCATCGCCATGGCGCTCGCAATTGCGGCGCTGGGCGCCCAGGGCAATTCCGTCATCCGCGACGCCGGCTGCGTGGGCGTCTCGTTCCCTGAGTTTTTCAGTATCCTCGAACGCCTGCGCGGAAAAGATTCTTAGCGCGAGTTAGACGGCGGGCAATGCGTCCTTCCGGGTGCTATTACGAGGATTTCCGCAGGTAAACTGTTCCGTAGCTCGTGGCGATGTTGATTTTCGGCCCGCCCGACCCCACCTTGCCGCTAAGCCGGCCGGTCTGATTTTCGTTCGCTGGTTTCAGTCCCGGCTCTTCGAAATCGCTCTGTACTTCCCCTGATTGCGACACCGCCGAAATCTCGAAACTCGAATTCGACGGCAGCGTCACATCCACTGCGCCCGACGCATTCGCGATGCTGATGTCCTCCCGCGGAGGTTTCAAATAGCGCACCTTGATGTCCCCGTGCGTGTCGGCGATATCGAGCTTCCCGGCAACGTTTTCGACGTCAATGTCCTTGTCATGCGTATTCATTTTGGTCAGCCCGCCGACGTCGGAAATCTCAATTTGCCCGGAGTCCAGTTCCATCCGTCCGCTCAGATTCACGAGCGTCAGGTCCGCCTTTTGCGAACCGTAATGCGTCGTCCCGGCAACGCTGCGAACGTGTATCGGGCCGAAAAAATCCCCGGCGAAATCCGCATTCCCCTTTACCTCGGACACTTCAATCTCGCTGCCGTGTCCCATCACGTTGACGTTGCCCGCCACCTTGCTGATGCGCGCGTCGCCCTTCTCCAGTTTCACGCTGACGCTTGACCCCACATCATGCACCTCGATATCCCCGGACTGGGCCCTGGCCTCGACCGCCCCCGCCACCCCTGAAATCTGTATGTCCCCGCGATCCGAACTCGCCGTCACCCAAACTTTTTTCGGCAGCGTCACGTCCAGATCCACCGTCACGTGCCCGCCCGTGTCTTCAAGATTCACCGGATGAACGCTGTAACCGTCCCCTGTCTGCTCGATCACCACGTTCAGCGTTTTCATTCTGTCCTGCGCCGATGTTTCGCTCGCGCCTTCCGCGGTCTCGTTCACGCTCACCCGCACATCGTCTCCGTCGCCTGCGTGCGCCGTGATGCTTCCGCGAACCGTCGTGATGGTCACGTGCGAATTCGCTGGAATTGTTTTTGCCGGCAGTTCCTGGCTCTGCGTGGCCTGGTGATTGAAGAATCCGATATCGATGTTCATGTCCGGATTCTTTTCCCGGATCTTTGTGTAAATTCCCATCGCGGCCAGAACGAAGAAAACAAGAATCAAGAGCGCCGCCTCGCCGCCGTTCAATAACGCTGGGCGCCCTTGTCCCGCGCGCTGCGCTCGCAGGTGGTCGAACAGCTTCGCCACGCCCCACAGAATGATCACCACGGGCCAGTAGCGCCAGAACAGATGCCACATGCTGAGTTCCGGATGGAATCGCGCCAGAAGAAACAAAACGCCGAGCAGAATCAGGAGCAATCCGCTGAAGATGGAGCTGCGTTGTCGCCGGCCGTCGCTCAAGCAGTCCTCACGAGCCCAGGTGTCCTTCTTGCGACGCCAGCGCCTGCAAAACCAGGATCACGCCGATCACGATCAAAAGGATGGGCCACAAGTCGCCGAAGCTGTAGCGGCTGTATTCGCCGATCAGAAACAGCACGCCGATGGTGATAAGTATCAGCGGACCCATAAGTCCGCGCACTCGGCAGTGTGCGCACCCGCAATGTGTCCGAACCGTATCCGCCATTCGAGTTCTCCTACGAGTTCCGCTGCAAGCGGTCCCACACCAGCCATCCGCCGATGATAATCAGCCCCGCCGGCCAGGCCTTCGCGAACCACTCCGTTTCCAGCAAGCCAAAATTCTTCATCAGCAGCAACGCGCCGATGCCGATCAGCACCAGCGCGCCAATCGGCTTCCGGTTGCTCCCGCTCGGGGCCAGCCCCGCCGGCTCAGGTTCGCCCAGCCGCCGCGCTTTGGCCGTGCGATACGCTTCGACCGGCATGTAGAAATAAAAACAGCCCAGTGCAATTCCCAGGAACGCGTCGTAGCCGCCCGGCAGATCGCTATTCAGCAGCGCGATAATTCCCGCGAAAATCAGCACATGAATCAACGCCTTGATGTACTCGCCGTTGTACACCGCCCCAAGTCCGGGAATGAATCCGAGGAATGCGGCGAGTCCCGGGTTCACATCCGGCTTGCCCGCCGCCGGTGTGACCGGCGCGGACACCAATCCCGCCAGGCAAGTTTCGCAATACAGCGCCCCGCGAACTTCGCGCGTACATTCCGGGCACAGCGGTTTGCCGCAGTTCCGGCAAAAGCCGGTGGCCTCCACTTCCGGGTGCACGGCACATTTCATCGCGGGCTCCTGGCGGCGTTGTTGAACATGCCTTGGGCCATGTTCCCGGCCCAGGCGTCGGTTAAGACAAACGCAAACATCGTTCCGTGTTGCACCTGGCTTCGTCCCGGATGCGGCTCCGTTTGCGATTTCTGCTGCGGATTCGTATTCGGCGGCTGCGAATTATTCTCTTGTTGCGGAGTCGGCGCAGGCGTGCTCGCCGGCGCGCTCTCCGGCTCGGGCTGCAGCTTCGATTGAATCTCGTACACCACGCGCAGATCATTCACGAATTTCACGCTGCGTGCGTAGGTCAGGTGCGCTTGCCGGTTGGCCGTGTGCAAAAAGTTCGTCGGACTCAGGTCCGCCTTCTTCAATCGGGACGGTTTCACTCCGCCCACATAGAAAACCAATATGCAGCAGGCCGCCACCGTGGCCAATCCCATCGTGAATCGCGGACGCCACAGCATCGCCGCCCAGCCGAACCATCGCTGCACGCCCTCGCTCTGCTTCCGCGGCCCCAGCGTGGCCTCCAGTATCTTCGCCGCCAGTTGCGGAGGCTCCTCCAGCATCTCGAGCTTTTGTATCCGGCTGACGATTCCGCCCACCTGCTCCGCCAATTGCGCGCAGCTCGCGCATCCCGCCGCGTGCGCCGAAAACGCCGCCGCTTCCTCCGGCGTAAGTTTCCCGTCGAGATATTCGCTCAGCCGTTCTTCCGTGAATGCGCAGTTCCAGTCCATGTTTTTCTCGTTTTCTTTCGCTTCCCGCTGCTAATTCTTGAAATCGGGCTTCACGCCCATCTCCACCAAAATTCGCGCCAGCTCGATCCGTCCCCGGTTAATCCTGGATTTTACCGTGCCCTCCGGCACTTGCAGCACCTCTTGTATCTCGTTGTATTCCAGGCCCTGCAAATCGCGCAAGATCACCGACTCGCGCAGTTCCGGCGAGAGCCGCGCCAGTGCGCGTTGCAATTGAACGCTCAACTCCGCCGCCTGCGCCAGTTTGTCCGGCGCCCGCGCCGTTGAATGTTTTTGCTCCACCTGCGTCATGGAGTCGTCGATCGAATCCGTTTGCCGGTCGTGCCGCGTGCGCCGGTAGTTGTCCACCAGCAGGTTGCGCGTCACGCTCGTCAGCCAGGTGGGAAAAGCCCCGAACGCAGGCTTGTAGCTCGCGAGCGTCCGGTACAGGCGCAGAAAAACTTCCTGGCTCAGGTCCTCGGCTTCCGTCGCGTTCCCGGTGAACCGGTAGCACAGGTTGAACACGCGCCGCGTGTGCCGCCGCACAAGCTCCTCCCAGGCCGGCCCTTCGCCCCGGAGACATTGCTGCACCAGTTGGGCATCGGGCTCCAATCGTTTTTAGCCTCGCATCCTTCATCTTTCGGCCTCACACAATGAAACGTACTTTCGCCCCCAAAAGTTCCCCATTGTGTGCGATTCCGAACGGCCTCTCCGGCCGTTTGCTCACGCTTCGCGGACCGCAGCTTTGCATCGCATCTTATCCGCCTTCCACGCGCAAACACAAGCACGCGGCAAAAGCCCTTTTCAGAAGGGTTTGCGGAGCCCGTCTCAGCGTATTCCGACCTGCCCCCGTACGCTGTCAATCAACTTCTTGGAGTCATAGCCAACCCCCGCCTTGAACACCGTCTCGACGTTCTCGATATCCTCGATGTTCTTGGAAGGATCGCCCTTGATCAAAACAAGGTCTGCCTGTTTCCCGGCCACAAGCGTTCCGATTCGATCTTGCTGGCCGAGATATATCGCGCCGTTCTCCGTCGCGATCTGGATGGCTTCGAGGGGAGTGAATCCGGCTTCAACCAGCAGTTCGACTTCGCGTTGATCCCCGAATCCCGGCAGCACGCCCCCGTTCCCGGTCGGATCGGGCCCGGCGAGCAGCAACCCTCCCGCTTTGGAGAATGCCACCTCGAAATCCATCTCTTTGCGCATCAGCGACATCATCGGCGAATCCATAGTGACGAACGCACGCGCCGTCAGATAGCTTTCGCGCGATTCCGCGGACATCGCGTCCAGCGTCCGCCGCTGTATTTTCGGCCGGCCCGGCACGCCGGCCTCGAACACCGGCAGCGTCGAAGTCACCGCCACGTGATGTGACACCAGATTGTGGATCAGTTCCTGCACCGCCGCTCCATTCACGTCTTGTTTCAACCAGGCCATGCTTCCACCCTGCGCGCAAACGTCTGGTTTCTTATCCGCCGCGAATTCGGTGTCCGCAAAAACCGGGCCATGCTCCAAATCATCGATGCCCAGCGCGACCGCTTCCGGCCAGGTCACCGAACAAAGATGCCCCGTCAATTTCAGTTTCCGCGCATGCGCTTCCTCGATCGCCACTCTGAGCTCTTCGCGCGTGATGTTCATGTACGCTTTGAACGACGTCATGCCCTCCGCCGCCCAGTAATCCACCGTTCGTTTTGCATCGTCCGGCCCGGTCAGCTCATGCATTTGCGCAAAACGCGTCGGCGCCCCTTCCAGATACGGCGCCGTGGCGTCAATGCTCGGCCCCGGCATCAGATTTGCATCGATGCGGCTCTTAACTTTCAGGTCCGTGTACGGCTCCAGGCTTCCGGTCGTGCGCATCGTGGTTACGCCTGCCGCAAGATAAAGCCGCGGCGCGGTGTAAGGTATTTCCGCGATGAACAGTCCCGGCTCGCCAATCTTCCCGCCTGCAACTTGGACCGCGATTGAATCCGTATAGTAGAGATGGTTGTGCATTCCAACCAGGCCCGGAATCACCGTGTAGCCCGTCCGATCGATTTGTCGCGCACCCTGCGGAATTGCGGCCGACGCAGCTGGTCCCATCGCCTCTATCTTGCCGTTCAGAATTACCACCGCCTGGTCTTCCTTCGCCGCCGCGCCCGTCCCATCGATCACGCGCACGTGGTTAAGCACGAACACCGGCGCATCCACGCTCACGAACTCCGCCACATCACCCGGCGTCGGCGATTGGGCGGACGCGGCTGTCGCCACGAGCAATGAAACAAACAAAACGAAGAAACGCATTTGTGCACCTCGCAAGACCTGCCATTAAGAATTCGACAGGAGGAGCCGCGATTCTACCCCAGTGCTTCTCGAAGAGGAACGGCGGGGCTTCCTCGTTGGGCCGCCAGCGCGTCCTTGACACTCTCCGAACCTTACTGCTACGGTTCGCTATCGATGTTCCAGCGCATACGAAAGTTCCTCCTGCTCCTGCTCGCCCTCCTGGCGCTGGCCTATTTATTTTACAAATTCCGCAATTCCATCACCCTCGAAGGATTTCATTGGAGCATGGTGGCCGAATCGCTCCGCCAAGCGCGCCTCCCGCTGCTGTTGCTCTCCATCGTCGCGGTTTACGGCCTCTACGCCCTTCGCGCCCTTCGCTGGATGGCCTTTTCCCGCACGCTTGGCCGCACGAATTTTTGGAACGTGTACTCCGCCACGCTCATGGGCTTCGCCGCCCTGTTCCTCCTGGGCCGCGCCGCCGAGCCCATCCGTCCCGTCCTGATTGCCAAGAAAGATTCGCTCTCCATGCCGCGCATGTTCGGCGTGTACGTTCTCGAACGCGTCTTCGATATGGCTGCCACCGCCATTCTCGCGGGCGCAGCGCTTCTCATGTTCAAGGGCCACGGCCTAATCAACGACCAGAACGCGCACATGATGTCCGCCGCGAGATCCGCCGGAGCCGCCTTGTTCGCCGGCCTCGTCGTCGTCGTTGCCTTCCTGATTTATTTCCGCTATCACGGTGCGGAGTGGCTCAAGCGCCGGCTGCAGCATCCCACCTGGCGGACCGGCTGGCGCAGCAAAGTGGCGCTGCTGCTCGAAGGTTTCACCGACGGCCTGCAGGGCATTCGCACCTGGACCGATTTAGGCGTTCTCATCGCCTACACCGCGGCCCACTGGCTCCTCGTGGTGTTCTGCTATCTGTGGATCTCCCACGCTTTCGGTGGCGAGCTCGCGCAGCTGAATTTTGCCGGCGCCACGCTCGTGCTGGCCTTCACCATGGTAGGCTCCGCGCTGCAGCTTCCCGGCGTGGGCGGTGGCGCGCAGCTCGCCACTTTTCTTGTATTCACCCTCGTCTTTGGAGTAGAAAAAGAGCCGGCCGCCGTTGCCGCCATCATGCTCTGGCTGATTACCTTCGCCGGCTGCTGTTTGGTGGGCTTGCCGCTGCTGTTTCGCGAAGGCTGGTCCATGGGCGAACTCCGGCGCATGGCCAGCGCCGAAGCCCAGGCCGCGGAAGCTGCTGAAGCCGCGGCGTGGTCGAAAAGCGTGGACAGTTCAAGTCCGGGAGAGAGGCCGCAGTGAAGTGTCCCTTCTGTGCGCATCTGGATGACAAAGTGGTGGACTCACGCGAGGGTCGCGATGGCGATCTCATCCGCCGTCGCCGCGAATGTTTGAAGTGCGAGCGCCGCTTCACCACCTACGAGCGCATCGACGAAATCCCCTACATGGTCATCAAGAAGGACGGCCGCCGCGAAAAATTCGAGCGCCAAAAACTTTTGCAGGGTTTGCTGAAAGCCTGCGAGAAGCGCCCGGTCCCGGTCGGCAAGCTCGAAACCATTGTGGACGAAGCCGAGCAATTCGTCAGCGAAGCTCCCGAGCGCGAGCGCACCACCTCCGAGATCGGCAAGCTCATCATGGACAAGCTGAAAAAACTCGACAAGGTCGCCTACGTGCGCTTCGCGTCCGTCTATCTCGATTTCAAGGACGTGAAGGAATTCATGGACGAGCTAAAAGGCCTGCTGAAGGATCGCGCGAAAAAATAACTGCCGACTAAGCTTGCCAAACCCCCGCCGCAAATTTCTTGATGGTTCGAAATCCGAGGTGCTCGTATAGCTGCACCGCCTGGGCATTCGCGCTTGTGACCGTCAGCGACAGCGATTCGTAGCGCCGCCGCTTCAGCGCCAGAATCGAACTCTCCATCATCGCCCGTCCGATGCCGTGGCCCTGGTATCCCGGCATCACGCAAATCTGCGTCGTGTGCCCCACGCCCTCTGCTACCGTCGAAGTGAGCACCATCCCAACCGGCCGGTCGCCCGTCGTTGGCCGCACCAGAAATGACGCCTCCGGCAAAAATTGTCCGCAGCCCGGCAGCAGCACAATATTGCGCAGGAATTTCATTCCCCCCGCTTCGCTGCGGTACTGATCGTTAATCTCCCCGTCCACGTGATTCGCATACGCCAGCTGAATCAGCCGCGCTGCGGGTTCGAAAGCGCGGTCGTTCCACGGCTCCAGCCGCAAGCCGCTCGAAAGTGCTTGGGCCCCGAGTTTCGCTTCCGCGAGCGACAGCAGCATGAACTGCCGCGCGTGCAATCGAAAATACTGCGAAAGAAACGCCGGATCGAGCTCCGTACCGAATGGCATCAGCTGTGCTTCCACGCGCTGCAGACGGGGAGTGGCGCGCAGCGACGATACCATCTCGGTCACCAGGCTCTTCGTCACCGCCCCCTGCGCCGGATTCGACGAAACGAAAAGCCCGCCGATCAATCCCTTGTGATCCTCCAGCACGTAGAATCCGTACCCCGCAGGCTTCGAGTTCTCCAGCGCCACGTAGCCGCCCAGCGAATGCGAATCAATGAACTTCCGGATCAGGTCCACCGACGGGCGATAGTCCCAGTGCAGCTCCTCGCGCCAATGCCGCGTCTCCTCCTGAAACAATGGTTCCAGCGCGCGCGATTGTATTTGCCGGAGATCGACGATCTGCATAAGTGCCCGAAACGCCCCGCAATCATTATAACTACGCCCAGTGCCGGAACCCAACTCAGCAGCGGACTCTCGGCGAGGATTAACTATCGCGAAGCACCACGGAGAAGGGAACGGACGTTGGCGAGAAGTGTGCTAACATCCGATTCGCCGAGGCGTCAGGCTTCATGCGCCCGCGCTTAACGGATGGCCGTCTTCTCAGAGCTCCGCTATCCCACAACGCGTCTCGCCAAGCTCTTCTCCAGCCTCTTGGCGATAATCCTCTTCGGATTCGTTTCGATTGCCACCGTTTCGGGCTTTCTCCTGTATCAGATTCTCCGGCCCGCGCGCACGCCCTCGGCGCTAGACTTGAATGTGATGATGGGCCACCCGAGCTCCGTCACCTTCACTCTGGCGGATGGCACCAGTCGCGACGGCTGGTTTTTCCCGGGATTGCGCGGCGCGCCGGTAGTAGTCGTCTGCCACGGCTATCTTTCCCAGCGGGCCGACGTCCTCACCCTGGTCACCGCGCTCCAAGATCATCAGTTCAACGTCTTCCTCTTCGATTTCACCGGCCACGGCAGCAGCCCGGGGATCACCTCTCTCGGCTACCGCGAGACATCCGAACTTGAGGCTGCGCTCCAGGCCCTCGCGGCGCGCGACGATGTGGATCCCAGGCAATTCGGATTGTGGGGCGTGGATATGGGCGGATACGTCGCGCTCGAAGTGGCCTCCACCGGCAATCGCATCGCCGCCATGATTGTGGACGATGCTTACGCGGATCCTCGCGACATGGTTCAAATCGAAGTGAAGCGCTCCGGCCTGGCCGTGTTGCCCTACGTGAACCGCTTTTGCGAGTGGGGCTTCGAGATGATGAACTATCAGTTCCGTCACCAGGCGCCCGTCACTTCGCGTCTCGCACAAACCAAGGGAATTCCAAAGCTCTTCATTCAATCGCAGGACCGTCCGGCGCTGGCCAATGAGACCATGCAGCTCTTCGCTCACGCCCCCGATCCCAAGCAGTTAGCCCAGGACCGCTTGAGCTATGCGGACATGACCGACGACGACCGCAAGACCTACGAGAACCAGGTGGTGAATTTCTTCCTGGTGAATCTCCC
>Ga0302183_10001709_pt1 | contig 10372 bp, 8 predicted proteins | sample I_Palsa_N3_2_FD_200232 | JGI IMG/M metagenome (GOLD analysis project Ga0302183, IMG submission 200232) | Peat permafrost microbial communities from Stordalen Mire near Abisko, Sweden - I_Palsa_N3_2 | ecosystem: Environmental > Terrestrial > Soil > Palsa > Peat permafrost | place: Sweden: Abisko...
AGGGCTTGCCCTCCAGCTATCAGCGCGACTTGCAGGAAGACAAAGAAAATCTTTTCCAGGCGCAAGATCAGGCCCTCGCCATGCTGCAGATTGCCGGGACCACATTGGCGGCCACCCAATTTCGCGGAGATCGTTTGCGCGCGGCTGCGCAGGATCCGGCGCTTGTTGCCACCGAAGTGGCGGACTATCTGGTCACTTTCGGGGTTCCCTTCCGCGAAGCGCACGAAATCGCAGGCAAAGTATTTCAAGCGGCGGAAAAGGAAGGGAAATCGATCCGCGAAATGCCCGTCGAGCGGCTGAAAGAATTTTCCCCAGTCTTTGACGGAAATTTGGCCACTGCGCTAACTCTGGAATCTGCACTGGCGCGCCGATCGTCGCACGGCGGAACGGCTCCCGGAGCAGTTCGAGCCGCGCTGCAAGAGTTCAAATCGCGCCTCGCGAGGCTCGAGGAGAGCCTATGAGAGCGCGTCGCGCTAGAATTTCAGATGCCCCTGCTATCTTTGGGCTCATCGCACACTACTCCGAGCAAGGATTGTTGCTGGCTCGCACTCAGGAGGAAATCCGTCGGAACATCGGTCACTTTCTGGTTCAGACAGACTCCCGCCGTGTGGTCGGCTGTCTGTCGCTTGAAAAATATAGTGCGGACCTCGCGGAGATTCGCTCCGTGGCCGTTGATACGCAGATTCGAGGATGCGGAATCGGCACAAAGCTGATTGCGTTTGCATTAGAGGAAGTCCGCAAGAGCGAGATCGCTAGAGTTTTTGCCGTCACGCACGCGCCGCAATTCTTCGAGCGCCAAGGATTCGTCGCGTCACCAAGGAAACTGCTCACTGAAAAGATCGAGCGCGACTGCTGCACGTGCGCAAAACGCCGGTCCTGTACACTGGTCGCGGTGATTGCGACTGTGCTGCCCGAGCGCATCATGCTGCCGATCCTCAGTGAGTCCGCTACACCCATGTCCGCATGAAGTCACATCCTTCGCGTGACGACATTCCGCGTGGCTTCACATTCGCAGCTACAGCTTGTGGTCTAAAAAAGGCTCGTCTCGATCTGGCCTTGCTCACAAGCGATACCGTCGCGACCGCCGCCGCCGTTTTCACTACAAATCGCGTGCAGGCTGCGCCGGTCCGTCTCTCGCGCGAACACCTGCAGAAATCGGGCCATAAAATCCGCGGCGTAATCGTCAACTCGGGAAACGCAAATTGCTGCACCGGTCCGCAAGGAATCGCGGCTTCGCGCAAAACGGCCGCAAACCTATCGCGCTCGCTAGGTTGCAGACCGGACGAGATACTGGTGTGCTCTACGGGGGTAATTGGTCTGCCGCTGCGCGTGGAGAAAATTCTGCATGCGATTCCGCAGCTTGCGCACGCGCGAAGCTCGAACGCAGCCGCTTTCGAACAATTCACGCACGCGATCATGACCACCGATACGCGGCCGAAATGGGCCGCGGCAAACTGCCGCATCGGGGGAAAGAAGGTTCGCATTCTCGGATGCGCGAAAGGCTCCGGGATGATCGAGCCGAACATGGCCACCATGTTGGGATTTCTCGCTACGGACGCGGCCATTTCTCCGGCCCTACTTTCGAAAGGGCTCAGAACCGTCGTATCACGCACATTCAACGCGATCACCGTGGACGGCGACACCTCCACAAATGACACCGTCACATTGCTCGCGAACGGTGAAAGCGGAGCGAGGAAGATTTCGAGCGAGAATGCCGACTACCGTAATTTTTGCGCAGCGCTGGAAGTTGTGTGCAAGTCTCTCGCACTCGCTATCGTGGCTGATGGGGAAGGAGCGCAACGTGTGATCGAAATCCAAGTGCGCGGAGCGACCTCGGACCGCGCCGCGGATAAAATCGCTCGAACAATCGCGAATTCGCCTCTGGTGAAGACCGCCTTCGCGGGCGCCGACCCCAATTGGGGTCGCATCCTCGCTGCCGCAGGCCGCTCAGGAGTTTCGTTCGAACCGAACGCCGTCGATATTCATGTCGCAGGCATGTGCGTGTGCCGCCGAGGCCGCGAACACTTCTTTGATGAGCGGGTTGCGCATCGCAAAATGCTAGCAAAATATGTGCCGGTAATGGTGGATCTGCACGTCGGCCGAGGCGCGGCCCGCGTATGGACCTGCGATTTCACTGCGGAATATGTCCGCATCAATGCAAGTTACCGCACGTAGGACCGGGTGAGATTATTCGCGGACCCCTATGAATCCCAGGTCCAATTCGCAAACTGTTCGCGCAATTTCGCCTTAAGGAATTTACCGACCGACGTGCGCGGAATTTCCGCAGCGAACACAAATGCATCCGGCAACTGCCATTTCGCAAACTTCGCGGCCAGAAATTCACGCAGCTCTTCCGGCTGCAAAGACACGCCTTCTTTTGCGACCACCACAGCCAGAGGCCGCTCTTGCCATTTCGGATGCGGCACGCCGATGACGGCGGCTTCACGCACGCCTGGGTGGCACATCAGAGCATTTTCAAGATCGACGGAGCTAATCCATTCGCCGCCGGATTTGATGAGGTCCTTGGTGCGGTCGAGGATCTTGACGTAACCCTCTTCATCGATCGTCGCGACATCGCCGGTGCGGAACCATCCGTCGGTTGTCCAGCGATCGGCCGTTTCCGGCGCTTCAAAATAAGTCGCTGCGACCCACGGACCGCGAACTTCCAGCTCTCCGGACGCGGCGCCGTCCCAGACCGCTTCACCTTGCGCTCCCATGACCCTCAGTTCGATAAACGGTGCAGGGATACCCTGCTTCGCACGGATTTTATATTTTTCATCGTCCGTGCTGTCGGCCAGCGTGGACTTGATCAGCCCTGTCGTAGCGAGCGGGGCCGTTTCGGTCATGCCCCAAAGATGCGTGATGTGGAAACCGAATCGGTCGAGCCCGCGCAGAAGTGATTCAGGCACCGCGGAGCCTCCGCATATGATTCGCACGGGTTGCGAGATTTTCCACCGGCCAGGATTTTTCTCGAGCGCGTCGAGCACGCCAAACCAAACCGTCGGCACGGCGCAAGCAAGCGTGACTTTTTCACCTTCGATCAGACCCAGTAAACTTTCCGCGTCCACGTGGGGACCGGGCAAAACCAACTTCGCGCCAGCCATGGCAGCCGTGAACGGCAAGCCCCATCCATTCGCGTGAAACATGGACGATGCCGGCAGCAAAACGTCGTTGTGGCTGATGCCAAAACAGTCCGTAAGACTTTGAGTCAAGCTGTGCAGCACCAGCGCTCGGTGAGAATAGACCACGCCTTTGGGTTTTCCCGTCGTGCCGGAGGTAAAACACATGGCGGCCGCTTCGTTCTCTTCCAGAAGCGGATACACGAACTCATCGTCCGCAGCAGAAAGAAAATCCTCGTAGTTTTCGTGCGCACGCGGGATCTTTCCGCCGCTGAAGGGCACCACGAATACGCGTTCGAAATTCGCCTTGCCACGGAAGGCTTCATAGACCGAGAGCAAAACGTCGTCAACAATCAAATAGCGATCGCGCGCGTGATTGACGATGTAAGCAAGCTCGTCGGGATGAAGGCGCACATTCAAAGTGTGCAAAACGCCGCTGGAAACCGGCACTCCGAGGTAAGCCTCAAGGTGCACAGAGTGGTTCCACATTAATGTGGCGACGCGATCACCACGCGCCATTCCGGCCAGCTCGAGCGCGCGCGCCAGCCGCCGACAACGCCGGTAGATCTCTCCGTATGTGGTGCGTCGCAGGGAACGATCGGGCTGGCGCGATACAATTTCCACCGCGGAGAACAATTTTCCAGCGCGCTCAAGGATCGGCTGAACCGTCAGCGGAAAATCCATCATCGTGCCGCGCACACATCCTCCAGTCGTACTTTTGTCCCAAAGGGGCTCTGGGCGCATCCTATCACTTTTCCGTATTTCGCCGGACTCCCGCGCCGGGCCCGACTTTCCGGACGAGGTGGTTGACTGCCGAGGGTAGTTGCCGCAAGATGCTCGTGAGTTGCTGGAGCGCTCGCTTCAGCCGGGTGTGGCTGGACCTGGCCGCCCGCGCCGAGATCCTGTCTCTTCAGCTTCGCAATACGCGCCCTGGCGATGGTCAGGGGCACAAGGAGAACGACCGTGAAGAAATTGTACGTGGGCAATCTGTCGTTCAAAGCTACGGAAGAGCAGGTGGCGGCTTTGTTTGCTGAGATTAGCGTGACTCCGGATTCGCTTACGCTGTTGCGCGACCGTTTTACAGGGCAACCCCGCGGATTCGGCTTCGCAGAAATCGGCAACGACGCGGAAGCTGAAAAGGCAATCGCGGCTCTCAACGGCAAGGATTTTCTCGGGCGCGCGCTGGTTGTAAATGAAGCTCGTCCTCAACGCGAAGGTGGAGGCTCCGGTGGTGGAGGAGGTCCGCGCGGTGGACATGGTGGGGGCGGTCATGGCGGCGGAGGCGGAGGTGGGCGCGGCGGCCATGCCGGAGGTGGTGGTGGACGCGGTGGCGGCGGGCGTGGTGGTGATCGCGGCGGTGACCGCGGCGGCTATGGCGGCGGAGGCGGCGGAAGAGACCGCTAACCAAGATTTTGCTTGATGATTGAACGATCGAGAAAGGGCGCTGAGAGATTCAGCGCCCTTTTTAGTTGTGATCGTTGCGCTTACGCTGTTGCGATGCTTCGCTTTGCGGACAATTTTCCCGGATGTGTAATTTCGCTTTTAATCTCTCTGCCGGTGTAATGAAATTGCTCCAGCGTCGCGCTGCGCAAGCCCATGGTGATAAGTCCGGGAATATCCAGCCCCGCCTCTGCTTCGTCCAGGTCCGCCGCGGAGGCGTACAATGCCGGCATGCGCGGAAGGAAGACGGGGCAGCAATCGTGAAACGGTTCCGACGAAATATCGTACGTACCGATTTTGCGCGCCGTGGCCATGATGTCGATTTTGTCCGTGCCGATAAGCGGCCTGAACACAACCATGCGCGACGCGGCATCCACGGCCACAAGATTCCGCAGAGTTTGTGACGCTACTTGGCCCAGGCTGTCGCCGGTAACCAGCGCCAGAGCGCGGTCTCGTTTTGCGAGTACTTCGGCGATCCGCAGCATCATCCGGCGATAGAGCAGCACGCGGTAATTTTCAGGAGCGTAGCGCACGATCTCGCGCTGAATCGGTTCAAATGGTATGCGGTAAAGTTTCGCGTGAAATTGATAGGGCACAAGCTGGCGCGCTAGCTGGCTGGCGACATGTAGTGAAGATTCTCCGGGCATCGCCCCTGAGCCGTAAAAATGTGCGAAGCTCATATGCGCGCCGCGCTTCATCATGTGGTAGGCGGCGACCGCGGAATCGTAGCCTCCCGATAGCAGGCACATCATCCGCCCAGCGGTGTTCGCCGGCAGGCCTCCTGCGCCGGGAATTTTTCTGGCGTAAACCAGAGCGGGCCCGGAGGTAATTTCGACGTAGCAGGTTAGTTCCGGGCGGTTCAAACGAACGCTCACGTTGCGCCCTTGCGCCCGAAGTTTTTCCAGAAGATGCCGGCCCACGGCTGCCTCCACCTCCAAGCTGGTTTGCGGAAACGATTTGTCGCTGCGTTTTGCGCGGACCGCGAAGTTAGCGAATTGAAGAGGCTCGATTTCTTCCCATGCTGCTAGGCAAATTGCTTCCATACTTCGTTCCACGGTCCGCGCGAGCGCATAAAACGCAATTCCTAAAACGCGCTCCACTCGCGCAATGGCTTCTTGTTGCGACGCGCCATCACCAAGCGAGATCACAAATCGGTCGCCAGGTTGCTCGATGCGAGCTACGCAGACTCCCTGAAGCGATTGCCGCAACGCGGTGGAAAGTTTGCGCAGAAAAAAACGCCGGTTGCGGCCCTTGAGCCAGGCCTCGTGGTAGTGCACGACGATGACAGGATTGCTCATGCGAATTTCACTTGGCTTGAATGGTCCCTTAACGTCCCAAAAGTATAACAGCGGCGCGCGCCGCCGTGTAGCCGCCGCCTGCGGCATCGCCGGTTCTTTAACCATAGCTTGCCCACACGGCGGCGATGCGTGAAAGCAAAAATTTACAAGTCGAATTCACTGTGATACACACGGCGGAGCGAGGCTGGAGAAGTTCCAATTGTGCGATAACTCAAAGGAAACAGCTCGAATTCAGACGCGACTTTCCACTACATCGGGGGTTATTATCGGCAACACTCCAGTCCAGGTGGGCTGGCGGTGGGGCGCGAATTTCTAAGCGACCTGAAGCGATTGTGGTGCATCAAAGCATTACCCGGACAACGGGAGGAGTTATGTGGAATAGGCGAGACTGGGACGATTTCTTCAATATCGTAAGGAAGCCGGGCAGCACGCACAGGCCGCCGCGCCCTGTAGATTTGTCTCGTCGCAACCGATTGGTGCCCACGGAAGGTTATAGCCTCGCAGAACTTGATGATGCGGGTCTCAGTATTGAGAAGGCAGAGTTTCTGGGCTTGCCTGTGGATGCTGGCCGCGTGGGATCCTACGGGCCAAATGTCGCTGCGCTTCGCGAGTTCATTCGTTCCACTCGTTCGCGCTTTTAGTTAGCTCTAGCGCCCAACATCTATATTTTTTCCTCAACGCATACCCTGAGTTTACGGTCTCTCTACGCTTGCGCTCCGGCTCGACGGCCACAAACGCCCGGCGAGTAGCGCAAAAATCCCTCCCGCTATTGCCCCGCCGATCGAAATTGCATCCCAAGCGATACCCGCGGCAACCGCCAGCACTGCTGTCGCGCCGAATGGAACGAGCAGCGCCGCGAGCGCGGCTTCGCGCACTCCAATGCCCGCTTGTGTAATCGGGATAGCCGCTGAAAGTTTCGCCAGCGGCCACGCAAACAGCCATATGCGAAAACGAAGATGCAAGCCACAAGCATCTGCGAGCACGACGTTGAGAAAGATAAAAACAAGCTGAACCGTCACGCTCATGCTCAGCGCCCTGAGCATTGCTCCAGGCTGCTTTATCGTTGAGTGGAACGCGCCCCGCAAACGAACGAACCTCCGTCTCATGCGATAAGAAAATCGCCGCACGGGAAGCATCGCGATCGCGCTTGCAACAACCGCAACTCCGACGATTGCGATTCCTCCCGCAAGCTCGAAGATTTTTCGACTCCTCGGATCGAGCGTCCCCGGCACCAGGGCTGCTCCGATTCCAGCCAGCAGCGCGAGCGCCGCGAAATCCGAAAGCCTGTCCACCAAACTTCCCAGCAGAACGCCAGCCCTGTTTCTAGCGACGCGCAGCGCCATTGCCACGCGCAGAATATCTCCGCCGATCAGCGAAGGCAGAAACAACGAACCAAATAGTCCGGCAAAGTAACATCGCGCAGCCTGCCGTACGTTGATGCCTGCACCGCCCAGGTTCAGGACCAGCCGGTATTTCGCCGCCCCAATGCAGTGCGCAGCGAGATACCCAATCAGAACCAGAATCCACAGCCGCGCTGGTAAAAGTCCGAGGGCTTGCCAAACCTGCCGGCCCGGCAGAAGCCGGAACAAAAGGTAGAGAACGAGCGCGCTGCCCCCATACTGCAGAATTACTTGTAGCGTCTTGCGCGGCCAATTTCGTTTGGAAGAACGCGTTTCGGGCGGGGGCGTTGTCACGGGAGCGTCGGCACATTATGCGGCTCTCCGCTTCACGCTACAAGTGCTGTGCTAAAGGGATAGGTTTTCGATCTAAGCGATTATTGAGGATGGGGATCGTTCGAGAGACACCAGGCTCAGCGAGCGCCGTCCACCAGGAAAAGGTCTGAGAGTTCTCGACTGAAGGAATAGGCGTAGGATTTCCCGTCTGGCGTGATGCGAAGGTTTTGAATCGCCGTTACGCCAGCCGAGTCGTTGGGGCCGAGCGTCATCACAAGCTCTCTTTTGCCCGTTGCCACATCGAGCCGGTACACGGGTGCCGAGGTTTTATCATCGTGGTACACATAAGCCGAGCGACCGTCTGCCGACCACGTGATCCAAATATCTTTAGGCAACCAGCCCGACAGGCTTTGGGGTTCTCCCCCTGCTAGGGGATAGAGCTGACCCTTGCCGCCCAAATCTCGGGCGAAAGCAAATTTGCCGTCGGGCGAAACCACGTGGGACTCGAAATGTGCTGGCTCCACTGAAATCAGAGGTGTTACAGCATGTGGCGCGCCACCAACCAGATCTTGAACATACATTCGCCATCCGTGACCGTCATCGCTCGCGAAATAGATAGTCTTACCATCGGGCATCCAACCCTTGTGAGCAACTTGTTGGATTCCATTGGAGTTCAGCGTTTGCGTTTCCCCCACTCCGGTCGGCAGAACAGCGAGATGTATCCCCTGGCCCACTGTTGTGGCTTCGGACGCTAGCACCCGCGTCCCGTCCGAAGAGAGAACGGGCGAAGACCATGCACCCAGCTTTACTGCCGGCGACCCATCGGTTTTTCGCAAGTAGGCGAGGCCCTCAGCGCCGGCCGCCGATCCCCAATCGTCGAATGCGATCTGCGTACCATCCAGTGAAAGATCCCTCAGTTGCGCGTAATCGAGCCAGGAGAGGTCACGTTCCTTTGCGTCTCCAGATCCTCGAAATTGCAATCCGCTGCGCCACGATTCTCTCGATATGAGGATACGACCGTCACGCGACACGTCATGCAGGCGGAGCATACCTGGTAGCCGAAGAACGATCCGTTCTTTGCCCTTTAACGGTAGACCATGGATTGCGTCTGCCCAACCCTCACTCTGAGTGGCGGCACACCACACTTCTTCGCCCGCGGGCGGCCAAGCGACCCCTTCCACGCTGATAAAAATCCCCGAACGCATCAGCTCTTTTCCGTTTCGGTCCAGGGCGACCACCAATCCCGCATCGCCGTCTACGCTCACAAATTCTGCAAACGCCACCGCGTTAGCATGCGGCGAGATTCGTAAGTACCCCAGCGAGCGGACGCTCTCGTAAATCACCTTCCCACGTGGAAATTCCACGCGGAACTTTCCTCCAACCTGGCGGATCACGGCCATCTCGCTTCCGTCGGCAGTCCAGTCAGCAGAAAGGGTATCCTGCGCGATTTCCCTAGGCGACCCGCCGGAAACCGGCACGGTCGCCAAGGTGCCCAGGCAATTTCCGATGTACCGATCTTCGCAGCCGAGCGAAATCGCCAATTCTGAAGCGGAGGTTGCGAACAGTGTTGAGTTGATCAGATTCAGCGGGCGCGATTCCGGGCTGTCGGGGACCGTCGAATAGAGCTGGACGGGTTGGCCATTCCAGCTCGCGCTGTAATAAATCGAGCGGCCGTCGGAAGCGAAACGCGCCGCGTAGATTAGGCCGCGTTCAAATGTCAGTTGATGGTACGAAGGCGGCGAAGTAGAGCCAGAGCTGCGAAGCAACAACCAGCCTCCCGTTGCCCCAGCAATGAGCAGGAGTAAACCTGCAGCGAGCGGTACGAGCCACTTGCGCGGCGGTTTTTCCGCGGATACCGGGATAACCTGCGCTGAACTCGTCGATGTATTTCCTGAAATGCCTTCGAGATTAAACGCCAAGTCCCGCGCCGATTGAAATCGTTGCTGCGGTTTTTTCTCCAGGCACCGCCGCACAATTCGTTCGAGCGCGGGCGAGATTGGCTTGCCCGAGACGGTTAACTCCGGCGGATCTTCCTTCAAGATTGCCGTCATGGTCTCGGCCGAGGTGTCCCGGCGAAAAGCACGCTGGCCTGAAAGCATTTCGTACAAAATGGTTCCCAACGCAAAAATGTCCGAGCGTGCGTCAGCGGCCTCGCCCTTCACCTGCTCGGGGGACATGTATCCCACCGTGCCTAGAACCATGCCCGGGGACGTGTCTTGCGGTGTGGCGTCGAGAGTTGCGTTTTCGTCCGCAGCAGCTTGCAGCTTTGCCAGCTTCGCGAGACCAAAATCGAGGATCTTCAAGCGGCCGTCTTTCGTGACAAAAACATTTTCCGGTTTCAGGTCGCGATGAACGATGCCTTTGTCGTGCGCGGCGGCAAGCCCTTGGGCGATTTGCGAGGCGTCTTCTACAGCGCGGCGCGTCGGGAGAGCGCCGCTGTTCAACTCCTCGCGCAGGGAGTGGCCTTCCAGAAGTTCCGAAACGAGAAAAGGCGCGCCGTTAAACTCGCCGATATCGTGAATCGCGAGGATGTTCGGGTGATTCAATGCGGCGACGGCGCGGGCTTCTTGCTCGAACCGCCGCAACCGATCCGCGTCCCTCGCAAAAGCCTCGGGAAGGACCTTGATCGCTACGTCGCGCCCCAACCGCATATCTTTCGCGCGGTACACTTCTCCCATCCCGCCCGCGCCGATGGGAGCGACGATCTCGTAGGGACCTATCTTAGTTCCGCTGGGAAGCGCCATTGTGTGACGGCATTATACAGATTCGGAAACCAAAAGCAGTGACAACCGTTGCGATGTGAACTCAGCTCCTGATTAACACCCTCGGAAACCGGCTGATA
>Ga0302183_10001710_pt1 | contig 10372 bp, 9 predicted proteins | sample I_Palsa_N3_2_FD_200232 | JGI IMG/M metagenome (GOLD analysis project Ga0302183, IMG submission 200232) | Peat permafrost microbial communities from Stordalen Mire near Abisko, Sweden - I_Palsa_N3_2 | ecosystem: Environmental > Terrestrial > Soil > Palsa > Peat permafrost | place: Sweden: Abisko...
ACCCGCTACGTGCCGGTCGCGGTCAGCAAGGGTGTCACGCCTAGCAAACTGGACAACTTCATCGCCCAGCAGTACCGCTGGTGCGAAGGGTCAATGAGCATGCTGGCCAGCCGGTACTTTCACACGACCCCAAACTTACCGTTGCCCGCACGGCTCTGCTATTGGTCGGGGTTCTTGTACTACATATGCACTGCACTCAGCTCGCTGATCATACCGCTGCCCGCCATCATCATGACCTGGTTCGACCCGCAGTGGATACGACCGTGGAACACAATCTGGCTGGCCGGCGCGCTCGCGTTGTGGCTTGTCTTTTACCCCCTGGTCATGCGTGGCCGGTGGCGGATCGAGGTGCTGCGTATACAGACCGTCTATGGCTTCGCCCACGTGTTCAACATCGTCCACCTTGTCCGACACCGGGTGGCCGAATGGCACCCGACTGGATCCAAGGCGGCCGCACCCATCGCGGTCACGGTCAAGCGCTTCTACACCATCTACCTCGGCCTGGCCTTGAGCGTGGTCGCCGTTGGTCTGGTGCTACGCACCGCCGAAGCCGGACTTACCCGGTTCGCCGGGATGCTGGTCTTTTTCATGATCAACCTGTACATCGTCGGTCCGCTAGTGGTGTCAGGCATCGGCGACGAGCTCCGCTCCCGTCGCCAGCCCCGTGTCGCCGAAACCGTGACCGAAGCGCCTGTGGAGGTAGTAGTGGCGTGAGTACCGCCCTTGAGGAAAGGCAGAATCAGGATGGTGACAGCGCTGCTGAGCTGCCGATCCGTCGCTTTCGGCCCGACATCCAAGGCTTGCGTGCGATAGCGATTCTCCTTGTTGTTCTTTACCACGCTCATGTACCCGGGATCCGGGGGGGCTATGTAGGTGTTGACGTCTTCTTCGTGATCTCCGGCTATCTGATCACAAGTCAACTAGTCAGGGAGGTCGCTAAGTCCGGGCGTCTTTCTCTCGTACAATTCTATCTCAAGCGTGTCCGACGGCTGCTACCTTCTGCGGTCGTTGTGATCGTTAGCACATTGTGCGCCGCATGGGCATTCGCCCCGCCATTACTCAGTAAGATGCTCAGCGTCGACGGAATTTTCGCTGCGCTTTACACGTTGAATTATCGGCTTGCCATTGAGGGCATCAACTACCAGAATGCAGGTGCGGCTCCTTCGGCATTCCAGCATTTCTGGTCGCTTGGCGTAGAGGAGCAATTTTATCTTTTCTGGCCGCTGCTGATCAGTCTCGCCATAATGCTAACCAGGCGCTGGTGGCGGGGCTTGCTGCTAGTGTTTTTTCTCGTAGTCATCGTTGTTTCGCTCTACATCTCGCAGCACTTGCTCGCGACAGATGCTCCAATGTCCTATTTTTCTGTCCAATCGCGAGCGTGGGAGTTCGGCGTCGGGGCTATTGTGGCACTCGGCTCCGGAATGTTCGCTCGCGTGCCGCCTAATATTCGCTTCTGGATATCATTGTCTGGTCTCACTTCCATCATCTTCAGCGGCCTTTTCTATACCGACGCAACCCAGTTCCCAGGGGCCCATGCGCTCCTACCTGTTCTTGGAACTGCACTAGCAATCAGTGCAGGATGCGGCGTCCGGGCTAGATCAGAAGCCATTCTGGATAATCATATTATGCAATGGCTAGGAAAGGTCTCGTATCCATGGTATCTGTGGCACTGGCCTATCCTTGTACTTGCCCCTTATATTTGGCCTCATGTGACATTTACATGGCTCATGAATCTCGGACTTATAGGATTTTCTCTGATCTTGGCTGCCGCGACGTATTACGCGCTGGAACTACCCTTGCGGAGGTTTACCTTCCATAGGTCCGACTGGGCGGCTGCAGGGCTGGGCCTGATGAGTGTGGCAGTGGCAACGGGCACTTTCGTCAATCTGAGTGAGACCTCTCTGCTCACAGCGTCGAGTCGCCCACCTCCCCTCGCAGTTCGCGCTAGGGTCGCTGATCCGTTCACTAGCCGACTTACGTCAGGCCCGGTATACCCTTCCGTCCTGAAGGCAGTATCGGACACCCCTGACTATCCAGCAGATTGTATCGTTTCCTTTTTGGCGACGACGTCGCCAAAGTGCTTGATAGACCGTTATGGAAGTGCGACAGACGCGCCGATTGGCCCGAACCGAGTGGTGCTGCTCGGTGACAGTCACGCCGGAGAGTGGTACCCGGACGTGTACGGCATTGCGCATAAGCTTGGCTGGGATACGGAGGTCTTGACCAAGGAAGGCTGTCCTTTGCCGAGCATAACGATCGAAAATGCGGCTTTGGACCGGCCATACACGGAATGTAATCAGTGGCGAATGAATATGTTTCAACGATTGCTGAGCGAGCCGCGGCCGCGAGTGATCTTTATAGCAAGCCTTAATTACTACAAGCCCGACAACATCTATCTCGCGAATGGCTGGAAGAAGACGCTGCGGTCCCTTCGAGCAATTGGTGCGCCGATTGTGTACTTGCACGACACGCCTTACCCGAACTTTGATGTGCCCACTTGTATCTCGGGTGCACTCAGCGATTGGAGCCAGTGTTCGTTCAAGCGAGATGTCGCTTTCCATCCAGACCCCTTGATGTCAGGAACAGCGGCATCGCACAGGTTGGCGGCCCGGGTCGATGTGGATCAATATCTGTGCCCGCCCGCTAAAGCGGAGTGCCCGGCAGTGCTCGGTGGGATTCTGCTGTATCGAGACAACTCCCATGTAACGAATACGGCGATGAGCCTGCTGTTGCCGATTGTAGAGAAACAGCTGCAGCCTTTCTTGCGTTCTATACTTAACCCCAGGACCTCCAATCATGAGTGAATTCACAGTAACAAAGCCGGGCCTGGAATGGCAGGAAGTTTTCTTGTCATTCGTTCCGCCCGCTAAACGTACCAGCCATGCCAAGGACAGGTTGACGGCATGGCGGCTTCCGTTGATTATGGTTTTACAAGCTGTTCTGACGTGGCGGCTGACCGACGTAGCCAACGACGACGAGGCCCTATACATCCATGGCGGCCAAGTGGTCATCGCTCACCTGTTGCACGGCGGAGCCGCGAATGCAGCTCTGCTGCACCTTTACGGCAGCTACTTCTCAGGCGCGCCGAATGCCTATGCGGTTCTTCAGCCTGTGCTGCATGCTCACCGCTACCGTGTGCGTCTACAGAATCGGACGGCACCTGTTTAACGAGAACGTTGCTTTGTTGGCGTCGCTGGTGTTCGCGCTGACCGGTTCGGTACAATTCATCGGGAAGCTCGCCACCTACGATGCCCCCTGTCTCGTTCTGGTGGCCCTGGCGAGCATGCTGGCCATCACCAAGAGGTCGATGTCGATAGCCATCGCCCCGGTCATTGGGGCACTCCTGGCTGTGGCGACCGTCACCAAGTACACCGGCTTGGCCCTGGTGCCCTTCGTGCTGCTCATGACCTTCCTGACGGCCCTGACGGCCGACGGTCGCCGCTGGAGGCGGAACTTCCCGCAAGCCGTCCTACATGGCGGCGTAGCCACGCTCGTCTTCGCCGGGCTCTTGCTTGGCGGTTACCACCTCTGGGGATCAGGGATCGCCGTCGGGGTTAAGTTCACTACCACCGGCCGAACGGCCCTGGACCCAACGAGTACGTCTATCCTGCTCGAGTCGTTGCTCTACGACATCGGGCTGACCTTCGCGTTGGCGATCGGCGGAACCTTGCTCATGCTGCGCCAGCGGGCCTGGGACAAGGTGATGCTCTTCGTGTTGATGCTCGGCGCCGGGTCGGTCATTCAGGCCAGCTCGGTCCGAATCCACGAGTTCACCTCTCTGAACAAGCACACCGCTTTCAGTGGGCTATTCTGTGCTATCCCGGCAGCGGTGGCCCTGAACTGGGCGCTCAGCAAGCGTGGCCGCACCACCCTAGCGGCGGTAGCGATCATCTGGTTGCTCTTGATCGACGGGATGTGGCGCTCGAAGCTGCAATACAGCTGGCCCGCATCCATCCTGACGCCGATCAAGGTGATTCAAACTCTGAACATTCCCGGGCAGTATTTGAGCTTTGACTCCGACACTGCGGAGTTCTACACGCAAGGCGACCCGCGGATCGATTGGTTCCCCTCAGCCGCGGCCTACTCGATTTTCGGTCAGGGAGTAGCCGAAGTTATCCGGACTGAGAAGATCCACAAGTTTACTGGGTTCATGTTCCAAACTACCAACCTGAGTGCCCAGAACGTTAGCGAACTGCACGTGCTGGACCGGCTGCTGGCCTCCGATCCCTACTACTTTGAGACCGGAACCTACCGGGTCAATGCCTATACCAAGGGCGAGTGGCAACTATGGATGCACTACCCGATTGGCTACCACGGGCCAACTCATAAAGGCCGGCTGTGAAGACTTGGCGAGCAGCTTCTCACTGGACGAATGGCACTCCATGATCGGTCCTTCCACCTCGGGAGCCTTGGTCCCGGCCAATGTGTCGTTCGGAATGTTCGGCGTTGGTTCGGCCACCGCTGGGATCATTGACCGTAAGATCGATCTTTACCTGGAGTACCGGAACTGGATAGGCGGCTCTATCCCGACCATCGACGTTGCCACCGCCGTTTCCGTCGGCGACGCCGATTGTATGTGGACGATCCAACCCTCTGGCGGCCCATGCGGGGCTCCGGCATCGGCTTGCGTCAACTGGCCCAGCCTGATTGCCGGGCAGTACGACGCCGAGATCGTGGCATTCGCCGACTGGATCAACACCTCGTGGCGGCGGCCACTTTATGTCCGATTCGCCCACGAGGCCAACGGCACCGGTTGGTACGACTGGCAGGTCGGCGGCAGCTGCGGGGTCGCCTCGGCGACCCAATGGGTGGCCGGGTTCAACCGTTTTGCGGCGGTGCTCAAGGCAAACAGCGAATGGCCTCGGGTGGTGTGGGCCGTGAACTGTGGCCCGTACGACAACATTGTCGATTTCTATCCGTCTGAATGCGACATTATGGGTCTCGATGGCTACAACGGCCTCGGCTCGTGGCAAACCGACTCTGAGGTTTTCGGACCTGCTTACGCCGAGGTCGATGCGCTTGATCTGGACAAGCCCATCTGGATTTGCGAAATGGCCTGCACGGAACCGAGCCTGCCATGGACCTATGATGGCGTTACCTGCCCGGTCCAGCCGCAATACTCAAAGGCTAATTGGATAACGACCTTTATGGCCAATACCGCTTACCCGCGCCTGCAGGCGTGGGTCTGGTTTAACGTCGAAAAAGAACGGAATTGGATCGTGAACTCGTCTGCTGGTTCAACCAGGGCTTTCGTGCAAGCATTCACCAACACCGGGAATATAGCCAAATAGTTTCCGGACCGATCTTTGAGCGACACCACGACACGCCCAGCGCCCAACGATTAGCGAAGATGGGCGGAGCACGGACGGGGCCGAGGAGCCCCGGGCCACGCAAATTTGGTGTCCTTCTACCATCACGCGCCCGGCTGGTATCGCTGGTCCCTCCCATAGCCGTCCCCGCATCGGCACATCGCGGGTGTCCAATGCGCCCTCGCCCTGCTTGCCGTTGACTCCCCGGCCACCCTGGCGCCCCTGCAGATCGCGGCGTTGCCACCGTACCGCAGGGCGGTCGCGACACGAATGACCAGCCGGAGACACTGGCGGTACAGGGCAAGCTGCCCGCCGGTGCGGCGAGCAGCCTCCTCCTCAGTGCGCGGAAGTGATCCGCACGATTCCAGGCCCCACTGGCCTCAGCATCTGTCCGAGTGTCGGCCGTGACCGGGTTCGGTGGCATCATCCGTAGTTCCGCACACCACTGCGGAATGCCGCGATAGCGGCTGGGCTGTTCTCGAGCCGCCAGTCCTGGTGGTTGATGCCGTCATTCTGGTCCACGTCGAACCAGACGAGACCGAGCAGATGCTGCCTGTGGATTCCGTTGAACACGGCCGTGATATCCTGCGGCTGCCTGCCGGTGTCCGGCCCGACCCCGATTTCGGACAGGAGTATCGGCTTCCCGGTGAAGGTGCGGATCGCCGTGACCGTGGAGCCGAAGACGCTGTCATAGGAGTCGGACGGCACTTCGAGATAGCCGTTGATGCCAACCCATGTTACGTAGGCCGCACCGGGCCAGTAGGCGCGCAGCGGCGGCATTCCTGGCTGCTCCCCATTCGGAGTCCAGAGCCACGTGACGTTGTCCGCTCCGTGCGAACGGAACACGTCTACGACGTGACGCCATGCGGCAACCCAGGTCGCGGGCGTAACGTGGGTGTATCCCCAAGAGTACCAGTCGCCGTTCATCTCATGAGCGAATCCGATCAGGACCGGATGCCCCCAGATTCGTACCTGGGCTGCGTAGCGCTGCAGATAGGTGTCGTACTTGCCCGCCGCAATTGCCGCCAGGCTGATGTCTGTGGGATCGATCTGAACGAAAGGCACTGCGCCATGAGCGTAGGCTCGCTCGGCGAACTGTACATTGAATTTCTCATACCAACCGCTGTAGTACAATACTATGTTCGGCACGCGTCCAGTTTCAGCGGCGAACTTGCTCACAGCGCGATAAGTGCTAAGAGTGCCCTGTTCGTAGACGCCAAGATACTTATTTTGCGTGGCGGGAATAACCGCTGAGTGGCCGGGAGATACGCACCCATCGAGCGTGATCGCCAGGGCTACGAGGACGCCGATGGCTGCGAGGCGCTGAGTCATACTGCATCCCTTCCTGGAAAGACAACGCGGGCGATGGTGGCAAGATTCATTAGCCCAAACAAGGCGACTATGGCGAACCTTATGGACATAGCCTGCTCGATGCGCCATCCGGCAAGTGCAACCCAGGCTACGGCCAGTGTCCCGTTCCACATGCAGACGGCTTTCCGAAAACGGCGCGTGGCATCCTTTGGGTTGCGTGAGGGGTCCCAGGACATGACCTTGCCTCGGGAATAATCCCAGATTGCGAGCGCTTGAGCCCAGCCCACGGCTATGGCCAGCGGCCACACGCCAGCGGACCAGCGGACGTTATGCCACAGCGGATAGAGGATCAGGCCCGTCACCACGACCGGGATGAGCAAGATAGCATTTCGCAACTCCACTTCACCCGGCAGAAACGCTAGCAAGGTGACTGGGATGAGTGGCAGTACTATGGTCCGCATGGCGGTCGTGAGGTTCCATAGCCACCCAGCAATGTAGGGTAGCCGGGCCTTCCACGGCATTTGGACCCGCCACATGTGATGCGTCCAGATCAGCGAGGTTGCTCCGCAGCACCACCTGTACTGCTGGCGCATGAACGGATCTATCTGCGAGGGACATACGCCGGCCGCGAGAACGATTGGCAGATACACTAGCCCGTACCCGGCGTAGCGCATATCAAGGCCCGTGTGAGAGTCCTCGGCGTACGGAATCTCCGTGAAGCCTCCCGCAGCATCCAACGCAGCCCTGCGGTAGACCGCGTTCGAGCCGACGCACAACGCGGAGCCGAACCGGTTACGGGAAACCTGTACAGCGCGGTAGAACACTTCTAGCGTGGCTCCCGCAGCACGTTCCACCCAGGTCTGCTGCACACTGACCCGAAAATACTGGGGAGTCTGCACCAGCCCGGTCCATGGATCATCCATGTAGGGCAGCGTTTCGGCCAGGAAGTCTGCCCGCGGGCGGAAATCCGCATCGAAAATGACTACATGCTCCCCGTGAGTGCGCTTGAGCGCGTACGCGAGATTGCCTGACTTCTTGTGATGACCGACGTCCGGGCGGCGCACATAGGAGAAACCGAAGGAACGAGTGACCTCACTGGTTTCCGGCTCGCCAGCGCCATCGTCCAGCACGTATGCGCGGGCGACCCCAGGATAGGTACGGACCAGTTCTAAAATCCCGGCCCAGGTGTTGCGGAGTATGTCGATGGGCTCCCCGCAGATCGGCAAAAAGATGTCTACTGTAGGCCATGGGCACGATCGCCATGCCTTAACCCGAAGTATATGTTCGGACAGATCGAAGCTGCGCCCGGCGAAGTTCACGGGCAGGCTGACCGCTTGATAGACGGTGAACAGGCCGGTATAGAGCAGGAACGGTAGCGCGATCGGATTACGGATCTCGAACCACACTTGTGCTGTGATCAGGCAGACCGAACTGAATGCGAGCGCGGACGTCAAGAACGGTAGCGACCGCCAAGCGTACAACGCTTTCTCCGCGTCACTCGGGGCATCCGGAAGAACGAGTTGCCCGCGACGGTGACGCCCGCGGCTTCCCATCGCGGCAACGGTCATAGCGCACTCTCCGCCCTGTAGGGAATCGCCGCCGCCAACCTGTAAACCCCGTGGACGTGGATGTCAGCCTCGATCGCATTGTCGTTGTGAAGGCTGTCCTCAGCTAGACGACCCCGTCCTCCGGGCGCTGCTACGGTGGCGTTCACTGACGTACCCAGACTTGGAATCCGCGTTTAGTACCATCGAGGACGTACGGTAGGTATGCGACGCGCCGGTAACCGCCGTATTGCGCGATCGCACTGAGGATGTTTGTGTCGGCGGGGACGTCGAGGTCGAGGGCAACCACCGAGACATACCGGCGTCTGATGATATCCGCGTAAGCCGCTGCCTGGTACTGGCGCTTTCCGGTAACTGGGTCGGTCCACGCGAAATACCACGGGCTGATAAGCGTCCTAGATCCGACATCGCCGCTCAGGTAGTAGTGCAGGTCGTTACTGCTGTCACCCACATAGATTGGGCCACGGGTGGCTTTGAGAATGGGCCGAAGGGTGTCCATAAGGAGTGTGGTGTTGGGCCAGCCGCTGTGGTGTTCTGTTGCCAGCACGGTCCCGGACAGCGCGCACAGAAGGGTAGTAATGCCGACTACGTTAATGGCGCTGCGCAGCTTGACTGCCGGGACGGCCTGAGTAAAGGATACGAGTGCAAATCCGGCCAGAACACACCCGAACCAAGCACCGAAGCCGACGTGTTTGAACAAACTCGTGATGGTGTGGATGCGCGCCTGCTCGGCCGGGACCAGCAACACGGCACCACACAGGACGACAGCGACGCACCGCATGGGCCGCGTCCGATACTTGGCGAATAAAGCCGCAGCGCCGATGATGGTAAGCAGGAGCACACCGCCGAGCCACTTGCCGCTGGCATAGAGAACACCCGGCGCGGGCGCATTACTGGCGGCCCTGGTCAGAGTCGTGAACTTAAAGCCCTGCCAATAGGTTTGGCCTCCGATTAGGAGCGCTAGGCTGAGCACCATGGTGAGGGCTGACAGCAGAACTCCGGCGCAGTGGACGCCCGCTCGGCGTCCGCTCTGCTGCCATCCGTACATCGCAACCGACGCGACGACGACAGGATCAAATAAGAGGCACACATATTTGGTCATGTTGCTGGCAGCGAGAGCCGTAGCCGCCGCCAGCAACAGCGCGAAACGCGCAGCCGTACTCGTTCCAGCAGCCCTGATGCCGAGCCACATCGCGAGTGCCAACAGCATGAGGGCCATGGCGTCGTAGGTGGCCAAGGCACCGAGGAACTGCGTAGCGGCGAGGCCCGCGAAGAGCGAGGAAGCCGCCACGGCGGCATTCCGGTCAAAGATGCGCTGCGTCACGCTGTATAGCAGAGCGGTCGCGGTGAGCATGAAGCACAGAGAAAGGATCCGGGCACCTGCAAGGCCGCCAATGCTGTCGGCTAACGCGCCAAGGGGTGGATAGACCACTGGCGCCCCGGAAAAGTAGGTAGCGAAAACCGGGATCGGCGTCCCATGCAGCCAGTACGACCACTCCAGGCGACCGGCCCACAGGTACAGGGCCTCATCGGTGAAAGCCGTATTACTCCAGACCAGGCGCAGTGAGAGGCCGACCTGGACGACGAGGATGCCAACTAACGCCCACCGGGGCATGGCCAGTCTTCGGTACCAGGATCGGCGAGTGCGGTCAGGCTTCAGGTCCTGAGTGTCTTCTTCCGTTGACTCCGTAGCTGAGACGGGCTCCCGCACGGCTACAGAGTCCCGGGTCGCTGCTTGAGTCACTGAGAGGTTGTGGAGCGCGGCTAAGGCATGCTCAGTCCGGGCTACTGCGTTGACTGGCGGGTTCCCTACTGCGCGGTTCAGGACCCGGGCAGGGTAATAATTGTCATCTGGCGCATCCGACGTGGCCACAGAGCCGACGGCTCCTCTCCGTGCGGGGGGATGTCAGCGTTCCTCGCCTGGCCGTCCTGGCGATCGACCCTACTAGGGTCCGACCCGCCCCCCGAGGAAGAGGCAACACATCAGTGATTGCGCTGAACGAATATGAGCTTTTGACCAATTCATCCCAGTTGCTCATACCTTGCAATTACCTTTATATCATGGATGGAACAACTCTCGTATCTACGCTCGGGCATATCGCGATCTTGGTTATGAAATAATTGTTAAGAAACGTTACATTCAGGGTTAATTTTTGCTTTATCGCAGGCCAGGCCGCCGACCGCTAT
>Ga0302183_10001735_pt1 | contig 10301 bp, 11 predicted proteins | sample I_Palsa_N3_2_FD_200232 | JGI IMG/M metagenome (GOLD analysis project Ga0302183, IMG submission 200232) | Peat permafrost microbial communities from Stordalen Mire near Abisko, Sweden - I_Palsa_N3_2 | ecosystem: Environmental > Terrestrial > Soil > Palsa > Peat permafrost | place: Sweden...
CAGCAACGAGTAACCCGTTCAGCGTCTATAGCCCGGTCACAGGGCAGAACTACAGCATGACCTGCACTGGCCCCGGTACCTACGAGTACACGGTGTCGTGTGAGGGCGGGAACAATGCTTTCGTTTCATTCATCGTGCCTCACTGACCACCAGCTAATCGCTGGCTATCGTGCCCTTCCCCCCTTTTGGGGGGCACGGTGGCGAACGGTTCAGAAGAAACGTCGGGGGGAAGGCAAGACAATGAAACTCAACAAGAAGCTTATCGCAATACCGGTCAGCGCGCTGGCCGCAGGTATCGGACTCACCGCATGCAGCTCAGGTGGCACCACGCCGAACGCTTCAGTTGCCAATCCTACTCAGAGCACGCCGTCAGCACCGGCCAGCGCTCCGGCTTCGACTCCTGCGGGACTTGTTCCCGGTACCGCGACCACCTACCAGATTTGCCACGACATTATCGGTTCGTCAAACGGGTACCGTTCGGTCGAGAGTGTAGTCACTCCCGCTCAGGGGCAGGATGGATACACCGATATGACTGCTCCGGTGGATAGTGGCAACGCACTCGCTAACTGCACCGCAGTGATGTCAGATGGCACGACGCTGATGCTCAATGTCACCCTGTTTCCCAACGGCAGCTTCGGATGGCACAAGGGAACACTGTAGGCACCGACCCCTGAATATCACGCTCCAAGGAGCGTGATGGTGAACGGCGGACAGTGGCGGGGTACCCGGGTAGTAGAACGCGCGGCCGGGAGCAGTGGCATCGGCGCAGGCAGAACACCTGCTGCACCGCCCTGGAGAGCCAATCTCCTGATCACCCACCCGGGGGATGGACACCGCCCCCCATGCTCCCAGAGCCTCTGAGCGCCCTCATGGCGCGCTACGGGGGCACTTCTGGGCCTTGCGTCCTACGGGGATGCACCAGCCCCAACCGGCGGCATGACCCCCATCCATGCCATGCCCCCCACGCGGCCCTGTAAGCAAATCTGACACGAGGGAACGCCAGATGGTGCCGAATACCCTCGGATGCTCCCAGGGCCCTCAGATTGGCTCTCAGGGCCGCCTGGGGGACTTCTGTGTCATCGTACCCAAACGGGCGGTCCCACCGGTCACTGGGACGTCCATCGACCGTCACTCGACCCGGTGTGCGCCCGGCCACTCCTCGCCCGCGAGCCAGTCCCTCGCGCTGAGACCCACCCGCAGGCTGATGGTCCCGTTATCATCCTTACCGGCGAACACACGCACCCCCATGCGCCGCAGCAGGTCGCCGCGCTCATGGTCGTCGTCCAGTGATTCCCACCTTTCGCGGAATGTGTCCTGCGATAGCACGACCTCCCGCCCGGCGGGAACTACCGGCATCGCCCTCAGTGTTTCTGCCTGCGCCTCAAGGTTCGTCATCATCGCGACGTACCTGGCGGTGCCTTCGTCACCTTTGAACAGTCCATGAACGTACCTGTCAGCCTCAAGGTCGGCTATCGCAGCATTAACCTCATTGAGGTCATCGCTGTAGTCCTCGGCCTCTACGTCTATTATCTCGGGGATGTGCGACCGTCCGAGCCGCTCCATAAGGCACTGCTCCAGTTTGGCGTGCACTATCCTCCCGCTTATCGAGACCGTGCAAGGTCTTGGATTACCAAACTGTTTGTATTTCGTCAGGGTCTTCTTGTGGTACAGATACGACCGGTCGGTGCCCGCTATCTTCTGTAGGTACAGGTCCTCATGGCACCGTTCACACGTTACGACGTGCAGCCAGGGATAAGCACTGCGCGGGGTGCCGCGACCTGGGGAGTTGGCATCCAGCCGGGCCTGGAGACGTGCCCACTTACCTGCGCTGATAACTGGCTCTCTGAGCAGTGGCATGCCATCATCGCCACGAATGACCACACCATGGTAAGTGACCCATCCTTTCAACGAGACCTTCCTCAGCCGCCGTAGCAAGCTAGCGTGATCCAGCTTGTACCGAAAAGCCTGCTCTTCGACCGATGCACCGTCGATTACCGCGTCGGCTATCTCATTGATCATCGTGGCCATTCCGGTGTCAACCTTCAGTTCAATCTGGCCGCCGATGCGCTCCGTGCGGTACCCCCACGGCAACGATCCGCCACCGTTGTATCCACCCCGTGAATACAGCTTCCGTGATGCGTCCTCGCGCCTCTCGGACATCCTTTCTCTTTCATATTGGCTGAACATCGCCAGCAGGTTGGCGAACATCCGGCCGGTAGATGTGCCGAGGTCGAATGACTCTGCAATCGAGATGATGGTCTTGCCGTGCTCGTCGGCCCACAACCGGAGGTCATCGAACGAACGGACGGATCTCGTCAACCGGTCCAGCTTGGTGACCAGCAGGCCATCCCACTGCGCGACCTTGGACGCCTCGGTCAGCCATGGACCCAACTCGGGACGCCCGAACGGGGGCACAACACCCGAGATATCGACGTCTACGGTGGTGTGGACGAGGACGTCCCCACGGGCGAGCGCTGTGTGCTCGATCTGTTCCTGCTGTCGTTCCACGCTCGTGGAGGCATCCGTGTCATGTGACAAACGGGTTGCGCCCAATAGTCTCACTGCATAGCCCCCCGGCGTTGTTTTGCCTGATAGGGGGCAGTGTACTGCCTCTGTTGCATTGGACGAGTTCAGCGCCGTCGCGCGCCGGCTGCCGATCTGGGCGCTGTACGAGCGGGCCCGGTCCCTGGGACTGGCCGTGCAGGTCTCGGCACAGTCGTGGCCCGGGCTGGCCGCCGATGAGGACGAGCGGTACCGGATCGCGGCCACCGCCGAAGGCGGGATCTGGCTGCTCCGCACGCCCTACCCGGATCCGGTCGTCGGGCTCGCCGGGACCAGGAAGTACGTCGACAGCACCCGGCGGCTGGTGGGGGCGCCCTCGGCCACCACGGGACCGGTCGCCGCCACGATGATCACCGCGGCCCGGTGGAGCGACGAGGGCAGTTCCCGGGTGCAGCTCATGCCGGTGGTGGACCCAGACCTGGTACGCGGGCTCGGCGTGGGCCAGGCCGCCTACGTGTACCAGGGCGGTGCGACCTACGTTCAGGTGAAACGGCTGGTCGCCGCGCCCGCGGCCCTGCCCCGCGCCGGTCGCCGGACGCAGTTCCCGCTGCCGCGGCCGGCGGCCGACGACACGCTGCCGATGGCCGCCGCTGGTGCCACAGATGCTGGCGGCGCAGATGCCGGCGCCCCAGATCCCGGCGGCGGCATACCGGCGGCTCCGGCCGCACCGGCTGCCCCTGCTGCATCGGCTGGCCATGCACCGTCGGCACGGCCGCCGGTGCAGCTGAGCGCGTTCCTGGACGAGGTATTCGGCCGGGAGGCACGGTGAGCGGGCCCGATCCGTTCGCGATCCTCGGGCTGGCGGCCCGGCCGGATGTGACTGACGATGACGTCCGCGCGGCCTGGCGCCGGATCGCCGCCGCCGTCCATCCGGACCGCGCCGACGGCGGTGACCGGGCCCGGTTCAGCGCGGCGGCCGCGGCCTATACGACGCTGCGCACGCTGGATGGGCGCCGGGAAGCCTTCGCCGACCTGGCCGCCGCGCCTCGCGGTTGGAGCCGGTTCCGCCGGGGCCGCCCGGCCGTCCTCGTGCTCCGGACGGCCGTCGCCGCCGGGGTCAGCGCCGGCGCGCTGGCCGTGGCCGGCCCCCAGCCGGCCAGCTTCGCGCTCATCGCTGGCGCCCTCACTTGGCTCGCCCGCACCGGCCGCCACGAGCTGGCCCCGCCGGCTCCAGGCGGGCCGGTCCCCGCAGCTTTGCGTCACCGCAGACCGCGGCGCTCCCGCTGGTGACCGGGCCACTGGCGCCCGCCCGCTGGTGATCCGGCCCTTGACGCAATCTATCGGTTGCAATAGTATTGCAACCGATCAGTTGCTACTAACGGAGGCCGTCATGGGATTCCCCGATCGCATCGAGCGGGTCGTCGAGATCACCCACCCGCCGGCCGAGGTGTGGGCGGCCCTCACCACGGCCCGGGGCCTGGGCAGCTGGTTCGGCAACCAGGCTACGATCGATCTGCGTCCGGGCGGATCGGCCCAGATGACGTGGACCGACGGCCACACCGTCGACATGCGGATCGAACGGGTGGAGGAGCCGACGGTGTTCGGCTTCACCTGGCCCATCTTCGGCCTGCCCGACGACGATCCGCGCCGCACCTATGTCGAGTTCACCCTCGAGGCAACCGGTACGGGCACCCGGCTCACCGTGACCGAAAGCGGCTTCGCGCAGGTACCGGAAGACGTCCACCGCACGGCCTTCGACGGCAACACCCGGGGCTGGGCGAAGGAACTGGGCGAGCTGGTCGACTATCTCGATGTTGCCTGATGCCGAAGCGATCGCCGAACAGGTCTTCGTCGCCCTGGCGGACCCGAGCCGGCGCGCCATCCTGGCCGCACTGGCGTCGGGCGGTCCCGCTACGGCTACTGACCTGGCTGGGCGCCTGCCGATCACGCGGCAGGCTATCGCCAAGCACCTGGCTCTGCTCGCCGAGGCGGGCCTGGTGACGGCCGAACCCGGCGAGCGGCGCCGGGTGCGATACCGGCTCCGTTCCGCCCCGATGCAAGTGGCGCAACAGTTCCTGGCCGCGCTGGCCCGCGACTGGGATGGCCCGCTGGAGGCCCTGCAGGAACACCTCAGCCGGTAAAAAGGCGGTCAGATTTTCGGGACATGCTGGCCGGGGGCGAGCGGTGAACTCACCTTGCTCATCCGCACGGCGCGCCGCAATTCCGGCCCGTTTGCACCAGCTGACCAGTGAAAATGTCACCGTAACCGTTAACCAGTGTTTACCGAATTACCACCGTGCATACGTTTTCGGGTCGCGTACGCCAACTTACTGTCGCGCCATGAGTGACATCACGGCCCCAGCGTCAGAACCCGACGCGTTCGCCACACTCGATGACTCCAAAATTACGCGGTTCCAGTTGAAGATCATGTTCATCTCGGGCATGGGCTTCTTCACCGATGCGTACGACCTGTTCGTGATCGGCATCGTCGTCGCCCTGCTCAAGACCGAGTGGCACCTGTCGACCGGCGAGGTCTCCTGGCTCAACTCCGCTACGCTCCTCGCCTCCGCGGTCGGCGCCCTGGTCTTCGGGCGCATCGCCGACATCCTCGGGCGCAAGCGCATCTACGGCTATGAGGTCCTGATCCTGGCCATCGGGGCCCTGGCCTCCGCATTCGCGCAGGGCTTTGTCTTCCTGCTGGTCTGCCGCATCATCCTGGGCATCGGCATCGGCGGTGACTACCCGGTCTCCGCGACGATCATGAGCGAGTACTCGGGCAAGCAGTCCCGGGGGCGGATGGTCGGGCTGGTGTTCTCGATGCAGGGGGCGGGCCTTATCTTCGGGCCGCTGATCGCCTCCATCCTGCTCGGCTCGGGCCTCTCGGACGACTACACCTGGCGGATCCTGCTCGCGCTGGGCGCCATCCCGGGCCTGGCCGTGTTCTACCTGCGCCGCCAGATCCATGAGACACCGCGGTTCGCGATGGCGGGCGGCGCATCCGACGAGGCCGAGGCCGCGATCGCCACCGCGACCGGCGCGGCGCCGCCCCCGAGGGCGGCGGCGGAGTCGAAGGCGAGGAACCCGCAGAGCGCGCTGGGGGGCTTCGCGATCCTGGCCCGCAGCCGCCGCATGATGCTGTGGCTCATCGGCACGGCGGTCTGCTGGGCACTGCTGGACTTCTGCTACTACGGCAACACGATCTCCTCGCCCGAGGTGCTCAAGCTGATCAACGCGCACGCGTCGCTGCTGGAAAACACCCTCCTCCAGCTGGCGATCTTCGCCGTGTTCGCCATACCCGGCTACGTGGTCGCCATCCTGCTGCTCGACAAGACCGGGCGGAAGACCATCCAGATACTCGGATTCGGGATGATGGCGCTGATGTTCTTGCTGATCGGGCTCCTCCCGGCGGTCAGCGCCAACGTCGCCCCGTTCGTGCTGCTGTACGGGATCAGTTACTTCTTCACCGAGTTCGGCCCGAACACGACGACGTTCATCTACCCGGCCGAAATCTTCCCGGTGCAGGTGCGGACCACCTCGCACGGCATCTCGGCGGGAGCCGGCAAGATGGGCGCGTTCGCCGGCGCCTTCCTCTTCCCCGACATGCTCGCCTCCTCGCTGGGGCTCAGAGGCGCGGAGGTCATCGCCGGCGTCGTGGCCGCCGTCGGCATGCTGCTCACTATCGGGCTGCTGCCCGAGCCGAAGGGCAAGACCCTCGAACAGCTGTCGGCGGACGCGCTCGCCCCGCCGGCCGTCAGGGCGCGTCGGCAGCGGGAGGCGACGGCATGACGTACCGGGTGGTGGTCGGCGTGGACGGTTCGGTGCACGCCCAGGCCGCGTTGCGCTTCGCGCTCGCCGAGGCCGAAGCGCACCACGGCGAGGTGACCGCCATCTTCGCCTGGCAGATGCCGTTCATGTCGATCCCGGGGGCGTTCGACCGGGAGGAGATGCAGAAGGCGGGCACAGAGCTGCTCACCGAGTCGGTGAGCGCGGTGGCACCGTCGCCGCGGGTTCCGCTGCGGACGCTGGTGGCCGAGGGCGATCCAGCCGAGTCGCTCATCACGGCGTCGAATGACGCGAACCTGCTCGTCGTCGGCGTCCGCGGCCGGTCGACCTTCCGGGGCCTGCTGGTCGGGGCGGTAAGCCTGCGCTGCTCGGCGGGCGCATCGTGCCCCGTGGTCCTGGTCAAACTGCCCAGCGACACCCAGCCGGGATAGCGGGACCGCTCTTGAGGTGATCCCGGTGACTGGCGTCAGTTGCTGATAGTCCCGAGTAGTCCCCAGCGGTCAGTTGCTCATGGTCCCGAGTAGTCCCGAGTAGTCCCGAGAGTGCGCAACTGCTTGGACGCGAGCCCAATCATCGTTTGGTTGTTTCGTGACGACTGGGTATATAGACCGCCTGAGTGCGTTAACAGCAGTGAAACACCTCGCGGGGACGATGAGTTGGATGGATTCCGGCGGCCCGCAGCACGCCTCGAAGCAATGGGCCCAGGCCGGAAGGCGGGGAGGGACCGGATAATGCTCGACTCCGGGGTGCTCAAGGCACCCCTGCTTGATCACCGCGCGGTGAACCTTGATAACGCCGGGCACGTCACCTACGTTCTCGAGCAAAGCTTCCGCTACGACTACGACGCGCCGGTGAGATCGCTGCGGCACCGGCTGGTCGTCGTGCCGCCCCGCCGCCATGGCGACCAGTACCGACGCGCGCACCGGCTGGAAGTGCACGGTCCCGCGGCCCAACGGCGCCTGCGCCGGGACGCTCGCGGCAACGTCATCGCCTTGCTCCGCGCCGAACACGTGGCGGTTACCGCTGAGTTCCGGTTCGCCGCCGTCATCGAGCGCATCCGGGACCACGGGCCAACCGTCGTTCCGGCGGCGGCCCTGAACAGTCCCGGCCTGCTGCGGCCCACCCGGCTCACCGGCGCCGACGACCGGCTGCGCGACCTGGCCACCGGCCTGCGCGGCTGCGCCGAACCGTCCCTGGAGACCGCCGAGCGGATCTGCGCCCTGGTCCACGACGCCATCCGTTATGAGGACGGTGCCACCTCGGTGCGGACGACGGCCGCCGAGGCCCTGGCCGGGGGCCGGGGAGTCTGCCAGGACTCAGCCCACGTGATGCTCGCGCTCTGTCACATCGTCGGGTTGCCGGCCCGCTATGTCTCCGGCCATCTGCTCGGCCAGGGCGGTACCCACGCGTGGGTGGAGGTCATCATGCCGCGGGCACACGACGCGATCGCGGTGCCCTTCGATCCCTGCAACGGCCGCCGGGCGGACAGTGGCTATGTCACGGTGGCGACCGGTCGCGACTACAGCGACGTCGCCCCGACCTCCGGCACCTACATCGGCACGTCCCGCAGCCGCCTCACCACCAGCCGCCGAGTGGGCGTACTCGCCGCCGCCTTAAGGCCGGCAGCCGTTACCGAGCACCGCCCGGCGCGCAGGAAACGGAACGACGCGGCCGATCGCGCCTATCAGTTGACCGGCAGGGTCAGCAGCGGGACGAGCTGGTCCGCGGGCGCCAGCGAGCCGTGCATGCCGACCAGCGAAGACTCCCGCGGCTCGGACTGGGTGGCCACGATCGCCCAGTTGCCGGCGGGGGCGGCGATCACGTCGCCGATGCGCGCGGTCATGGCGGGGTCGACCGGGCCGAACCAGCCGTCCTTGATGGCCTCGTCGCGGGAGACGACCCAGGCCCGGCGGCCGAGGATCTCGTGCCACGCGGCCAGGACGTCGGCGGCGGCGCCGGGCTGGGCGTATACGTGCCGGGCGCGCCCCTCCCCGCCCAGCAGCTCGACGCCCTGCCACAGCTCGGTCACTTCGTCGACGTCGATCCGGTCCTCGGGCGGCACGTCGACCATGCCGTGGTCGGCCGTGATGTACAGGGCGGTGTCGCTGGGCAGCGCGCCGGCGATCTGCTCGGCCAGCTTGTCCACGTGCGCCAGCTGGTAGTACCAGGCGTAGGACCCGACCCCGAGGACGTGCCCGGTCGCGTCCAGGTCGCCGTGGTAGACCGTCACGATCGCGTTGTCGGCGTCCTCCAGCACGGCCGCGGCCTCCCCGGCCAGAGACCCCATGCTGTCCGCGGCAACGTACCGTGCGCCGCGGCTGGAGGCGCGGGTCAGCCCCGACACGCGAAACGCCCGCTGCGCCACGTAGTACGCCGCGATGTCGGCGGCCACCGCACGCTCGTAGATCGTCTGCCGGGGCTGCCAGTCCTCCGGCTCGATCCGGCTGTCCCAGCGCAGGCCGTTCAGCAGCCAGTGCTCACCCGGGACGGCGACCTGGTAGCCGAGCATCCCGTGCTGCCCCGGCGGGGTGCCGGTGCCCAGTGACGTCAGGCTGGTCACGGTGGTGGCGGGAAACCCGGCCGCGAGCGGCTGGGCGTTCATGGCCAGCTCGGACAGGAACGGCGCCGCGGCGGGGTGGGCCCGCAGCAGCTCCCAGCCGAGCCCGTCCACGACGAGCAGGCAAACCCGCGGGACCTCCGGCAGCCCGAGGACGTTGTTTCCGGAGCCCCCCACCGAGGCCAGAATCGAGGCCCCGAGCTCGGCGAGCGTCCGGTGGCCGTAGGACGGTACGAGGGGCGCGCTTCTCGGCTCGGCGGTCATGCGGAGGTGGTCCTTTGCCTGCCGTACTGCTTCGGGCCAGCCAGCCGCGCGAGCACTTGGCTGCTGCCGGGACATGCTGCCATTTAAAGGAGCGTAATGGCAATACACCTCAAGCGCACTATGCGCATCAGCGTGCCCAGTTATGCCCTCATTTGCGGGACCCGGCGTCATGACCTGACCACGTCCCGCAGCCACCCGGACGCCCGGCACGGTTACTCTAGCGGCCGGTTCCTGCCGTCGCGTCCGCGAGGGCGGTGGCGAACGCGAGCACCTGGCGGACGCCATCCTCGCCGTCGGCCGCCTCGCTGAACCGCAGCGTCAGGTCGTCGGCGGTGATCGTGCCCATGTAGCCGTGGTCGGCTTCGCAGTTCTCGTCGCCGCAGTGCGCGGGCTCCAGTTCCACGTGCGACAGCACGTTCCAGCCGACGGTGAGCACAACCTCGCTCGGCATCGTCACGCCAGGCATGTAGGTCCCGGGGTCGGGCACCACCCGGGTCACCGCCACCGAGGAGACGCGGGAGAACCGGACCGCCTCGGTGCTGGTCTCCGCCTGCGCCCGGGTGTCGGGCTCCTCCGCGGGATGCTCGTCGGTGTGGGAGTAGATCAGCCGGGTCGGGGTGAGCGCCAGCACCGTGATGTGGCGGCGTACCTCCATGCCCGGATCGAAGATCGCATCGTGCTGGACCACGTAGGCCTGGACGGGCTCGGGGCCGAGCGCGGACCAGACGGCGTCAGTGACCAGTCCGGGGTAGTAACCGGTCCGCTCGATCGCGGCGCGCAAGTCGTCGGCCGAGACTCGTGTATCCCTCATGCTTCCATCCTGCCCTGTGCCGGGCCATGGATTCACCCGGCAGGGGAAACGACCTGCCCCGCCAGGTCACAATCCGGGTGGTGGCGCGGTGCCCGGCGCGCCCGTCCGGACAAGATCCGGGGACTCCGGCGGGCTGGCTTCCGTGACGTCCAGCCGCCGCTCTTCCTCGGGCTGCGTGCGGGCCAGTGCTCCCGCGCTCGGCTTGGGGCCGCGCCGCCGGGGCCGGCGGGCACCGGAGGAACCGCCGCGGCCACGGTAGATGATCAGCCCGTTCACCGGGTCGGGGGCCGCGTCGAGGGCGGCCCGGACGGCGGGCAGGGCCCGGAACGCTTCCCACGCGGCGTCATCGTGGAACTTGAGCTCCAGGACCACACCGGTGCGGTG
>Ga0302183_10001743_pt1 | contig 10282 bp, 12 predicted proteins | sample I_Palsa_N3_2_FD_200232 | JGI IMG/M metagenome (GOLD analysis project Ga0302183, IMG submission 200232) | Peat permafrost microbial communities from Stordalen Mire near Abisko, Sweden - I_Palsa_N3_2 | ecosystem: Environmental > Terrestrial > Soil > Palsa > Peat permafrost | place: Sweden...
GGGGTCCCTGTGTTCGTGAGTGCGCCGGCGCACGCTGGGCACGAGAAGTGCGCCTACAATGCAATCACGGATTGGGCGAAAGGAGAGCTGTGATGGAGCACCTGATACTGGGCGCATTTCTGGTTGTGCCGCTGCTGATAGTGGCGTTCCTGTTCTCCGATGAACTGTGGCAGGAACATCGTCAGCGCGCGCAGAAAGACCACCCGCGGCACATCGATTGGCACCATCCGTTGCGCAGCTTGTTGCATCGCAATTGATGCCGGTCTGCGTTCTTTGAGAACGTCGGACGGGGATCTATGCGAGCGCCGCAGTCCGCGTCGTAGACCTCCTACGCCTTGTTGGCGGCTGTAACGCGCTATAGCCGCGCGCATGAGCCTCAGCGGCGCTCGCCGGCGAGCTGGGCACGGATACGCTGCGCGAACCCCTCTAGCGCGGCTTGCGGCGCTACCTCACGAGCATGCAGGCGCAACGGCACGCCTTCCCAACGCGGGATGACGTGAAAATGGACATGCGCGACGGTCTGGCCAGCGGCGGCGCCGTTGAACTGCCCGATAAACACCCCATCCGGTTTGAGCGCGTCTTTGACTGCGACGGCAATCTGCTGCGTCATGCGGATGCATTCAATGGTCGCCGCGTCGGAGAGTTCGAATATCTCGGCCGCTGCTTCTTTCGGCACCACCAGCACATGGCCGTCCGCTTGCGGCATCAGGTCCATGAAGGCCAGCGTGGCGTCACTCTCGGCGACCTTGATGCACGGTAGTTCACCACGCAAAATCCTTGCGAAGGGGTTCGTCTCGTCGTACGTCATGGAGCTCCTCAAGGTGGCGTGCAGGGGATTTTTCACTGCCGCATCATGATTCGTGTCGTTGCCGGGCGCAAGCGGAAGCGTGCCGCTGGGGGCAGCGCAGGCGCGGGTAGCCCGCATTAGTGGGACCAATCTACGGGGTATGCAAAAATTCGCGTCCCGCGTACTAAAGTTTGCGCGGAACAGGCCGACATCCTGGCTATGAACGACGAACAATCCATCCCATTCGGGCCTGGGCATCCGCAGTATCTCGAGGCGCGCGCGCTCGCGCTGAGCATCGCGGCAATTCGTAAGGCTCAGGGTAAAAGAAATCCGGTCGACTTTGTGGTTGGTTCACCCGACTGGGAGCGTGCAGGCGAAGATTTCGCGCGCGACGTGTTGCGCGTACTCAGCCGCGAATAAGCCCGTTCGAGGCTCAACGCGCGGTTTCACGTAACTGGCTGTTCGCTGCCGGGTTACGCACGGCATCAATGCCGATGTCGCATCCAGTCCACGTGATGCGTATCCAGCCAGCGTTGCCGGCGCTCTCCTCGATCGCCGCCGTCGCGACGGTGATGCGAAGAAACCCACAACGCCACCCCCACCACCGCCATGACCAGCGGTCCGAGCAAATAAGCCATCACCGATTCAGTCATAGGACCCTCCGTCGAGGTCGCGACCGTAGTTACAGAGAATGGCTGTATTTTAGGCGATTCGCGAGCGAAAGCACTGCTTTAAACGCTTGGGCCCGACGACGCGGGTCAGCGCGCCTGGATCGATGTCCTGGTAATTGGACGCTCACCTGTTAAAAGCGCCAGCAGCGACCTAAGATAAGTATCGGGGGCATACCGATACGAGGTGGCCATGAACGAGACCATGATGGGCGTCGTGCTGGGTTTCTCGGTACTGTCGATCGCAACGTTATTCGTCGTCGCGCACTACCGGCGTGAACACCTTCGACAACGTCTGATCCGCAGCATGCACGGGCAGCGCCTGCACGAGTTCACGCGCTCGCGATACTGACGCACGGTGGGGAGCGATGGCCGCCAGCGTCATCAGGTATCAGCGGATATTGTGTTTTTCAAACCACCTGATGAGCCGGTCCCGGTTGATGTGGGTCGCACGTATCGCGGTGCCGAACACGATGAGAATGGTCGCCATCGAAATGGCCAGCATTGACTCGGTCATGGATGCCTCCCTCAAGCACGTAACCTTGCTTGCAGTTTAGGCGTTCCAGGGGCACCAACAAAAAGGCCGCCAAATCGGCGGCCAAAAAACGGTACTACATGCGCGGGGGATCACGCACGGAAGGACTCTAAGCCATTGCAAAAGAGGATGTGGCCCAAGCGCCGCAGAGGTCTGAGATTTGTCGGATTCGGACTGCATCCGTAGTCGATCACTCGCACATGCCCGCCAGGATGGCGTCAGACGAATTGATGTGGACCGCTAACGTTTGCGCGAACATGTGCACTGCGAAATGTCCGATGAAAGCGGCAAGGTGTCATCGAGGCGTCATTAGGTTCGCGTGTTGCGGAGTTGAGGGTGGTCTTTCTTGCGGGAACGGTTTTTTTGATCGCCGGGCGATGCTTGCCGGTCTGTCCTCTTCACCCGAAGTATAACCTAGTGAATAAGACCAGAATGGTTATATAGGTTGAGTTTGGCGGATATATGGCATGTGCTGTGTACCAACTAAGGCCGCACCGCAGCCCGTGTGAGCCGCTCACACTTCACGCAATTTAAAGGTGGCCGAACGCCTAAGTTGCGGCCCGGGATCGATTGCTCTCCCTTCTTGGCTCGTCTTTGATCTGCGCTTCTACGAAATCCGCCCATCGTTGCAACACGCTGCGTTGGACGGCGGCGTCTTCCGCGCGCGTCGATTCGTTTGCGGTCTCTTTTGAAGCGCGTGCGAGCGCTGTCGCGATGACATCTGCGGGTTGATCCATCGCGAGCAAATGGGTTTCTGCTGTACGCCGGAAGTCGTGCAAAACGAAATGCTCGACATCCAGCCCGAGCGCTTTTACCGCCTGATTGAGCGTGCTTTTCGCGATGGGACGATCGTCACCCCTGACGGTGGGGAACACGAAGGTTCGGCTGCTCTTCGTTTCGCGTAGTTCGCGCAGTATCGCCACCGCCTGGCGCGGCAAATACACTTCATGTTCGCGGCCGTTTTTCATTCGGGCGGCGGGGATTTTCCACAGGGCCGCCCTCAGATCGAACTCGGTCCAGGTCGCTTCGATCAGCTCGGACTTGCGGACCATCGTTAGCACGAGAAGGAGCAAAGCGAGCTTCAGCGGCCGACGGATGCGCGAAGAGTCGATGGCGCGCAACGTGGTGCCGAGTTCCTCGGCGGTGAGCACGCGGGTCCTGCTATCCGGCGTGGCGATGAGGCGCGCCGGAATGGTCGTCGCAGGATTGTGGGTGGCGAGTTGCCGCGCAATCAGGAATTCGTAGAGCCGCTTGATCACATTGCGCGTATGCAGCGCCATCTTTGGCGAGCCCCGCAACTTGATCCGTTCGCAAATTGCGAGGATGTCGTCGGAGGTTACTGCGGCGATCGGCTTGCTGCCGATCGCCCGCAGTACGTCTTTATCGAGCGCGCGTCGTGTCGTGCGCTGGTATTCGTCGGACTTGCTCGCCATGGCAGCCGACATATATAGCTCGGCCGCGTCGCGCAGAAGGTCGACGCGTTTCTCGGCGCCGCGATCGCGGCGGGCGGTCGCGGCCGGCGACACACCGGCCGCGACCATCTCGGCGTATTTGCGCGCCCGCTCGCGCGCGACGCGAAGCGAAATTCTCCGATAGTCGCCAATGGTGGTGAGCGGCTGGCGTTTGCCGTCGAGCGTATAGCGAAAGCGCCAGACTTTGTTGCCGGTTGGCATGACCTCGAGCACGAGGCCGTTGCCGTCGGCGATGGAATAGCGGGTTGCGCGGGGCTCCATCGCGCGGATCTGCGTTTCGCTGAGGGGAGGGACGATTTTGGGCATGGCTGAGTTATTGGTACACAATGCATTCGATATTGTCGAAATGTTGGTTTGTGTACCAATATTGGGTGTTTTAACCAGTGATGAAGTATAGCGATGCCGGATCGAATTGAGCCGATAAAAATGGGTAAATTGAATAAATTACGGTAGCGGAAATGCAGCGGAAAGCAGTCTCGATACGTAACCACTCAAAATTGACGCCTTGATCGGAGATATGGGCATGGTGTACCTCCGTGATCAACCTAGGCGCGGTTCGACTCGTCGGCCGCTGAGATGGCTTCTCATTTCTCCAGCTTCTTTTGCACCCGCTCGAGTTGCTGGATACTTGTTTCGGGCGTCGGAAGAGCCTCCGGCATCGTGCCACCCAGTTCGCGGATCGTCTGGCGTACCTTGCTTCCGACTTCGAAGTGGGTTTGATTCGCTCTCTGTTTTCCGCTTACTTCGTCGCGTCGGAGTTTTTCCTCGGTCTGGGTGGCGCGGAAGAGATTTGCTGCCAGTTCCGTGCTGCCCATGTGGTCAAGGATTTTTTGGCTCCTTTTCAAAGCCTTGCGCGAGTGAATCTCCTTGGCGCCCAACCCTCCGTAAAGGCCGCGATAGCCATGATCCTGAAAGACCGCATAGTCACAGGCGTCTCGACCCCGGCGCCGCGAGCAGCAGCACTGAGGGCTTTGTTGTGATGGGTCAACTCCCCTCGCAACATAAGGCGGCGCTGATCCTCGGACATCCCGGCAAAGGCTTTCTCATCGCCAAGTTCCTGGCGGCGCGTCTGCAATGCGAAATACGTCTGTCCGTTGGCGATGACCGCCTTCGACGGATCGCCATTCTGGACAACGAGGTAGCAGGCGTAACGGGACAGCGTGTAGTCAGAGATGCCTCGCTTTGCTCCTGAACCCAAAGCCGCCATTTTGGTGACTTCACCGAAATGGTCCTGGACAGGGTGGCCGGATCGTGCGCATGCAATCTTTGATTTTTCAATGACCTGCAGGAAGTTGCGCCAGTCCTGGTAATCGAGCAACGGCGCAAGTTCACGCGCAAACCAAGACTCGGATCCGTCTTCGTCGCTTTGCTTGATGCTTTCGAAGGTGGGGTGAGGCGGCGCAGAGATGGGTTTGGTGTTTAAGACAGGCGAGTCCCCAAGGTAGCTTCGCGAATTAATGGCCTAGGGCGTGGCCAGTACCTGGCGACGATTGCACTGTGTTTTTATACAGGTCATGCCGGCCGAAAGCAGTTTTTAAAAACTCGCGCTGACGCCCGCCGACCGTTTACTTTCCAATACAGAACCGGCTAAAAATCACCCCCAAAAGATCGTCAGAAGTGAACTCACCGGTAATGGAATTCAACTGTTCCTGAGCAAGCCGCAATTCCTCGGCGAACAGGTCGAGTGCCTGCGCATTCTGGTCAGCGTGCTGCGCCGCCGTGGCCAGATGTTCCTGCGCCGCGCGCAGGGCGATCAGATGCCGCTCGCGTGCGAGGTACACGCTCTCCGCGCCGGCTTGCCAGCCGGCGATCCGCAGCAACTCGGCGCGCAGCAACGCGATGCCGTCACCCTGTTTCGCGGACAGACGCACCTCGCGGAGATCGACGCCTTCCGCCTCATCCAACGTATGCACGGCCGGAGCGATGTCCGTCAGATCGGTCTTGTTCATCACCCGCAGGACCGGCACACCTACCGGAAAACGGGCAGCAATCGTATGGTCCTCGGCATTCATACCGGTGCGTGCGTCGAGCAGATGCAGCACTACGTCCGCGCGCTCGATCTCGTTCCACGTGCGCTCAATGCCGATCTTTTCCACCTCGTCCTCGGTTTCGCGCAATCCGGCGGTGTCGATCACATGCAGCGGGATCCCTTCAATCTGGATGGTCTGGGCCACCTTGTCGCGAGTCGTGCCGGCGATTGGCGTGACGATGGCCAGTTCGGCGCCGGCGAGCGCGTTCAGTAGCGACGACTTGCCGACGTTAGGCTGACCCGCCAGCACCACCGAGAGCCCCTCACGCAGCAGTGCACCCTGACGCGCTTCGTTGAGCACGTGGGCGAGCTGCTCGCGGATCCGCGCGAGCTTGCCGCGTGCATCGGCGGCCTCCAGAAAGTCGATTTCTTCTTCGGGGAAGTCGAGCGTCGCCTCCACCAGCATCCGCAGCGTGATGACCTCTTCGACCATGGCGTGGATGTCGCGCGAAAACGCGCCCTCCAGCGAGCGGCCCGCCGAGCGCGCGGCCGCCTCGGTGCTCGCTTCGATCAGATCGGCGACGGCCTCGGCCTGGGCCAGATCGAGCTTGTCGTTGAGGAAGGCGCGGCGGGTGAACTCGCCTGGCTCCGCGAGCCTTAGCCCGACCGCGCGGCCGGCGTCGATGCATCGTTGCAGCACCAGTTGCAGCACGATCGGCCCGCCGTGGCCCTGCAGTTCGAGCACGTGCTCGCCGGTGTACGAATTCGGCGCCGGAAAGTACAGCGCGATACCGCGGTCGAGTGCGTTGCCGTTGGCATCGAGGAAGGGCACATAGCTCGCGTGACGCGGCGCGAGGGCTTGCCCCGTGAGCGCTCGAATGAGCGGCTCGGCCGCGGCCGCACCGGGGCGCCCAAACGAAATCCGGACCACGCCGATTCCGCCACGACCGGGCGCAGTAGCAATGGCAACAATGGGATCGGAGTCGGTGGCGAGCATGGGATCGGGGGCGGCAGCAGAGGAACTGGGAGAACGAAACGCCCTACAAAGGGCGCGAGGCATTGTAACGCGAGCGGTTCGCGGGGCTCCGGCGAGGGTGAAGGCGAGGCATTTAGGCATCTCGCGTGTTTTTATCAGACAAATAAAGATTTATCTCAATTACGATAAGATGAGTCTCCGAATGAATGAGACTGTCCGGGTGGATTCAATACGCCAGATGGCCACGGCAGAAGGAAAAAAGCGCAAACTGAGTAAATTGCGCAAGGCGTTATCTGGCGCTTATCTCAAGCTAAAAATAGCGTAAATGCGCGAAATTGTAGCCTAAACGGTTGTCCACTGTTGGCGCGCTGGATTGCACAATTCGGCCCATGCCGACCTCTAAAGAAAAATCAGCGTTCGCCAAAAGACTGCAAGATCAGATTGCCCGGAAGAACATCAAGGGCGGGACTCAACTCGCCAGGCAATTCAATCTGCTGCATCGCGGCGAGGCGCCTGTGTCGCCGCAGACCGCGCATAAGTGGCTGACGGGCCGAACCATTCCCACGTCGGACAAGCTGCAGACCTTAGCTGATTGGCTAGGCGTTGGTGTGCACTGGCTGCATTACGGGCCACCACCACCGGTGGGCGCGAAGTCGAAGCCGCTGGCGCCAGGCGAGAAATACCCCCTTACCCCGGAGGCGATCGAACTTGCCTCGAAGATCGAAGCGCTGGATCCGAAAGACCGTCATTTCCTCGAAGAGTTTGTTGAGCGGCTCTACGACACCGGCAAAGAGTGACTTCGACGCGCCGGCCGCGTGCGAATCCAATGAAAAAGCCGCCCGGCGCAAACCGGGCGGCTTTTTTTCAACTGACCTGAGCGGAAAAGCGAACCCGTTCTGGGTTCGCTCCGGCAATTCAGACCACGGCGCTTACGCCGCCTTGGCCTTCGGCTTGCCCATCATCCGCGTGATGTAGTACTGCTGGGCGATCGACAGCACGTTATTGACCACGTAGTACAGCACCAGACCGGCCGGGAAGAAGAAGAACATGACCGAGAACGCGATCGGCATGAACATCATCATCTTGGCTTGAACCGGGTCCGGCGGCGTCGGGTTCAGACGCGTCTGCAGGAACATCGAGACGGCCATCAGCACCGGCAGGATGAAGAACGGGTCTTGCTGCGACAGATCGTGAATCCAGAGAATCCACGGCGCACCGCGCATTTCCACCGACGACAGCAGCACCCAGTACAGCGAGATGAACACCGGGATCTGGATCACGACCGGCAGACAGCCGCCGAACGGATTGACCTTCTCGGTCTTGTACAGCTCCATCAGCGCCGAGTTCATCTTCTGCGGATCGCCCTTGAAGCGTTCGCGCAGGGCTTGCATACGCGGCGTGATCGCCTTCATGCGCGCCATCGACTTGTAGCTGGCGGCCGACAGCGGGAAGAACACGGCCTTGATCAGCAGCGTGAGCAGCACGATCGACCAGCCCCAGTTGCCGACGTAGCTGTGGATCTTTTCCAGCAGCCAGAACAGCGGCTTGGCGATGATCGTCACCCAGCCGTAGTCCTTCACCAGTTCCAGACCCGGGGCGATGCCTTCCAGCATGCGCTCCTCTTCCGGACCGGCGAACAGCTTCGCAGAGACGTCAGCCGACTGACCCGGCGCAATGGTCGGCACGGCTTCCTTCACGCCCACCCGGTACAGCGCCGGGTCGATCTTGTTCACGTAGATATCGCGCTTGACGCCCTGCTGCGGAATCCACGCCGTCGCGAAGTAATGCTGCACCATGGCGATCCAGCCGTTGTCGGCCTGGTTCGCATAGTCTTCCTTGTTCTTGTCGATGTCGCTGAACGTCATCTTCTGGAAGTGGTGCTGATCCGTGTAGACGGCCGGCCCAATGAACGTGTGCGAGAAGCGCGGCGTTTCGACCGGCTGGCTGTCGCGCACCAGTTCCATATAGACGGTCGGCGTAACCGGCGCCGTACCCACGTTGTCGATCTTCGTATTCACGCCGATCACGTAGCTGCCGCGCGTGAACGTGTACGTCTTCACGACCTTCACGCCACCCTTGACCGGCGACTCGAAGCTGAGCGAGAACGACTTGGCGTCGCCCGTCAGATCGTGCGGCTGGTTGGGCACCGGCGTGTAGATGTCCGTGTGGTTCGGGAAATCGCCGCCCAACAGACCTGTACGCGCCAGATACGTGTGATCCGCGGTGTGGTCGAACAGGGTGATGACGAGGTCCGGCTGCTTGCCGTTGCCCTTGTTGATCAGCGACAGCTTCGACAGCGTACCGCCGCGCGTGTCGATCTCGCCGCTGTAGACGTCAGTCGTAAACGGGATCAGTTGGGCCTGGGCAGCGGGCGCTGCGCCCGGAGCGGAGGTGTCGGTCTGCGGCAAATCCGCAGGCTGGGTTCCCGGCGTGGTTGTTCCCGGTGCTGCGCTGGCCGCGGTTTGCGTCGGCGTGGCGTTCGGGAAGAACATCGACGGGCGTCCGTGGTCGCGTTGCCAGTTGTCGAACAGCATGACCGCTGACATGAAAAATATGACCCATAGGACGGTGCGTTTGATATCCATGCGTTGTCTCAGTGTCGATGGAACGGCGCGTCAGCGCTTTTCAGAAGTGGGAGGCGGGACAAGATCGATGCCGCCCGCCGAAAACGGGTGACAGCGGCAAATACGCCTGGCGGCGAGATAAGTCCCGCGCGCGGCGCCATGATACTGGATTGCTTCGCGCGCGTAATCAGAGCAGGAAGGGTAAAAACGGCACCGGCTGCCGAGCAGGGGACTCACGGCAACCTTGTAGAAACGCAATAAAGCGAAAAGTACCGTTTGCATGACTAGTGCGGCCGAGCGGCGCCGCCCAAGAAGGAATACCGGGTGATGCTCAGGCGACCGGGCCGCTTGACTGGCCCCATGAGCGACCAGATGCGCGGCCGACTGAGCGACCAGATTAGCGGCCGCACGAGCATCTCCATAAGCGTCATTGCGTGGTGGGCGCATCCGCGGGCGGCGCCTCACGACGGGCAATTTCGCGCGCTGCCTTGTCGAGCAGCGCCTCTATTTCGTTACGGCACAGCGTCTTCAACGGCGGCGACGAAGCGGCAGGCATTGCCTTCTTGTCGAAGCGCGTATGCAAACGCAGCAGCACATCCCAACCGCCAAAGTCTGCGCGACGCAGCCGGAAGGCTTCGCGCGCGAGGCGTCGCACCAGATTACGTGTGACCGCGCGCGGAGCATACTTCTTGCCGATGACGAGACCAAGGCGCGCGTCATTGCCGGTGGGCCGGGCGTACACGACGAAGTGTTCGGTGCGGCGCCACGGGCGCAAACGAAAAACGGATGAGAATTCATCCGTTTTTAGCAGCCTTGCGGCTTTGGGGAAGGCGGCCTGCGCTCGCAACGGAACTGAATCCTGCTGCGGCGCTCCAGCCGTTCCCGCGCTACCGCGGGCATCGCGTTGCACGGACGGAGCGCGCAATCCGCTCGCCAGCCTTAGATGGCGAGGCGCTTGCGGCCCTTCGCGCGGCGTGCGTTGATGACCTTGCGGCCACCTGCGGTCTTCATGCGAACGCGGAAGCCGTGGGTACGCTTGCGACGGGTAACGGAAGGTTGGTAAGTACGTTTCATGTTGCTCTCACTTGGCAGAGAAATAACCGCGCGAGCATCGCGGAAAGTGCAATGGCCGGTGGTTCAAAAATTGGTTTTCGCGGAACCCGCTATTTAAACCGGTTTTCTTTTGGTCGTCAATAGTTTAGCGGTGTATTCCACAGGCTGGGCCGCTGGCAAACGTTTGATCCGTCCCTGTGGATAACTCCCTTTCTTGGTTGTTTTGGCGGTAGAATCTCGTCCTACTTCCCAAAAATC
>Ga0302183_10001750_pt1 | contig 10261 bp, 8 predicted proteins | sample I_Palsa_N3_2_FD_200232 | JGI IMG/M metagenome (GOLD analysis project Ga0302183, IMG submission 200232) | Peat permafrost microbial communities from Stordalen Mire near Abisko, Sweden - I_Palsa_N3_2 | ecosystem: Environmental > Terrestrial > Soil > Palsa > Peat permafrost | place: Sweden: Abisko...
CGGGGTCGGAAAATTGCAGGCCAGCGAATGCTGTCTCGGGCGTGACATCGAAGTCGGGGCGGAGCGCCAGCCGGACTCCCGGTATCTCCGCCTCGGGGGACCGGCTGAGGGCCGCCAGCAGCGCAGTGCTGGCGTAGAAGGGGGCCAGCAGGTCGGATTGTGCATCCGTGGCGGCGGCCCCGCCGACCGGGCCAGGATCCGGTTGGCCCGCCGGAGGGCCGTTCTGACCAGTGGCCGCGGTCGCGGTTTCCGTTGCGGGCCTGCCGAGCAGGTCGCGCAGCGCGCCCGGCCCGGCCTGGGCCGGAGCGAGCGTGTACGGCAGTCGGCTGAGATCGGCGGACGCGCAGACGAGGGCCGCCACCCGGGCCGCGGCGGCTGGATCGGCGCCCCCCGCCAGCAGGTGGATGTGCCACATGCCGCTGGAGCGCCCCAGCCGGAGCTCAGTGTGCCGGTGCCGTAGCCGCCGGGCGGCCACGTCCCGCTCCGGGAACCGCTCGGCCAGCCCGATCGCCAGCCGCTCGTGCCGCGCGGCCTCATCGGCGAGCCACTCCAGATCGGGAGGCGGCACCGGCTGGGCCACCACCGGACACGGAAAGGTTCGCCTTAAAGTCCCCCGGGACGAGGGTGCCGTGCTCCAGGCCGGCCTCGACGCGGCGCATGGCCGGGGTGATGCCGCGGTCGCCGTAGTTCCCGTCGTCGGCGCGGCCTTCAGCGGTGCGCCGCGCCGACAGTTGCTGATCGGCGATGCGGTTGGCTTCCGGGCTCAGGCGCAGGCCCTTCCACTCCCAGCCGCCGTCGTCGGTCCTGCGGGGCGCGTCCGGGCTGCCTGGTGGTGGCTGGAGTTCGGGGTCGTTGTCCCGGCTGCGAAGGTCGGCGTACAGTTCACCGCGGCTGCGCCGCTCTTCCGGAACCGGGCGCTCGGCGCCCGCCGCATGCCCCTTGTCCCCATGGACCGCGCCCGGCGCGTCATCGGCGGCGGGGTCGTCACGGTCGTGGCGGTCGATAGCCATGCGATGCGAACGCTCCAGGCCAGGGGACGGCAGGTGCGGGTCCCGCCATAACAGGCATACGTTCAACTTCACGGATACCTTAACCATGTGGTTCGGGAGAAAGCGCGGCCTTTGCGGGCATCTCGCCGCTGAGTGGCGATCCAACCGAGGCCGCCCACCGTGGATGGCCTGCCTAGACCAGTGGCCGCAGCGCCGGGGTCCCGGCGGAGGCCACACCCGCCTGCGGCCGCCGCCAGCCCCAGAGCGCTCTCCAGTGCGGGAACAGGCACAGGATGACGAATCCCACGGCCACCGCCAGACGGCCGTAGGCAGCGACGTAAATGCCCTCGTAGCCGACCACAAGGTTGATCCACGCGGGAGGGTTGCCGGGCATCTCGGGCATCCCGGGGAAGTACACCGGCGCGACCACGATCAGCCGGAGCAGGACCAGCCAGTCCAGCCGGGAGGCCGGATAGACCGCCAGCAGGCAGATGGCCATCACGTCATACCAGGGCCGCTGGTAGGACCACATGAACAGCCAGGCGATGCTGACCGCGAGCGCCGGGCTGAGTGCCGGCAGGCTGGGGGTGCCATCCGGGAAGCGGAAGAAGGCCAGCAGGGCGACGGCGCCGAAGGCCAGCGCGGCCATCAGGGTCAGGGTCGGCGGAAAGACGAACGCGGTGAACGTCCGATAGCCGAGCGGCCGGTAGACGATCTGGTACATGGTGTCCCAGGTCGTGCCGGGGCCCCGGCTGATCAGTGCGGTCACCGCCGGATGACCGGCCGCCGCGTACACCGGGATGAAGATCACCGCAAACCCGGCGAGCGCGGCCGCCAGGGCCGTGACCGACTTGCGCCCCGCCCACACGACACCCAGGCCGAACGCCGCGTACGGGATCTTGATGGCCGCGGCGATCCCGATGAACAGGCCGGCGAGCAGGAACCGGGTCAGAGCCGGTCTTTCGCCGTTCCGGCCGGTCGTCAGCAGCAGGATGCCCAGCAGTCCGAACGCGGCACTCAGCCCGTCGATGTGGCCGCCCGCGACTATCTCCCACAGCAGCAGCGGATTGAGGGTCCACAGCAGATGCCCGCGGAGCCGGCGCGCCGGGTCCAGCCGCAGGACCCGGTCCAGCATCAACGCGACCGCACCGAAGGCGATGGAGGTGAACAGCTTGAGCCAGAACGTCACCCGGGCCACCGATGTCCCGCCCAGTTCGGCCGCGGCCCACTCCTCGGCCGTGGCCACCGGGCCGTAGACCGAGACGTTTGTACTCCACGATGGCGGGATGTACTGGCCGATCGGATCACCGGAGTTCTTTAGCTGCTCGGGTGTCTCCACGTATGGGCTGTGGCCGGTGACGGCCATCCGCCCGTTCGCGGCGTAGCTGACGACGTCCGTGGATCCTCCCGCGGGCAGGACGGTGAGGATCCCTATGACCAGAAAGGACAAGATGGCGACGGAGCGGGCCGGGAACCGTGCGCCGCGCGCCGCGGCGATGAGGCCGGCGATGACCCCCAGGCCGCCGGTGCCGGCGGCTGCCCACAGCGCGAAGGTCACGACGGGGGTCGACGGGTGCAGCGAGAACCACCATGGGGGGCCGGCGGCGGGCCTCGGTATGTGGATGACGGCCATGCTGGGCCCAGCGGCGAGTACCGCGATCATGATGATGACCGAGATGATGATCAGAATCGCGGCGGCCCCGACCAGGACAGTCCGCAGCCGGTCACGAGGAGACCGGGTTACGGGGCTCCGTTCTGTGCCGCCAGCAGCAGGGGGCGGCGGAGCGTGGCTCGCGGGCTGCTCACCCGTGACCGGGGAGGCGGCGAACCACGAGTCCCGCGGGGAGGCCGCCCTCGGGGTCCCTGGATACGCCGGACGACGCGGCTCGCTGTCTCGCCCGGAACTGCTCACCATGTCCTGCCTGCCGAAAGTAAGGACGCCAGCAACGGCGTGCCGCGCCGGGCCTACGGCACGGTGTCTTCCTCGCAGCGTCCGGCGCCTGGCGGGCGTGCGTACGCAGTCAAAGCTACCGGACCTGCCAGGACAGACGGCGCCCGGCCACCGAAAGACAAGCGGCAGAGCGGTCGGCGCGGTCCAACTCGCCGTGATCCACGGCCCCGCTGCCGTCTGATCCGGGCACCTCATTCAGACTTAACGAAATGACGTTCCGACCAGCCCGGATATGGGCCGATTCGGGATGGTTTCGTGGCCAGGTTCCGGGTTGACTCCACCTCTTACTTGTCGGTAACTTGCTGGTCACTGCCGCGACGTGGTGCAGCTCACATAGCGTTTCTGGTCACCTCCGGCAGCCCACCGTCGAGGGTGCTGAGCGTGAACCCGCCGCGTAGCGCACCGTGGAGCACATCGCAGGAGCGTCATGCTGCTGCGGGCCGGGCGTTCGGCCGGGAATCCCGTCTCCGCGAGCAACCTGATCGTCGATGCGAGCTCACTCACGGCGGGTTCTTCATCGGGATGATCCTGGGTATCATCGGCGGTTCGCTGGCGTTTGGCTGGACCCCGATCAGCGCTGTCCACGACCGTGCCATCCACGACGGTGCTGGCGACGACGGTGCTGGCAAAAACGGCACGGCTGGGCCACGGCACTACGGCGCTGCCAGCCGTCACCTCGCTTCCGTGGTCATCGTGGCTGTCGTGGCCGCGGCGCTGATGACCGGCCCCGAGACCGGGCGCACCCTGAGGACCAGCGCGACGTCAGCGACCTTCTCCAGCAGGGTGGTCCTATACGCGACGAAGCTGTCGGGCGAGCTACTCGGTCTTCCGCTGACCCTCACCCCGGGTAACGCCGAATCTAGGCTGCTGCAATTGCTGAACACGCTCACGCCGCTGGTGCCGGTCACGATGACGGACGTGACCGTTCAGCAACCGATGGATATGGGCAACTCGGGTGCCATCAGCGGGCTGACCGTCACGGCCAGCTGATAGGGCCTGTACCCACGTCAAACAACACGGCGCATGGGGCGCCCTCAGTCGGCGCCCCATGGACCGCTTGCGTAGTGCCGCCTTAGCGTCGTCTCAGGGCTGGCGCACCCGGCCGTTCGCCTCGGCGTCCAGGCTCGCCGGTGCCGTGCTGTCATCGCCCTCCTCGCCCGGGTAGGGCGGCGGCGGCGGCTGCCGCTTGCGCAGCACAACCGCCACGGCCGCGCCGGCGGCCACGAGAACGGCGACCACGGCCACCCCGGGCCACAGCAGGCGACGTGTCTTCGACGGTGCCGGGTCGACCCGCTTGGCGGTCGCCTTCAGCGCCGCGGAAACCTTGGGCGCGACAGTCTCGCTGACGGCAGTGGCAGCGTCCTCGAGCCGCGGCGCCGCCCACTCGCGGGCGTCGTGCACACCCTGCTCCACGCTCTGCGCGGCCGTTGCTCCGACCAGCTTGCTCAGCGGGACGACCTGAGCCGCAGCCTGGGCCGCGGCGTCCCGTGCCTTCGGCACGACCTGCGCGGCGGTTTCCCGGGCCCGGGCCCGGGCCAGATCCGCAGCGTCCTGGGCGCGGCTGGCCGCGACGGTGGCGGCATCCTGCGCGCGGCTGCGCGCGACGTCCGCTGCCCCCGCGGCGCGGGACGCGGCCGTCCTGCTTTTCTTCGTCTTTGTGAGGAACACAGTTGCCTCCTGCTCATGATCTCGTTCATTCACTTCCCGTGACCGGCGTCCTCAACCCTCCGCAAATTGCCCGGGGGCTCGTCCCGCGCCTCGGCGAGGGACCGGAACACCGGCCGTAGGCCGGTCACGCGATATTGCTTGTAACGTGAGACTGTACGGAAAATGTATCCGCCCATTCAGCCGGCAAAGCCGTCGGCTATGCGAGGATTCCCGGATGACCAACACGCTTACCGCAACGCTCAACACCAACCGGGGCGCGATCAAGGTTCGGCTTTTCCCTGATCAGGCGCCACAGACCGTCCGCAACTTCGTCGAACTGGCCGAAGGAGCCCGGAAGTGGGCTGACCCCCGCACCGGGGCGCAGACCAGTGACAAACTCTACGATGGGACCATCTTTCACCGGGTGATCCCGGACTTCATGATCCAGGGTGGCGACCCGCTCGGCACCGGGACCGGTGGGCCGGGCTACAAGTTCGGTGACGAGATTCACCCTGACCTGGGCTTCACCCGCCCGTACCTGCTGGCTATGGCCAACGCCGGCCCGGGCACGAACGGCTCGCAGTTCTTCATCACGGTGGCTTCCACCCCGTGGCTCACCGGGAAGCACACTATTTTCGGTGAGGTCATCGAGGGGGCCGATCTTGTGCAGGCCATCAGCCAGACCAAGACCGACCGCCGCGACCGGCCGTCTCAGGACGTCGTGCTCGAATCAGTGGTCATCGACCGCGACGGCGACACGCCCGGCGCGTCCAGGTAGGACTCGTTGGACACGCCCGCTTCCGGGCAGCCCGAAGGCCAGCTGAGCCAGCCGGCCGGGTCAGCCGTGCCGACCTGTTTCCGGCACCCCCACCGTGAAACATACGTCTCGTGCGTGCGCTGCGGGCGCCCCGCGTGCCCGGACTGCCTGAGGTCCGCCGCGGTCGGGCAACAGTGCGTCGAGTGCATCCGGGGAGCAAACCGGGGCGCTCGGGAGGCGAGAACGGAGTTCGGCGGGCGGCTGCCCAGCGGTGCCCTCGTGACCTGGACGTTGGTCGGTATCAATGTCCTCCTCTATCTGGCGGTCCTGGCCCGTCCCAGCATTGCGGGCAACCTCGAGATGATCGGCAAGGCCAGCAACGGCCAAGGCGGCGTCATCGGTGTGGGGGCCGGCCAGTGGTACCGCCTGATCACGTCGGCGTTCGTGGCGCCGACCGGCGGACTCGGCATCACCGATATCGCGTTCAACATGTGGGCGCTGATCATGGTGGGGCCGACGCTGGAGCGCATGCTGGGGTCGGCCCGCTATCTGGCCGTGTACCTGCTCAGTGCGCTCGGCGGCGGGGTGTTCCTGTACTACCTGGTGCCCCCCAACGAGGCCGCCCTCGGCGCCTCCGGGGCCATCTTCGGGCTCTTTGGCGCCTGGTTCGTAGTGGCCCGGCGGCGGGGCCTCGACAGCCGCGGCATTATCGGGCTGATCGTGATCAACCTGGTCCTCGGCTTCGTGGTGCCCCACATCGCCTGGCAGGACCACATCGGCGGTCTCATCACGGGCGCGGTCATCACAGCCGCGTACGCCTACGCCCCGCGCTCCCACCGGTTCCTGGTCCAGGGTGCGGCCACGGTCGCCGTGCTCGCCATCCTGATCCTGGCCGTGATCATCCGTAACGGCCAGCTCAGCGGCCTGGGCGGATTCTGATCTGCGGTGGCGGTGGGCTGGCTGCTGGCGACGGCGCCTACCGCCACCGAGTGGCCAGGACCACCCCGCTGATGATCAGGACGAAACCAATGACCAAGTTCCAGTCACCCAGGGCGGTCATCCCGACCAACTGGCCATTGGTGGCGTAGTAGACAGCGATCCACGCCAGCCCGATCACCAGGCACGCCACCATCGTCGGAGCGAGCCACGGAGGGCTGACCCTGGCCCTCACTGACCTCGGCGGAGGCGTGTACACCGCCTTCTTGCGGACGCGGGACTTGGGCACCGTCATCTCCTGGTCTGGGCGGGCGCTCGCGCGCCAGCGCTGGGCTCGGCTCGGCTCGCTGGCTAATCGTAGTTGGTTACGTTCCTGCGCGCAGTCGCCCGCGAGGCCTCAGCAGACGGCGTCAGCCCGGCTGCGTCCGACGGACGAACCGCGGCGCTGCGGGTCCTGCTCGTAGCGGTGATCGCCACCGCAGTGTGGTTCGGCGTCTCCCCTGGCACCAGCTGCACGTTCCCGTGGACGACAGCGCGATCAACGGCTGAACCCGGAAGCGGCGGTCAGCCCGAGGGCTGACCGCCGTCTTGATCCGTGCCGCGCTCAGTTGCCGCCGCCGCCGCCGTTCCCATTGCCGTTACCGCCGTTCCCATTGCCGTTACCGCCCTGGCCGCTGGTCGACGCGGTGGGCGTCGGGGACGGAGTGGGGGAGGGCTGGGTAGCGCTCGGGGTCGGGCTGGCGGTCGGGCTGGCTGCCTGCGATTGGACGTAGATCGTCACCTGGGAATGCTGGGGCACTGAAGTATTGCCTGCGGGGGTCTGGGCGAAGACGTCGCCGGGCGTGGCGCCCGCCTGCGTCCCCTGCTTGGTTACGACCAGGAACCCCTGGCCCTGCAGAACCGACACTGCCGTAGCCGCCGAGTCGCCGACCACACTCTGCACCGTCACCCCACCGCCGGAGACCGAGATCGTGACCGCGCTGCCTGGGCTCACCTGGGCGTTCCCGCCAGGGTTCTGCTGCGTCACCGTGCCGACAGGCTGGCTCGAGGTCGAGTCCGCGACCTGCTTCACGGTCAGGCCGAGCTTGGTCAGCTGACTTTCGGCGGCGCTGGCCGACTCGCCGACCACGTTGGGGACGGTGACCTGCTGCTGGCCGGACGAGACGACTAGCGTGACCACGGTGCCGGCTTTGACGTTGTTACCCTCGGCCGGATTCGTGCTGATCACGATGCCCTTGGCGACAGTCGTACTGGTCTCGTCGGTCACCTTCGGCTGCAGGTGCGCCGCGGATACCTCCTGCACGGCTTTGGCCTGGGGGAGTCCCTGCACCAGCGGCACCGCGTAGGTCTTGCCGCTGCTGCCGAACATCATGTAGGCGAGCGCCCCCACGGCGCCGAGCACGACCAGCAGCCCCAGGATCCACAGCAGGGCCCGGTAGCTGCGGCGCGGCGGCCCGCCATCGCTCTCGTCCTGGCCGCTGCCGTAAGGCGGGACGGCCGTGGTCGGGCTGGCGGCCATCATCGTCGCGCCGCCCATCTGCTGCGTGTGCCCGTACATGTCCATCCGGGTCGGGGCGGCCACGGCCATGCCATTCATGGCCCGCTGGACGTCCATCCTCATCTCGGCCGCGCTCTGGTACCGGTCGGCCCGGTCCTTGGCCATCGCCTTCAGCACGATGGCGTCCGCCCAGCTGGGGATCTCCGGGTCCACCACCGAGGGCGGCACCGGGTTCTCCCGCACGTGCTGGTAGGCGATCGCGACGGGGGAATCGCCGGTGAACGGCGGCCGCCCGGTGAGCAGCTCGTACATCAGGCAGCCCGTGGAGTACAGGTCACTGCGGGCGTCCACCCGCTCGCCGCGCGCCTGCTCCGGGGAAAGGTACTGCGCGGTGCCGATGACCTGCGCGGTCTGGGTCATCGTGGCCTGGTTGTCGCTCATCGCCCGGGCGATGCCGAAGTCCATCACCTTGATGTCGCCGTTACGGGTGACCATGACGTTGCCCGGCTTGATGTCCCGGTGCACGATGCCGGACTGGTGACTGTAATCCAGCGCACCGAGCACGCCGTCGACGATCTCCAGTGCCCGTTCCGGGAGCAGCCGGTGGTCGGCCTGCAGCAGGTCGCGGACGGTACGGCCGTCCACGTACTCCATGACGATGTACGGAACGGGAAGACCGGTCGCCATGTCCTCGCCGGTGTCGTAGACCGCGACGATGGACGGGTTGTTCAGCGATGCGGCCGACTGGGCCTCGCGGCGGAACCGGGCCTGGAACGTCTGGTCCCGGGCCAGGTCGATACGGAGCGTCTTGATGGCGACGGTGCGATCGAGCCGGATGTCGTGCGCTCGGTACACCTCGGCCATGCCGCCACGTCCGACGACGCCATCGAGCTCGTAGCGCTCACCGAGCAGCCGGGGCTGTGTCATATCTCGCACTCTGCCAAACCATCCCGCGTAGTTGCATCACTGGCCCCTATTGGGACCCGGTCACATTCGTCCCCGACGAGGTACCAGTCCCGCCGTCACCGCTCGCTGGTGGGGCGGTCGTAGGTGGTGGTGAAGACGGTGGTGGCGTTGTCGGTGGTGGAGTTGTCGGTGGTGGAGTTGTCGGTGGTGGAGTTGTCGTTTGCTGGACCGGCGTCGGCGTCTTCTTGGGCTTCGCCGGCGTCGTGGTCGTGCCCGTTGCTGTTCCGGTGCTCAGTCCCGTGCCCACCCCCACATTAGGTGCTGTGGCCATGATCCCAGCCGGAACCTGAATCTGCGAGGGGCTCGGGTTCGCGTGATGGCTCGTGCCTGCCGAGGCGCCCGGAGACTTCGCGGTGGGACTGACCGGGGACATGTCACCCGCCGTGCTCATCGGGTGGCTGGAGAGCAGGACCGCCGCGACCGTACCGCCGATCGCCGCAACCGCGACGCTGACGGCGGCCGCGAGAAACGCGGAACGCCGCCGGTGCCTGGCGTTACCAGGCTCCCCCGTCCCCTCGGGCTCCTCTCCGGGGGCAGCACCCTCGGACAGGGCCGCGCCCGTTATGGCCGCCTTGCCGAAGTCAGCGCGCGTGAGAGAGGCGCCCAGAGCGGGATCCGTCAGGGCTTCCGGGGCGACCTCGCCGGCCAGCTCCGCCGCCCCGGCCAGCTCCGCCGCCCCGGCCAGCCTGACCGCGGCCATATCCGGTGACGTTGGAAGCTCGTTGCGCAGCTGGCGGGCGCGGTCGGCTACCCACCTGGCGCTCTGCGGCCGATCCTCCGGCGGCTTGGCCAGCATGCCGATGACCAGGTCCGCGACCGGGGCGGGCACGTCATCGGGCAGCGGGGGCACCGGGCGGTGCATGTGCGCCACCGCGATCGCGACCGGGGTCTCGGCGGTGAAGGGCGGAGTACCGGTGAGGCACTCGTAGGCCACCACGCCGAGCGAGTAGATATCGGAAGCCGACGTGATGGTCCCGCCGGTGGCCTGCTCGGGCGAAACATAGCTGGCTGTACCCATGACCATGCCGGTCTGGGTGAGGTGGGACGCCTGCGCGGCCCACATCGCGCGCGCGATTCCGAAGTCAGTAATCTTCGTCGTGCCGTCGCCGGTGACGAGCAGGTTGCCCGGCTTGATGTCGCGGTGCACGATACCTGCCTCGTGCGCCGCGGTCAGCGCATCCGCCGCCTGGCTGATGATGCGGAGGGTGTCCTGAACCGTCAGCCGCCGCTGCTGGGCAATCAACGCCGACAGCGGTTCACCCGGTACGAGCTCCATGACCAGGTACGCGCCGCCGGATGGCAGACCCGCTGGTGCTTCCTCATAGTCGGAGGTCTCGCCGTAGTCGAACACCTGAGCGATGTTCGGATGCGAAAGCGACGCAGCGTAACGAGCCTCGGCCCGGAACCGTGCACGGAACGCCTCGTCGGTGGCGTGCGCCGCGGAGAGTAGTTTCACCGCGACCGGGCGGTCCAGCAGCTCATCGGTGCCGCGCCACACTTCGCCCATGCCGCCGACC
>Ga0302183_10001777_pt1 | contig 10196 bp, 6 predicted proteins | sample I_Palsa_N3_2_FD_200232 | JGI IMG/M metagenome (GOLD analysis project Ga0302183, IMG submission 200232) | Peat permafrost microbial communities from Stordalen Mire near Abisko, Sweden - I_Palsa_N3_2 | ecosystem: Environmental > Terrestrial > Soil > Palsa > Peat permafrost | place: Sweden: Abisko...
CGCCGACGTTAAAGGTTCGAAATTGAAATCGCCAGGCCAGATCTTGCTCATCTCACCGCTTTCCGAGTTGGCACTGCAGTTCTAGCTTCGTCATTTGCTGTCTCGGTATCGCTGGTGCAGCAGGACCTCCTCGTGGTCGAACTCTTGCTGCAGCCGGCGCATGACGACGTCGCTGATCTCATTGCGATCGCGCAGGGCAACAACGGCTTCGCGTTCGGCGGCGATCATCGCCTGCCGTGGCCGCAGATGTGCAGGAGCAGTCGGCGACGGAGAGCCGTCGAGTCTTTCTAGCCTATGCGCCGTCATTTTGCGCAGCTCCGCAATCGTCTCGACGTCTTCTGCTCTTTCGGCCACGACGCGCTCAAGCGCCTCGGAGCCCGCCCGAATGCTGGCAATTCGCGCGTAGCGTTCCTCCGCTTCCTCCTCCTTTCCGCCCACGATACCCAGCAGGCGGATCACTGGCGCGAGCGTCAGCCCCTGCACTACGAGAGTGATGAAGATGACAACGAATGTGATGAATATGACGGCGTTGCGGCCCGGCAGCGGGACTCCGTGCAACCCCACATACGGCAGAGCGAGCGCGATTACGAGAGAATCACCGCCGCGAATGCCGGCCCAGCCGCCAAAGAGGAGGTGGCGCCACGGCGGGTAGGGTGTCGTCGCACGTCCAAGCTGCCTGTCGAGCCAGCGTGGCAGAGAGGCGCCGGGGAAGATCAACGCGATACGGATTGCGATCATCGCAGCAACCACGGCGAGCGACACTGCCACCAATCTTGCGAGCTCGCCCTTGTCGAGTGCCTGAATCACCTGTGGCAGCTGCAGTCCGATGAAAATGAAAATCAGCCCTTCGAGAATGAAGGTGAGCATCTCCCACATCGCAGTGCCCTGAAGGCGCGTCTCCGCCGTGACGACGCGCGGCCCCCTACGCCCGAAGTAAAGGCCCATCGCAACTACGGCGAGGACGCCGGAGCAGCCCAGCTCGTTTGCCGGAATGAAGGCGATGAAGGGGCTCAGGAGCGAAAGCGTGTTTTCGACCACGCTGGAGCGCGCCATATGCAGGCGCACCCACCCTACGCACCAACCCGTGGCAACGCCGATTGCAATTCCCCCGGCACCCGTGACCAAAAGCTCGACGCTGGCATGTGACACCGAGAATGTGCCGGATACGACGGCAGCAAGCGCGATCTGATAGGCGACCAGCGCAGTTGCGTCGTTTACGAGACTTTCGCCCTCCAGGATCACGAGCATGTCGCGCGGCAAGCTCAGCCGCCGAGTACTCGCAGTGACCGCGACGGCGTCGGGGGGAGATACGATGGCGCCGAGCATGAAGCAGACCGCCCACGGCAGCTCAGGCAGCAATGCGTGCGTTACAACCGCGACGACGCACATCGTCGCGAGCACGAGCCATACCGCAAGCAAGGTGATCGAGCGCAGGTTGCGCATTAGATCCCGCAGCGAGGTAGTAAGTGCCGCCCAAAAGAGCAGCGGAGGAATAAAAATGAGAAAGATGGTTTCCGGATCGAGCGTCAGACGCGGCAATCCCGGTATGAAGGCCAAACACAGGCCCCCCAGGACGAGCAGTGTCGGCAACGGAACATCTGCGCGGTCCGCGAGCAGGCGCAACCCGGCGGTCGCGGCGAACAGGAGGAGTACAAGGGCGATGACTGACATGCGTTTGCGATACGGTAGCGGAGCGTTTGTGAGGCATGCAACCCTAACTTTCACAGCTGGCGCGTGTCTGGCGCAGAGCAGTGCGTTCAGTGGCGATGACGCTTCCGGCGCGAACGGTAGGATTGATGGCGACGCGGGCGTTTGGCGGAAGGATATGTTTCGAATTCCATCCCAGAACCGTAACCGTTAGCATGGGTTCGCAAACCATGGAAAGCATTGCCAAGTGGACAGACTTTCTTATCGCGGCTGCAGGAGCCACCGGTGCTCTTGCGGGTCTGGTCTTCGTTGCGCTCTCGATCAATCTCGCGCGGATCCTCACTCTGCCCGGCGTTGCCGGCCGTGCCGCTGAGACGATATTGCTCTTGGGCGCTGGCCTCATTGGATCACTGGTCGCTCTTGTTCCAGACCTCCCGCCCTCCCATCTAGGATTTGTATTTCTGGTGCTCTGGCTCCCCACCTGGGGCATTCCCACTGCAATCCAGATTCAAGGCCTGCTGCGCCGGCAATATTACCGCCTCGGTCTTGCGATTTTGCGCTTCGCACTTCATCAAATCGCAACGCTTCCGTTGTTGCTGGCAGGACTTGCGCTAATTGGATTTTTGCCGGGCGGCTTGGGATGGTTCGCTGCCGCGCTAGTGTTGTCCCTGATCGTCGGGCTCTTCGGTGCCTGGGTTTTGCTGGTGGAAATTCTGCGTTAAGGCCGCCAAACGCGAGATCAGGTCGCGCCTTCTGCGCCGTTATGCGCGCAAAACCTTCTTGCGAATCGCGCGGCCATCAATTCCCCGGCAGGGCTCGGTGCGGACGGTTCTGGGAATGAGAGCGGATGACACCGCACGCTGCTGCAACAGCTTTTTGCTCGCTGGGCTTTTTGTCAAACCCAGCGCTCCACTTGGCGTTGTCGATTGGCAATCTACTGCCTCGCATTAGGTAAAAGCGCTGTCTGTACGTGCCGACAATTGCAATTCAAATGTCGTCGCGCTTTACTCATAACCGTTAAGGGCAAACCCGTCGCGAGGCGGGGACGCAAAGCTTCCGGTCTCCAGAGCCTGCACGGCTTGTGATGACAGCGGGGTTGCCGGCACAGCGCTACGCGATTGGCAGCGCTCGTCGTCAGTTCTTCCTCTGTTTACCGTGTGCTCCCGATGATCCCGCTCTGCAGCCCGTTTCAAGGCTGCTGCAGGGTGGGCACGGATGAACAGGAAATTCCCGATCGCGGCTTCAAAGCGTCACCAATTTTCCTGGTGCGCCGTCCTGGCACTCACGCTCAGCGCATGCGGCGCTGACGACACGAGCAGCACCGCCGTCCAATCGAGCGCCATCCCACGCACAATCCCGACCACCCCACGCACGAGCCCGGCCACGGCGACGTCCGCTCCAACCACGCACCCAACCACGGCGGCATCCACTCCCGTGCCCGTCGGCGCCACCGACGCGGCTCGACTACTCGAACAGGCGACCTTCGGCGTCACGGCGAGCGATATTGCGCATGTACAGAGTATCGGCATCGATGCCTACATCAACGAGCAGCTGGCGTATCCCCCGACTCAGTACACCGGCTACAGCTATACGCCGAGTGCCAAGCCGGCGAACTGCCTGGGCGACGGATCATATCCGCTCGACGCACCCAGCGTGTGCGCGCGTGATCTGTACTCGCCGTTTAATGTGCAGCGCGACTTCTTCACGCATGCTCTCAATAACCCCGATCAGTTGCGCCAACGAGTGGCGTTCGCGTTATCGCAGATCATGGTCGTATCAAGCGTGGACATCATCGAAGCCTATGGGTTAGCTGCCTATCAGAACGTGCTCCTTAAAGACGCACTCGGCAATTATCGGACGCTGCTCCAGGACGTCACACTGAGCGCGACGATGGGTCGCTACCTCGACATGGCGAACAATGACAAGACGAACTTTCAAAATGGTAATGTCCCTAATCAAAACTATGCGCGCGAAGTTCTTCAGTTGTTCTCGATTGGGCTCGTCGAGCTGAATCCCGACGGCACGCCGCAGCTCGACGCCAACGGGACAGTGCTTCCGACCTTCGACGCGGCCACCATTGCGGGCTTTTCATCCGTCTTCACCGGCTGGACCTACCCGCCGCTGCCCGGCGCGAACTCACAGTGGCAAAACGCGGTCAATCTCGCAGGCGCAATGGTGGCGTTCCCGGATCACCACGAGCCAGGCACCAAGGGTCTCTTGAACGGTTACACGATACCGGCGAGTCAGACGCCGGCGCAGGATCTCAGCGATGCTCTCGACAACATCTTCAATCACCCGAACGTCGGCCCGTTCATCAGCCAGCAGCTGATACAGCATCTGGTCACGAGTAATCCGAGCCCCGCGTACGTCGCCCGCGTCGCCGCGATATTCGCCAACAACGGCCAAGGCGTCCGCGGTGATCTCAGTGCGGTAGTGCGCGCAATCCTTACGGACAGCGAGGCCCGCGGGGCCGCGCCAGCCACGAATCTCTTCGGCCATGTACGTGAACCCGTGCTCTTCATCACGGGCATTCTGCGCAGTTTCGGCGGCCGATCGGACGGGGTCTTCCTCCGCAATTCGAGTGCTGCGATGGGTGAGTCGCTATTCTCCCCGGATACGGTCTTTAGCTACTTTCCACCGAGCTACCAAATTCCGGGTACGCAGACCCTGGCGCCGGAGATGGAGATTGATAACGCCGCGACGGCGCTCGCGCGCGCAAATTTCGTCGAAACTCTAATCATGCAGGGCGGCGCGGCCGCCGATCCCACGCTTCCTCACAGCACCGGAACCGCGATCGATCTGACCTCGCTTGCCACTGGCAATAACAATGCCGCACTTATCGCCCAACTGAATCAAACGCTACTGCACGGCAGCCTGACGGATGCTGCCAGCAACATTATCTTGACGGCGGCCGAATCGGTTGCTGCCGGCTCGACCGATCCGCTCGCGGCGCAGCGGACGGCGAGTTATCTAATTTTGACCTCCGCGCAATACCAAGTGGAGCGCTGAAATGAAACGGCGAAGCTTTCTGCAGCATGGCGGCGCGCTTGCGGGCACCGTGGCTTTGGGTCAATTCGGCGCCTTTGCGGCGCGTGCCGCCTCGGCGGAGGATTACAAGGCTCTGGTGTGCATATTCCTCTACGGCGGAAACGACGCCAACAATATGATTGTGCCGCTCGACAGCGCGGGCTACGCCAATTACGCGCAGGCGCGCAGTTTTCTGGCACTGCCGAAATCGCAGCTTCTGCCGCTGGCCGTGTCGGGCGGTACGCCCCAGTACGGCTTGCATCCAGCGCTTCCGGGTCTGCAGTCGCTCTGGGCATCGGGCAAGGTCGCGGTGGTGGCCAATGTCGGTACGCTAGTCGAGCCGTTGACAAAGGCACAGTATTTGTCGACAACTGCAGCAAAGCCGGAAAACCTCTTTTCGCACATTGATCAGCAACATCAATGGCAGACATCGATATCGAATGCGTCGGCTAATAGCGGCTGGGGCGGCCGTCTCTTGGAGGAGCTCGCTGCGCTGAACGCCAATTCGAGCGTGCCGGCGATGATCTCCGCATGCGGTAACAACTTGTTCGTCACCGGCGCGGCGTCGCAGGCTCTCGTGATTCCAACGAGCGGTCCATTCGGCTTGAACGGTTTTTCCAACAGCCGCGCGGATACGGCGCGGCGCACGGCGCTGGAAGAGTTGCTGAACGTCGACGTGACCGTCAATCTCACACAGGCAGCGCAGACTGTCATGCGCGGCGCGCTCAGCAGCAGCGCCATCTTGAACCCCATCCTGATGGCGACTGACGCCACGCTCTCCGCCCGTTTTAAGGGGCTTACGGATAGCTTCTCGCAACAGCTGCTGGCGATCGCAAAAGTGATTGAAGCGCGCAACGTACTCGGGGCAAGCCGCCAGGTGTTTCTGGCTACCCTCGGCTCATTCGACACGCACACGAACCAACTTTACCAGCAGCAAGCCTTGTTCAGTCAACTGGACGCAAGCCTCACGGCCTTTCACGGTGCCATGTCCGACATAGGCGCCGCCAAGAACGTAACCTCGTTCACTTTGTCGGAATTCTCGCGCAATTTTTTGCCGAACACTGGTGGCGGAACCGACCACGCGTGGGGCAGCCATCCTCTGGTCATCGGGGATGCCGTCAAGGGCGGTCGCATCTACGGTACGATGCCGACGCTGCAACTTTCCGGCCCGGACGATGCGAGCAACCTCGGCCACTGGATTCCGACGATTGCCGTCGATCAATTCGCGGCGACGTTAGCATCGTGGTTCGGTGCTGACGCCGCGGCACTCGCCACCGTGCTTCCTAATTTGTCGGCGTTCAGCCCGAGTACGCTCGGATTCATATGATCGCACCCGCAACCGAATCCGAATAACGACGCCAATATCGATACCGCAGGCAGCAAGCGCGATGTCCGCGAGCGTTGTCAATGTTCCAACCCAGAGATAACCTAGCTGCAAAGCGCTGACTTGCGGGATTACGCTGCCAATTGTGCCGGTTTGGCGCGCGAATCCCGGCCTTATCCGAGGCATTCGATGTCCGCCTGGGGCGCTTGCAAACAGTGTGGTGCCCCGTACCTCTTAGGAGCGCTAGGAGACCCGATAGTCATCCTCGGCTATCGTGGGGCATCGCGCTATGCGCCGTCGTTATTGCTACGACAGCAGCGCAGGCGATCGTGGGGATCATTAGGGAGAGAACGTGGCGATCGAAGTGGCCACCTGCTTACCGCGGTGCCAAACCGAAGCGATGCGGTCGATGTCGGCGATATGTCTCGAAGGATCGCCGTCAACGATCAGCAGATCGGCAAGCTTCCCTGGCTCGATAACACCGCGATCGTCGAGAGCGAGCAGCGCGGCGGCGTTCTTGGTCGCGGCGCCAATAGCCTGTAGCGGCGTCAACCCGGCATCCGTGAGCAGTTGCAGTTCTCTATGTTCAGCGAAACCCGCAATGCGCAGCGGTGTTGCCCCGGAATCCGTGCCAAATCCGATCTTTACTCCTGCTGCATACATCGCTTTGATGTTTTGCATATTCATTGCGAAAGCCGCTTTTTCCTCGGAGATCGTCTTGGTGTCGGCAAGCTTTTTCGCACGCCATGCCGGGTCATCGAATTGCGCCGCCAGTGCCGGCTGCAGCGCGTGCCGAAAAAAGGGCTGCTGCATCCATGGCGGATGTTCGGCAAAAACGAAGAAGGTCTCGTCAAGACCCAGGGTCGGGATGTACCAGACACCGCGTGCCTTCATCGCCTGAATCAAATTGGTATCGACAGGTTTATCGCGGACGCCATGCGCCAGAATATCAATCCCATCGTTGACCAAGCGCTCCGCGTCGTCGAGATAATAGATGTGTGCAGCGACGCGCAGATGGTTTGCGTGTGCTTCGTCGATGACAGCCTTGTAGATGACCGGATTCATCTTGTTAGGCACGGTGCCATGCATATCGTCAACCCATATCTTGATCAGGTCCGGGTGCCGTGGCACAGTCTCACGAACCATTAGCCGGGCCTCTTCGGCCGTAGACGGCCGGTAGACTTGTTTGTTCAGAATGCCCATGGCAGCGGGCGGTGCGCCCATATCGACGCCGAAGCCGCGATCGGCCCCAAAAATATCGGCGCCCGGCAGTGCACCAAAGTGCAATTTTGGTTGCAGATCATAAAAGGGCTGCAGATTTAGCCCGAGCGATGTCACGGTCGTCACTCCAAAGGCTTCGTACTGTCTCAATTGACGCAAGATATTTGCACGCGTGACGTTGTGACCCGCGGCGCTGGCGCCGTCGACAAGGCCAAGATGTGAATGATCTGATATCAAACCGGGTAACGCCGTCTTGCCGCTCAGGTTAACGACAGTCGCGCCGGTCGGTACGGCCATTTGTCCGGAGACATCGACGGCCGTGATCCTGTCGCCGCTGATGAGAATGTCAGCATGCTCGATGGGCGGGCCTCCGTTGCCATCGATGACGCGCACGTTCTGTAACACGATCGACTCGGCGTGAGCCAGCGCGCAACAGGCCAATCCGACTGCCACTAGGCAAACAGCAAGGCTATGCGTGTTCATTTGGCGCCTCCAAGCCGCCCAAGAACTCATGGATACGCGTCGCCTCCGGCGCCGATCCGCCGCCCGGGACTGGGCAAGGCATTGCGTTCCGGGATTGGTCCCGGTTCGAAGGCTGCTGGTCCGCGCACTCACTAGCTTAAGTGGGGAGGGCATTAAGAGTAACGTAGCTCGTTTCCCTACACTTACGGTTGGGCACGAGCAATGTTCCCACCAGAACCCAAGATTCCGCGAACGAATGAAAGGCGGGTGGGCCGCTGAACTGAGCAATACGGTGCAGGGCTTTTCTGACAGCAGGTCCTGCCTGTGGAGGGCGCTGAAGCCTGCTGATTTCCATCCGGACTCGCAGGCAAGCTAAAAAGGCGCCGACGATCGACGCTTGCAGACCGCAGTCTCTACGGCTGCCCGGGGAATAAGACCCTCCCAGTTCCAGAAGAAGTGCCTCGTTAGGCAACCCCACTTTTCAGGAAATACCATCTAACCCGGGCGCCACGGTCGCCTAGACAGGCCATTTCAATTGAAACTTTGCCGACGTTGGGTGAAATTACCGTGCGGATCGTCGGCTGCAATATCAGGTTAAACCATCAGGTGGTAGGGGTGTCGCACGTGCGGTAGTCAAGCCGGCAGTCAAAAGCGTCTGTTTCACCTCAGGGAAGCAACCCATGAATTTTGTAGAGCGCATCATCGACGGCTCCGCGTTCGCGGAGTGCGGCCACAAGGAGTATGGAGATGAAGTATAGGAAACTGGGGAATACCGGACTCATCGTGAGCGAAGTGGCGCTTGGCACGATGCAGTTCGGCGGCAAGATGAACATGGGCAACCTCGGCCAGGAGGACACAACGCGAATGGTGAAGCTAGCCCTGGACAGGGGCATCAACTTCATTGATACGGCGGACGTGTACAGCCTCGGAGAGAGCGAAACTCTGGTGGGTATTGCCTTGAAGGGCGTGAGGGCGGAGATCGTCCTGGCCACCAAAGTCCGGCTCCCCATGAGCGAAAACCTCAATCGAAGCGGCGCCACCCGAGTGAACATCATGCGCGAAGTGGAGGGCAGTCTCCAACGGCTGCAGACCGATTACATCGATCTTTACCAGGTGCATGGATGGGACAGCAACACGCCGCTCGAGGAGACACTGCGGACGCTCGACGATGTAGTGCGCCAGGGGAAGGTCCGCTATATCGGGCTCTCCAACTTCATGTCATGGCAGGCGGCCACCGCAGTTATGCTGCAAGAGCGCCTGGGGTTGGAAAAATACGTGACGGCGCAGATGCATTACAGTCTCGTCGGGCGAGGTCTCGAATACGAGTTCCAGTCGTTCGCCGAGTACTACAACATCGGTATCCTCGTTTGGAGCCCGCTTGCCGGCGGCTTCCTCACGGGCAAGTACAGCCGCGACAACCCTGCTCCTGCCGGCACACGATTCGCGGAGGCAGGTTCGTTCGTGCCCTTCGACAAGGAGATGGGCTACCGCGTCGTGGAAGCGCTGAAGGAGGTGGCGGGTCGGCATGACGCAAGCCCGGCCCGTGTGGCGCTGTCGTGGGTATTGGGTCGGCCGGGCGTCAGCAGTGTGATCGTCGCTGCGCGAAAGGCTGAACAACTGGAAGATAACATCTGTGCGGTAGACCTTCGGCTTTCGGACGAAGAAGTCCGGCTTCTGGATGCGGCGTCGGATCCGGGCGTTCCGTATCCGAAGTGGATGGTCCTTCAGCTCGACACCGCGGAAGACCCGCGTTCAAAGGCCCTGTTTCCGGAGCGCTACGTAGATGGCGGTCCCTGGACGGATCTCCGCCGAACCCGGTGGTCCGGCTGAGAGTTCCTTACTGCCCGCGACGAAAATCTCAAACAGGAACAATGAGTAAAGTCACTGGGCGATGGGGAGCCGTGAAAACAAGCGGATGAAACTCGCTCAGCGCTCGCCAAAGGACAATTAAACATGAATGCGATCACATCAGAGAAAAGCAAACTCGGATTTGTGGGAGTCGGCTACATGGGCCGACCGATTGCGCAGAGGTTGCTTGAATCCGGTTTCAAGGTGGCCGCTTATGACCGGCACCGCACCAAAGCGGAGGAGCTAATTCAATATGGCGGTACAGTCGCGGCAAGCGTCGCGGAACTCTCCTCCAGTTGCGACGTCGTGTTGTCGTGCCTTGCGACCGATGAAGCTGTTCTAAACACCTACGAAGGAGCAGACGGCGCGTTTGCCAATGCGAATCGCGGGTCGCTGGTCATCGACTTGAGCACAGTGAATCCGAAGACCTCGCAGAAACTCTCGAGGCTGGGTTCCGAGCGTGGAATTGACGTCCTCGACGTGACCATATCGGGGAGTACACCAGCCGCCGAGCAGGGGGCGCTGACCCTGTTCGGGGGCGGAGATCAGGCACGCTTCACCGCCGCCGAGTCGATCTTTAGAGTGATCGCAAAAAAGTATTTTTATCTGGGGCCGAGCGGTTCCGGAGCAACCATGAAGCTTGTCGTGAACACCCTGTTGGGAATCG
>Ga0302183_10001783_pt1 | contig 10172 bp, 9 predicted proteins | sample I_Palsa_N3_2_FD_200232 | JGI IMG/M metagenome (GOLD analysis project Ga0302183, IMG submission 200232) | Peat permafrost microbial communities from Stordalen Mire near Abisko, Sweden - I_Palsa_N3_2 | ecosystem: Environmental > Terrestrial > Soil > Palsa > Peat permafrost | place: Sweden: Abisko...
CTGCCGACGAGGTTGACGATCGGCCCGGTATGGGTCGTCCCCGCGCTGGTCGCGCTGATTCTGCTACCGCTAGTCGCGTTGGCGCCGACGAAACTGAGCCAAGGCCGCCTGGTGCGAACTCTCTCGATTCTATTGTGTGCCGTGCTCAACTTTTTCAATGTCGTTTCGGTGGTGTTACTGATCAACGACTTGGTGAATTCGCATGCGCGCGGCCACGGGCTCTCCGCGCAAGAGCTGCTCGAGTACGGCGGCGCGATCTGGCTCACCAACATTATCGTGTTCGCGCTGTGGTATTGGGAGCTCGACGGCGACGGGCCGTTCGATCGCGATCAATACGCCTCGGCGTGCGTCACACCGTCGATCGACTTTCTTTTCCCGCAGATGTCGATCGATCCCAAGCGCATCACGGGCGTGAATCCGCAAGATTGGCGCCCAATGTTCATCGACTACCTGTATCTCTCGTTCACTAATGCGCTAGCCGTCAGCCCGACGGACGTGATGCCCCTGAGCCGCACAGCCAAGATGCTGATGCTGGGCGAGTCATTGATTTCGTTCGTCACCGTGGCGTTGATTTTGGCTCGCTCGGTGAATATTCTGAGTTAGGCGCCCTTGGCGTCGGCGTCGGAACGGGATCGTCGAGGAAGGCTGTGTAGTCATGCGTGAACGCGCTCGGCGGAATCTGCAGATCGCCGCGAAATGGCAGATCGAGTTCGGCGATGACGACGAAGATCGCACCGAACGATGGCAATGAAGATCAGCATCACCCACACCAGCGGCGGTACCGACTCTTGATTTTGATAGAGACGGTTGCCCCGTGCGTCCATAAACGCATGGGCGTGATGCAGCGCGTCGGCTTGCGCCGTTTGCTGCCCCAGCGTTACTGGGTTAAACGATTCGATCATCGTGACAACGTTGGCCGCGGCGCGATGCGCCATCGCGCTCGATTTACCGTCGCGCATCAACGGCCACTCGCGATCGATGACCACGTCGACATAATGCTCGATCCCGGCATGGATATTGTTGCGCAAAGGCTGAGGAAAGACCGTGACCTCGTGGTAGAGATTGGAGATCTCGTCTGCTTCGGTCTGCACGATCAAGGCCGATTGATCGTACTCTTGCCAAACGGTCACGACCATGAACGAGAGCATGACCGCCAGAATTGTGCCGAGCGTCGCCATGATCGGGCCGGCGAAGTCATTGGCGCCGGTGCGAAACTTGCCCGTGTGCCGGCCGCGCGCAAGCAGCAAGCCGGCGGCGGCGAGCGTACTCATGCCGCCAATGAAGAGGATGCAGACCAGCCAGGCTGGGATCGCATAGACCCACGTCATGCGCCCACCTTCCGCCAGGACGCGTCGCGGCCTGCACCGAATCGGCGGCCTGCCGTGGTTCGCGGGTATGATGTAATGGTAGCCTGCGACCTTCCCAAGGTTGATGCGTGGGTTCGATTCCCACTACCCGCTCCAGCAACCGCGGCACCGGATCGTTTGTTTCATCAAGTGCGGCGACGTAGCCAAGTGGTAAGGCAGGGCTCTGCAAAAGCCCCATTCGGCAGTTCGAATCTGCCCGTCGCCTGAATATCTCCCCATGCGCATAGCTGTCGTAGGTGCCGGTGCAATCGGCGGGTACATCGCCGCGGTGCTCGCTCGCGCCGGAATCAGTGTCGCCGTCGTTGCGCGTGGGGCCCATCTCGAAGCGATCCGTCGTCACGGCATTGCCGTGCTCTCGAGCGATCTCGGGGCGTTCACGGTGCGCGTCGAAGCGAGCGATGATCTGCGCTCGCTCGGCGCATTCGATTACGCGCTGCTCACCTTCAAGGCCCACCAATGGCCCGGCTTCGTGCCGCAGCTCACGCCCGCGGTCGCCGCCGGCACGACGATTGTCACGTTACAAAATGGCGTGCCGTTTTGGTTTCGCCGCACGCCGCCGCTGCGAACCGTCGACCCAGGCGGAACGATCGGCGCGTTCATTCCTGACGCGCGTACAATCGGCGGTGTCGTACACGTTTCGGGAAACATCGCCGAGCCCGGAAAGATCCGTCAAAGCGGCGGTGGGCGTTTTATTCTCGGTGCGTTGGATATCGCGCTGGAGGAGTCGCTGGCACGTTTGGCCGCAGCCATGCGCGATGCGGGATTGAAACCCGAAATCGAGCCGAACATCCGCCACTTCACCTGGCTCAAACTCATCAACAACGCAAGCCTGAATCCGGTGAGCACGATCCACGACCTCACCATCCATCAAATGCTGGCCGATTCGGTCACGCGCGAAGAAGTGCACCAACTCATGCTCGAGTCGGTCGCGGTCGGGCGCGCACTCGGCGTGGTTGAGGATGTCGACCTCGATGCGCGCATGGCCTACGCCCGGCGTTTGACCGACGTGAAGACCTCGATGTTGCAGGATGCACTGGCGCACCGTCCGCTCGAACTCGATCCGATTGTCGGCGCGGTGGTTGAACTGGGCGAAGGTTTGCGCGTACCGGTTGCCCGTATGCGCGCAGTCTACGACGAACTTCGCGCACGAACGGCGGCGTTCTCGTGAAGATTGGCGATCTAACCGGCGTTGGAGCCAAGAGCGTGCCGCTGTTTCGCGAACTCGGCATCGAAACGTCGCGCGATTTGCTCGACTACCTGCCCTTTCGCTACGAGGATCTGCGCTATCCGACGCCGTCGACCGCGCTCGGCACTACCGGGGGCGAGGAAAATGCCGTCGGCGTCGTGACGGCCGTGAAGGAGCGCCGCGTGCGCGGCCTCGAGATCGTCGAAACCCGATTGCACGATGACGCCGGCGAGTTTACCGCCAAGTGGATCGGGCGCAATCGCTACGTCTACGGGCGATTCAAGGAAGGGATGCGGCTTTTTGTACGCGGCCGCGTCGAGCGCACGCTGGCGGGCGCGGTCATCAACGTCGGCCAATACGCGCACCTACGCGACGGTGAGGTTTACCACGGCGAAATGGTCCCGGTCTATCGCGCGAGCAAGGATTTGACCACGCGCAAGATCGCCGCAGTCGTGCACAAGAATCTCGCGCGTCTGCTCGATGAGGCGGGCGACGATCCGCTCCCCGACGACGTCCGCACGAAGGCGTCGTACCCGGATCTGCGCGAGGCGTATCGGGCCGTCCACGCGCCGCAAAACCCCGCCGAGGCGCAACGCGCGCGCGAGCGCTTCATCTTCACCGAGTTTCTCATGCTTGCCGCGGGCGCGCAGCTGCGCCGCGCCGAGCGCGAGCGCTCGCACGACGCGAGCGCGCTGAATATCCCTGCGGATTTGCTCGAGCAATTCGCGGGATCACTGGACTTTGCCCTGACCGATGCTCAGCGCCGCGCAATTGGTGAAATTTGGGATGACATGGCGCGCGACGTGCCCATGAATCGTCTCTTGCAAGGCGATGTCGGCAGCGGAAAGACGCTGGTTGCCGCAGCCGCGATCGTGCTTGCCGCGCGCAACGGCATGCAGTCGGCGCTGATGGCGCCGACCGAGATCCTCGCTTCGCAGCACGCAAGCAAACTCGCTCCGCTGCTCTTGCCTTTCGGCATCACCGTGGAAGCAGTCTTCGGCAGTCAGGCTGGGCGCGCGCGCAACGCGGCCGAGGGCCGTATCGCAAGCGGCGAAGCGTCGCTCGCCATTGGCACGCACGCGCTCCTAACCGGCAGCGTGGATTTCGCGCGGCTTGGCCTGGTGGTCATCGACGAGCAGCATCGCTTCGGCGTGGAACAGCGCGCTCGCTTGCGGGCCAAAGGCGTCGCGCCGCACACGCTGCACATGACCGCAACGCCGATCCCGCGCACGCTCGCGCAATCAGTCTACGCCGATCTCGATCTCTCGATCATCGATGAACTGCCGCCGGGGCGCACGCCGATCGAAACCTACGCCATTCGCAACAGCCGTCTCGAGCGCGCCTACGAGTTCGTCGAAGCCAACGTCGCGCGCGGCCACCAAGCCTACATCGTCGCGCCGGCGATCGATGAGGAGAGCGAGCTGACCAGCGTCATTTCGGAAGGCGAGCGTTTGAAGAACGACGTCTTCCCGGATCGTCGGATCGGGCTCTTGCACGGGCGCCTTTCGAGTCGCGAGAAGGACGAGGTGATGGGACGGTTCACGCGCGGCGAGATCGACATTTTGCTCGCCACGACCGTGGTGGAGGTCGGGGTCGACGTGGCCAATGCGAGCGTGATGGTCGTCCTCGATGCGCACCGGTACGGTCTCGCACAGCTCCATCAATTGCGCGGACGCGTCGGTCGTGGAGCCGCGAAGTCATTTTGTTTGCTCGTCTATCCCGACGATGCGGGCGTGACCGAGCGGCTCTCGATACTGACCGATTCGACCGACGGCTTTGCGATTGCCGAAGCAGACCTGCGCATTCGTGGTGCCGGCGAGTTCGCCGGTACCGTGCAATCCGGCGCGGCGGATCTGTGGGTTGCCGACCTCGTGCGTGATATCGATATTTATCGTGAGGCCAAGGAGCAGGCACAGCGGATTATTTCGGGCGATCCGACGTTGCGCCGTCCCGAACACGCGGCGCTGCGCGCCGCGCTCGAGCGTGGCCCCTCGACCCGCGCTCTGGTTCTCTCCTCTTAATAGAGGGCGCGAAGGGCTCGCGGCCAAACCCCGGCCCGAAAGAAGGAGGCACACTCGTGCGCTCGTTGCGTCTTGCCATTCTTGCAGCGGTTACCGCCGCGGCATTCTGCTTCGCTCTTCCGGCGAATGCGTCATCGCTGACCGTCACACGGGCAACATTGCCCAACGGACTGAAAGTGATCGTCGTCCACAACCCGCTCGCACCGGTTGTGAGCACCGTTTTGAATTACGAGGTGGGCTCTGACGAGCAGACTGTAGACGGCGAGGCCCACGCTCTCGAGCACATGATGTTCCGCGGCAGCGCGTCGCTCTCGTCATCGCAGCTGATGGACACGGTGAGCTTGACCGGCGGCGATTTCGATGCCGACACGGAAGATGCGGTTACCCAATACTTCTTCACGGTGCCCTCGCAATATCTGGATATTGCGCTGCGTCTCGAGCGTTCCCGCGCGTCGGGCCTCTCGCTCGCGGCCGATCAGTGGGCGCAAGAGCGTGGTGCGATCACGCAAGAGGTGACGCAAGACAACAGCAACGCGATCTATCGCGTCTTCGAAAAGATGCTCGACCGGGTTCTGGCCGGGACGCCATACGCCAAGAACGGCCTGGGGACGGTTTACGGGTTCGCTCATCAAGTGAACACGCCGGTGATCAAACGGTTCTACAACACGTGGTATCACCCAAACGATGCTGTGTATGTGATCGTCGGTGACGTCGACGGTCCGGCGACGATCGCGAGGATCAAGGCGCTGTGGGGTGATTTGCCGGCCGCGAAGCTTCCCGCGAGGACGCCGGTGAAGCTCGGGGCGGTCACCTCCAAAGTCTTTCGCGATACCTCCGACCAATCGTATACAATCGTGTTGCTCGGATATCGCTTGCCTGGCTACAACAGTCCCGACTACGCGGCTTCGCAGATTTTACAAGATGTGTTGAGCAGCCAGCGCAGCGATCTCTATGGGCTCACCGCGGCGGGCAAAGCATTGTACACCGGCTTTCAAGCGCAGACGTTTCGTCAATCGGCGATGGGACTCGCCATCGGGATCGTTCCGGTAAGCGTCGCGCCGGAGACGATCGATCAAGAAATGCGCGGCGTGATCGACGCCTATCGCCAGAGCGGTGTGCCCGATGATTTGGTCGACGCGGCGAAACGCCGCGAGATCTCGCAACTCGAGTTCAACGCAAATTCGATTGAGGATCAAGCGTTTCAGTGGAGTCAGGCGGTTGCGGTGCAAGGCCTTTCGTCGCCGGATCAGATGGAGGACGCGTTCGGACGCGTCACCACTGCCGACGTGAATCGCGTGCTGCGCACCTACGTCGACAACAGCCGTGTCGTCGCCGCTTACGCGGTGCCGAAGAACAGTGGAGCAATGAGCGCTGGGGGCAGCGGTCCGGGCAAAGAGGACAACATGGTACCCCCAAAAACGCACCAGCCGTTGCCGTCGTGGGCACAAGACATCTTGAAGCATCTCTCGGTCCCGCCGAAGACGCTCGACCCAACGTCGATGACGCTCGCGAACGGCATTCGCCTCATCGTGCAACCCGAAACGATCACCAAGACGGTCGTTGTCTCGGGAAAGATCGAAAACGATCCGGCCGTCCAAGAACCGGCCGATCAGCGCGGGGTCAACGATCTGACGACGGGGCTCTTCCCGTTCGGAACGACGACCTATTCTCGCGTGCAGTATCAAGCCGAGTTGGATAAGATCTCGGCAACGGTCAACGCGGGTACCGGCTTTGGCCTGCAAGTTCTCTCGAAGGACTTCGATCGCGGCGTGGAGCTGCTCGCCGACGAAGAACTGCATCCGGCCTTCGATCCGAAGAGCTTCGCGATCGTACACGGACAGTTCGTCGGCCAGATGCAGGGCGAGGTTAGCTCACCCGATTACCTCGCGCAAGTCGCGCTCAGCAACGCGCTTTATCCGCAAGGCGACCCATATCGCAACTTCGCGTCCGTGAAAAGCGCCGGCGCGTTAACGCTCGAAAACGTCAAGGCCTGGTACGCCGCGGCCTACCGCCCCGATCTCACGACGATCGTCGTGATCGGTGATACGACGCCCGATGCCGCGCGCGCTACGATCGAGAAGTATTTCGGCGGTTGGACGGCAAGCGGTCCAAAGCCGCAAACCGAACCGCCGGTAGTTCCGGCAAATACGTCATCACAAGTCGTGGTGCCGGCTCACGGACGCGTTCAATCATCAGTGGAGCTCGTGCAACTGAACGACATGCGCCGCACCGATCCGGACTGGGCGCCGCTTTTGCTCGCGACTACCGCGCTCACCGGCGGTTTTTATTCCTCGATTCTCTATCACGATCTGCGCGAGGTACACGGGTACGTGTATTCGGTCGGGAGCGCGCAGCACACCGGAAAAACGCGCTCGAGCTACCAAGTGACGTACGCTTGTGATCCGCAAAATATCGTGCCGGCGGAAGCCGCCGTCATAGCGGACCTGCAGCGCGTGCAGACCACGCCGCTCTCGCAGAACGATCTGCTGCGCGCCAAGGCGCTGCTGCTCGGCGACGTGCCGATTCAGCAATCGAGCTACAGTGGCGTGACCACGATGTTCTTGCGATTCTCCTCGCAAGGACTGCCGCTCGATGAGTACCAAATCGACGCGCAGCACTATCTCGGAGCCTCGGCTGCGCAAGTGCAGGCGGCTTTCGCGAAGTGGATTCGTCCGACCGGCTTCGTGCGGATCGTCACGGGTCCCGGTCCGAAATAGTGGAAGTGCCATGCGCCGTTGGTTTCGACATCGATCACACGCTGTGCATCGATAACAAACTCGAGCGCGTCGCTTTTTTGCACTTGCTTGGGCGCGTCATCGACGATGGCGGGGTTTCCCTTGGGAGTTTGGCGCAGGAGACCGAGCATATCGATGCGCTTCTGGTCTATGCCCGCGGCGGCGGAGGCACGATCGAAGATGCCGTGCGCCGATTCGTGAGCGAGCGCGGCGTCACCCCGACGGAGGCGCACGTTGAAGGCTTCAAACATGTGGCGCTCTCGATGGCGGAGAGCTTTATCGTGCCCGATCCGCGCGCTCGCCCGACGATTTCCGCGCTCGAGCGCGAGGGCGTTCCGGTCGCGGTGTTGAGCAACGGCTGGAATCCGCTTCAGGTGGCCAAGGCGCGCCTAGCAGGCTTCGGCGGGCGGGTGATCGCGAGCGCTGATCTTGGGGTCCAAAAGCCGAATCGCGCGGCCTTTGAGGCGCTCGCGCGCGAACTGCGAGCCGAGCCGGCGCGTTGCTTCTACGTCGGGGACGATCCGCGCAGTGACGTGGCCGGAGCGCTGGGCGCCGGGTTCCAGGCGGTCTGGCTCGACCACGAAGGGAAGAACTACCCACCGGACCTCCCGCCTCCGACCCACGTGATCCACTCGCTCGAGGAGGTCCTGACACTGGTTGCTGCGGAGGCAGGCGTTTGAGTCCCAAGATCACTGGCGGCGAGCTGGGGAGCCGAAAGTTGAAGTCGCCCAAAGGGATGAACGTACGTCCCACGCCGGGCCGCGTCAAGGAGTCGCTCTTTTCGATCCTCTTGCCTCGCATCGCGGGCGCAAACGTCCTCGATCTCTTCGCCGGCACCGGGGCAATCGGTTTTGAAGCGGCTTCGCGCGGCGCCGCTCGCGTGGTGAGCGTCGAAGCGCACCGCGAAACGGCAGCGGCGATCGAGGAGTCGGCCCAGGCGCTCGAGGTCGAAGACCGTGTCAGTGTCGTCGCGGCGCCGGTCGAGCGCGCGCTCTATCGCATCGAGGGACCGTTTGATATCGTCTATCTCGATCCGCCCTACGCGAACGAGGTGCCGCAGCAGATCTTCCGGTTGCTTTTGGAGCGATCGCTCTTGGCGCCGGACGCGCTGGTCGTGTACGAACACGCCGCGAAACGGATTCTTCCCGATATACCGGGGTATCGCTCGACGCGCGAAGAAGTATACGGCGATGTCGCTCTGGCGTTCTTTACCGTAGGTTGACTCACCGAGTCACGCGGGCCATCTACCCGGGATCGTTCGATCCGCCAACGAACGGTCACCTCGACGTCATCGAACGCGCCGCCGGTGCGTTTGGCGAACTCATCGTCGCCGTCGTCGTCAATCCACAAAAAAGCAATCCCATGTTCACGCTCGATGAGCGCGAACACATGCTTCGGCTGGTCGTAGCGCACCTACCCAACGTGCGCGTCGATCACTTCCGAGGGTTGCTGGCGGGCTATGTCAGAGCACAGGATGCCGACGTGATTGTCAAAGGACTTCGCGTCGTCTCCGACTTCGAAACGGAGATGTCGACCGCACTCATGAACCGATCGCTCTCCAATGTTGATACGCTCTTCCTGATGTCGGATGCTCGCTATTCGTTCGTCAGCTCGAGCCTCGTCAAAGAAGTCTTCTTTCTCGGTGGCGACGTCGCACCGTTCGTACCGTCGCCGGTACTGAACGTCATGTCGACAAAGCGCACCGCACTCAAGCAAGCGTAACGGAGGTTCGTAATGTCGGTCTATCGCGTGTTAGATAAACTCGAGAGCTACGTACACGAGGCAACCTGGCTTCCCGCGGGCTACCGTGTTATCTCCGAGGAACGGCTCGTGGAATTCGTGGAGAAAATTCGTTCCACGCTTCCCAAAGAGGTCGGACGCGCGCAGATCATTGCCAAAGACCAAGAGCGTGTCATGCGTGCTGCGCAAGAAAAAGCCGATGAAATGATCGACGATCATGAAATCGTGCAGCGCGCGCGTACGACCGCCGAGGTCGTCCTGCGTGAAGCCGAAGAACGTGCGCGCAAGATCCGCGAAGGCGCGGATACCTATGCGACACAGGTGCTCGCCGAAATGGAAGGCCGTCTTGCCTCGGCGCTCGGTTCGGTGCAAAAGGGGCGCGCTGCGCTCGCGAATGCGCCGAAGCCGGCAGCTGCTCCGCAGCAACAGCCGCTGGCTGACGCGGCGGCGAAAAGCAAGCGTGCGGCATTCGACTTACATACGGCAGAAGAGACCGCGGAACTCGAATCCGTTGATGCGGTGAAGGCTTAACGCGCTGAACACGGGTTAGCTCGGCCGCCCGAGCGGGTACAGAAGTGCCATGAAAACACTCATTGGCATCTTTGCTTTGCTCGCGGTGATGGCGCTTCCGGCCGTCGCCAATGCACCAGGCGGGATCAGCGGAACGATTCTCGCTCCGGACGGTCAATCAGTGGCCAATGCTCCGGTCGCGTTCTTCCGATTGCCGCTTCATAATGTCGATGCGGCCGTTGCGACCGTGAATACCGACCGCAATGGCTTTTTCACGAAGGTCGCTCTGCAGCCGGGCCGCTACATGGTTGCAGTCGCGGTGCGCGGCAACCTATCGGCGTGCCAAGTGGAAGACATCTACGACGACGCGATGACGCGAGTCAAGATGACGCTGCAAAATACGACGGCGTGCCGCGGCGCACGATTGCATAGCGCGATGGTGAACCCGGCGATCGGCGCTAGCTTCTACTTGGTCCACTAAGAGACGCGCTCGATCTCGAGCAACTGCTCCTTGCGCTGCGCTCCCCACCGGTAGCCGCCGGCGCCTCCGCGTGCCGGCACGATGCGATGGCACGGAATAAGCAGCGCGATCGGATTGCGAGCGCAGGCTCGA
>Ga0302183_10001788_pt1 | contig 10158 bp, 9 predicted proteins | sample I_Palsa_N3_2_FD_200232 | JGI IMG/M metagenome (GOLD analysis project Ga0302183, IMG submission 200232) | Peat permafrost microbial communities from Stordalen Mire near Abisko, Sweden - I_Palsa_N3_2 | ecosystem: Environmental > Terrestrial > Soil > Palsa > Peat permafrost | place: Sweden: Abisko...
TCCATCATCTAAAGAACGATCTTGACGTGAAATTTGAATTGGCTTATTTGATTAGGATCGCAGATTAAACATGCAAGTGCCGTTCCAGACTTTCGGTTTCGCGATTTGAAGGGAGGGCGCAATGCATCGCCATCGATGCCGCATCCGCGTTTTGCGTTTTACGTTTCCCGTGCCACGCCGTGCGGTCGAAAAAGCAGCCCCGTCCCGAGGTCTGAGAACGCCAACCCTTTCAGCCAGCCTTCATAAAAAATATCGAATTTTCCTTGCTTTTCTGGACTCAGCTAATTTTGACCAGATATCATTCGGGAAAACCCGAACATGCCACCGCTACGCAGATGCCGTTTCCTGCGACCGATGTGGTCATGCGCGGGTGATGTAGTCCGTCGTCGAGCGGGCTGTGAGCCGGTGATCCCGGTTCACAGCCCAGGTCGGCGGCCTGAAGCTGGCGGAGCCCCTCTCCGCCCTGTCGCAGTCGGCCACAAGCCGGTCTCGACCTCCTAGCCTGGATATCATCGATCATGATTGCTGTCGCGTTTTCACGCGTCGCCGGCCGCCTGCTGGTTGCGGACCCGGGACTCGTACGCCTCCACACTGCCTTGCGTGTCGCGCTTGCCTGCCTGTTGAGCGGCATTGCCTGCGTCGCATGGACGGCCGGTCATCACCAGCCCATCACCCTAGCTGCCCTCGGCGTCCTGTTCAGCATGATCGCGCCGCTGTTCGTACGCGACGCGCGCCGCAACGCATGGTTCGTCACCCTGCTCTACCTCTATCTGTACGGCTGCGTAAACTTCGCCGTCGCCGCCGCGTTGAGCCGGTATCCGCTAGTGGGCGATGCCAGCTTCCTGCTCGTGATGTTCGCCGGCATGCTTTGCCAGGCTTGCGGCCCACGGGCGCTCGGCTGCGCGATGATCGGCGTGGTCACGTTTTATCTTGGACTGTATCTGCATCCTTCGGCCGTCGAGGCCGCGCAAGCGATTGCCTTGTCGGCGATCGGTCCCGCGATGGTGGCGCTCGTCGGCCGCGTGATCGTGCCGATGCGCGCAGAGCGGACCTTACGCCTGGCGGTGCATACCGTCATGCTGCGCGCCGAACGGGTGCTGGCTGCCACGCGCACTGCGCAGATGCCTGGCGTCGCCGCTGCCGCGCGGGTCTCCGAATTGAATGAGGCAGCGCTCGCGCTAGAAGAACAACTCGCACTGCTGAATCCGCCAGATACCGCTACGCTGCGCGAGCGGCTCGTCGAACTCGAGGTGGCGGCGGGACGGAGCACGTTCGGCTCGGCGTCGGAAGCGGCTGACACCGACCCGCTACGCCATGCCATTGAACGACTCAAACAAGCGGCGCGGCCACGGCGCGTCTCGCAGACGCTGCCCGCGGCACGTGGCAAAAAGAGCGCCGCCGAGTGGATCGGTGAGATCCGTATGAAGCTCGCCTGGCTGCCGGCGGCACGCGCCACCACTGCGGCGTTGCTCGCCATGGTGATCGGCCACTCGCTCTCGCCGGAGCGCTGGTTCTGGGCGGTCATCACGACCTTCGTCGTGTTTCTCGGCACCCGCTCGCGTGCCGACACGATCTATCGCGGCGCGCAGCGGCTGGCCGGGACGCTGGCAGGCGCGCTCGCCAGCATGCTGTTGGCAACCTCGTTGCACGGGCAGCCGCTGCTGATGGTCGTGGCCATGGTGCTGTGCGTGTTCGGCTGGGCCTACTACATCCTGAATGCGTATGCGCCGGGCGTGTTCTTTATCACGGTGCTGGTAGGCCTCGTCTATGGACAACTGGGCTTTGCGATGGGGCCGTTGGTCGAGCTGCGCATCGAGGAAGTGATGGTGGGCTGCGTCGTATCGTTTGCCGTCGCGATTCTGATGATGCCGCTCGCAGCAACACGCCATGTCGAGGCGCGAATTGCCGCGGTTCTCGCAGCACTGCGGCAAGTGGTGCGGCTCGCTACGCAACCCGGTGCCCAACAACCGGACGCCACGGAGGCAAGCGCGGCTATGCGCACGCTCGACCGAAGCTGGCATGACCTGCGCGTTGCACTGCGGCCGTTGCAAACCCAACGGGTGTTCGTGTGGAATCCGGGCGTCGAACTCGCTACGGGGTCCATGCTCAGTTGCCTACACTGGGCACGCGTGTTGAGCCGGCCCGACGAAGCCACGCCTGTGCCCGGGCATGCGGGGCATGCGGGGCAAGCGGGGCAAGCGGGGCAAGCGGCGTCGAACGATGCAGGCGCGGCGTATGCCGCGTCAATCCTCACGCGGCTCGACGCAATGATTGCCCGTTATCACGGCGCCCCTGCTTCGCCGGCAACTGGCGAGCGGTTCGAAGCAGCCACCAGTGCGTCGGACATGGTCATTGACCGGGGCCATGCACAGACCTTGGCGCAACTGGAGGGCGCCGTGGCGCAACTGGCCGACCGGCTTGCCCATCCAAACGCCAGCATGCAGAAACGCCTGAACTGGGCGTTGCGAACCAAAAGCGTCTAGCACACGCTCCTTCCGAACACTAAAACCCCGCTCCCTGCTACCCTTGGCGTTCCATGACGCCTTGGGTGATATATCCTGTGGCCCTGCGCTCCCCTTTGCGATCCCGACCAACCTTGTCTGACCTGTCAGCCCTGAAAGGCCGAAGCGATGTCCGATACCCCGATCCCTGCTGCTGTCACGCACGAACCGCAGGCCGTGTCCGTGCAGGTAACACCTAGTGCAATCTTCATTGTTGCGACCATTAACCCCGACCCTGCCAGTCGTGAAACCGTGCGAGCGTGGTGCGCCGATATCGCCGCGCTGGTGCGCTCAGTCGGCAAGCGCGTGCCAGCCGGCGGGCTGTCCTGTGTCTGCGGCTTCGGCTCAGAGGCTTGGGATGCGCTGTTCGGCGCGCCGCGCCCGGCCGGTTTGCATCCGTTCCGCGAATTCGGCTCCGGCGAGCGGCTCGCGGTGGCGACGCCCGGCGATATCCTGCTGCACATCCGCGCGAATCAGATGGACCTGTGTTTTGAGCTGGCTACGCAACTGATGGGCCGGCTCAGCGGCGACGTGACTACGGTCGATGAAATCCACGGTTTTCGTAACTTCGATCAGCGCGCCATGATTGGCTTCGTGGACGGCACCGAGAATCCGACCGGTAACGAAGCTGTCATGTTCACGGTGGTCGGCGAGGAAGATCCCGAGTTTGCCGGCGGCAGCTACGTGCTCACGCAGAAGTACCTGCATGACATGACGGGCTGGAATGGGCTGTCGGTGGAGACGCAAGAACGCATCATTGGGCGCACCAAACTCTCCGATATCGAACTGGACGAGGCCGTGAAGCCCACCAACTCGCACAGCTCGCTCACGACGATCGATGACAACGGAGAAGAGGTCAAAATCCTGCGCGACAACATGCCGTTCGGCCGGCCGGGCTTCGGCGAGTTCGGCACGTACTTTATCGGCTATGCGCGCTCGCCTGCACCGATCGAACAGATGCTCGAGAATATGTTCGTCGGGCGGCCGCCGGGCAACTATGACCGGCTGCTCGATTACAGCCGCGCGGTTACGGGCGGCCTGTTCTTTGTGCCTTCGGCGACCCTGCTTGAAGCGCTGGCCGAACGCGATCCGGCCGCCGTAACGACACCCGTCAATGAACCCGAATCCCCGCCGTCTGCCGAACCGCTCAGCGATGGTTCGCTGAACATCGGCTCTCTCAAAGGAGCACCTCAACATGAATAATCTACATCGCGAACTCGCGCCTATATCCGCGGCCGCCTGGTCGGAGATCGAGGAAGAAGTCGCTCGGACCTTTAAGCGTTCTGTCGCAGGTCGCCGCGTGGTCGATGTGCAAGGGCCGGGTGGCCCGAGCCTGTCTGCTGTGGGGACGGGTCATCAGTCCGCGATTGCACCGCCGCAGCCTGGTATCAGTGCGCGGCAGCGCGAGGTGAAAGCGCTAGTGGAATTGCGCGTGCCGTTCGAATTGACGCGTGACGCAATCGACGATGTCGAACGCGGCGCGGAAGACTCGGACTGGCAGCCGGCGAAAGATGCTGCGCAACAACTGGCGTATGCCGAAGACCGTGCGATTTTCGACGGTTATAAGGCGGCGAATATTGTTGGCATTCGTGAGGGGTCGTCGAATCCCAAGCTCAGTCTGCCGGCGGATTTGAGTGACTATCCGGCGGTGATTGCGAAGGCGCTTGAGCAGTTGCGTCTTGCTGGGGTCGATGGTCCGTATTCGGTTTTGTTGGGCGCGGATGCGTATACGGCTGTTAGCGAAGCGAGCGATCAAGGGTATCCGGTGCTCGCGCATCTGAAGCGACTGGTGAACACCGAGATCATCTGGGCGCCCGCTATCGATGGTGGGAGTGTGCTTTCCACGCGTGGTGGTGACTTCGATCTGCATATTGGGCAGGATCTGTCTATTGGGTATCTGAGCCATACGGATCAGGTGGTGCGGCTGTATCTGCAGGAGACGCTGACGTTTTTGATGCTGACTAGCGAGGCTTCGGTGGCGGTGTTGCCGGAGTGAGGGGGACGGTTTGGTAGATGGGAAGGGCGCTGGTGCGCCCTTTTCGTTTCTGGTGGTCCAGACTCACTTTATCTGGTCAAGTCTCCGAGCGATTGACTACTGCTCTATCCGGAAGCCATTCGGAGGTCCGATGAAGTAGGGGTAAAAACTCCGAGCGCGCTCCATGATGTCCGTAGGACCGTATAGCACGCCCGTACCCCATGACCTATCACCAAAGGCGATCCAGTCACCCGGTACGGGCACCACGACATAATGTTCAGAATTGCTTCCCAGGGAATCGGCGGGGCTACCACCAGGGTCCTCCAGCAGAAATTCGAAGAATTCATCATCGGTGTTTTCTGCCCGATGCCTGAAGCCGGGGTATTTCCCAAAATGAAAATTAAAATAATCGAACGGGTCGGGCTTCAAGACCAGAGTGGCGAACTCAGTCGTCCCCTTGAACGCGAGCAGTTCTTGGATCAGTTCAAAGAATTTTTGAGTCTGAAGATCGACGGTATCGAAATAAAGCAGCTCCGTAGGTGTCTTGTCACGAAGCGTGCCGACGCCCGCGATCGCACGCTCCCAAAGCGGCATGAACTCGCGCCGTTCGCGTATGAAGTCAATCGTATTCATGGTTTTGGATGATTGGCGTGCGAAGACAAATCTGATTCGTTGGATGCGCGTCGAGAATCTGCCCCGGGTATGCGTTTTCCCACAGCATCATCTGGTCCGGTGCAAAGGCAGCACCAAGGAATCGACGTGCTGGCTCGACATCTAAAGTAACCTGCTACCAAGACGGGGCGGCTTTACGCCGCCGAGCCCGGCGTTAAGGCGCGAGGGGAAAGAGTCCGGTTGCGTGGACCTGCTGACTACGGCTCTATCCTGAAACCCTCCGGACAAGGGTAGTTGAAAAACGGATAAAAATTCCTCGCGCACTCCATGATGTCCGGAGGACCATAGAACACACCGACGTCCCACGACCTGTCACCGAAAGCTATCCAGTCACCAACAACCGGCAAAATCGCATAGTGTTCGTGATTCACGCCAAGCGCGTCGGCTGGACTGTCGCCCGGATCCTGCATCATTAAATGGAAGAACTCTTCGTCGCTGTTTTCTCTGCGGTGAACAAGGCCCGGATACTTGCCAAAGTGATGGTGAAAGTAATTGAACGGATCTGGCTTCAGGATCACCGTTGCGAAGTCGCTCCGGCCCTCGAACGCCAGGAGCACCTGGACAAGGTCGAAGAATTTTTGCGTCGCGATGTCGATTGGATCGAAGTAGAGCAACTCATCGCGTGGTTTGTCCGCAAGCATCTGAATGCCCGCATTCGCGCGACTCCGTAGAGCCGTGAATAACGTCAGATCGTGGATGTAATCTAGTTGCGGCATTACTTACCACCTTGAGGTTTATCCAGTCGAATTTTAACCGTTGCCTTGTCTGCACCGGTGGGAAAGTATTCGGCCGTGGGTCCACCGGACCTCGACTCGTCTCGCACTGTGTATTTGAGGTCGTCCTTTTTGAAAATATCGGTTTTTCCATCCTTGCTTAGCGTCTGCGTCCAACCCTCGTTACTTAGGTTTGCCTCGAACTCAGCTTTCGTCACATCCGTCTCGACGTTCCGGACGCTATATCCTTCCGTCGTATCTGCCCATTCGGACGTAGTTCGCCCCGGCGGAATCCCGTCGACGTCCGTCTCCGCCGCGGGCTTGCACATCTCCTTGATGCGCTCCCAGTTCTCCGCAACCTTCCTTGCACCTTGGCCGATGCCGTATCTGACCACCGGGTTCTGCAACAGCCGATAGACGATCAAGATACCGCGCACCGAGCCGTCCAACAGTCCTGCCGAGAAGTGACAGTCACCGCAGACGGTCGATGTTCCCAGCAAGTTATCGCCCAGCAGCCGTCTCGCGCCCTGAAGATTGGCAGGCGGCCCGACTGGAGAGTCGCCGTAGTTGTAGTTATCGATCCACTGATTGATCTCGTCGCTGCTGATCAGGACGTCCGTGCCGTCGTTCAGGTCGAGAACACTGCCGTTCTTTGCAACGGTGCCCGTCCGCGAGACCACCTGGCCGTCTGGCGAATAGCCGAACCTGGCCTTGAACACGCGTCGGATACCACCGTTCGCGGGGCTGGCATACTCGTTGAATTTGAAGAGATCAATGCGGGCGCGCCGATCGTAGCCAAGATAAAAGTCACCAGTCGGGTTATAGCCGTACAGAACACGATGGGCGGCATCCCGCGTGATCATCTCAGTAGCGGTCTGAGCCTCGCCCAGTGCGATGATCGCAAAGGCATTACCCGTCGCGTCGCGAGTGACACTCCACTGTCCGGCGACCTTTCCGTCTGCCATTTGCTGAACGAACGTAAGCCGGTTCGTTGCGTCGTAGACCATGCCATATGCGATCGTCGCCCCATCCGCCTTTCCCGCTTCGAAGGCGCTGGCACCAGTGGGATCGGTAGTCGGTGTCTCGCTAACCCCAGTCGTGTTGCCGCTTGTGTCATACACGAAAGACTGAATCAGCTTCGGCGACGCAATCATCGAGGGACGCAAAGTCGTCCCGTCGGCATAACGGATCGTGGAAATCGATGTACCGGTCGCGCTTTTCACCGTGGCCCGAACTGGCCGGCCGGTATCGTCGTAGCTGTACTCGGAAGTGCCGCCGCTCGCGTCAGCGTCCTTCAGCAGATTGCCGGACGAGTCCCATGCGGACTTGCTATCCCCCGCAGCGGACGTGGTCCCAGTAGGCTTAAGCATGCCGCCAATCGACGACATATTCAGCGTGGTTGCACCTTTGCGGCCAGTAATGACGGTCGAGCCGGCGTTGTAGGCTAACTGCACATTCTGCGTCGCGTCGGGATGACTGACCTCGACCGCACGACCCTGAGCATCGTAGCTCCACGTCGCAACTCGGTTGCTCGCCTCATCGATCTCGCCCGTCAGCGCATTCTTGAAGCGCGCGTCATCGTAAACATAACGGTGTACATAGCCGTCGGGCCAGGTAACCGAAACAAGATTGCCATTTGCGTCATACCCATACTGGGTCATGCGGCCCAACGGATCGTTCAGGCGTGACAGACGGCCTTTGTCGTCATAGTCAAGGCGGAGCGCAATGTCACTGTTCGCGTCCGTGCCTGCTGCATGTTGCGTGATCGCGGTCAGCCGCCCCGAGGCGTCATAAGTCAACGCTCGGACAAATCCCGTCTTCGTGCTCTCCGAAAGCAACAAGCCTTCGGTTGAATACGATTCGATGGTATCGGTCTTGAGATCGGTCAGCGTCCATCCGGAGGCATTCTGTGCCAGCGCAAGGCCGGTAAAACTGGCTGTTCGCCATGTGCCCGACGACCAGTTGAATGTGACAGGTTCGCCGTTCTCGCGAAACGCAAGCACTTTGGACGAGGTGCCGCTGTTGGCATTTGCAAGCCCTAGGTTACGCTGCCAGTTATGGAACCAGACCGGCCCCATCGCCGTGGCGGAATTGCCTAGTGACCTGGATCGGTAGGTCCGTGTAAACCGCATCGGAATGTCGTCGCCGCTGACAAAGTCCGCCTCAGTCAACGTGACCGCGCCGTTGCCCGGATACACCGGATCAGCGACGGGACAGCTTGCTTCTGGTTCTTCTGTGGTGGGCGTTGCGCACCACGCGTCGATCAGAGACCACGTGTTGATGCACGCGTAGTTGGCCATACCGCCGGGCACACGGCCATAAACATCCCACCGACAAGTGGGCGAACCCGGTACCGCGCCGGTAGCCGCATACAGCGCGTTGCAGTCCGCCGCGTTAGCGCCAAACGCGACCATCAGCAGCAGGAACGCGGCGCACAGGCGTGCCGTGAGGCTCGCTGAATTTTCATCGACTTTTTTGTATTTCATAGTCATCCTTATTTGTTGTACTTGTGTGAAGCCAAAGTACCCTATAAGGAGCTCTCCAGCCCAGCTATGCGACAAGTCCTAAACTTACGAAATTCATGCATTCTCGCAACACATTTTTTAATGTAGTCCTAATCTCTTGTAGGAGACGAGAAGATGTCCGTCAGACATCTGGATGAGCTTGCCCCCGAAAAACGAATCCCTTGCTGAGCAGGTAAACTCAAGCAAGGAGAAGAACAATGACAGGCAAGGCGAAGCGGGCGCAGTACACGCTCGAATTCAAGCTGGAAGCAGTGCGACTGGTCAAGGCCGGGCAAAGCATGGCGGCCGTGGCGGCGACACTGGGCGTGGTTGAACAGACGCTGTACAACTGGGTAAAGGCTGACCGGGAAGGCAGGCTGGCGGGCGCAGGTACGAAACCTGTGAGCCCGGAACAGATGGAGCTGGCGCGGTTGCGTGCGGAAGTGGCTCGCCTGAAGATGGAGCGAGATATTTTAAAAAAAGCCGCGGCGCGTTCAACCGGTCGTTGCAACACCTTCTGGTCTAATGTCGGCCCAGGAGGAAAAGTAGGTGAATCAGAAACGAAGATGCGGGTTATCAGCTGCACAAAAAACGTTGTTGTGGCAGAGATGGAAAGATGGTGAGTCGCTAAGCGACATCGGCCGCTCGTTAGGAAAGCATGCGGCGTCGATTCACGCGATCGTACGACCGCACGGCGGCATCATGCCGATGGTGAGGAAACGGTCGGCCAGAGCACTTACGCTTGCAGAGCGAGAAGAAATCTCGCGCGGCATCCATGCAGACATTTCAATCCGTCAGATCGCGGCGCATATCGGTCGGGCACCGTCGACGGTCAGCCGTGAGATCGCACGGCATGGCGGGCTGAACAAATACAGAGCGACGCTGGCTGACGCAAAAGCCTGGGACCAGGCCACGCGACCGAAACCCTGCCGCCTTGCCGGCAACGTTAAACTGCGTCGGCTGGTCGCCAGGAAACTGCAACTGAAATGGGCGCCACAGCAGATCGCCGGCTGGTTGAAGCAACAGTACCCTGATGATGAAACAATGCAGGTCTCACACGAAACGATTTACCGCAGCCTGTTCATTCAGGCACGTGGAGTGCTGAAAGCGGAACTGATGAAGCATCTGCGTACGCGCCGGATGATGCGACGTTCGAAGAAAGCGTCAGCAAAGGGACAACCGCGCGGACAGATCATTGATGCGGTATCAATCCGCGAACGGCCTGCCGAAGCCGAAGACCGGGCTGTTCCGGGGCACTGGGAAGGCGACTTACTGAGCGGCTCGAACAATACACACATTGCGACCCTTGTGGAGCGTCATTCGCGCTTCACCATCCTCGTGAAAGTAAATGGCAAGGACACGGGAAGTGTCGTATCCGCGCTGAGCAGGCAAGTTCGCAAGCTGCCTGCAGAACTCCGCCGGTCGGTCACATGGGACCGGGGCATGGAACTCGCACAGCACAAGCAATTCACAGTCGCGACCGACGTACAGGTCTATTTCTGCGATCCCCAGAGCCCGTGGCAGCGTGGCACGAACGAGAATACCAACGGACTGCTCCGGCAGTACTTCCCCAAAGGCACCAGTCTGGCCGGCTACTCGCAAAGCGATCTGAACAAGATCGCCTTGCAACTGAATCAACGGCCCAGAAAGACGTTGGGTTTCGTGACGCCTGCAGATAAACTAAATGCCAGCATGGGTGTTGCATTCACCGGTTGAACCCGTCGCGGCTTTTTTTAAAATATCTCGCTCCATCTTCAGGCGAGCCACTTCCGCACGCAACCGCGCCAGCTCCA
>Ga0302183_10001798_pt1 | contig 10129 bp, 10 predicted proteins | sample I_Palsa_N3_2_FD_200232 | JGI IMG/M metagenome (GOLD analysis project Ga0302183, IMG submission 200232) | Peat permafrost microbial communities from Stordalen Mire near Abisko, Sweden - I_Palsa_N3_2 | ecosystem: Environmental > Terrestrial > Soil > Palsa > Peat permafrost | place: Sweden...
CACAAACGATTTGCAGGGGCTGAATCAGGGCATCACGTGGGGCTTTGAGAAACTTCATGGCGTTTCCTTATGGTTTGACGATGATGCGATTTGTCGATTTTTTCTGACATCATCATTTATTTCGCCATCCTAAATATACAGAGGCGAGCGATGCATTTCTGTCAGTAGTTCACTGCGTCGCATTTGCGCGGGACGAAATCCTCCGACACCTGGCCGCAATGGGCGAGGTCTAGTCTTGCGATGGGTGCACGATAACTGCCCAATACGCTTTCGTCAACTGACAAGCTTCACTTGTCATTCGGCCCGCACTGCCCTTTAGGGAGCGAAGGTGGACTCGTGGCGCTCAAGGCCGCACAGGACACCGCCGACATTTGCGGCCTGATCCTGGTCTCGACCGCGGGACGCCCGGTTGCTAAAACACGCCGATCCCAGCGCGAAACTCGAGTTCATCGCCGATGCAAATCATGTTCTGAAAACCGTCCGCTCCGATGAGCGGAACGAAAACCTCGCCACTTATACGAACCCCGATCTTCCGCTCGCGGACAGCATTGTGGAGACTATTGCGACGTTCGTGCACGCATGCAGTAAAGACCATCCAGCGCCCGACACCGGCAGGTGAAAGCCCAAGCCGTCCCGCGCAAGAACGATCAAATGGCCCTCCCGGCAATGCCTTATATTGCTCGAAACCCTCGACAGGACACCCATGGATGTCGTTGCAAAAGCGCTGTGGTTCATTGAAATTGAAATGGGTCGGGAGCTGACCCTCGACCGGATCGCCAGCATCTGCGAAGTCTCACGCTTCGGTCTGGCTCGCAGCTTTGCAATCAGCACAGGATGGCCCGTGATGCGCTATGTCCGGGCTCGACGGTTAAGCCGTGCGGCACGCGAGCTTGCGCAGGGCGCACCGGACATTCTCAGCGTGGCGCTGGACACGGGATATGGGTCGCACGAGGCGTTTACGCGCGCCTTCCACGATCTGTTCGGCATCACGCCCGAGCGGGTGCGGGCCGGGCGCAATCTCAATGGCTTGTCTCTTGTGGAACCGTTACGTATGAAAGAAACCAGAATTGTCGATCTCGCTGGGCCACGCTTCGAGGCGGGCGGGACGCTTTTGATCGGCGGCATGGGTGGCCGGTTTACGTTCGACACCAACGAAGGCATCCCTACCCTGTGGCAAGCATTCATTCCGTACATCGGCAATCTCGCCGATCAGGTCGGCGGTGTGACCTATGGCGTTTGCTGCAACCCGGATAGTGAAGGCGGGTTCGAATATATCGCTGGCGTGGAGGTGAAAAGCCGTGACCGGTTGCCTCCATCGTTTCGCTGCATTGAAATCAAACCGCAGCGCTATGCCGTCTTTACCCACCAAGGACACATCTCCACGCTGCATCAGACCTTCTACAGCATCTGGAATCATTGGCTGCCGCAGTCGGGGCTGGAGGCCGCGGAGGCACCCGAATTCGAGCGCTATAGCGAGGATTTCAATCCAGTTGCGGAAACCGGCGTCGTTGAAGTCTGGCTACCTGTAAAGGATCGCTCAGGGCCAGCTGACGAGTCAAGGAAGTGACTCACCCATGACCAGGAGAACGACTTGAGCTTCCGTACAGCCCGCGAAATGATCGCTGCTTTGCAGTCACGCGAGGTATCGGCCGTCGAACTGTTCGAAGACGCCGTGGCGCGCATTGAACGTTACGATGGGCAGACGAATGCCGTCGTGATCCGGGACTTCGAACGCGCGCGTCGCGCTGCCAAAGAGGCAGATGAGGCGCTCAGTCGCGGCGAACGTCGTCCGCTCCTCGGTGTGCCGATGACCGTGAAGGAGTCCTTTAACGTAGCGGGGCTGCCTAAAACCTGGGGAGTACCAGGCACTGAGAACCTCGAGATCACAGAAGACGCGGTCGCCGTGCGGCGCCTTAAGCAGGCTGGCGCCGTGATTTTGGGGAAGACCAATGTCCCGACCATGCTGAACGATTGGCAGACCTACAATCGCATTTACGGCGTGACCAACAACCCCTGGGACCTCACTCGCACACCTGGCGGCTCGTCCGGCGGTTCCGCTGCTGCATTGGCGGCTGGGTTCGTTCCGCTCGAACTGGGTAGCGACATCGGCGGCTCGCTGCGCGTTCCAGCTCACTGCTGCGGCATCTATGCGCACAAGCCCACTCACGGCCTGATACCGATGCGTGGCATGGCGCCACCTGGCACTCAGATGCTTTCAGTGAGCATCGATCCCGACCTCGCCGTGGCCGGCCCAATGGCGCGCAGCGCCGGCGATCTCGCGCTGGCCCTCGACGTGCTAGCCGGCCCCGACGATATGCAAGCGACGGGCTACCGCCTCGATCTTCCGCCCCCTCGCCATACCCGACTCGCCGACTTCAGGGTACTGATACTCGAAGACCACCCTGATGCGACACTCTCCAACGATGTGCGCTCGGCGATGCAACGTTTCCGCAAGCGCCTTGAGGGAGCCGGCTGTGTTGTTGCGACAGGGAGCGCCTTGTTGCCCGATCTCAGTCTGATCATGCGCACGTTCGGCCAGTTACTACTTTCATTCTCGGGTGCAGGCCTGCCGCCTGAGGAATATCGCTCGCTTCAGGCGCTTGCCGCCGGTCTATCGAGCGACGACACCAGTCCGGCGGCCGTCGGGCTACGCAATGTCGTGCTGGGTCATCGGGACTGGATTGCCGCCGATCGCACTCGCGTTGCGCAGATGCATCGGTGGCGCCAGCTCTTTCGCGAATGGGATCTCGTCGTTTGTCCCGTGCTTCCCATAGCGGCTTTCGTCCATGATCATTCCGACATGCGCTCGCGTCACATCGAAGTGGACGGTAGACAAGTCGCCTACACCCAGCAAGCGGCATGGCAAAGTCTCGCGAACATGGCTGGATTGCCAGCGACCGCGTTTCCAATCGGTCTTGGAGACACCGGCCTGCCGATCGGGCTGCAGGCGATCGGCCCTTATCTGGAAGACCGTACGCCCATCGCCTTTGCCGACCTTGTAGAACGCGAGTTCGGGGGCTTTACGCCGCCGCCCGCGTTCGCTGGCCCATGATATTGCGCACGGGACCTGATTCATCCAAAAGCAAGCCGCTACTTACAGCGTCTTGACCCACTCAAGCGCATCATCAGCGAACCTGCGAAGAAGACGCACGAGGTCACGTACGTCTTCTTTGTCCCAATCCGCGAGCAGTCCTTCAATGATCTTCTGGCGCGCAGCGTCCAGCGCCTCCGTAATCGCCCGTCCCTGATCCGTGATGACCGCCGCGCGCACCCGTCCGTCCTCCGGACTAGGACAACGCGCGACGAGTCCGAGGCTCTCCAGTTTTGCGATCTGCCGGCTGACCGTTGTGTAGTCGCGTCCAGCCAATTCGGCCAGTTCCACGATGCCAAGTGGCCCACGCCGCTCTACTCTCGCCAGTAGCGGAAAAAGCGCACGATCAAGGTCAACGCCGGCGGCCTCGATCAAGGCAGCGTCGGGCTGTGGCCGATTCAGAATACCCGTCAGATCCAGCAGGGCTTCCCGCAGTTCGCGGACTTCTCTTTTCATCGCCATTCGATTCCTTGCGCATGTTCAATATGCGTGTATTATGCACATATATCGAGTTCTCCAGCCGAGGATGAAATCGATACTTTTATACTCGTCAAAGGAAAGCAGACATGAAAGCAGCACTCGTTAAAGGACCTGGCGCAACGCCAGTTTACGCAGACTTCATTGAGCCGGCCGTCACCGAAGGCACGGCTCGCGTCGCGGTTACAGCGTCAGCGCTAAGCCACATTACGAAGAGCCGGGCATCTGGCAAGCACTATAGCGCCTCGGGAGAGTTTCCCCTCGTCCCTGGCATGGACGGCGTCGGAACGCTCGAAGACGGAAAGCGCGTCTATTTTGTACTTCCTGAAGCGCCCTTCGGCGGCATGGCCGACTACTGCCTCGCCAAGCAGGAACGGTGTATCCCGTTGCCGCCTGAGCTCGACGATGTCACGGCAGCGGCGATCGCGATTCCAGGTATGTCGTCGTGGGCGGCGTTCGTTGAACGTGCAAAGCTGGTCAAGGGAGAAACGGTGCTGATCAACGGCGCAACCGGCTCCTCGGGTAGTCTGGCCGTGCAGATCGCGAAGTATCTTGGCGCCGGCAAGGTCATCGCGACCGGACGCAATGCCCAAGCGCTGCAGACTTTGCAGACGCTCGGCGCTGACGTCACGATCAGTCTCGCGCAGGATGCGGCAGCAATTGAAAGCGAGTTTCAAACTCACTTTCGTGACGGTGTAGGCGTGGTTCTCGACTATCTTTGGGGGCAAAGCGCGGAGCAATTGCTGGCGGCCGCGGCTCACGTCGCTCCGGATGCGATTCCTATCCGGTTTATCCAGATCGGCGCTATTAGCGGGTCAACCATTGGCCTGCCCAGCGCAACGCTTCGGTCGACAGCGATCGAGCTCATGGGCAGCGGGATCGGCAGCATTTCGATGCCTCGCATCTTCGACGCAATTGCGCAGGTGCTCAACGCCGCCGTGCCGGGTCGCTTCAAGATCGCAACGAAAGCCATTTCTCTGTCTCAGGTGGAGAACCATTGGACAGACGTTGAGGGCCGCGCACGGACAGTATTTACGACCGGCTCGTGATCGTAGACCAGCGTCGCTCAGAGCGCCTTGCGGAAAAAATAGCGCTCATGTACGCCGGCCATCTCCGTCAGGCGGCCCCATTCGGAATAACCTAGCTTCCGGTAAAAGTCCGGTGCCTGAAAACTGAAGGTATCGACGATCACTTTCTTGCACCCCCGACGCTTCGCTTCCGCCTCAGCGGCTAACATCAACGCCGTTGCATGACCACGTTTCCGATATCGTTCGTCGACCCAGAGGAAGGAGATGTCGAGATACTGCCAATAGGTCTTGGCGGTCAGTCCACCGATGATTTCGTTCTCGTCATTGCGGGCGAATACACAAAGTCGTTCGGCCCCACCTTGAACGAAACGCCTGTTGTATGCTCGGGTTTGATCGATGACGAATGCTTCGTCGTCGGCATCAGGCTGGTCAGTAAGCTCTAGGCGCATAGTTGGGTCGTCGTGGAGGACCAAGCCATTGTCGCAGATAATTGCATGTTCCCAAGGTTCGACGTCGCATGGACTGGCTTGCGACATGACCGGAAAAACAGAAGGCAAATCGTCTATGCTCGACCTCCCCTCCCTCGTCTTGCTGCTGGTCGTCTTCTCGCTTTGCCTCTCGTTGATCGTCTTCCAGGTCATCACCGGCGTACCGCCTATGTCCTCAAGCGCAGCGGAGGCGGCCGATGTCGTTGCGCTACTGAGGCAGGCGAGCTTGCCGAGCCAGGCCATCGTGTACGAACTGGGCAGCGGCTGGGGCTCGCTCGTCATGGCGCTGGCACGAGCGTTTCCCGATGCGCAGATCCGCGGCATCGAAACTTCACCGCTGCCCTACTGGGTCGCCCGCTTTCGGACCCGCAGGATGCCTAACGTATTTTTACGGCGATGCAATTTCTACGCTTGCGATCTGCACGATGCGCATGCGGTAACGTGCTACCTGATGATCAAGCCGATGCCCAAACTGGCCGCGCACCTCGATCGCATGCTCAAACCCGGTGCGCCTGTGGTGTCGCTCACGTTCTGGTTTCGCGATCGGGAAGTCGCGGCGGTCCGCCAAGGGCCCGGATTGCGCGGCGCGGCCGCCCTGTATTTCTGGCCCGCGCACAAAGCCAAAGCCACGGAGGAAGTGTGGTCAACCAACACATGATCTTCCCCGTGATACGCTAGCGAACGTCTGTGCGACCGCAGGCGCAACGTATGTCTGACGCAACCAATCAGGCCTCACTGCCGGGCAAAGATTGCCCGCAACAAAACGATCAACGGTGAGCCGACCGCTCACGCCCTTACTCCTACCTTTCGCGCCTCCATGAACTCCACTGACTCGTCCTCATCGCCGAAAGCGGCATCCGCCATTTACGCCGCATTTGGCAGTTGGAAGTCGCCGATTACCGCCGCGCTGGTCGTCGGTGAATCGATTCGGCTCGGACAGCCCCGCATCGGTGCGGATGGCATTTACTGGACCGAGGGACGTCCGCAGGAAAAAGGCCGGAATGCGCTCGTCCGGCTTCGCGCCGGTGGTGAAGTAGAGGACCTGACAGCAGCGCCGTTCGACGCCGCAACACGCGCGCACGAATATGGCGGCGGTTCAATTGCCGTGACTACTGCCGGCGTCTTCTTCAGCAACTTCAAGGATCAGCAGGTCTATACGCTCGATGCCTCCGGCCAGCCGAAAACCGTGACGCAAACCGACGGCCTTCGCTATGCAGACCTGATCGCCGATCCGGTCCGCGGGCGTCTGATCGGTGTTTGCGAAGACCATCGCCAGAGCGGCCATGAACCGGTCAACACGTTGGTCAGCATCGATCTGGCAACTGGAAAAACCGCAGTGATCGCAGACGGTCACGATTTCTTTTCTTCGCCGTGCATAAGCCCCGACGGAACGCAACTGGCGTGGCTGACCTGGGACCACCCTGATATGCCGTGGGATGGCACAGAACTGTGGGTGGCTGAGATCGCAGCCAATGGCGCGCTCGGGACGCCGCGCCGTGCAGCCGGGAGCAATAGCGAATCGCTGTTCCAGCCCGCATGGTCGCCGGCCGGCGATCTGCACGTCGTATCGGATCGTAGCGGATGGTGGAATCTGTATCGTGTGCGAAACTCCGCATCCGGCGCGGCGGACGCGCAAGCCGCAGACGATGCGCTCGAAGCGCTTCATCCTATGGACGCCGAATTCGGCAAGCCGCAGTGGGTCTTTGGCATGACAACCTACGGCTTCACGGATGATGGCCGGATTGCCTGTCTTTACGAGCAGAATGGCAGTACGCATCTGGCCGTGTACGATCCATCAACGCGCACCTTCGATGAAGTCCCCACGGCATACAGCACGATGCGCGACCTGGAGGTCAGCGCTCAACGGGTGGTCTTCATCGGCAGTTCGCCGACAGCCGGCGAAGCGATCGTCGAACTCGATCTCGGGACTCGCGTCAGTCGCATCGTGCGCAAGTCGGATCGTGCAGAAGTGGACGGCCGCTACGTGTCGATTGCCGAGCCAATCCGCTTCCCGACTGAAGGCGGCCTCCACGCACACGCCTTCTTTTATCCGCCGGCCAACCCCGACTTCAATGGGCCAGACGGCACGCTGCCACCGTTGATCGTGATCGCTCACGGCGGTCCGACCTCGGCGACCCATTCGGGATTCAAGTGGCAGATCCAGTACTGGACCAGTCGCGGTTTTGGCGTGGTCGACGTCAACTATGGCGGCAGCAGCGGTCATGGCCGCGCATACCGGCAACGCCTCAACGGCCAATGGGGAATCGTCGATGTCAACGACGCGATCAATGCAGCGCGTTACCTGATCGGCCAAGGGCGCGTGAACGAGAACGCACTCGCCGTCCGCGGGGGCAGCGCCGGCGGCTATCTGGTGTTGTGCGCGTTGGCCTTCCATGATTTTTTCAAGGCGGGCACAAGCTACTACGGCGTGGCAGATCTCGAAGCCTTGATGAAAGACACCCACAAGTTCGAATCGCGCTATATGGTCCGGCTGGTCGGCCCTTACCCCGAAGAACGCGCCCTCTTTCAGGCACGTTCGCCGATCCATTTCGTGGATCGCATGTCGAGCGCGATGATCCTTTTCCAGGGTGCAGACGACAAGGTCGTGCCACCGAACCAGGCCGAATCGATCTATCAGGCGGTGCGCGCAAAGGGACTGCCGGTTGCCCACGTGCTGTATGAGGGTGAAGGCCACGGCTTCAAGCGGGCCGAGAACATCACGCATTCGCTCGAAGCCGAGTTGTATTTTTACGGCAAGGTCTTCGGCTTCGAACCCGCCGACAAGATCGAACCCGTTCCGATCGATAACATCTGATGCTCCGGCGAGCTGAGACGCGCAGCCCCTAAAATCACCCTCTCCGCCGAAGAGTGGAAAACCATGACCCTTGATATCAGCGCATCGACAACGACGCCCGCCCCTGTCGCCCTTGTCACCGGCTCGACTTCCGGTATCGGCGCGGCCATCGCCCGAAGGCTATCAAGGGAGGGGTATTCGATCGTTTTGCATTCGCGCACTTCGGCTGATGCGGGCCATGCGTTAGCCCGCGAACTAGGCTCAGCCGCGTACGTGCAAGCCGACCTCGCCAACGATGCGGACAGGGTAAGGCTCATCCGCGAAGCGATTGCCGTATGGGGCCGCCTCGACGTTCTGGTCAACAACGCCGGGATCAGTCGCGTGATCCCACACGCCGATCTCGACGCAGCCATACCGGACGTGTGGCACGAGCTGTATGAGGTCAATGTCGTTGCTCCATTTCGTCTGGTATCCGAAGCACAATCCGCGCTCCGCGATGCGGCCGCGCGAGGACGGCCCGGGTGCGTTGTGAACGTCAGTTCGCACGCGGGCGTCCGGCCCAAGGGGGCCTCCATTCCTTACGCAGCGACCAAGGCCGCGTTAAATCACGTCACACGCCTGCTCGCTGTTTCGCTTGCGCCGGATATCCGCGTCAATGCGGTGGCACCCGGACTCGTCGATACCCCTCTTACCGCCAACTGGACCCAGGCGCAGCAACTTTGGAAAGAGCGTGCACCCATGCGCCGGGCAGCCAGTCCCGAGGATATTGCACAGGCTGTCGCCTTGCTGGTCGCCTCAGACTATCTGACGGGCGAAATTCTGCTCTCGGATGGCGGCTTGAATCTGACGTAAAAGCGCGTCACGCTTCGCGCAGTTGCGCCAGCACTGCTTCCACGGGCTCTCCTGACCTGTTTGCCATCATCCACGGCATGGCGGATGCGGCCGGGCAGAAGGAAGAAGTGGACGGCAAGGCGCTTGCGAAGTGCGTCGAGCGAGCCGTATTCGGTTACGTGGGAACATTCCCGGCATAAATACACTGCTCTTGATGATCCAATCTGTGGGATAACGTGTGAAGTCTTCCCTAGATCAGGCGTTAGAACGGGCACACTAAAACGTATAGTGAAAATGTACTGGTTAGTTAATTAGGGTCACCGTGATGGATATTCCTCTTTCCGACGAGGCGTGGATGCGTGTCAGCCATCTCCTGTCCCGCGACTCGAAGCAGCGGTTTGGCCGCCCGGCCCGGGATCCGCGAGACGTACTGAACGCCATTCTCTGGGTCACCACGCGCGACGAAAAGTGGCACCGGTTACCGGCCAACTTTCCGCCATCGCAAACGTGCTACATCAAATGGCTGCAATGGCGACGCGCCGGTCTTATGACGCAGATACTCGATGAGTTACTGGTCGAGCAAATCTGAACGAAAGCTCACCTCCTCCGTGATACATCGGCCGCTCAATCGTGATGGCGCACATTTTTTGCTACTCGATATGCGCGATTGCGACGGCGGCCCGCGAGCTTAGGCCGCCACCGGCCCGCAGCGGCGGCCCGGCCAGGGAGGAGGAGTTATGCGAGCTGTAAATGACAAGGTATTGACTGCAATTTTTGCCGTAGCGACCGTATTTCTTGCGGCATGCGGCGGCGGCCACGGAGGCAGTTCGAGTAGCGGCAGCGGCACAGCCACACCGGCGGGCGGCGTCAATCTGCAGGTTGTCTCGTTCGGCGACAGCCTTTCCGACGTCGGAACGTACGCGCCGATCGCAAGCGCGGTGGGTGGTGGGCGTTTCACGACCAATCCAGGCCAGGTGTGGACGCAGAACGTCGCGCAGTACTACGGCAATACGCTAACCGCGGCGTACACGATCGGCCTCACACATGCATTGAGTTCCAACGGCGGCATGGGCTACGCAGAAGGCGGCGCGACGGTGGCAACGCCCGCGACCGAATATAACTTTCTCACCGACGTGATTGGCGACATCGAAATGCCCGTCAATCAGCAGGTCTCGAGCTACCTGAGCACGTACAAGAGTTTTAACGCCAATCAACTGGTGCTCGTCTGGGCCGGCGCGAACGATGTGCTTCGCGCGGGGGCGCTGCCTGCCGGAGGGACGATCGTGCAAACTGCCGCCAACACGCTTGCCCAGCAGATCGGGCTGATCGTCCAGAATGGCGCCACTCATGTGGTGGTGGTCAATCTGCCGAACGTCGGTCTAGCGCCCGACGGCCTCGCGTCGTCCGACGGCGGAGCCAC
>Ga0302183_10001799_pt1 | contig 10123 bp, 10 predicted proteins | sample I_Palsa_N3_2_FD_200232 | JGI IMG/M metagenome (GOLD analysis project Ga0302183, IMG submission 200232) | Peat permafrost microbial communities from Stordalen Mire near Abisko, Sweden - I_Palsa_N3_2 | ecosystem: Environmental > Terrestrial > Soil > Palsa > Peat permafrost | place: Sweden...
GCAGAGGATGTGCTGTACGTAGCAGTCGCGACTGACCATCCACTGAGCAAAAGGCCGTCGCTGAGCGTAGCCGACCTCAGGCATGAAACCTGGGCTGTCGAATCGACGTGGAGTACCTTCGGCGCCTTCGTCACCGATCTATGCCATCGCGCCGGATACGAGCCTCGGATCAACGCCCAATGCCGTGGACCCGACATGATCGAAGCGATGGTGGCATCCGGCTGCTCGGTATCAATCGTCCCCGGACTCAGGGTGCTGCGCTCGCCAGCAGGCGTGGCATGGATTAAGCTGACACCAGAGGTTCGCCGCAAAATCTACGTCGCTTATCGCCGCGGCGAGCGCAAGCACCCAACGATCAAGGTATTCGTCGAGGAAATCGTCCGGACGGCATCCAGACTCCTCGGTGGCTGAACTAGTGCGCACGCACCAGCGCTGTCCGGCGAAGCGTTGGCGTTTCACGCTCACGACCTGGTTTCGTCACTATTACGCAGCATGCGGGAAAGATCAGCGGGGAGCAAACTAACGGCTTCGCGATACTGAAGGGCATTTGTCCAATTAACGCTGAAAAACGCAACAGCATTCGGGTTGGTTGGCCCAAAGGCGCGGGGGGGCGCTTTCCGATTGTAGCTATCCGGCGCGATCACTGCGGGCGACGGTCGCGCTACGGCGAGGCCCGTAGTGCGCTCCGTAACATGGGTCACCTGGGGAGAGGGTAGAAGCGATGAACCATCCAGTATTGGCGGGGTATGCGCTCGTAATCGTTGACGTGTTACTTTGGCGATTCGGATTCCCAGGGAATGAAAACGCCCGACTATCCATTCGACTATTTGTTTTTGCTCTGCTGACTTTACTGCTTTTCAGTACGGGCCTGAGTCCCGTTTCACAAGCGCCCGCTCCGCATTCGTCTGCTCAGCACGTCGCAGAACAGATTCTGGAAATCGTCTGGTGGCTCAACGGGGCGCGCCTGTTGTCACTTGCGCTCGACGCATTACTGTTACCCAAGCGATGGCGTAAGCAGCGTCTTTTTCAGGACGTGTTCGGCGCGGTTGTCTTTCTTGCCGCGGTTGTCGCAGCTCTCGCTTTCGTCCTCGACTTGCCAATCCGGGGTGTCGTCGCCACTTCAGGGGCGTTGGCCATTGTTCTTGGCCTCGCAATCCAGAGCACATTGAGCGATGTGTTTGCGGGCATCGTCATTAACACGACCGAGCCGTACCAGGTGGGCGATTGGGTTGCTATCGACGATGTCGAAGGCAAGGTACTTGAGATGAACTGGCGGGCAACCCATCTTTTGACGGCTCGAGGCAATGTGCTCATCGTGCCAAACGCCGTGGCAGCAAAGACAAAGATCATGAACCATAACCGGCCGCCGTCGTTGCATGGCGTTAGCGTGTTGCTGGAGATATCGCCTGAAGAGCGTCCCAGGACCGTTCTCACAGCGCTCGAAAATGCGCTGGCGGCAACACGCTTCATTTTGCAAACGCCGGCCCCGTTCGCTCAAGTCAAGAAGACAGGCGTCAATTCGATTCAATATGAAGTCACGGCTTATGTCGACGATATGGCAAGGAAACTCCCGGTCTCTAACGATCTCTACGACCTATGCTATCGACATCTGGCCGCAGCGGGGATTAACTTGCATCCACTCAGCGTGACGGGGCCGTCCCGCAATTCGATTGACTCCAGAGAACGACTCCTTCGCAACGTCGACCTGTTCACAGCGCTTGAAGACGACGAAATCCGGCACCTTGCAACGCGTCTCACGCGACGGGAGCTTGACCGCGGGCAAGTCCTTATGACCGCAGATACAGCGCCACATACATTGAGCATCGTTGATTCCGGCGTGCTGTCTGTGACCGCTGACGAGAGCACCGGCTACGTTGAAGTATCACGTCTCGGGCCAGGGGACGCCATCGGTGAGGTGGGGTTGCTCGCTGGCGTATCGACAAAGGTCCAGATTACCGCCCTGACAAGATGCGCGGCGTATCAACTCCATAAAGATGATCTCACGCCAATCCTCAAAAACAATCCGGAGGTCGCGGAACGAATGTGCCGAATGTTGTCGCGCCAGCAGGCGACACTGGACAACCTGTCTTCTGGGCCCCAGCCGGCCGTTGCTTCTGAACAGTCGGTGTTCCAATGGCTACTTGACCAGGTGCGAAAGCTCCATTCGCTCACTTTCTAGGTTTCAGTCTCCCATTGCGTGCCATCGCGAGTCGCCGGCCGCTCAGCCGCCTCGACGCAACACGTTTGGTCGAATTACCGAAGCAAAACCAGTTCTATCACGAGGACGATCGACGCCACTATGGCAACTCGTATCACGCCCGACTCGAACGGGTGGCGTTCAGTTTCGGTGAACGCGCATAGCTTTCCCTCGCAATAGGCGAAGATATTTTCGCTCTGTTGTCGCGACGTAGGCCCGATTGCGATTGGGGATTATTGCCATGGTCTAAACCCTCGTTTCGTCTTTCGCTGGCTGCTTCCTTCGATGCCACCGGCACCGCGGCAATGTACGCGCTCAAGACGCGTGCCCCCTTCGAGTGCGGTCAGTTCGACACGCGTATGAACCGTCACGTTTGGCACCGATATGACACGCTCGATCAGGTAGTGCGACATGCTGTGCTCGAGGTTCGGGCCTCGGATGAACAGATGCACGTGCACGGTGTGTGACGCCAGAAACACCGCTACCTGCCCTGCAGAGTTGCCGCCACCAATCAGCGACACCGGTTCTTTGCGGCACAGCCAAGCCTCGAGTGGCGTTGCCCAGTAGTACACGCCGCAGCGTTCGAAACGTGCGAGGTGTCGTCTCCGACATCGAAGCTGCCCGCAAGGAACTACTCCGTTGTGGCATCGAGGTCAGCGAGCCATTCCACGACACGGGCGGCGTTTTCCATCATGCTGACGGAAAGCGAGTGGTTAGCGGCTTGAATCCGCACCGTCAAAGCTATGCCTCGTACGCTTCTTTCAGCGATCCCGACGGCAACGGTTGGCTGTTGCAGGAGGTCACCGTGCGATTGTCCGCAGACATTCAACTGGACGACCCCAGGTTCACCAGCGAGGTCCTGAGGGCGATTCATACGACGACGCCGGCGTAGTCTGCCACGACGCCACTCCTTGGCAATGGCCTGAGCGGCCACCGCATGTACCGACCGATACGCCTCTACGGAATACGAGGAGCGCGGCAACACCCCCAAGGCACGCGCAGCTCCTGCAGATTCATCCCAGACGAAATTTGCGGATTACATCGGCATCCGGTTCAAGGTCAAGTCCAGGACCTGGCGGAACGGCCATCGTTCCGTTCTTTGGAAAGCCATTGCCGAAGGGATCCGCCATGAGCGCGAATCGCCGCCACTTGTGCGTGGCGATGGAATCCTCAAGGCGCGCTCCGACGGAGATGGCCTTCTGAACAGCAGCTTCAATTTGCGGCTCCAGAGCAAGCAAGCGGGCAGGGGGCATCGCACCGCTGGACACGCACTATGTCGGGCCATAGGTGCACGCACCCGGAAATCGCCTTGAATAAAACTAGCAGGTCGCCTCGACTTGCCGTCCACGACCCCTCGAGCCTTTGCGCTTTTCGCTCACTGTTTTATCTGCGCTCGTCGGAACCTGCAAGCGTCGCGCGCTTTTGCGCGGCGCGTTGCCCTGTCCTATAACAACGTATGAGCCAATAAGCCATTGTGCAATCGACGCGCACGTCGCCGTGTGATTTCATTCGCACGTGGGAAGCGTGCATCCGCATCAAGAGGGCGTAGTGCGATGTCGAGCGTTGCACCAAAGGCTCATCTTTCTGAAAACGCAATCCGACTGTCCCATGTGAATTTCCGGGAAGGTAAGCAGCCTATTTGCATACCAGTCGAATCCGAGGCGGCACCTCGTATTTCCAAGGAAGCCATCATGACCAAGATCGAGAAAATTCTCGCTTCAGGTAGCACCCACGCCACCGTCAATCGCGACCCCAATGTCCAGCGCGGGCTGCGTGACGCGAACAGTACCTACTTCCGACTGGAGTACTGAAATGTCCAACCCTGTATATGACGCGAAGCGCACTGGACTGCTGCTGGTTGACCCGTACAACGACTTTCTCTCGGATGGCGGCAAGGTGTTTCCAATGATTCGCGACATCGCCGCAGAGGTCCGACTGCTCGACCATCTCCGCGCCGCGGTCGGCGCTGCACGAGCAGCAGATATTCAGGTTTTTTACGTCCCGCATCGCCGCTGGCAACCCGGTGATTACGACAACTGGGATCATCCGAATCCGACTCAACGTCTGCTACAGCAGCGCCACACGTTCGCAGCGGGAACGTGGGGTGGTGATTGGCATCCCGACTTTGTGCCGCAGGAAGGCGACATCATCGTTCAGGAACACTGGGGGCAGAGCGGCTTTGCTAACACCAATCTCGACTTCCAGCTCAAACAGCAAGGCATCACACACGTGATCGTGGTCGGCCTGCTGGCGAATACATGCATTGAATCCACGAGTCGGTTCGCCATGGAACTGGGCTATCACGTCACGCTCGTGCGGGATGCGACGGCCGCTTTCACCAGAGAAATGATGCGCGCCACTCACGAACTGAACGGCCCGACTTTCGCTCATGAAATCCTGACGACGGCCGGGTTGATTGCGGCGCTTCCTGCCTGAGTCGCGAGGACATGAATGATGAAGGCTTGCCTGAAACCCGCGATCCGGCCAGCGTTACGTCCGCTTCGTAACGATTGCGACAATCGGACTACTCAACGTTCATTCGCCAGACTGGATTGCTCTGATGAGATTGTTACGCAGCGTCACGATCGCCTTCTGCACCTTGGCGAACTCGTCCGGCGCGAGGCCAGTCGCCTCGGTGAGGCTCATCTTCAGAGCCCTTTCACGTAGCCGTCGACCGTCTTTCGTAAGGCTGACCCGCACCTGGCGCTCATCTTCGGGATCGCGCTGCCTTTCCAGATAACCCATCCCCTCGAGCTTCTTCAGCATCGGGGTGAGCGTGTTGGATTCGAGAAACAACTTCTCGCCAAGATCGCTGACGGTCTGGTGGTCTTCCTCCCATAGCGCAATGATTGCGATGTATTGCGTATAGGTGAGCCCCAACTCTTCGAGGATCGGCTTGTATGCCTTGCCGAACGCCAGGTTCGCGGAATAGACCGCAAAGCATAGGTAGTCTGAGAGCGGCACGGCCGCAACGGGCGCTTGGTTCGTCGTTTTCATTTGTATTCTCTTGGGCTAGAGACCCATATCTGCAAAATCAAAATAATACATCGCATGCGATTTTTTCGCAGTGGAATGATTCTTCGACAGCCACCGCGTACACAGCGACCCTGATTGGTTCCATTGGGGCTGCTCAGCGGTTCCGGACCAGCGGCTGTCAATCCGGCAAGGGCGCGGAAGGTTGAGTCAAGTTTAGAGGCCGCTTGCGATCCGAGGCTCGAGGCTGTGACCGTCGCGCATGAGGAACGAAGATGCGCGACGGTGCAACGACCGAGGAATGCACGGACCGGTGGTGTGCGAAGAGGCGATCGCGCCGCGTCACGGCGCGCCTTATCCGATCACGCCGTGACGATGGTCGTGCCGATCTCGATGTTGCCGCGCACAGACTTCGAGTACGGGCAGATCTGATGGGCCAGATGGGCGATTGCCTCGACGACATCCGTCTCCCCGGCACCGCTCCGCAGTCCGGTGACCGGCGGGCGTCGTGAACTGTCAGCTTCCCAGAAATCATCAATAAGGCCACGCCGCACTTTACCATATGATTATCATAGTTATATCCTTGGCTCATCGTATGCGATGCGTGCAACGTCACGAATCGTCCGACAAAAGCAGTCCGACGCCGACAGCGCGGCGCAACGGTTCAGTACGCAATTGCAGCCTTGTTTCCACCGGATCTCACGCGCGCGGCCAGCCGACGCGCATGCGATTCATCATGCGAAAGGAAGAATTATGAAGATCGAAGGTGCTGTCGTTTTCGTGACGGGCGCGAACCGCGGGCTTGGCCTGGAGTTTGCGAAACAGGCGCTCGAAAGAGGGGCGCGGAAGGTTTATGCGGGCGCGCGCGATCCGGCCAGCGTGACACTGCCGGGTGTCGTGCCCGTGAAGCTCGACGTGACCGATCCGGCGGCCGTGGCCGCAGCCGCCGACGCGGCGCGTGACGTCACGCTGCTGATCAACAACGCGGGCATCGCGCGGTTCGGCAGCCTGACGGACGACGGCGCGCTCGACGCGTTGCGCGATCACCTCGAAACTAACGTGCTCGGGATGCTGGCGATGTCGCGGGTGTTCGCGGGGCGCCTCGCCGGCAACGGCGGTGGCGCGATCCTGAACGTGCTGTCTGTCGCAAGCTGGGTGAACCGGCCGATCCTGTCGGGCTACGGCGTGTCGAAGTCGGCCGCCTGGGCGCTGACCAACGGCCTGCGCCAATCACTGCGCGAGCAGCGCACGCAGGTCGTCGCGCTGCATGCCGGCTTTATCGATACGGATCTGACGCGTGAGCTGGAAGTGCCGAAGGCGACGCCGGCCGACGTCGTGCGCCAGGCGTACGACGCGATCGAGGCCGGCGCGGAGGAGGTGTCCACCGACGAGTTCACGCGGCAGGTGAAGGCTGGGCTGTCGGCGGGCGTCTATCTGAACGACGCAATGCCGCACTGACTGGGCCGGAGCGGTCGCCTGTCGGGCCGGCGCGTGACCTCAATGATGCCCGGGGACTTCACATCCGGGTTTCCTCGACGCGTGACAACGCCTCTCATGGATAGCCGCTGGCGGGAGAACCGGACTTCGGTCCGCTCATCCATCACGCTGTTTTCATTGTTGCGGGCCCTGTGTCCGCCAGGAAAAGTAAATTCTTATGCCGACTCTTCTTGACCCCCTCCAGATTGGCGCCCTCACGCTGCGGAACCGCATCATCATGGCCCCGCTGACGCGCAAGCGCGCCGGTGACGAACGCGTGCCCAATGCGCTGATGGCAAAGTACTACAGCGAGCGCGCCTCCGCCGGGCTGATCCTCACTGAAGCTACTTCCGTGACGCCGCAAGGCGTCGGCTACGCCGCCACGCCGGGCATCTGGTCACAGGAGCAGGTCGCGGGCTGGAAGCTCGTCACCGAAGCCGTGCACGCCGCTGGCGGCAAGATCTTCCTGCAACTTTGGCATGTCGGTCGCGTGTCAGATCCGATCTTCCTGAATGGCGAACTGCCGGTTGCGCCGAGCGCGATCGCACCGCAAGGCCATGTGAGCCTCGTGCGTCCGGAACGTCCCTTTGTGACACCGCGCGCGCTCGAACTGGCCGAAATTCCAGGCATCGTCGACGCGTATCGCAAGGGTGCGGAAAATGCCAGGGCAGCGGGTTTCGACGGTGTGCAAGTGCATGGCGCCAACGGCTATCTGCTCGACCAGTTCCTGCAGGACAGCACCAACCAGCGTACCGATGCGTACGGCGGCCCGATTGAAAACCGCGCCCGCCTGATGCTGGAAGTGGTGGATGCATGTATCGAAGTATGGGGCGCGAGCCGCGTCGGCATGCACCTCGCGCCGCGCGGCGACGCGCATACGATGGGCGACTCGGATGCCGCCGCGACTTTCGGCTATGTCGCGCGCGAACTCGGCAAGCGCAAGATCGCGTTTATCGCCGCCCGTGAAGCGCTCGGCGACAACCGCCTCGGTCCGCAGTTGAAGGCGGCGTTCGGCGGCCCGTACATCGCCAACGAAAAATTCACCAAGGAATCCGCGCAGCAAGTACTCGATGCAGGTGAAGCGGATGCGGTCGCATGGGGTCAGTTGTCTATCGCCAACCCGGATCTGCCGCGCCGCTTCGAACTCGACGCACCATTGAACCAGCCCAATCCTTCGACGTACTACGCCGAAGGGGAAACCGGTTACACGGACTATCCTGTGCTGGAAATGGTGGATTGATCGCAGCCCCGGCTTGCGGACATTTATTGCATGCATACTTTCGACCGTGAGCCACGTGCAACTCTGCGGCGGCTTCTTCGAAGCTGCCGAGCCGGCCCGCAGCCTCGAAGACCCGCAAGGCATTGAGCGGCGGCAATACCCGTTTCACTTGCAAGAGTTTTTCTAGCGCGATTCGTCAATTTATCTGGTTTGCTGAACCGCTACAGGATAGATATCCTTCTTATTGCACCGCTTGTGATATCTCCTGCTCCCCTCCGGCCGGACGACTTCATGCGAAGGAGGGTTCCATGCTTAAACATATTGCAACCGACCAGCTTGACATCGCCTATGACGAACAGGGCGATGCCGACGGATGGCCGGTGGTCCTGCTACACGGTTTCCCTTACGACATCCACGCATACGAGGAAGTGGCGCCACGCCTGACATCCCAGGGCGCCCGCGTCATCACCCCCTATCTTCGGGGATACGGGCCGACGCGCTTCCTTGCGCCCACGACACTTCGCTCGGGCCAGCAGGCGGCGCTTGGCGCAGACCTGTTAGCGCTGCTCGATGCACTTCAGATTGGCCAGGCCACGCTCGGCGGATACGACTGGGGCGGCCGGGCGGCATGCATCGTGGCAGCGCTCTACCCGTCGAGAGCGCGGGGACTGGTTTCAGTCAATGGCTACAACATCCAGAATATAGCCACCGCCTTGCAGCCAGCCGACCCCGAAAAGGAATATCGGATGTGGTACCAGTACTACCTTCATGGCGAGCGCGGCCGGGCGGGACTGACTGAAAACCGGCGCGAGTTCTGTCGTCTCTTGTGGTCGCTATGGTCGCCGACCTGGCGCGTCGACGACGATACCTACGCGCGCTCGGCAGCGGCGTTCGACAATCCCGATTTCGTCGACGTGGTCGTCCATTCCTACCGGCACCGTTTCGGACTGGTCGAGGGCGATCCCCAGTTTGACGAAATCGAGCGCCGCTTGTCCGCCATCCCGTCGATCACGGTGCCGACGATCACGCTCGAAGGTGACGCCGATGGCGTTTCGCCACCCGGGGGAAGACAGGCAAACTCACAGCGCTTCACTGGGCGCCATCATAACCGCATCGTGCCGAACGCCGGCCATAATCTTCCGCAGGAGGCACCCGAAGCGTTCGCTGACGCGGTCCTCGACATCAACGCATGGACCGCTTGATACCAGTCTGTTATTCGGCCCAGCTTAGACGCATTTTGACGAAGGTCATCACAGCGCAAGCACCACACCAGCGTCAGTGCACTCGTGAAATCACCAAGCGGTGCGACGCCAGAAAGCAGGCAATTAACCGCCAGCATTGGGTCAGTCTCAGCCTCAGCCTGAATCATTAGCTCACCATAACGCGAAGGGTCACTAAATGAATACTGCTTCGCAGGCCCCGTTGATTCTGATAACGGGCGGAGGCCGTGGCGTAGGCGCGGCGACTGCAAGGCTTGCTGCCGCAGAAGGTTACGACGTAGCGATAAGCTTCGTCTCCAACGAGTCTGCCGCCCTTGAGGTGGCGGCTGATGTGGAAGCTGTCGGGCGCCGGGCTTTGCCCGTGCGCGCGGACAGCGCAGATCCAGAGCAGGTCGCTCAGCTATTCGCCGCGATCGACCGGAAGTTCGGCCGGATCGATGTGCTGGTGAATAACGCCGCGATAATTGCGCAGCAGTCTCGGCTAGAGGATCTCGAATTCGAACGGATGCAGCGTATCTTCGCGGTCAACTCGATAGGCCCTATCCTCTGTGCACAGCAGGCGGTGAAGCGGATGTCGCGTCGTTACAATGGTCGAGGCGGCGTCGTGATCAACGTCTCATCGGCATCGGCCCGACTTGGCAGTCCAAACGAATATGTCGACTATGCTGCCTCGAAGGGTGCTCTTGAGACATTCACTACCGGCTTCGCCAAAGAAGTCGCGCGGGATGGGATACGCGTCAACTGCATTCGCCCTGGGCACATCTACACTGATATGCATGCTAGCGGCGGAGAGCCCGGACGGGTGGATCGCGTCGAAGACTCGATCCCAATGGGAAGAGGCGGTCAACCTGAAGAGGTCGCGCGGGCGATCCTATGGCTAGCAAGCGCCGAGGCTTCCTTCATCACCGGCACGTTCCTCGATGTCACTGGCGGCAAGTGAGCAACAGGGTGCGGCGATGGAGGCGGTGCTCCGCGGGAACGGCATGGGGTGCGCCGACTCCGCACCGTGGTGCACGCCGGACAGACGACGAACTTCTA
>Ga0302183_10001813_pt1 | contig 10090 bp, 4 predicted proteins | sample I_Palsa_N3_2_FD_200232 | JGI IMG/M metagenome (GOLD analysis project Ga0302183, IMG submission 200232) | Peat permafrost microbial communities from Stordalen Mire near Abisko, Sweden - I_Palsa_N3_2 | ecosystem: Environmental > Terrestrial > Soil > Palsa > Peat permafrost | place: Sweden: Abisko...
CACGGCCGGTACGCTGTTCAACCGCACCGCGGCAGTGGGGTTGTCGAACGCATTGGGATCGCTGTCAGCCGGCCTGCAGTACACGGCCATGTACGACACGCTCGAAAAGTACGATCCGATGGGCTACGCGCCCCAGTACACGTGGTTTCCCACCACCGGATCGTCGGACGACTTCTCCTACAAGGCGCGCCTCAACAATTCCGTGAAGTACGTGGGACAGTTTGGCGGACTAAAGGCGATTGCCGATTACAGCTTCGGCGGCGACGCCGGCTCGTTCCAGAGCAGCGCGGCCTATGGCGGCGCGCTGGAGTACAGCATGGCCACGTTCTCGGCAGCGGTGGCCTACGATTATCGCAACGGCGCGATTACTTCCGCCGGCACATGGACCAAGACGCGCAACCTTAGTTTTTCTGTCCTGGAGCATATCGGCAACGGTGAAATCATGGGTGGCTATGAGCACTACCTGAGCGATCCGACCAAGGGCTCGACGGTTTCGGCCGCAATGTGGTTTGGCGGGGTGCGTTACCGGTTCGTACCAAGTTTCCAGCTAACGGCCGGCACCTACTATCAGTCCAACAAGACGGCGAACGTGTCGAACTCGTGGATGGGCGTGCTAAGCGGCGATTATTCGCTATCCAAGCGCACCGATCTCTATGCGACGGTGGCTTATGCTGCTGCAACACGGTATGCGAACGGGACATACACGCCGGTTGGCGTAACGGATGCCACCGCCTTTGCGTCCAATCAGACAGGCGTCACGCTTGGCATCCGGCACCGCTTCTGAACGTTGTGCACGGCGGGTTGGTCTATCGTAAGAATTCAGGATGCCTGACTTACTCAACTGAACGGTCCACCGCGAACGAATCGCCGGCCCAGCGCCAGGCGCTGCGGCCGGCCTCTTTCGCCGCGTAAAGCGCCATGTCGGCAGATTTATACAGCCCCTGGGCATCCCGTGAGTCCTGCGGACAACGCGCAACACCAATGCTCGCCCTGACCTCCAGCGAAAGCTTGCGGTACGGAATCGGCTCGGCGAAGGTGGCAATGATCCGCTCGCACACCTCGGCTACAGCCTCGCGCTCGCCTGGATCTCTGAGCAGCACGGCGAACTCGTCGCCGCCAAGGCGCGCGACGAGATCGATCTCGCGCGTTATCAGCCGCAGGCGCGAACCGACTGCCTTCAATACTACGTCGCCAGCATCGTGGCCGTGGATATCGTTGATCGGCTTGAAGCGATCGAGGTCGACCAGCACCAGCGCGAATTCGGCACCGCGACGCGCCTGCTCGATCAGGAGTTGCAGATCGTCATTGAAATGCCGCCGGTTCGCGAGGCCCGTCAAACTGTCGAAGTAAGCCAACTGCTCGAGCCGCTGTTCGCTGGCCTGCAATTCCGCGGTGCGGCGCACCAGTTCGTCGGAACGTTGCTGGAGTTCCTGGGTCCGCTCTGCGATCACCGCCTCCAGCGTCAATGCACGTCGACGCAGCAGGCGCATGCGCACGTGCATCAGCAAGCCGAACAGCGCCAGCAGCAGGAGCCCCATGATCACGCGAAACGTTGTCCTCTCGTACCACGTCGGCACAACACGGACGGGCAAGCTCACCGACTCGGTCCATTGACCGCCAGCACGGTTCGACGCCCGCACCTGCAGCGTGTACTTTCCGGGCGGCACATTCGTATAGTGCGCCACGCGCTGCTCGGCGGATGACTCGGTCCACGCATCCTCCAGTCCGGCGAGGCGATAGGAGTAGCGCGTGCGTTCGGGGGCCGAGTAATCGAGCAAGGCAAAAGCCACTTGCACCGTGCGTTGCGAAGGGCCGAGCTTGAGCCCGGACGCCGGCAGCGGCCGGCCATCGGCATCCGTCAGCACGATGGTGGCCTTGAAACGCGCGGGCTGGAATTCGCTGGGATGCACGATCGTCAAGCCGTTGCCACCAAACAGCAGATCGCCTTGCGGCGTGGTCCCGGCCGCTGAGGTCCAGTACGGCAGCAGCCCCACCCCGTCGGCCTGCTGCAGCAGCGTCGTGGTCAACGTGTCGCCGTCGATGCGCAGAATGCCGCTGTCGGTGCTGACCCAGGCGTTCCCCTGCTCGTCGAGCAGCAGGGCATTCGCGGCGTTTTTCTGCAGACCCTGATCGTGACCGATGCTGTCGATTCGCGCGGGCGCTCCGCCCACCCCAGGCTCGACCACGCGCACGCCTCCGCCATAGAACGCAATCCACAGCCGCCCGCGCTTGTCCTGCACTACCGAAGTCACGTGGGTGCTGGGCAGGCCGACACGCCCAGGTCCCTCCGGCCAAGGGCGCTCGAGCCGGCCGGTTGCCGGCCAGTACCGTGTAAGTCCTGTCTGCGTGCCGACCCACAGCGTCCCGTCTGCGCCGGCGCTGAGGTTCGTGATGTCTTCGCCCTGCAGACCGGGGACGCTCTGCGCCGTGGCGCCTTGCGCGGAAAGGTCGACATAGCTCAACCCGTCCGTGCCTCCCATCCAGAGCTTGCCGTCGGCGAGAGACAGCGCCCTCACCAATGCAGTGGGAGAAATGCCAGGGAACTCCATCCGCTCGACACTGAGACCGTCATCGTGCGTTCGGTACAAACCCTTAGCAGTCCCGATGTAGACGCTGCCGTCCGGTGCACGTGCCATCGCAAGCACTGCGGCCCTGGGAAGCGCAGTACGCGACAGACCGTCCTCCGCCGTGAGACGCCGGCCATGCTCGCGCTCGGGCGGGACGATGTCGACGCCACCGATATCGGCACCGAGCCAGACGCTGCCGTCGGGCTGAACGAGCACCGCCGTGACTTCCGCCCGCTTGCCGCCGAGCAGGTGGCCATCGCTGCCGTACCACGTGGATATCGCGCGCTGGGAGGGATCGATCGAATCGAACACATTCGGTCCGCCGGCCCATACAAATCCACTGCGATCGCGCAGTAGTGCTGCCACGTCGTCCTCGCCGAGACTGCCGGGAATCCCGGCATCGTGGCGCAGACGCCGTGTCGCCCAGCTCCGGGTGTCGACCTGCACGATGCCCTGAGCCCACGTGCCGAGCCACACGTGGCCATTGCCGACATCGACGATCGCGACAACCCAGTCAGTCTCGACACCCTTCCCGTCGCTACGTTCGCTGTCGCGCAACTGCTGCGCCGTCGTGGCGCCCGGCAGGATCACGAAGGCACCGGTCGCGCGCGTCCCGACCCAGACCCGTCCTTCCCGGTCCTCTGCGAGTTGCCAGACCTCGATAGCGGCTCCCGTCAGACTTGTCGCCGGCACCGGCACAAAAGCCTGTGTGCCCGCGCGCAATACGTAGATTCCGTTGAGCGTGCCGGCCCACAAGTTGCCGCTGCGATCGACGAGAAGCGCGCTGATGCGGTGCGCCGGCAAGCCTGGTGGGACAGCCCCTCCGCCCGCGCGCCGCACCTTGCCTGTGTTGAGATCCAGCCGGTCGAGCCCGGCCTCCGTGCCCACCCACAGGCCGTCCGGGCCGTCAGGGGCAAGGGCGAATACGCGCACGCTACTCAGACCCTGGGGGCCCGCCCCGAGCGTAGAGAAGGTGCCGGCTGCCTTATCGAGCCTTGCGAGGCCGCCGCTATCTGTGGCTGCCCAGAGGCGGCCCTCGCGGTCCTCATAGAGCGCATTGATATAGGAAGAAGGCAAGCTGCCGGGCTTGCTGGGATCGGCAATGTAAGTGCGGAAGCGATAGCCGTCCCAACTCGCAAGACCGGTCTGCGAGGCGATCCAGATCAGGCCGTCCTTGTCCTGCAGCATCGCCGTAGGCGTAATGTCGCTCGGCATTTCGACATGGCGAAACACCGGGGTCGCTCCATCGTACCAGGCATCGGCTGCCCTGGCGGGCGGCACGGCCGCAACCATCTCCAGGCAAACGAGAAGGCAACTTAGGATCCGCAGCGAATGGCGCCTCCACTTATGCATGGAATTCTGGTCCTCGGTAGGTCGTTCGCCGCGCAATCCCGGCGCGCCGCATTCGTGCCACGCGATATCTAACTAAATATCGGCAGACGATGCAGCTACTTTAGGTTTCCTCATAAACATGACGCATGGGTTTTGCTGCTCATTCAGAATGGCTGATCAATACTTTTCTATTACGATTCCGAAGTCGGGCAGAACACCGCGTGGCGACTCGCATACGCCACGACGCATGTAAACGGCAGCATCGCGCTGCAACTTGAGGACTTTTTGCGTAAGGATTGCCTGAAATTCGGGTAGGGAAGTCAAGCGGCGGACGGGCGCGTGCGCGCCGTTAGCCGATTGCCTCGCCTTTAATCACGCCGTCTGTGGCGAGCCGTTCTTCGCGGTGCGCGATAGTTTCCGCCCGCTCCGGTCTGCCGAGCAGGTAGCCTTGCGCGTGGGTACATCCGCAGGCGCGGACGAAGTCGAGTTGTTCGTGGGTCTCGATACCTTCCGCGGTAGTCGGCATGCCCATCTCGCGCGCCAACGCCACGATCCCGCGGACCACCGCCGCGGATTCGCGCCGGTGCACGGATTCCTTGACGAAGGAGCTGTCTATCTTGAGCTCGTCGAACGAGAAGCGGACGAGCGTCGACATGGTTGAAAAGCCGGTTCCGAAATCATCCAGCGCCAGCCCGATGCCTAATGCCCGAAGCGTTGCGACATTGCGCCGGGTCGCGATATCGTCGCTTAGCAGCACTGTTTCGGTCACCTCGATATGCAGGCGCTCCGGCGGCAACTTCGTTTTGTGCAAGATCGACTCGACCGTCGCAGCGAACGACTCCTCACGCAATTGCACAGGCGAGACGTTGACCGCAACCGTAACCGCATCGCGCCAGGTGACCGCTTCCATGCACGATTGCCGCAGCGCCCATGCACCCAGTTCGAGTACCAGGCCCGTGCGTTCGGCGGTGGGGATGAATGCGACCGGAGACAACTCGCCGCGCGTCGGGTGGGTCCAGCGCAGCAACGCCTCGCGTCCCGAGATGGTGCCGTCGCTAAGGTCTATGATGGGCTGATACTCCATCCGCAAGCCGCTAAAAGACTGCATCGCGCCTTCAAGGTCGCTGCGCAGCAGACTCAGACTTTCGTCTGAGGCGTGCTTGTCGGCATCGAAAACGGCAAAGGCACTTTTGCCATTGCGCTTGACCGCGTACAAGGCGCGATCCGCGCATATCAGCAATTGCGGCCCGGTTTTGCCATGCTCGGGGTACAGTGAAATGCCAACGCTCGCACCAATGTGGACGCGTGCTTCGCTCAGCACGAACGGCCGGGCCAATGCCTTGACGATGCGATCGGCCAGCACACGCACGTCTTCGATCAGGGAAGCGCCATCGTAGATCGCAACGAATTCGTCCCCCGCCAGGCGTCCGACGATACCGTCAGCCGGCAGGATATCGCGCAGACGTATCGCCGCTTCCTGCAGGATCTGGTCGCCTGCAGCATGTCCAAGACTGTCGTTGATCGCCTTGAAGCCGTCGAGGTCGATTAGTAGCACAGCGAACGATTGCTCGTCGCCCTGCTGCACTCCGGTCCCCGTGCGCTCGAGCAGGAGCTCGCTGATGCGCGCGCGGTTAGGCAAGCCCGTCAGACTGTCGTGGCGCGCCAGGCGGTGGCTGTTTTCGCGCGCCGTCAGCAACGCGACAGTGTCGCGATTGCTGCGCAAGGCGACGGTAAAGAAGCCTGCCGCGCAGAATGGCGCCTGAAACAGCAGGACGAGCTTGCCGGAGCCGGGAGACAGTGCGGCGCCCAGGCCCAATAGCCCGAGAATGAGCGTGATCTGAATCAGCACAAGGCGGGGGATGCCGGCATTGCGACCTGCCAGGCCGCCTATTACGCCGACGGCACAAACGTTTCCCAGTAGAAAGAGTGTCTGGTCGCCGCTGATATTGCAGAGCAGGCTGCCGAAGCCGAACACCGCGCTCCAGAGAATGCTCGCCAACAGGAATGCGGAGGTGGGCGTAGGCTCGCCGCGGGCACTACGCTCGCAGCAAACGTAAATCAATAACAGCCGGGTGAACAGCAGCGCGAGGACAGCGAGCCCCCAACCTGCATAAAGCCCAGTCCGATGGAGGTAAAACGCGGTGACGCAGACACTGATTTCACAAATCGACGCAAAAATAATGGACGCCGTTCTCGTGAACAGATTGGCAAGCAATATCTGCCGATTTTCGGTACTCAGATTCTGAGCGGAAGAGACCATCCACTTGAAAAATGGAGACCTTGGTTCGCTGAAAGCCATGACCTGCGCATTTTTGACGGTTGGCGGAACGACGGAGGCTACACTGCAATTATTACGTAAACCGCAAATAGCCGGTTAATTCTCCTTTGAGCGGGTGCGCAATGCTCGGGCAAAGATAGGCGAAATGCCCCGAAACGCCATAAGAGCCTGAAAAGAAAACGCCTGACAACGCGGAATAACTTTCTTTTAAGCTTGCTGGCGCTACCCCTCCTCGAAAATGAAACGGCGTCTCTAACGATCATCAAATTCCACCTGGAACCCTTCAATGGATCACCACTCCGAGCCGACCACAAACAACGAGCCCGGCCAGACATCCATCCCGTTCGTCACGCAGGGTTCCTATCCGCGACGGGCCGGTAACCGGGTTCGTCCGCTGGTCGACAGCGGCCCCGCGTTTCGCCGCATCTGCGACGCAGTAGAAAACGCCCAGCACAGTGTCTGGCTCACCGTCACCTTCGTGGCGAAGCATTTTCAGATGCCGGACGGCCGCGGCACGCTGTTCGATGTGCTCGACGCCGCAGCGCAGCGGGGCGTCGACGTCCGGGTGATTTTCTGGCGCCCCAACCCCGCGAGCAGCGGATACGGACAGACGTTCGAAGGCACGCAGGCGGACTTCGACTGGCTGGCCGCCCGGGACTCGCGTTTGAACGCTCGCTGGGATCGCGCGCCCGCCGCCTATTGCCACCACCAGAAATGCTGGCTGATCGATGCGGGCGAGTCGTCGGAAACCGCGTTTGTCGGCGGCATCAACCCGACTTTTGCAGTCGTCGAGCCTGGGCACGCAGGCGGAGAACAACGCCACGACGTCTACGTCGAGATCACTGGTCCATGCGCGAGCGATGTGCATCACAACTTCGTTCAGCGCTGGAATGAAACCAGTGAGCGGAATGGGGCGCTTGGCGTGTATGGACCTAACGGTCACTCGAATCTCGCGTTCCCAACGCGTTTATCGAAGGCGCAAGGCCCGAGCACCGTGCAGATTCAACGCAACGTGCACACCGAATGTTATCGCGACGCGCACGCAGCCCCCGGAGTTGAAGAAGCCTATCCCATCGCCAACGGCGAGCGATCCATCACCGATCAATATCTGTTGGCCATCGACGCCGCGCGTCGCTCGATCTACCTGGAAAATCAGGCGCTTCCGGTGCCCGCCATTGCCGGTGCACTCGAAACTGCCTTAAAACGAGGGGTATTCGTGGTTCTTCTGGTCCCGGGAGACCCTGAACCACATGTGGCTCTGTGGCGAAAGAATCCTGAACGCACGGCGTTTTTCGAGCAGATCGAAGCACTCGACCGCTATGAAAATTTCACGCTCGCCGCACTCGCAGGGCCAACGGAAGCCGATGGCCGACGTTACGTCTACGTCCATGCCAAGCTCATGCTGATCGACGACGCATGGGCCACCATCGGATCGTGCAACCTTCATGCGAATTCGCTATACGGCCATAGCGAAATGAACGCGAGTGTCTGGGACGCCGACGCAGCAAAAGCGCTGCGCTGTGAACTTTTCCTCGAACACCTGGGCCAGGATACGAGCCATCTGGACGATCGCTCAGCCATTCAACTATATCAAAGCATCGCACGCCGAAACGATAATCGATGGCGGGACGGCAATGATGATTGGGGCGGCGGTATCGCCTGCAGTCTGAACCCGCAAGCCTACGGTAAAGCGCACGAGCCAGACAGCGGCCTTGCGCCTGCCTCAGGAAAAACGGCTTAACGAAAAGGCCGAAAGGTCAATCTGGCTGCTTCCGCTGAGAGCGCGCTGCGCCACCGCCTCGCCGATCGCAGCCGAATGCTTGAAGCCGTGACCCGAACAGGCCGAAACTACGGTGACGTTCTTGAGCGCAGGGTGATCATCGATGATGAAACCGTAGTCAGGCGTCACGGTGTAGGTGCAGACACTCGCCTTGACCCGTTCCGCGGTCACACCGGCGATCTTGCCTGCAACATGCGTGCGGAACATGGCTGCCACATCGGCGTCGGATACTGTGCGATCAAGCGAATTGGGCAAGCTCTGCGCCGTGTATTGCTCCGCCGCGATCTTCATGCTGCCTTCACCGGGAATGGGCGGAAAGCCATAACACCAATCCGTTTCCAAAGGACCGTGCGAGAGAATGAAGCTCGGCGAGACTTCAGGAAAAATCACGGGCTCTTCAAGCTTGAACCAGAAGAGCTGTTGCCTGCACACCCTCAGCAAGCTTTTAAACGGCTCGCCCAACAGTTCAGCCGACCACATGCCGGCGCAGACGACGACTTTGTCCGCCACCACCGTCCGATCACCCGCCCTGACCCGGACCACATTGCTCGCCGACTCCACAGTGGAAACCGGTGCACCGGCGATCACTGCGGCCCCGAGTTCTCGCGCCGCTTTCAGTTGCGCAGCGATACACCGCTCGGGACGCACAAAGCCCCCTTCCGGTTCGTAGTACGCGATCGCGTCATCGCGAAGCGGCGCAAATTGCGGGAAACGCCCCCGGAGCTGTTCGGCCGTGAGGACCTCGTGAGCGATGCCATAGGTACGTGCCAGCTCGATGGTGCGCGCCGTGAAATCAGCCGCGCCATGATGCGATGTGCGTGTCCCGCTCGAGGTCATGACGAGGACCCCGCATTGCTCGAAAAGCGCGTCGCCGTCGCGCGCCTCCAGTTCGCGCCAGATTTGCTGGGACCTGCGCACCAACGGCACGTACTCGGCGCCTTCTCCAACGGCCAGCCGGGTAATGCGAGTGTCTCCGTGACTCGATCCCTGGTCATGCGGTGGAGCATATCGGTCTATGCCAATCGCTTTCGCGCCAGCCTTCGCCAGTTGATAAAGCGTGGCCGCGCCCATGGCGCCGAGCCCTACCACTACGACATCGCATCGTTCTTCGAGCACGACATGTCCTTGTTCAGTTCAAACTGTACGGGATCAGGCTACCGTGAAGCCCAGCAAGAAGTCCCGGTTGTGCACGGCAGCCGAAACGGACTGTTCAGCTTCCCGCCTGCAGCGCCGGCTTCGTCCTTGCCGCACCCCGTCTCGCCTTCGGCGGCACGCGCGACGGCAAGGTGGACAGACGCATCACGTGGCGCAGCGCCATCAGCGCGCCGATCGCTTCGAGCACCCCAGCGGGCACCCACATGATGAGGCCGCCGAGGCTTTGATCGAGCGCGGGCGGCACCGACGTGAACGCGCGGCCGCACAGCGTGAACACCGGATAAAGATCCTGCGAGGAAAAGGTGATGATGGCGCCCACCAGGATCTGCGGCGTCATGGTGATCACCGGAGACAGCACCCGCAGGCCTGGACGCGTGCGGCTCGGCGGACTCGGCCGGTGATCGAGCAGCATCCACCAGTACAGCAGGCCGCTCACCGCGACCGACCAGTTCATGAACGTGTAGATGCGCCAGTCGAGCATTGCGACGAACTGGACGGACGGAATCAACCAGAACACCACGGACACAACGAAAACGATGGAGATAAAGGCTGGATTGAACGCCACGGCGGCAACGATCCGCACGGGCCTCAGGCGTTGCCAACGCCGCAGCGCGCTGCGCCAGCGCAGCGGTAAACCAGCGCGCAGCACACTGCCCGGGTACGAAGCCATCAGGATCAGGGGAGCGAGGTGATGCAGCACCAGATGCTGGAGCCGGTGCACGAAGAACTGATGCTCGGCGTAGTAATCGAGGCGTGTGTGCAGCGCAATATAGAACAGCACGAGCCCGATCCAGAATGCCGCACGCCGGGCAAAGCTGACGCGGATGTGGCGCGAACCGCGCGCAAACAGCACCGTGACGGCAACGAACACGGCGACGAGCACAAACGACGGCTCCCACGGATCAAGCAGACTAATGAGCGACATGGCGGATTCGACGGTGACGGCAAGTTGCGCGTCCGGACGTATCGTCCGACGCG
>Ga0302183_10001816_pt1 | contig 10084 bp, 9 predicted proteins | sample I_Palsa_N3_2_FD_200232 | JGI IMG/M metagenome (GOLD analysis project Ga0302183, IMG submission 200232) | Peat permafrost microbial communities from Stordalen Mire near Abisko, Sweden - I_Palsa_N3_2 | ecosystem: Environmental > Terrestrial > Soil > Palsa > Peat permafrost | place: Sweden: Abisko...
ACATCGCAATACCTTGCGTTCGCCTGGACGACGTACTTGCGGACCACCGGGTTGGTCTACTGAAAATCGACGTAGAGGGCTTCGAACTAGACACGCTACGAGGCGGCGTCGATCTGCTGGCCGCATCACGCCCTGTGCTGTATCTGGAGAACGACCGAGTTGATAAGTCGCAGGCCTTGATCGAGTGGATATGGAGCCAGGGCTATCAGCTTTGGTGGCACTTTTCGCCGCTGTTCAATCCGGCCAATTTTTTCGGTACCCAAGAGAACATCTACGGCGATGTCGGATCCTGCAATATGCTGGCTCTACCACGAGAGTGTGGTCTAGCCGTAACCGATCTCCAGGAAGTCACCGACGCGACTTACCATCCGTTTCGGGAAGAATCATCTTGAATCAAAGGCACGCGTGACCAGCTGGCGCAAACCGCGCACGCTGTAACTATCCGCGGACGTCTTGGCCGCTGAACGCGGGGTCACTGATCGGTGCAGCGACGCCAGCAACGGCCACGATGCGGACCCTGACTTGGCCGTTGCTTATTTCAGACCGATCGCCTGCCGCATAGCGGCGGTCAGCCCTTGTCGGCATCGCCAGTAACCCTGCCACGGATCTGCGGCCAACCATCGCTGGCGCTTAATCGCCGTGTGAATGGTCCACTGATCCGCCGCCTTTATATCTCGCAGCTCCTCCCACGCAATCAATTGCGCAGCCTTACGCGAGCGCTGAACATCAAAAAACCTGCTGCCTAACACCGACCAGTAAGAAGCGTTCTTCGGCCAACCGCAGCACAACGTTGAATCTCCGTGCTTTATCTTCGGGCAGCCGGTCGTACCACGGCGGAAGGCCTATTTGCCTGCTATGGGCAGGCATTCGTAGTAGATCTTCCGGTCATTGTGGTGGCGGAAAAACGCGGAAAAATGAAAGTCGCGATGGTCGCGCCTATGAGTCTTATCCTGATTGGCCAGTTGTTACTCGGCGAACCGCAATGTATGCTGATTCCGCCTTAACTGACTCAGTCGATACGAATTCAAGTGATCGGCGGTGTATGCCCGAACTCTTCGAGATGCGTCCCACGCAATGGAGGAAGTGACTGTACCGCTGGTGTGACGACCACAAGACATAAGGCATTGCGAAAAAAACTACCGAGTTTTAGTTTTCTTCCATGAACCGGGCGGAAAGAACGGGGGGCAGGCGAGGTACTATCAGTCTTGAGCAAGGCGACGCTCAAAAGAAAACTGCCCGCGCATGGGGGCTGTTTGAATGGGGTGAAGAAGAAACCGTCGATATCTTGGCAGGTAGTGGCGGCTTCTTCTTCGGGTCCATGCGAAATCCTTAGGGAATCACACATGGTTACAGCAAGTCCTTATCTGGTTGTCGCGGCGGTGTATCTCGCCCTAGCGATTCAGCACTGGCGTTAGACATATATGTCTACTACCTAAAAGATAGCATAGCGGTATCGGATTAGCGATATTCGGTTGCCTATATCTTGGTTTTCCCTGCCCGCTTCGGTGGGGTCCTGGCGTTTACTGCTGTGCTCGCGCAATCAATTGCGCAGACACCTCGCCATGCTCACCGATAATTCTCGGGATCATCGAAATGTTGATCGCCCTACACGTACAGTGTTTGCCACTTAGAGCTTGTAGAGGTAGAGGAAGACTGCGTTCAGGCGGCACGATCGCCGGCGGTCGAAGTCAGTAACGGAAAACTTCCCTTCTCCAGCACACGCATCAACCGCTGCTTCGCACCATCAACGATGTCAAATGACATAAAGTCGTCCCGTTTGCGTTTAAGGGATCAAGCGACATCAACGGGCGGGAACCCATACAGCCGCTGCGGGTTCTGCACGAGGATGTCGTTGCGTGTGATCGCATCCGGCGCCCAGATGGCGAGGAGATCGAGAAGCACCGCATCGTCCGGTTTGCGATCGAGTGGGACGGATGGATGGGGCCAATTGGTGCCCCATACCAGTCGTTTTGCGCGATATTGATCAAGGCCTTGGCGACTTCGCTCGAGTCCGAATACGTCGGTGGCCCGACCTTCGATGTTTGGTACACGCCGGATAGTTTGACCCACGCACGTCCGTCCTGCACGAGCTCCTTCATCATCGCGAAAGTAGGATGTCGAATGCCTTGTGGTTGCGGCAGCTGCGCCATGTGATCAAAGACGATCGGGCTTTCCAGGGCCATGATTTCGACGCGGTGCTGCACGAACTGATCGGCCGTTGCGTTGAGCTGGATGTGCCAGCCAAGCGGAGCGATGCGCCGCGACATGGCAACCATCGTGCCGGGTTCGGCGCCGACCTGGAATTGCAGGTTGAAGCGCAGTCCGCGTACGCCGGCCATGTGTAACGCCATTAGTTCGTCATCGGAGATCGAGGCGTCGACGACCGCAATGCCGCGCGCTAGCGCGCCGAATTGTTGTAGCGCTTCGACTAGACAACGGTTGTCCGTCCCGTAGGCGGAAGGTTGCACCACCACGTGACGCGACAGACGCAGGCGCTGTTGCAGACGTCGATAGTCCGGCACCAAAGCGTCCGGCGCGACGTTTGTCGCGCGCGGATCGTTTGGATAGGCCGCATTAAAGATGTGGTGGTGACAGTCGACCGAACCCGGTGGCACCGCCAAAAACGGTCGCTCCCTGCCGGATGACCACGCTACAGGCTCGGCCAGATCTTCCGATGCGCGCGTCGCGCAACTAGGCAATGCTGCGGACACGGCCGAAAGTGCGACCGCACCTAGCAGGCGTCGACGGATCTGTCTGACCTCAGGCCGCTTATGCAGGCCGGAACGAGGGGTGAGCGGATTCGAACCATTATCGAACATTTTCATCTCTAGTTTTTGGGAACGCAAATGCATGCGCCGACCTTTGCGGCAGTGCGCAGAGTTGTAAGGATGAAACGGGCCCTGATGAATCGGAAATCACCAGATCGGCCACCGTGGATGGCTACGTTGCGACGCTAACCACCCTTACCAGCGATATGATCCGCGCGATGGTGCTGCAACAATGTATGTAATGGGTCCCGAATCCGCCCGAGGAAATGGCGCGCTCCCGTGTCGGCGCCAAGGCGCACCGCGAACTCATTAACCTCGGCCTCGCCTTGGTAATTCATGATGAACACCCAAGCGCATGCGTCACACACTCGCGCACCCGTGGCAGAATTACTTTGCCAGACCACTGTTCATTTATAAGAAAATGTGGAACGACTGATGTATTGCGTTGGTGTGACGCGGATCAATGCGTTGGTCATCGGCTCGCACGGCTAAAACTTGTGCCGAATCCCCACTCGCACTAATGCCTGGCGATCGTCACTGGATGGCGACGACTGATTGTTGATCGATGCCACCGCCGGCAGGTTACGCGAATCGGTACCAGACGCCTTCTGATAGATGCCGATCACATACACATCGGTGCGCTTCGACAGAAAGTAATCGATGCCGGTCATGATCTGGTGATAAGTGGCCCCATCGTTCTGTCCGGTCCCGGTCGTCGCTCCGCTTCCCTTCGTGTAATTGTATGCAAGGCCAGCGAAGAGAAATGGCGTCAAGCGATAACCGAAGTTCACCTCAGCGCTGTTGAAATGGACGCTACCGGAATAGCCGCTCGGATTCGGCCCGCTTGTCGTGTCGCCCAGTCCTTTGAAAGCAACATTCGAGTAAGCGAGCCCGAGCGTCGCAGGACCGAAGGTGTAGGCTCCTCCCGCCGCTGCAACCTGATAAGTATGAGCCGACAGAAAGCCGCTGTAGACCGGATAGGTGCTATTGGCGGTTGCTGCCGATGGCGTGCCGGTGGTCGCGTTGCCGAAGAAGCCCAGATTCGGATTGCGAACGTTCATATAACCGGCGCCGAGTGCCAGGGGCCCGTTCACGTAGCCCGCGCCGATCGACCACGACTGGTTGCGCGTCGCATCCCCTGCCACGCCGCCAAGACTATACAAGCCGCCGAAAGAAAACCCACCGTATGACACGCTTTTGAACTTGATCGCATTGTTAGTGCGAACCGTATTGTTAAAATTGTCCAGATCGCCAGGATGCGCGCCCACATTGCCCGCCCACTGATTGCCAGCTTCGAACGGGCCGACGAAATCCGCATCGACGTCATATTGCCGACCCAGCGTCACCGTTCCATAGCGGCTAGACAGACCAAGATACGCCTGACGACCGAAAAGCAGACCACCCTGGCTCATTTTCCCGGTGTTCAGATCGAAGCCGTTTTCCAGCCTGAATACGGCCTGCAGACCGCCTCCGAGATCTTCGTCGCCACGCAGGCCCCATCGGCTGCCTTGCATCACGCCGCTTTGCACTGCGTAAGAGCGGCCGCCTTTCAGGTTGCTGTTGTAATTGAATCCCTCATCGATGAGGCCGTATAGCGTCACGCTGGTTTGCGCATAGGCTCCGCTGCAGATCATGCCGAAGGTGGCAACGGTCGCAAAGGCGATTTTCTTCATGAAGCGTCTCCTGTTTTTGTTTTGTGGACGGGGCGTTTGCATTTGATTCAGGCAAAGCTCCGCCCTGCTCGGGCACTGAGTTGTTTGCGCGGGAAAGTGATTTTCGAATTGAATTGACTGCTGTCTGAAACCTTCAAGGCTTGTCGTCAGCATCCGCAACGACACGACGGCGATCCCTATGAGTCGACTAGGGCACGACGATCAACAAATGAAGTCACACCCTTTGTGCAGAAGAACGATCCGCCTCGCCAGCACGCCGCTTGCCTTTTCGCGTAACAATCAGCAAACCGACTACGGCGAGGACGGCCAATACGACGAGCGGACTCATGGCAAGCGAATAACTACCGGTGTGCTGTTTGATCTGAGCGACGACGTTGACCATCAGCCCTCCGCCAATCAGATTGGCTATCGCGTTGATGCCTGCTACGCCGGCCGCCATCGTCCGTGGCGACAAAATCTGACTGGACATTGCCCAAAATGGCCCCTTAAATGAGTAGGCACCGACCAGACAGCACGTCAGGCAAACCAGGACAGCCGGCAAAGGCACCCCGCCTAAACTTATCACTGCGAATCCGATTGCCGTGAGTAGCAATGGCACTGCAGTGTGGAAGCGCCGCTCGCCCGTCCTGTCCGAATGCCGTGCCCAGAGAATCATCGCGACGACCGTGAACGCATAGGGAATTGAGTTGACGAAACCCGTCTCCGTATTCGTCAAGCCGAACGACTTGAGAAACTGGGGCTGCCACACGGCCAGCACGCTGCTGGTTGCAGAGGCTACCGAGCAAAGCAGCGCCATGATCAGGAAATAGGGATTACGCAAGAGCGCCCACAAGCTCAGATGACCCACCGTGCTGCCTTGCGAGCGTTCGCTCGCAAGGCAAGCCTGAAGCCAGTCGGTTTGCACGGGCGACAGAAAGCGTGCGTTCGCCGGAGAGTCCACCAGGATAAACAATGCAGCAATACCGAGCATCACGGCCGGGACACCTTCGAGCAGGAACAGCCATTGCCAACCGCGCAACCCGCCCACGCCATGAAGTTTAAGCAAGGCAACGGACAACGGTCCGCTGGCGAAACTCGCCAGCGCGTTCGACGTCGCGACGATTCCAAGCACCTGCGCGCGATACCGTTTCGGCAGCCAATAACTCAGGTAGAGGATCGTGCCCGGAAAAAATCCTGCCTCCGCTGCGCCAAGTAAAAAACGCATCACATACAACGAGTGCGGACCGACGACAAAGGCCATCAGCGAAGCGATCAATCCCCACGTAATCATGATCCTCGCAATCCAGCGGCGTGCGCCAAACCTTTCCAGCGCCAGGTTACTGGGTACTTCGGCAATAAAGTAAGCCACGAAGTACAAGCTCGCTGCAAACCCGAACATCGAATGGGACAGCCCCAAATCCGCGTTCATCTGCAGCGCGGCGAACCCGATGTTCACCCGATCCAGTAGTGCCATGAAATACGACACCATCAGGAACGGCACCAGGCGCAAGATGACCCTGCGCATCGTGCTGCGTTCCAACGCGGATACATCGGATATTTCTACCTGCATTGTCCCCTCCTTTTATTGCTCGTGCCGTAAAAGCGGCCCGAGCTTTATTGCCCTTCGCCCGCGGCTTCCGCGCTACTTTGAGCCTGATAACTCAACGCAGGAGCGGCCACCCAGCCGGGTAACTGATCGGTACGAGCGGGCGCTGACAACTCGTAATAGCAGGCCTCTTGCTAGCCGGTACCGACGACGGCGTGCAAACTGCCGGACGGAAAAAAGATCAGGTCTCCAGGTTCCACTTCGAGAACCGCGTCGTTGATTTGCACGGACACTCGTCCCGAGAGCACCACCAACATTTGCTCATGCGGATGGTGATGAAGTCTGCCGTCAAAACATGTGCCGCCCGCGACTACGACTTTCATTGCAGACATCTTTTCTCCGCAAACCGTTTTCCGAGTCATTCCTGACCGGGCATTCTCAGCGGCTGGAACACGGGTCCAATCGATCAGCATGCAATGTCTCCTTCGTTTTGTGCGGACGATCTCAATCGCGCTGACACTTCCTGCTACGCGCAGTCTTGTAAAAGGTGATTTAGCGAGTGGTTGATTGCGCATGAGTCATGTGCCAGGACCGAACACTACTCGTTAAGAAGTTTTAGGTAAAACGCATTTATCGGCGCTACTATTCTCTTTTTTCGATCAATTGGATGGAGCCGGACCATGAGCGATCTGCCCGTACCCGTGACCCAATTCAACCTGCGCCTGCTGCAGACCTTCATGCTGGTCGCCGAGAATCTGAGCTTTCGCGACGCAGCGGAGCAGACGCACCGGTCGCAGTCCGCGGTGAGCACGCAGGTAAAGCAATTGGAGACCCAGTTAGGCATCACGTTGCTGCATCGCACGACGCGCAGTGTCGTACTCACGCCAGAAGGCCGCGAGTTACTGGAGGGAACCAAGCGCGCGATGCACGAGGTTAATCTCGGCCTGCGCAAGATCCGCGAATCCGCCGACATCAAACGCGGTCGCGTATCGCTCGCCTGTTCGCCCTCTGTCGCCGCCAACCGGCTACCGCAGATACTGGCGACGTTCAAAAAGGTACACCCCGGCGTGCACATTAGTCTCATGGAACAACACTCCGCCGACATCTTTCACATGGTCCGCCAAGGGGACGCCGACTTCGGGGTCGGGCCGCTGGTCGAAGCAGTCGACGACGACATCTGCTTCGAGCCCATCCTCGAGGACCGGATCATGGCGCTCGTACCACGGGTGCTGTTGGCCAACACGCGCAAGACGATCTCGCTCAAAGAACTGGTGACGATGCCGCTTCTTCTTCACACACCCGGCAGCGCGATGCGTCGCATGCTCGAAAGCGCGATCGATGCGCAGTCGCTCAAATTCGATAACAACTACCAGTGCATGCAGATGCAAACGCTTGTCTCAATGGCGGTCGCCGGCATGGGGGTGGCCGTGTTGCCGCAGTCGGTGCTCAAGGGCGTCACATCGTCACACACGCAGACGCTGCGCCTCGTTGATCCTTCGCTGACCCGCCAGGTCTGCCTGATCACCATGCGCGGCCGTACGTTGTCTCCCGCATCGGCACAACTGGCGCAAGTGGTCCGCGAATTGATCGAAGACGGGACGAAACCATCTCGTCGCCGAATGGCATCAACTGCGCATTGATCTGTTTAACCGAATAATTGACATAAATTATCTGATTCTAAAAATAATCTAACTCGCTCACGCTTCAGTTCTGACGCGCCACCCCATCGGTGCGAAATACAAGGACTGAAGCTATGAAAATTGCACGCCTCGAGGCTCATCACCTCGCCAACATCCCAATTCAACCGCCTCCGTTTCGCAAGCTGCCAAACGTCGAGCATGCGTTGATCGTTGAAATCGAAACGACCGATGGACTGATTGGCTATTCGATGGGCGGCTACACGCATCCCGTGATCGTTGACTTCCTTAACAATCATGCGGCCGATCTGCTCATCGGTCAGGATGCGAGTTGTATCGAGCGGGTCATTGCCCGCTTCGATCGCCATTCGGTCGTTCGATTCATGGGCAGGGCTTATCTCTCCGCCCTGGCGCTGGTCGATATCGCGTTATGGGATCTGAAGGGGAAGGCGCTCGGTGTGCCCGTGCACAAACTGCTCGGTGGTGCGCGCGACAAAGTGGAGGTGTATGTCACCCATGGCGCCGCCTACGGCGGTGCGCCGGTCTACAGCGTCGAGGAGTTGGCGGCTGAAGCCAAACATCTCGCCGGACTGGGCAATTTACATTTAAAGAACACGGTAGGTCGCCAAACCGTTCCCAATCCCGCCGATGACTACATCCGCATGAAGGCCATGCGCGAGGCGGTTGGCCCCGGCGTAAAACTCGCGATGGACGGAAATTCGCGAATGACCGTTGCGCAGGCCACCCGGCTTTGCCAGATGACAGAAGAGCTCGATATCTCGTTCATCGAAGAGCCTGTCATCGACAATCACCCTACCCTGCTTCGCGAGCTTCGCGGCAGGACGTCGATTCCCGTCGCCGCGGCCGAGAATCATAAATATTCCGCGCGTGACCTGCTGGTCAATGACGCGGTGGATATCCTTCAACCCAATGTCACCAACGACGGCGGCTATACAGCCGGGCTGCGCATCGGCATGCTCGCGCAAGCGTTCGGACGATCGCTCGGTCATGGCAACGGCAGCGGCCCGCACAACATCGCCTTACAAGCGGGACTTTCCAATGGTGGAATCGTCGAGTACCACTTCCATAAGTGGATGGCTTACAACGCGATCTTCGAGAACGTACCGCAGCCTGAGAACGGCTTTCTGCACGTCTCTCAGGAACCGGGACTAGGGCTCAATCCGAAGCGCGGATTGATCCAGGAATTCAGGAAGGTCGACCGCACGTCGCTGTTGTTCAGTCAGCCCGGCGCGATGTAACGCGGTTTCACTGACCCCGCAGGCCGGCGCGGCTCGATGGCGCACACGCCGCGGCTGTCTGCTGCCACGAACCGTGGTTTCATTTACCTCGTCCTCTCAAGGAAATCAAATGATCGAAGCGCGATCAACACGCCTGCGTGGCGTGCTCGCTCCCGTCGTGACACCGTTCCACACCAATCTGGACGTTAACGTCGTCGAGTTTGTGCTCCACTGCAAATGGTTGCTGGAAAACGGAGCAGGTCTTGCTATCTTCGGCACCAACTCCGAAGCGAACTCCCTGTCTGTCGCGGAGCGAATCCGGCTGACTAATACGCTGCTGGAAGCTGGCTTGCCCGCTAGCTCGATGATGCCAGGAACCGGAACGTCATCCCTTGTCGACACCGTGCTACTTACGCGACATGCGGTCGACGCGGGCGCCGCTGGCGTATTGATGGTTCCGCCTTTTTTCTACAAGAACATCAGCGACGACGGACTGTTTGCCTATTACGCTGAAGTGATCGAACGGGTTGGCGACGCGCGTTTATCACTCTATCTGTACAACATACCCGCGCTATCGGGCGTGCCGATCACGCTTGAACTGATCGAACGCTTGATCAAACGCTATCCCGGGACTATCGCGGGGGTCAAGGACTCATCTGGTGATTGGGGCAACACGAAGGCAATGATCGATGTCTTCGCACTAGACGGCCTCGACATCTTCCCTGCAAGCGAGGCGCTGCTGAGCGCGGCACTGCCGCTTGGCGCAGCGGGATGCATCAGCGCGACGGCGAACGTCAATCCTAGGAACATCGCATTGCTCTGTGAACGCTGGCAGCACGAGGATGCACCCTCATTGCAGGACAAGGTGACCCGCATACGGAAAGTCTTCGAAGCCGTTCCAATGATTCCGGCCATGAAGCGCGTTATTGCGCATGGTATGGATGATCGGGAGTGGCTGACCGTCCGCCCGCCCATTGAACAACTCAAGCAGGATGACTCGGCAGCGTTGATCGAGGCGTTGTCTACGGCCGGATTCGAGTTCGCGCATCTGAGACATCGTTTGGTTGATTAACACGCGAGGTGTAGTTTTCGCCGATGGCATAACCGCGGGCTGTTCGGCGACGTTACGCTGTTAGCGTCTTGGTCGCACGCTTAACTCGGGCGCTATTGGTCGCCGTCTGTTCGGTTTCGGCGTAGGACGGGCCAGCTTCCCGTGGCCAAACCCGACCAGCATGTTGCTGCG
>Ga0302183_10001821_pt1 | contig 10070 bp, 10 predicted proteins | sample I_Palsa_N3_2_FD_200232 | JGI IMG/M metagenome (GOLD analysis project Ga0302183, IMG submission 200232) | Peat permafrost microbial communities from Stordalen Mire near Abisko, Sweden - I_Palsa_N3_2 | ecosystem: Environmental > Terrestrial > Soil > Palsa > Peat permafrost | place: Sweden...
GCGCTTATTGCGCGACAGATGCTGACGCATGATGTATGCGCCAACCCGGACTTTCTGGAGCAACGGAATAGACAAGGTGTCCTCCTTAAACTTCGCGTGCGGCGAGTGGTTGCGTCAGCTTTGACGGCAACTTGAATTCAACTTTCTCTTCCCGGCCCGCCATCGTCGTAACGTCGACAGACCCCAATGCGCGCAGCGCATCGATTACGTTTTCAACCATTTCCTCAGGCGCCGAAGCGCCCGCTGTGATGCCGACCGTCTGCACATTCGCAAACCACTCCGGCTTCACTTCCGAACCGTCTGCCACCAGATAGCTCGCTACGCCCGTCTCGCTGCCAATCTCGCGCAGCCGGTTCGAGTTCGAACTGTTCGTTGCGCCCACCACCAGCAATACGTCAACCTGTGTGCTCAACTCGCGCACCGCCGCCTGGCGGTTTTGCGTCGCGTAGCAGATGTCCCGCGTATCCGGACCGACAATATTCGTAAAGCGTCGCTGCAACGCGTCGATGATGCCGCGCGTGTCGTCCACCGACAACGTTGTCTGCGTCACGTACGCGAGCGGCGCATCAAGCGGCAGGTCCAGATGCGCCACCTCGGCCTCGCTCTGCACCAGCAACACCTTGCCGGGGATCTGGCCAATCGTACCCTCGACCTCAGGATGCCCCGCGTGGCCGATCAGAATCAGCGTGCGGCCGGCGCCCACGTACTGGCGTCCCTGCACGTGCACCTTGGTGACGAGCGGACAAGTGGCGTCGAGCACGTCGAGGCCGCGTTGCTCAGCCGCGCGTTCGACGGTCTGGGCTACACCGTGCGCGCTGAAAATCGCCACGGCGCCTTCCGGCACCTCATCGAGCTCTTCGACGAACCGCGCCCCTTTCTGACGCAGATTGTCGACCACGTGCCGATTATGGACGATTTCGTGACGCACATAGACCGGTGCGCCGTGTTGCTGCAACGCGCGATCGACGATTTCGATCGCCCGGACCACCCCCGCACAAAAGCCGCGGGGTTGAGCAAGGATGACTCGCATAGGCTGCCGAACTCCGACTGACGCTGGTTTCGATGAAGTCGGTAAAAACGACTTTGTCGCCGCGACCATAATATTAATTGATGTCTAAAATCCGGCGTTAAGCCGGTAGACGAAAACCAAACGCGCATTCTAACGCTATCGGGCGTGCTTTGCTCTGGCCGGGACCGTGCCAAGCGGGCTGTAAGCGCCGTCAGGCAAGATTTGCGCGCTGCAGTCCCGGTGCGGAACCCTTAAACTATGAGGCCCTGCGGTGCATGCTTACAGCCGCATTACCGAATGGATTCGAGGCTCGTTGCGTGGAAGCCGACCACTACGAAAACTTACCGATCGCCGGCGCCTTGCTGCCGAAGAGGTTGCGCACGCCGGTCGGCGTGATCTATCAGGTTGCCCGTACGGCCGCTGACATCGCCGAGGAAGGCGACTGGAGCGCCGCCGAGCGTCATACGCTCCTCGCCGACTTTCGGGCCGGCCTCGACGCCGTGGCAAGCGGCCGGATGGCGCCGGTGCATCCGTTGCTGTTCGGCAAACTCGCTGGCGTGGTTGCACAGTATAAACTGCCGCTCGCACCGTTCTACGATGTCGTGGCCGCGCTCGATCAGGAGATCGACACCACCCGCTTCGCCGATCGGCCGGCTCTGCTTGACTATTGCCGCCGCTCCGCGCATCCGGTGGGGCACCTGATGCTGCATCTGTTCGGCGCCGCGAGCCCGGCCAATCTGGCCGACTCCGATACGATCTGCACGGCCCTTCATCTGATCAACTTCTGGCAGAACGTCGCGATCGACTTCAAGAATAGCCGCGTCTACCTGCCGCAAAGCGACCTCGCGCGGTTCGATGTGACCGAGGCGCAAATCGGCGGCGGTGTGGTCGACGATAGCTGGCGCGCGTTGATGGCCTACGAGGTTGCCTACGCCCGCGCAATGCTGGTTCGCGGCGCACCGCTCGCGCTGCGCGTTCCGGGGCGCGCGGGAATTGTTCTTTGCGGCATCGTCCACGGTGGCCTGCGCATTCTGGAGCGCATTGAGCGGGCGGGCTACGATGTGTTCCGCCATCGGCCGGCGCTCGATGGCTTCGACTGGTCTGTTGTCACGGCGCGCGCGCTCGCAATGTGGCTGTCCCGGCGCGTCAGCGTGCGCGCCACTTCGATTGAGGGCAAGGCGTAATGCAGGTGGTTCTGTTCGTTCTGTCGTGTCTTTCGCTAGTGATCTGGTGTGTGCTGCTGTTTTTCCGCGGCGGCTTCTGGCGGACGCGCCCCGCGGCGCCGCTCGCGACCGCGCCGCGCGATGCATGGCCGGCCGTGGCCGCCGTTGTACCGGCACGCAATGAGGCTGATGTGATCGCGCAGGCGGTCAGCACGCTGCTCGCCCAGGAATATCCCGGTGCGTTTCATGTGATCGTTGTCGACGACCACAGCACCGACGGCACCGCCGACGCCGCCCGCGCGGCCGCGCTGCAGTTGCAGTGCTCCGACCGCCTCACGGTGCTGACCGCGAAACCGCTGCCGCCGGGCTGGTCCGGCAAGGTCTGGGCGCAGTCGCAAGGTATCGAGGCGGTGCGCACGCTGGGCCTGTCAGCCGACTTCCTCCTGCTGACCGACGCCGACATCGGCCATCCCACCGACGCCGTCACGCAACTCGTTGCCCGGGCCGACGCGGAGAAGCGCGACCTGGTCTCGCTGATGGTTCGGCTGCGTTGCGATTCGCTCTGGGAGAAGGCGCTGATCCCGGCCTTCGTGTTCTTCTTTGCCAAGCTGTATCCGTTCTCGTGGGTCAACAACCCGCGCAACAAGACCGCGGCGGCGGCCGGTGGCTGCATGCTGGTGCGGCGCACAGCGCTGGAAGAAGCGGGCGGTATCGAGTCGATCCGCGCCGAACTGATCGACGATTGCAGCCTTGCCGCGCGTATCAAGCATCGCGGTGAGGGACGTCATCCGATCCGGCTGGATGTCGCGGCGCGCAGCGTCTCGCTGCGCCCCTATGACAACTCGGGCGAGATCTGGAACATGATTGCGCGCACGGCGTTCACGCAGTTGCGCTACTCGGGATGGCTGCTGGCAGGCACGCTGGCGGGCATGGCGATCATCTATCTGATCCCGCCCATCGCGGCGCTGGTGCTCGGGCCGTTGGGCTGGCCCGCCTGGCTCGCCTGGGCGGCGATGTGCTGCGCGTATGCGCCGATGCTGCGCTACTACGGCCGCTCGCCGCTGTGGGCGCCGTTCCTGCCGCTGGTGGCGCTGTTCTATGTCGGCGCGACGTTTGCGTCGGCAGTGCGTTATTGGCGCGGTAAGGGCGGTCAGTGGAAGGCGCGCGTGCAGGCGCCGGTGCAACAGGACCGGTAAGCGTAGCAGCGGACTAGATGCTGGGCGGGGGTATTTGTTGGCTCACCGCCCGGCCGCATCGCCGCAAACGCCTCACACCACCTTCATCTCACCGCTGCGTAAGCAGTGCGTACATCTGAATGACGTTAGCCGGCGAAAACGTGAACGGCACCCAGCCGTGGCCGGTATGCCGCACGATCAGCAAGCGGTCGCCGTTCGACTGTTTCTGCACCGCCATGACCGGGTTGCGGGTCGATGCGAAGCGCCAGCCAGCCGGCACGCCCATCGGCGGCTCGGGCGTCATCGAAGCGCGCGCATTCGCCAGCTCCTCGATCAGCTGACCCACCTGCTCGGGGTGCAGTGACACGGTCTTGCCGGCGATTGTCATCGTGATGACGTTCTGGGCCGGACGGCCGATTGAAAGGGTGGGCTTTTCTTCAGCAACTGCCTCTTGAATGGGCGTGTCTTCGCTTGCCTGAGCCGCTGTAGGCGCGACTTGCTCTGCCTGAGGCGCGGACGCTTCGGACGCTGCGTTTGCTGCGGGTGTCTCGGGGATGTTCTGGGCCTGCGGGGCCACGACAGCCTGAATGAGCTGAGCGACGCCCACTTCAAGCGCGCCGAGCTGTTCGTGAAGGTTCATGCGAGGATTCTCTGGTAAGACCCGCGATTTTACCTGTTGCGCACGGGCTTTAACCCGCCGCGGGTCGCGCGACGTTGTAACAAAGTGCGTGCGGGTCCGGCCTCACGCCTTCAGATACCCCGCCTGCCTGAACCACTCGAGCGCATCGGCCAGACCCTCGCGATAGGGTCGTGCGCGATAACCGAGTTCGCGTTCCGCCTTCGCGGACGTGAAGTACATCTTGTTCTTCGACATCTTCAGACCATCGACGGTCACAAACGGTTCTCGCTTCGTGATTTTCGCCACCGCTTCGGCGCCCATCGCTAGCGGATAAAGCGGCCAGCGCGGCAGGCTGATGGTCGGGGCTTTGCGTCCTGTGAGCGCGGCGATATCGGCGAGCATCGCCTGCAGCGGCAGGTTTTCGCCGCCGAGGATGTAGCGCTCGCCGATCTTGCCGCGCTCGAGCGCGAGAAAGTGCCCCGCCGCGACGTCGTCGACGTGTACGAGATTCAGCCCGGTGTCGACGAAAGCCGGAATCTTGCCGAGCGCCGCCTCGACGATGATGCGGCCGGTCGGCGTGGGCTTCACGTCGCGCGGGCCGATCGGGGTCGAAGGATTGACGATCACCGCTGGCAGGCCGTCCTCTGCAATCATCCGCTCGACCGCGCGCTCCGCCAGCACCTTGCTGCGCTTGTACACACCGATCGCCTGGTCGGCCTTGAGTGGCGAAGTTTCGTCGGCCGACTGGCCGGAGCTTGTCACCTTCAGCGTTGCAACGCTGCTGGTGTAGACGATGCGCTCGACGCCTTCCTTCAGCGCCGCGCGCATGGTCGCCTCGGTGCCCTCCAGATTCGAGCGTTCGATCTCGCTGGGGTCCGGCGCCCACAAACGGTAGTCGGCGGCGACGTGCAGCAGATAGCGCACGCCGCGCAGCGCGGTGCGCATCGACGCCTCGTCACGCATGTCGCCCACGACGATTTCGGCATCGAGCGCTTCGACGTTGCGGCGCGGACTGGTGGCGCGCACCAGCACGCGCACCTTGAAACCCTTCTGTTGCGCAATGCGCGCCACCGCCGAGCCGACAAAGCCGGAAGCGCCGGTGACGAGTACGAGATCGCGATTCTGATCCATCATTCTTTTTCAATTCCCTGCATGGCGGTCGTCGGATTGTACGTGGCGCATGCCGAGCGTGTCGCATTGCGCTGTCTTCGTACGGCCGATGTCGTGCAAGCAATCTCGCCACGAGACGACTAGAATGCCCGCTTGAAAGATTGCTTCGAGAGGACGGCATGACAGGCTCTGATCTGGATTCGCGGATCGAAACGTATTACGTGCGGGTGCGCGGCGTCGTGCAGGGCGTCGGCTTTCGGCACGCGACGGTACGCCAGGCGCACGCGCTCGGTATCAGAGGATGGGTGGCGAATCTCGACGATGGCTCGGTCGAAGCCATCTTGCAGGGAACGGCCAACCAGGTCGACCGGATGCTCTCGTGGCTGCGCCACGGGCCGCCGGCCGCCCGCGTGAGCGAAGTGGCCGGCGAAGAGCGGTCGACGGAGAAGCGCTACGAGCGCTTCGAACAGCATTGAAGTGAAGCGGGCAGCCGCGCTTTAAGGGCGGCTCTCAGCGCGGCGAATGTGAGCCACTCACATCCTACCGTGCGACCAGCAGGCTCTCAGCAAACCCCCACTCCCGCTCGACCCACTGATGACTGCACGCGAAACCCGCGTCGTCGGCGATCGCGTGGACTTCCTCAGCGCGGTACTTGTGGCTGCTTTCGGTCCAGATGGTCTCGCCTTCTTCTAGCGTCACCGTCAGTTGCGCAGCCCGCACATGTGCGGTGACGGGGCGCCGCGCGCGCAGATGCATTTCGATGCTGCGCGCGTCGGGATTGAAACGCGCCACGTGTTCGAAATCCTCGAGCGGAAAGTCGCCGCCCAGTTCGCGGTTGATCCGCGCGAGCAGGTTCAGATTGAACGAAGCGGTGACTCCAATTGCATCGTCGTAGGCAGCGACCAGCACGGGAATCGGCTTCTCGAGATCGGTGCCGAGCAGCAATGCGTCGCCGGGGGCCAGCATGCTGCGGATCGAACGTAGAAAGCGCGTCGCCGCGAGGCGGCTGAAATTGCCGATCGTGCTGCCGAGAAACAGCACAAGTAGCCGTTCGCCCGAAGCGCGTTTCTTGCTGACTTCTGCGAGGCCCGCCAGGTAGTCGCGCTCATAACCGACGATCGAAATGCGTTCGATGTCGCCCAGTTCGCGCCGACATAATTGCAATGCGGCGCGCGAAATTTCAATCGGGAAATACGAAGTAGGGCGCTTTTTACAGAGCGCTTCCAGAATTCGGCGCGTTTTGCGGCCGCTGCCGCTGCCTAGTTCGGCGACGGTCACGTCGTGCGGAAGCTGCTCCACGATGTCCGCCGCGTGTTTTGCAAGGAGCCGCTCTTCGGCGCGTGTCACGCCGTATTCGGGCAGCACGGTAATCACTTCGAACAGGGCGGAGCCGACCTCGTCATACAGGTACTTGGACGGCAACTCCTTTTGTGGCGCGTGTGTGAGGCCGGCGCGGACATCGTTGGCGAACTCGGGCGAGACATCTTGCGATAGGGCTGGCTGAGTCATGCTTGCTCCAGTTTTCACGTTCTTCTGACGATTATCTGTCTGGGTAAAGTGTTCACGGGCGCGACACGGGAGGCGTCGCACGCGTCAGGAAGGAGCGGACCGCGGGTCCGCATAGACGGCGATTGAGCCGGGCTAGCCGGGGTGATCAAGCAAGAAGCGCGCTTGCACGCAGTTACGTGGCGGCGCGCCGTGTCATTGGCGCAATGGTGGATCGGCCTACGCGTGAAGTTATGTTCTAGTCCATCGCAGGCCATCGCGCACGAACTAATTATGCGCGGAGGCGCCTGGTTCTGCTGGCAACGCGTCTTGCGGCCAGAATGCCGGCTCGCGGCACGTGCATCATCAAATTGAAACGAAGCGTGAGTAGCAGCGCGATGCGCGGCGCTGCGGTGCGTGCTAGCGCAGTTGGTACGATGCCGCCAGAAATTCCGTCCGATGAATGCCGGCGAACCGGGAAGATCGGCACCGTGACGAAGCTGGCGTCACGGCCGGGCATCAGCGTCCGTGATGTGCCGCGGCGGGGTCCGGGTTGATGCGCGTCGGACCCACTTCGGCTTCGATCGCTTCGCGCAGCGCAGGACGCCAGCCGAATCCGAACAACGCTTCAGCGAGCACGAACAGCGGACCGATCAGCAGGCCGATTACATCATCGACGAAGGCCGGCTTACGATGCTCATACGCCATGTGACCGACGAACTGAAACACCCAGCCGACGACGAATAGTCCGATACCGCTGGCCAGCCAGGTTAGCGTGGATTGCGCGGCGAGCCATCGAGCGCAGATGAGGCACAGTACCGAGAAGATTGCCATCATCAGGCCCAGCGGTACATCGAGCACAAGGTAATAGAGGATAGCCCCTACGAACAACACCCACGCGGGCGAGAGCGGCACTGGCAGCGCGGAAAACACCCACGCGGGGCGGCTCGACAGCACCGCGAGCGCGAGGACAATCATCGGAATGCCGATGAAATGCGTGACGATGTTGCGCCGGTCGCGATGGTAGGCGCCGTACTGGGTTAGTTGCTGGGTCAGCGTTCTCATGGGTGCCGTTCCTGAATCAAAGCCATCATAATCGCGCTCAAGCGGATCTGAAACCTTCGGGTAGCCGACAATCTCCGCACTCCAGTCCAGCATGGTGCCAGCCGATGAGTTCGCCTTCGCCCCCGAATGACCCGCTTGCGACGCTCGAACGTAGCGCGTGGTTCCGTGCCGCGCCCGAAGCGTTGCGCACGCAACTGGTTCAGCTGGGCCGCGTTGAGCGCCTGCAGGCGGGCGAGCGGCTTTTCAGGCGCGGCGATCCTGACGATGGCCTCTATTGCGTGCTGGATGGCCTCATGCGTATTAGCGCAGCGAGTTTTGCCGGCAAGGAAGCACTGCTTGCGGTGATCGAACCGGTCAACTGGTTTGGCGAGATCGCGCTGTTCGACGGCCGCGAGCGCACGCATGATGCATACGCCGAGCGCGAGTCCGTGCTGTTTCATTTGCCACGTGCGGAATTGGCTGGACTGCTCGAACGCGCGCCGCAGTACTGGCATTGCTTCGGCCTGCTGTTGACGCAAAAGCTGCGCCTCGCGTTCGACGCGATCGAAGAAGCGGCGCTGTTGCCGGCGGCGCAGCGCATTGCGCGTCGTTTGCTGCTGATGGCGGGCGGCTACGGTGAGCCGGGCGTTTTGCGGCGCGTGTTGAAGGTGCCACAGGAAGATCTCGCAATGATGCTCGCGTTGTCGCGGCAAACCATCAATCAGATTCTTAAGCAGTTCGAAGCACAGGGCGCACTGCAACTGCGGTATGCGGAAATCGAAATCGTCGACGTCAAGAAACTTGCTGGGCTGGCTGATCCTGACGCGAATCGAAGTTCATCGGCTTGATGGAGTCCGAGAGCCATAGGCTAAAGTAAAAAAGGCGAGTCCGCAGACTCGCCTCCCCAACGGCATATTCGGCTTCGACTATTAAGACCCCGGCGGCCGGATTATGTCGACGACCGATCACCTTAGTTGGTTTTGGTAGCGTCGGTCTTTGCGCCGTCTGCCTTCACCGGCGCAGTGCTGGCCTCCTTGCTGCTATCCCCTGTGGCCTTTGTTTTTTCGGAACTGGCAATCGCGGCGTGCTTCTTCTTGCTGACCTGATGCGCCTTCGCCTTTTGCGTGCGTGCGGGCGCGGTCTTTTTGGCGTGAAGCTTGGCCTCGGTCTTTTGAGTGGAAGCGCTGTCCTGCTTCTTCGAGACGTCGGTCTTCGCTGCGTCTGTAGACGCCGCGCCGCCCGCTTTGAGGTTTGCCTGGCCAGCCGCTTGAGTTTGTTGACCGCCTGACATCGCCGGTGCGGCGGTTTGTGCAAACGCCGTCGAAACGAGCAGGGTGGAAGCGAGAGCAGCGAGAATCATCTTCATGGTTTAACTCCGTGTGTCGCGGCTGAAAAGGTTCAGCGCTGCCGGTTTAACGCTAGCCGGATCACAGGAGTTGACGCTGCTCTGGTGACAAAACGTAACGACGGAAACAATCGCTTCTCACGGACAATGCGCAACTATCGAAGCTCACGCATATGAAGATTTAAGTTTTCCTTAAGAAATGTGAGAAGCGTGTTTGCTTGCTGTGTGAAGAACGCTCGCGAACATGACGCCGGAGCGTGGCAACACTTACTTAGATATGCTGACCGGTGACAACGCGTTGCTCAGAACGTCTCTATGGCGTCGCGGTAGACCTCAGCGATTTGCGGTGCGATCACCGAATGGTCGAAATGCTTGCGCGCGTAGCGGCGGCAAGCGTCGTGGCTCGGGGTCAGACGTACGCCGAGCAACGCATCGGCGATGCCGCCGCCAAGCGCCATGTGGCCTCCGGACTGCACCACCAGATCTTCCGATAGCGGCGCCACGGCGTCCGCGGCACCCCCTTCGGAGGTCACCAGAACCGGCGTGCCGGTCGCGAGCGATTCAATGGCCGTCAACCCGCAGTCTCGCATGTTGACGGTCGGCACAACCGTGAGGTCGGCCGCGCGGTAATACTCGGGCAAAACGTCATCCGATACGAAGCCTGCGAGCCGGACATGTTCCTGGAGACCGCGCGCGACAATGCGCCCGTAAAGGCGGTTTTGCTCGGAACCCATGCCGGCCATCACCAGAAGCACCTCGGGCACGGTCATCTTGACGATAAAGATCGCGTCGATCAGGTCGTCGAGCCCCATGCCGGGGACCAACGGTCGCGCGCATAGCAGGATCGGCCGGTCGTGCGGCAAGCCGAGGCGCTTGCGCGCCTGCCTTTTGGTGAAACGTAGCGCAAAGCGCGAGGTATCGACGCACCCCGGCACCACGCGAATCGCCTCTTCCGGCACGTGGTACCGCCTGTGCAGGACGTCGCTGGACTCCTGCGACAGCACGATATGGCGAGAGGCGCCGCGGTACACCATGCGTTCGAGGCCGTAGCGCACAGGGCCTAACAAGGCGGCCCCGCGCTCGGTTCGGTGTTCGTCGGCCCATGAGCCGTGAAAATGCA
>Ga0302183_10001823_pt1 | contig 10065 bp, 9 predicted proteins | sample I_Palsa_N3_2_FD_200232 | JGI IMG/M metagenome (GOLD analysis project Ga0302183, IMG submission 200232) | Peat permafrost microbial communities from Stordalen Mire near Abisko, Sweden - I_Palsa_N3_2 | ecosystem: Environmental > Terrestrial > Soil > Palsa > Peat permafrost | place: Sweden: Abisko...
TCCTGACGGCAGCGAAGGTCTTCTCGGCGCCGATGACGGTCGCTGCCTGGACCACCAAGCCGAGCTGGGGCATCGTGGCCGCTGACGACAAGATCATCAATCCGGATCTCGAACGCTTCTACTACCAACGCGCCCATAGCCATACCACAGTGCTGGCCGGCGCAAGTCATTCGGTCTACGAATCGCGTCCGAAGGAAGTGGCGGCTGTGATCGAAGACGCAGCGAAGCACGCCCAACAGTAATGCGCCCGAGGGCCAGCAATCAAAGCAACGGCAGCGTAAGCCTGATGTGCTCCGCGAATACCGTGGTCAGAGGCGAGGGGCGCTCGCGCTCGAACCTGAGCGTAATGGCGATGGTGGGCAACGGTGGAAGCGCAGGATCGCCATCGAGTATGGCGAGATCCGGCGCGACGGCCGTCTGCGTAATGACGGCAAAGGCCTGCCCTGAGCGCACCAGTGCCGTGAGGCCGGCAAGACTGCTGCTCGCACAGGCGATGCGGTAAGCCCTGCCTGCGCGTTGCAGCGCTTCGCAGGCCGCTATGTGATCGAGCGTGTCCGGATCGGAAAGCGCCAGCGGCAAGGGCTCGAAGTGCGCTGGATCCAGTCCCGGATAGCCGACCCAGACCAGCGGTTCGCGGCGAATGATGCCGTCATTCGCCGCATCCTCTGGCAACGAAATCAGGGCGAGGTCCAACGCGTGCATCTCTAGTTGTTCGAGCAATCGTGGGGTGGGGGCGCACATGACCTCCACCTGGGCATGCGGATGCAGGGCTGAAAACTGCCGGAGCAGCGGCGGCAGGAACACCGCGGCGTAGTCGTCCGGACAACCGAAGCGGATCGTGCCCGACAGCCCTTTACCAGAAAGATCAGCCATCGCTTCGTCATGCAGACGCAGGATGCGTTGGGCGTGCACCAGCAAACGTTCGCCGGGGTTCGTCAGCACGACCCCACGTCCCGTGCGCTGAAACAGCGGCTGATCGACGATTTCTTCAAGGCGCTTCATCTGCTGGCTCAGCGCAGACTGGGTCCGGCCGATCCGGATGGCCGCACGACTAAACGCCCGCACTTCGGCGATGACGGCGAACGAGCGCAGCAGGTCGATTTCGAGTGAAAGGCTCAAGGTATTAGGCTCGCTTCTATCTTCCATAAGAACTATTCGATTCTATGAAACCAGAGAGCCATCTAGACTGCAAGCTATTCTCGCCAACAGCCCAGGAGAACCCAGGTGTCCCGGAACAACGACGAAGTTTTTTGGCGCAACGCCAGGCAGCACCTCATCCGCTATGGCGGCACCTTCGAGCCGATGATCATCGAGCGCGCCCAGGGCAGCTTTGTCTATGACGCAGACGACCGCGCGATCCTCGATTTCACCTCTGGACAGATGAGCGCGGTGCTCGGACACAGCCATCCGGAGATCGTGTCGGTCATCAACGAATACGCCGGCAAGCTCGACCATCTCTTCAGCGGGATGCTGTCGCGACCGGTGGTGGATCTGGCGACCCGCCTCGCCGACATCACGCCTGACGGACTCGACCGGGCGCTGCTGCTCAGCACCGGCGCGGAATCGAACGAGGCTGCCATTCGCATGGCGAAGCTCGTCACCGGTAAATATGAAATCGTCGGTTTCGCGCAGTCCTGGCACGGCATGACGGGGGCCGCAGCGTCCGCGACCTACAGCGCCGGCCGCAAGGGCGTCGGTCCGCCGGCGGTCGGCTCGTTCGCGATTCCGGCCCCGTTCCTGTACCGGCCGCGTTTCGAGCGCAACGGCGAATACGATTACCTCGCAGAGCTGGACTATGCGTTCGATCTCATCGACCGGCAGTCCAGTGGCAATCTCGCCGCCTTTATTGCAGAGCCGATTCTCAGCTCCGGCGGGATCATCGAACTGCCGCCAGGCTACATGGCCGCGCTGAAGCGCAAATGTGAGGAGCGCGGCATGTTACTGATCCTCGACGAAGCACAAACCGGCGTCGGGCGCACCGGTACGATGTTCGCCTTCCAGCGCGATGGCGTCACGCCCGACATTCTCACCCTGTCGAAGACATTGGGCGCCGGTCTGCCGCTCGCTGCCATTGTGACCTCCGCAGCGATCGAAGAGCGGGCCCATGAATTGGGTTACCTGTTTTACACGACTCACGTGTCCGACCCGCTTCCCGCCGCCGTTGGTCTGCGGGTGCTGGACGTGGTCGAGCGCGAGGGGCTGGTTGCGCGGGCCAACCTGATGGGCGAGCGTCTCAAACGCGGCCTTGCGGATCTGATGGAACGCTTCGAGTGCATCGGCGACATTCGCGGACGCGGGCTGCTTCTGGGTATGGAGATCGTCAAGGATCGCCGCACGAAAGAGCCGGCGGATGGACTCGGCGCAAAGATCACGCGCGAGTGCATGAATCTGGGCCTCAGCATGAACATCGTGCAACTGCCAGGTATGGGCGGCGTGTTCCGGATCGCCCCTCCGTTGACCGTCAGCGAGGATGAGATCGACCTCGGTCTCGAGCTGCTCGGGAAGGCGATTGAGCGTTCGCTGTAGTTACTCCAGCGGCGTCGTCGAGGAAGCGATGAGCGGTCTCCGGTGATCTGCATTGAGGGTCACGACCGCTGCCGCGCTGGCAGTTCGCAGCGGATGCGACGCCATCTTGCGGCAAAATGCGGCATAATGTGGCCCTCTCAGGTTCTGGCAATGGCCCTCGGAATAGCCAGAATCTTTTTAGCCGACCCTAACCGGTCGGCTTTTTTTCGACCAGGGTGTGCCGCATCGGGCGTTACGAACGTTCGCGGGCGCCAGTTCCTTGCCGGTCACCGGTCGGCTCGACCACAGGGGGCATGCCGCTCTGGGCCAGTTCAAGCCGATTCCCACCAAGCGATTTCGCCCTGTACAACGCCTGATCGGCGGTTGCCAGCAGGTCGACGAGCGTAGAGGCCTCGTCTTCAAACTGCGCGAGACCAATGCTGACCGTGGCCCCGATCCCGAGGCCGCTTACCCTCAGAGGCGCCGTTTCAGCAAAAAGTCTGGCAACCGTTTCGCCCACCTCTTTGGCGCGGAGGGTGTCATGACGAAGCAGCAGGGCAGCAAATTCTTCTCCGCCGATTCGGGCGAGAATCGCCTCGGGTCCCATGACGCTGCGGGCAATGTCCGCAAACGACTTCAGGACCTCGTCCCCCGTTTTGTGACCGTATTGATCATTGATCGCCTTGAAGCGATCGAGGTCGAAGGCAAGCAGTGAAATGGGCCGCCACGTTTCGCCTTCGCGGATGATCCGGCCGCCTTCTTCAAAGAACCATCTGCGATTGCCAAGACGGGTCAGATAATCGGTTTGGGATTCCTGCAAAAGCTGGCCGTGCGTTTCCTCGCGAATTAGCCTGAGCAAGGTCATCGGCAGAACTACCGAATATAAAACGCCCTCGTAGATTGTGATTTCGCCTGCAATAGCCACTATGTTTTGTCCATATACGGCCGCTAGCCACGGCAATACGAATGCTCTGCCGGCATAAAGGACAGCATGGATCGTGGTTACCATCGCGGCGATGTACCGCGATTGCAACGATTTCAACTCGTCGTTTCGCAGCAACTCGCGAGACGTCATGACGGAAACTATCGCGATTGGAAATGCACAGACATAGATCCACACGGCGTTCGGCCATCGCGCACCGGCGATGGCCCACGCTAATGCCTGCAGAACGAGGATAGGGATTGAAACCGCACGGTAATGTCGACCGCTCAAGGATGCGACACCGTGCAGAATCAAAAGATAGCCGCTAAGAATGACAAGATTGCTTAAGGCAGAACCGGATATGCCGGGCAGCGCGTGACGGATGATCACCGCCGCACATCCGATGGCAAGCGTGGCATATCCCGCTGCCAGCAGCCTCAATTCCTTGCTGCGCCTGGGATCAGTTCGATGCTCCCAGAGCGTCATCCCGGAGCTGGCGAGTAACGTTCCGATCGCAAGAAGGTAAAGGGTGAGAAGATCGACGTGCATCGCTGACGTTAGGGCGCTCCGCCGGTACATGGCGGCTGGAGTCGCATTTTACGCCGAAAAATTCGACGGCATCTTAACGGTCAAAGCGCTCACACATTACGGCAATCTCGAGGCTCTTCGCTGACCTGAAACGGCCATGGTCGACCCATCATGCATGACCACCGATCACGTCATGCAGTCTTGCAGATGGGTCAACCACGTTGCTTCGCGTCGTCTGCGAATGGCGTCAGTTGGAGGCTGGCGCCGGTGCTGAAGCAGCACCCATTGCAGCGGGTGCGTGCTTGTGCTGGGCCGGGTGACGCTTTCCATGGCTATGGTCATTTCTGAACAGCACATCCGCAGTTGCTTTCTGATCGTCCGACAGCGTAGCGTACAGGGCGCTGAACGCAGTTGACAACTTCTGCATATTCTCCGCATGCACCTGGGTTAATGACGCATACGACTTCATCGCCTCGTCCGCGTTCATTGACGGAAGCTTTTGGGCCCGCTCATGAAAAGCCTGATCGGCGCTTGCAGCGTTGTCACGCATGGTCTGCGCGAAAGCGTCCCATTGCTGCGATTGCTGGTCGGTGATCTTCAATTCAGCATGCAGTTCGTCGATCCGCTGCGCCACGACATCCTGGTGCTTCTGCGCATGAGCGGCAGCCCGCGCGCCTGGCGTCGTAGGGGCCGCACTGCTCGCAGGCGTCTGCGCCCACGCTGAAGCGCTCGTGAAGACAAACGTCAACAACGCAGGCATAAATACTTTACGAATGGAGGTTTTCATGTATGGATGCTCTTTTTGAATGATTGGTCTGGCGACGGCCGCAACCCATGCAATGTGGTGCGACGGGCTAACGGACCGCCGGATCGGATCAGGTTACGGGACGATCAATAACCAGGCGGATAGTTGTTCGGGTAGTAAGCGACGCCCGGCGGGGGCGGGGGTGGGGGAGACGAATACACCACCGCTGGCGGCGGTTGCAAAGCACTGGTGATCGCTGCGCCCGCGACCGCGCCCAATAACGCTCCGACGATCAGGCCGCCACCACCGCCACCGCCACCGCCGCCACCGTGGTAACCACCGCGATAGCCGCCGCCGTGATAGCCGCCGCCTCCATGGTGGCCACCGCCTCCACGTGAGTAGTGTTGCGCCTGTGCCGGCAGCGTGGCTATCGCCATCAGAACCGCCACGACCGCTACTGCGGCGCGTCGGCGTGACGAAGTGTGAGACATCTGAATCATGAGTCGTGCTCCTTCCATTCAGTTTCACATGCGTAGGACCACCATTTCACCAGCCAGCGATCGAGCTAGTGTGACCCTTTGTGCGCCCGTCAGTTCCGCATATTGTGTGCAGATAATGCAACTGATTGAATGCAGGGAAGAATGGACTCGAAAATGCAGTGAAATAGCAGCTTATTTCTCCCTTCTCAATGGGTTTTCACGGGTTTTAATAAAACCAAATATTACGTTTAAAGATTTTCAGTTCGTGGTCGATATATCGACTGAAAGCGCCAGGCCTGCAGATGACTGCGATCATCCACCGAAAATAACAAAGCACCGCCTTATGACCACACTTTTGCCATTAAACGTTGGCGTTCCCCCAACGGTGACGCCATCATCGAGCACGACGAACAGTATCGCTTCGACAGCCCGCGTCGCATCGGACACTGCTGTCGGCGCGAGCGAATCGACCATTGTCACAATCCCCTCCGCGAGCCTCGAATCGCCGCTCCTGTACACGCCACAGGGGTCGCTGGTAGGCGGGGAGCCAACCGTTACCTGGGCTCAGAGCAACACCGATGCCGTTTCTCTGACGATGGCGGGCGATGCCACGTCGAATACGATGTCCGGTCAGTTCTACAATCTGGGAAGCGCGCTGCTCGATCGCTTCAAGACCACCGGCAGTAATTACTCGCAGTCGGTCACGATTGCCGGGGCGGATGGAGCGGGCGCAACCGCACTAGCGGAACAAGGTGCACAAGGCGACGTCAAGCTGACCGTCAAGACTGCGAGCGGCGTCACGGTCGATATTGAAATGGACAGCGACAACGGCACGCTTGCGGTCAGCATGAACAGCAGCGGGACCCTGAGCAGCACCGAGCGCAGCGCGCTGACAGGACTGGCCGACGGATTTCAGCAGGCAGTCGACGGCCTGAGCGGTGTTCCACCGCAGCTCAATCTGAGCGGGTTGACGCAGTACGACCCGTCGGTATTGTCGTCGGTGAACATGCAGTTCAATGTGACAGGCGATGGATCAAACAACGTATCGGCCAATATTGCGCTAAACAGTTCAACGCGCAGCGTGAAAGTCACGGACTCGACCGGTACGATCAACCTCAGCGTCGATACGAGTGATTCCGCAATCCTGGGCTCGGGCGCGCAACGTGACCAGGCCATCGCAAGCTATCTGACGCAGTTCGACAACGCCAACAGCGAAGGTCACGGTAACGCGGAGTTGATGTCGATGTTCAAAGACGCGTTCAGCCAGATGAACGGCGACTATGGCACGTCGTCGCAACAGCTTCCGGGTACGGATGGCGTATCGTGGCTCGCGCAGTCGGACCACGCCATGTTGACGGGGCTCGCCGATTTCACAGGCTCGATGACCGATAACCCGGTGTCGTCCAATCCGTGGCTGCCCGATCAAACGGATACGTTTTCCTATCAGGTCTCTCAAAGCACTCAAACCAGCGGCAATCAGCAGAGTGGCGCGATTTCGCAAACCCAGCACTCGAGTTTGCAAGCGAGTTATCACGAGTCGTTATCCGGCGGCCCGGTGCAACTGGGCGCAACGCCGGCGACGCAGAGCTACAACTACATGCAGATCAGCGACGACGCAAGCAGCGCGGTCAACATCGCAACGCGACGCGGCCAGATAGTTCAGGCGACGCTGAACCATTCGTCCAGTCAATCCACGGAGAAGTCCGAATATGTGAGAGGCCTGTTGGTATCGGACGTCACCACGCCAACGAGCAAGTCCAACTCGAAAGATCTGCTAGCGTTGCTGAAGCCCTTCCTTGACGATAGCGACGCCGAACAGGACAGCGCTTCCTGGCAACAGGAGCTTTCAACCATACACGGGATGGTTTTGCTCAACGCCAATCCAGACTGAAAAGCCCGCGGCAGCGGGCATGAGGATTTTTGTCGCGAATCTCGCGACAAATGTGAGGCAATGGAAACGCGTCCGTCGAACAGCAGCGCTTCCGTTAGCAGCTTCAGACGGTCTGACCTGCGCCAAGATCGGCACCTGTCGTCGGATCCGAGGTCGCATCCGATGCCGTTCTCGCTGCCATCGCCTGCAGCACCTTGACATCGCCTTTCGATACATTGACCGTGGCCATTCCGTCGCCGCCATCTACTGCCGGCTCGGGAGATTCGACGAATTCCCAATCCGGGCCTTCGTTCCATGGACCGCGCGGTGCATCGTCGCCTCGCGACATGTTGTAGTACACGCTGGTGTATTGCGGCACGCCAGGCAGCTTGCCCTGAGGAAAGTTTGGCTGGATCGAGTGCAGCGCTTTCTCAAAGGATTTCTGATGGGCGATTTCGCGTGTCATCAGAAATCCAAGCGTTTCCTTGATGCCCGGATCGTCCGTGACGTTGATGAGACGTTCATAGACGATCTTCGCGCGAGCTTCGGCAGCAATGTTCGAACGCAGATCGGCCGTCGGCTCGCCGATCGTGTCGACATACGAAGCGCACCACGGCACACCGGCCGAGTTGGTCAGGGCCGGACCGCCGCCGTACAGCAACGCCGTCGTATGAGAGTCGTTTCCTCCACCTGTCATGGATCGATACAGCTCAGCCTCGGCCTCCACGGCTTCGGCCAGTTGGCCTTTCGCACTCTTGTTCAGCATCGCGACGATCGAGCCAACAATTTCCAGGTGGCTCAGTTCTTCGGTTGCGATATCGAACAGCAGATCCTTGCGGCCCGGATCATCTTCGCCGACCGCCTGAGTGAAGTACCGGCAGGCAGCACCGAGCTCTCCTTGAGGTCCGCCGAATTGCTCGAGCAGCAGATTCGCAAGACCGGGGTTCGGTGCGGCGACACGTACGGTGTACTGAAGACGTTTGTTGTGAATGAACATGAGACTTCTCCGGTGACAGGCCGAAACAACTCCATCCAGGTGCGGACGTAAAACGGTTACGTCGTCCCTGTGCAAAATCGCGTGCGACCTTGAATCAACCCGGACAGCGGTCCAACCGGAATGGTTGTCCGCACCCAACGACGGGCGCCCGGCTCTCAGAGCAGCGGACGCTCTGGCAGATGTACGGCGAGGATGCCGTGCATGGCAACGTGTTGCCGCTAGTGATACAGCATGCGCTGTGCCCATCCTGCGATTTCGTTCCGGCTAGCGGCAATGAATTGCGACGAGTCGGTCATTCGCCTATTAGGGGCTGCTCACCTGCGTGCGCCGTGTGTGTGTCGTGGCCCCATATGCAGGCCTTGACGCGGCGTACCATCCGCTCTATAACCATCTCAATACCATCTCATTGGATGGTTTAGGGATGGACAATGAACAAACACAAACCGCAGGATGCGCTTGTCGTCGCACCCCGTCCAAAGGGCGGGGAGACCGAAAAGATCACCATTAATCTCGGTCCGGTCGACCTCGGCCAGATCGATCTGCTGGTCGAAGAAGGCTTTTACTCGAATCGGACCGATCTGATCCGCACGGCGATTCGAAACCAGTTGGCGACCCACGCGCAGACCGTCAGTGAAACGGTCACCCGCCGGGCGTTGGTGCTGGGTCTGCAGCACTTCTCCAGGCAGGACCTGGAATCGGCACAAGCAGCCAGACAGCGTCTGAATATTCATGTGCTGGGGCTCGCCAGCATTGCATCCGACGTCACCCCCGAACTCGCGCTTGCCACGATCGAGTCGGTTGTGGTGCTGGGCGCATTCCACGCGTCACCCGCGGTTAAGGCAGCGTTAGCCGGACGAATCAGCTAGCCCGGCCGCTTGCTTAAGCCGACATAAGGAACACGATGACGAAGATGAACGAAGATTTCCTGTCCTCGATGCAGGAAGCGATGCGTCTGCTGCGTACTGCTGGCCCGCTCGAAGCAACCGCCGCGATTCAACGAGCTTTGCGCCACGGCGATAGCGATGGTGTCGGCAGGGAGGGCTCCACGACGCCTCAGCCGCATGTTGCCAGGCAGGCAGATGTCGAAGACTGCGGATATTTCATCGAGCGCGCCTACGCCAATGAAGCGGGGCAGCGGAACTACAAGCTTTACGTGCCGAGCGGCTATAGGGACACGCCGCTACCGCTGATCGTGATGTTGCATGGCTGTACCCAGGACGCGGACGATTTCGCGCTGGGCACCCGCATGAACGCGCTCGCCGAGCGTCACGACTGTCTCGTCGCGTACCCCATTCAGCCGCAGAGGGCGAATGCGTCGAAATGCTGGAACTGGTTCAAGCCCGGTGACCAGCAGCGCGAGCGCGGCGAGCCCTCGTCTATTGCGGGAATCACCCGTGACGTGATGTCCAGCTACAGCGTCGATCCGGCCCGCGTGTACGTCGCCGGTCTGTCGGCGGGTGGAGCGATGGCGGCAGTGATGATTCACAGCTATCCGGAACTGTATGCCGCGGCTGGAATTCACTCGGGGCTGCCCTATCGTTGCGCACACGACTTGCCGTCGGCGCTTGCGGCGATGAAGGGAGGCAAAGCGATACGACGCGGACCGCTCGCTGACCGTCACGATGAGCGGGCCGTGCCGAAGCGGCCATTGATCGTCTTTCATGGTGACGCGGACGCGACGGTTCATCCCTCCAATGGCGGCGAGCTCGTACGGGAATTCAGCGCTGGCACGCCGCCCGTCGATGAGGTGCTGGAACGCCGCGCAGGCGGGCGTGCATGTACACGGCGGCGACTGACAGCAGCCAACGGCGTGGACGCGGAGTATTGGACCATTCACGGCGCACCGCACGCATGGGCCGGTGGCAGCGCTCGCGGAACGTACACGGACGCCAGCGGCCCGGATGCCAGCGCCGAGATGATGCGATTCTTTCTCGCGCATCCACAGCAACGTCCGTAATACCGGGAGAGTCTAGATACGAAGTGTGGCGCGCCGACCTGGTTATCGCCCGCTCGGGCGTT
>Ga0302183_10001841_pt1 | contig 10001 bp, 6 predicted proteins | sample I_Palsa_N3_2_FD_200232 | JGI IMG/M metagenome (GOLD analysis project Ga0302183, IMG submission 200232) | Peat permafrost microbial communities from Stordalen Mire near Abisko, Sweden - I_Palsa_N3_2 | ecosystem: Environmental > Terrestrial > Soil > Palsa > Peat permafrost | place: Sweden: Abisko...
GCAGCTCGAACATAAATCACGGCGCCAGGACGTGCTGGTCGATGATGAGCTGATTTACGCGTTCTACGATCAGTCGCTGCCGCAAGGCATTTACACGGGCGCGTCGTTCGAACGCTGGTATCGCGACGAAGTGAAGAAGATCGGTCAGCCGGAAGACAAGCTGCGTTTGCTGTACCTGTCGCGCGACGATCTGATGCGCCACGAGGCCGCGGGCGTCACGACGGATCTGTTCCCGAAGCGGATGACGATGTCAGGCGTCGAGATGGCGCTGACCTATCACTTCGAGCCGGGTTCGCCGCGCGATGGCGTGACGCTTGCGGTGCCGCTCTACGCGCTGAACCAGGTGGATGCACGGCGCTGCGAATGGCTCGTGCCCGGCATGCTGAAGGAGAAGACGCAACTGCTGCTCAAGTCGTTGCCGCAGAAGCTGCGCCGGCATTGCGTGCCGTTGCCGGAATATGCTGCGGGGTTTGTGGAGCGCAATGGTGGGCCGCGTTTCGGAGCGGGTGGTTTGCTTGAGTCGTTGATTGCGGATGTTCGTGAGCAGACGCAGGTCGCAATGAAGCAGTCCGATTTCAAGCTCGAGACCTTAGGTGCGCATTTGTTCATGAACTTCAAGGTTGTGGACGAGCACGGGCGACAGCTCGCAATGGGACGCAATCTCGCGCAACTGCGCGCGGAGTTGGGCGGCCAGGCGCAGCAGCACTTTCAGAAGATTGCTTCCGGGGCAGCGGGTGTGGCGTTGGCGGGGGCGAGTGGCTCCGGCGACGGGGCGGGCGTTGATAGTGCGGCTGGACGGGGACAAGGGCAGGGGCAGGGCGGAAGCCTGCGCGGCCAGGCCGGTGCAGCAGGTGCTGCGGGCGCAGCTTCACGCGAGGCAGGCGCGGGTCGCGCCGCGCGCGGGCAGGGTGGCGTACCTGTGCCGCAGACTCCCTCGTCAGACGCGCCGGCGACGACCGCGCTCTACGAGAACCTGACGACATGGAACTTCGGCAAGCTCCCCGATCTGCTGGAAATCCGCCGCGGCGGGCAGACGCTGTTCGGCTATCCGGCGCTCGTCGATCGCGGCACGCATTGCGATGTCGAGGTGTTCGATTCGCCGGACGAAGCCGCGCGTATTCATCGCGCGGGGCTGCGGCGGCTGTTTGCGCTGCAGTTGAAGGAGCCGATCAAGTATCTGGAGAAGAACCTCCCGGGCCTGCGTGAGATGGCGATGCAGTTCATGCCGCGCGGCACGCAGGAGGAGTTGCGCGACCAACTGGTGGATACCGCGCTCGATCGCGCCTGTCTGCAGGATCCACTGCCGGCCGACGATGTTGCGTTTCACACGCGACGTGACGAAGGGCGCGGCCGATTGACCTTGCTCGCACAGGAAATTGCGCGGCTGGTGGGGCAGATTCTTGGCGAATACGCGAGCGTGACCAAGAAGCTGGTGCAGGCGAAGCCGTTTGCGGCGGCCCATGCGGACATGCAGAATCAGCTCGATGCGCTGATCGGCAAACGCTTCGTGATCGATACGCCGTATGCGCAACTTGCGCACTTCCCGCGTTACCTGAAGGGAATCGTGCTACGCATCGACAAGCTCAAAGCCGACCAGGCTCGAGACGCGCGGCAATTTGCCGAGTTTCACCCGCTGTTGCAGAACTATCAGCGCGCGCTGGCGCAGCGTGGTGGGGTGATGGATGCGCGACTAGCGGAATTCCGCTGGATGCTGGAGGAGTTGCGGATCTCGCTTTTTGCGCAGGAGTTGCGTACGCCGATGCCGGTGTCGGTGAAGCGGCTTTATAAGGTGTGGGAGTCGATGCAGCGGTGAGGGTTTGGGACCGCGAAAGCTGGTCGTGGTGGCGCTGGTGGTGATCAAGCCGTTTTAGGAAGCGTCATCGCCAGCTATCCGATTGCCGGCTCTCTATGATGAAAAAGCGGGTTGCTGAAATCAGTAATCCGCCTTTTAAATTAGGAGTCCGATGCAGAGGAATCGCTATTAGTGCCAGCGTTTCCCCTGCATTCTGCGTTTAGAACTCGTAGCCCACTTGTGCGCGCACGCCTGCGTCGCCCGTCGAGGTGGCCGACACTGCGCCGTTCACCAGCCATTTGCCGTTCATCGAACGGTGCGTGACGCCGACAGCCAGTGCTGAGCCATTCTTATACGCGCCAGCTCCGCCAGCCACAATCGTCTTGCCCGGACCCGACGGTGTCATGTTCGGCATCGCCATTGCTGCGGCGATACCGGCGTACGCGTTCTTCGCGACCTGATTCACCGAGTCTTGCACCGCGTTCACTTGCTGGTCGGTATAGTCCTTCGCCGACATGCCTGCGGGCAGATCGCCGACGGCAGCGTGCAGCGCCGAGTTCATCTGACCGAGGTTGACAGCATCGGTATCTTCCGTACCGGCTGCAACGTTGGTGATCTGACGCTCGTGACCTTTCGAGCCCATGGACACCGTGTTGTCGCGGTCCGCGACCGAATCCGCACCGATTGCCACCGAGTTGTCGCCGGTTGCCTTGGCGTGATGACCTGTCGCCGTGCTGTTGTCACCCGAGGCGATGGAGCCCGCGCCGTCGGCGGTGCTGTTGTTGCCGGAGGCGCTGGAGTTCGAGCCCGTTGCCGTGCTGTCGCTGCCCGAGGCGTTTGCGTTCGAACCGGTTGCCGTGCTGTTGTCGCCGGAGGCGGTCGAGTTTGCGCCGGTTGCCGTACTGTTGTCACCGGTCGCCGAGCCGCTGTTTGTGTCGCCCCCCGTAATCTGTGACGTGCGGGAATCAATGTTAATCACTTGCGTGGTGATGCCGTTGATCTGCTGCTGGAGGTTATCCTGCATTGCGAACAGCTGGCTACCGTTGACCGCGTCGACGCTCGTGCTGTTGATCGCGCCGTTAGCCACGCCGGTCAGCACGCGGGAACCTTGGGTGCCGGTGAAGTTCACCAGTTGTCCGTTGGTTGCGCTGGCAACCGTAATGTTGCCGGTTGCGCTGTCTTGCTGAACCAGGCCGAGGGTACCGTTGTTGATCTCGTTGGTGATGCTGTCCATGCGGCCGGCAACGTTCGTCACTTCCGTGTCGAGGTTCGAGATTGCGTCGCCAGCGTTGTGCACGGTTTGACCGTTGACCACGTATGACGGTGCGGTGATCGTGCCGTCGGAGTTGACGGTCGAGCCGCCACCCATCGCGCTGGCTGTCGAAGCGCTCGCGTTGAACAGTTGTGAGCCGTTGATCGCGTCGGAGCTCGATGCGTTGACGGTGCCTGCTGCGACGCCTGTCAGAACACGTGTGCTACCTTGGGCGTTTGTGAAGTCGACGGTGCTTCCGTTCAGATCTTTGGCTACCGTGATGTTCCCGGTTGCCGAATCTTGTTGCACTAGGCCGACTTCGCCTTGATTGAGCTGGTTCGTGATGTTGCTCACGTTGGTGTTCAGCGTGGCAATGTCGTTCGTGTTGGTGGTCACGCGGCCGTCGAGGTTGCTGACTGCGTCGCCGACGGTGTTGACTGTGCTGGTTGTGCCGTCGGAGTTGGTGACCGTGTAGGTTGGGGCGCTGATCGCACCGGTCGTGCTGTTGTATGCCGCGCCGCCGCCGAGTGCGGCTGCCGTTGCCGTACCTTCAGCATTGACCTTCGCATCTTCCGACTGCAACTGGCTCACGTTCACCGCATCCGTCGTGGCCGAACCGGCTGCCACGTTCGTGATCCGACGTTCTGCACCTGCCGAACCCACCGACACTTCACCATTTGCGGTGGAAGCCGTGCCCGACAGCGTGCCGCTGCCCGGGTTGTAACCCGCGGCCGACAGGTTCGCCGTCGTCGTCGAGTTATAACCCAGCGCCACCGAGTTCGCGGCCGAGCTCTTAGCGCCATAGCCGAGCGCCATGGAATTCGCCTCTGACGCCACGGAATTCACACCGACTGCAACCGAGTTGCTACCTTCCGCCCAGGAGCTTTGACCGAAGGCTGCCGAATAGTCACCAGTCGCTTCCGACTGGGTGCCAACAGTCGTGGACCGGTAAACCGCAAGCGCGCTCTTGTCCATGGAATACGTGGCAAGGGCGCCGCTTCAATGACCGAATTCGTGAAAATGAACGCAACTCTTTTTAAATATCTCCGCGCGCCGCTGCTCGGCGCATTTGTGACTTTCCTTGCTGCGTGTACCACGCAGTCGGGACCAACCTATACGCTTCACGCGGTTAGCGTGCCGAACCAGCAGGCACCGACTTACCGGGTGAGCTGCCTGGGACTCTTTGAAAGCTCGAACAGTTGTGTGCGTGTGGCTGAGGAAACCTGTCAGACTCAGCCTGTGAAGTGGCTGCAAGCGATTGACGGTGTGAGCGACACCACACCGAAGAAGGATCCGCGTGAAATGACCTTCATGTGCGGTAAGCCGGTTGTGCAACAACCTGTCCCGCAGGCGGTTCCGCAGCCTGTCCCGCAGCCGGTTCCGCAGCAGCAAGCAGAACAGCCGGCGCCGCAGCGTCAGTTGCTGCTGCAAGGCAACGCGAATTTCGCAACCGATAGCGCGGCGCTTAGCCCGATTGCAAAGGAAAACCTCGATCACTTTATGAGAGTGAACCAGGGCGTCAACCTACGTCGCGTGACGGTGATGGGTTATACCGACAAGACAGGTTCGGAAGCTCATAACCTGACGCTATCCCAGGCTCGTGCCGCCGCTGTCGTGCAATATCTGCGTGACGGCGGCCTCCACGCCGACCAGTTCGTCGCGCGAGGTCTGGGCAGCGCCGATCCGGTCGCGTCGAATGCGACCGCCGAAGGCCGCATGCAGAATCGCCGCGTCGATGTCCGCGTGTTCGCCGAGTAATTAGCAACACGCAATGTTTGACCAAGAAGGCCTGCCGTCGAGCAGGCCTTTTTTTAATTTCATGCGGCTCTTCAAGTCTCGCCGTCGCTCCTCAACCGGCCAATCGCCCTTTTCGCCGTAACCGTCCGACCTCGCTTTTAATTATCCACTAACGTGAGCAGCCGGATTCAGTCGAGATGATCGGCAAAGTTGCATCCAGGCAGGTATGTAGCATTCTCATGCGCTCGACCACCCGCCAACGCCCTACCTTGTCACACTCGCACAGCTCGGCGGTTACGTCGCCCGGGCCAGTGATTCGCCGCAAGGAAATGCCGTTATATGGCGCGGCCTACGACGCCTGACAGACATTCAAACTTGGCTTTGAGCTCGGAGTCAAAAGTTGTGGGTAATTACTGTTGGGAGCAGTTACCGTGAGTAATTACAAGCATGGTCGGATGGTTATCTTTCATCTGTCGCAACCGCTCCGCCAACTCAGCCCACGCTTAAGCGAGACGCCGACTGCCAGAATGTCGCCGACCCCGATTACAGCGTTGACCGGCTGCATCGACGCGAACGTACGGTCGCTGACGACCGCAGGCGGCATCTTCGGCCCGAGCTATCTGCTCGACGGCCACCTCGCGCTGAAATTCGCGCTAAACGGCACGGTCGCAAAGCCGAAGCTGTCCGGCACGCTGACAGGCGACGGGCTGTCAGCGACGCTAGTCGATCGGGGCGTGTAGTTGAAAGGCGGCGTGGTGCGGATCGGGGTGCGGGAGAATCTGGTCGATTCTCAGCAGGTGATCGTCAGTTGTCGCTGTCGGGCAGCGCGACCGTGGCGAATGCGGGCAGCCATGGCGGCCTCGAAATCAACGGCAGATTCAACGTTGATCACGCGCTGTTCGATTTGCCCGAACAGGCCGCGCCCGAACCCAGCGACAATGTCGTCGTGCGGCCGGACAGCACGGTGCGCGGCGAACGGCAGCCGGGCGTGACGAACACCAACAAATCGATTGGCCCGTACGCGCCGCGCACCAACGTCGATATCAATCTCGGCCGCGGTTTCCGTTTCCGCGGGCAGGGCGCCGACTATCCGCTGCGCGCAGTCGGCAACGTGCGCGTCACCGAAGGTTCGACACAAGCGGCGTTCGGCCGCAAGCTCGGCATCGGGAACGGCTTCTTTACATTCAACGGACCGGTCGCGAATCCAGGCATCAACATTCTTGCGGTGCGCCGCAATCACGAAGTCGAAGGGGGCGTACAGGTGACGGGCACCGATCAGCACAACAACCTCGGCCGGCAGAGCACGATGACGACCGCGCTGGCGTTGCTCGGCAGCGCGAGCGGCAAGCGCATCGCGCAGACTTTTGGGCTCGACGAGTTCTCGATGGGACACTGCGAAGTCGGCCTGACCGATCCACAGGTGGTGATGGTGTCGAAGGCGATCAACGAATGCCCCGTGATCGGCTACGAGCTGGGTTTGCAGTAGGCGAGCAGCGCGGTCAAGGCGACCGTCAACCTGACGCGCCACTGGCCAGCATCGGCATTCGGCGGCACGTTCCAGGGCATCTATCGCGCTGTACACCCGTCTTTTAGACCACATCAACCGTTAGCTTTAGTCATCGTCGTCATGTGAAAACTCCGCGATCGGCGCGGAGATCACATCTCAAGCCGGTCGCGGAGTTTTTGTGCGCGCTCTATTCTGCAATGCCGCTGCGCAGCATTCGCTGCGATGGCTTACGCCTTCTTGCGCTGCGTCACCAGCTTCAGGATCTGCTCGCCGAAGGCTTCGGGACGGCCTTCGAAAATGCGTTTCACGGCTTGCGTGTCGATCAGTTGGCGGCGCAGCGCTTCGCGCTCTTCGTGCTCGTTGGCAAGACGCACGGCGGCCCCTACGTATTCGTCGACCGAATGAGCGGTCAGCCACGACGGCAGACCCGCGCGCGTGAAGAGACCGCTGTCGATATGCTCGAAGACTTCACGGCCGCACAGGTTGATGCCCGGCAGACCGACCGTGAACGAATCGACGATCCCATTCGTGTTGCCGAACGGGAATGGGCTCACGAACATGTCCATCATGTTGATGACTTCCAGATAGACCGGATAGTCCAACGAGCCGTACACATACGCGCACGATTCCGGCAGCGTCTGGTGCAGCATCCGTCGCAGATAGGCGAGTTCGATGCCGTCGCTCCACGACGTCATGAAGTGGAACGTCACCGGCATTGGCGACTTGCGCACGATCTCGCGGCACGCTTCGAGAAAGCGCGGATTGAGCTTCATCGCGCTCGCGGTCACCGCGATCCGCACGGTCTCGCGGCGCGGCGGCACCGATGGCGTGACACCTTCGATCAGCGCCGACGGCACGTACGGCTGGCCATCTTTCGGCAGACGCATCATTTTTTCGCTGAAGCAGGCCGGATCGCCGACGAAATCGTCTTCGACGCTCACGTAATCGATCATGCCGGAATGCATCGTCGCGGGATGGCCGAGGCCGGCGATCTGCAGCGGCGCGAAGCGCAGATTCGAGACGAAGACGGTGTGTGTGAACATGCCGACGCTCGGCATGTACAACACCTCCGGATGATGCTCGTCGGCGAAATCGAATAGCTGCTTCACGCAATCGCCGACAAATTCGGCGTGCTCGAATGGAATGAATCGGTCGAAGATCGCACGGCCTTTTTCATCGACGTGTTCCGCCGCGCCGAACGCGACCACTTCGAAATGCTCGCGCGCGGCGAGCATCGTGCGCGAATGCGTGCGATAGATCGAATGGCCGCCAGTGAACCATTCCAGCACGACGATCATCAGCGGCTTCTTTCCTTTCTCGCGCTTCGGCCACTTCGAGAGATCGGGCTCGAGTTCCATCAGGCCAAGCGATTTCATCTTTCTGCGCACGAGGGCGTTGATGCCTCGCTTGACGTCGTGCCGCTTAGGCGATTCCGCGTAGCTGCAATGCATGTACGACGCACAGACCGCAAGGCTCGGCAGGTCGTCGAGATCCTCGATCGCATCGAGCGCGTGCGGCAGCCATTCGATCATGCGTTCGCGCTTTTCGTGCGCAGCCGGCGAAACGACGACGGCTGCCGCCAGCAACGACATGCCGAGGCTGATCGCGAACACCGGATCGGACTCGGCAAGGGCGGCCAGATCGATATCGAAAGTCGACTCCGACGTGTATAGCAACAGTTGCTTGCTGATCAGATTGTGGGTGTCTACGAGCGTGGGTTTGGACGGCGCGCGCTCGATCAGCGCGCGAACGATGTGATCGGTGTTGCGATAATGCGTTGCGCCGAACAGGTTCTTCAGCCACCAGCGCGCCTCGGCAATCTGCGTGAACTGATTGTCCGTGAGGTTGAAATCCGGATCGCTGAAGAGCGTGGTGATGGTGTCGCAGATGCGGGTGGCGACCGCCTCCGATGCCGCGTTGCGTGGGTCATCCGGTGCAGTGCGCGCGAACCGCTCGTCACCGAGCGTGCCGCGGTTGCTCGCCAGCGCGTTGAGCAACGCGACGAATTGTTCATGCGCTGCGGCGTAGTCGCGCGATTGAACAGCGGATTCGAAATGATCGATAGAAAATGCGGTGCGTTCGGTGGTCATAGAGGCGGTCGTGGCTGGCGCGCCTTCGTGCAACCGGACGCGCATGTTGAATGAATGACGGCCGGTGAGTCGGATTCTGAAACAATCCTCGCGTCCGCCACAAGCTCAAAAGACTCGCGGCGCTGCAGGAAATCGTTCATGGACGGATTTGACCGGTTGAAACAGATTGTCTCGAATTTAAGCCGGGTTGCGTCTAGGACCATTCTTATTATGGTCGACAGAATCCGAGGGCGCCAGGGCAATTGCACGAAGCTCACAAGTCCAGCAATAAGTTTGAGACGCACCAATGAAATGACAAGAAGGGGATTTGACAGCGGTTCTTTAGGCTTCCTTCGGAAAGCTTTTTACTTGGAGCACGCGCACCGGCGCCGCGTTGCCGGACCCCTCAGCGTGGCACCCAGCCGCCGTTTTCACTGTCAACACCCATCCAGATCAATCGCCCGCCCTGACAAACGCTTTACAATGCCAGTTGTTCTCCGAAGTGAGTCCCCATGCGTAAATTTCTTCTACGTGGCCTGCGCGCCGCGTTCACCGCCAGCACTGCGCTGGCCACCACCACCGGCCTGCTCATTGTCCTGCTCACCGGCCTGTTTTCCCCCGCCGCCCACGCCAACAACGTGATCGTGCTCAATTCCGGCGAGGCCACGCTCAGCCTGATCGACGAAACCACGCACCAGGTGGTCGGCACCGTGCCGACCGGCAAGGAACCGCATCACCTGATGGCGACGCCGGACAACAGTTCGCTGATCGTTGCCAATTCGGTCTCCAACAACCTGATGCTCGTCGACCCGAAAACCGGCAAGGTGCAGCGCTGGGTCGAGAACATCGAAGATCCGTATCAGATCGGCTTCTCGCCTGACAAAAAGTGGGTGGTGACGACGGGCTTGCGGCTCGATCGTCTCGACATCTACCACTACGACGGTCACGATATGACGCTTGCGAAGCGTCTGCCGCTCGCGGTGATGCCGAGCCATATGGCCTTCTCGAACGACAGCAAAACCGTGTTCGTCACGCTGCAGGTGTCGGGCGAACTGGCCGCCGTCGATCTCGCCACCCAGCAGGTCAAGTGGAAGATGAAAGTGGGCAAGGTGCCTGCCGGCCTGTGGATGACCCCGGGCGACAAATATTTGCTGATCGGCATGACTGGCGCGGATTACGTCGCGGTGCTCGACTGGCGCAACCAGAAGATCGTCAAGACGATCCAGACCGGCAACGGCGCGCATAACTTCCGCTCGCTGGCCGATGGCAAGCACGTCGCGGTGTCCAATCGCGTCGCCAGCACCATCAGCATTATCGACGAAGACACGCTCACCAATGTCGGCGACATCACCGGCCTGATGCCCGGGCCCGATGACATGGAGTTATCGGCGGACAAGCGCTATCTGTGGGTCACGTTCCGCTTTGCGAAGCATGTCGGCATCATCGATCTGACCACCCGCAAGCTGATCCAGACCATTGCGGTCGGCCGCTCGCCGCACGGCATCTACTTTTACGACCGCGCGCCGGTGACGGCGCCTAACGGGGCATAGGCGGGGGCATAAGCGGCGCCCAATTGGGTCCATCAGCGCCTGCCTTTTCCCCTCCCCCGTGTCGCCGGTGCTACCGGCTGCACGTCCCGTGGTT
>Ga0302183_10001854_pt1 | contig 9983 bp, 7 predicted proteins | sample I_Palsa_N3_2_FD_200232 | JGI IMG/M metagenome (GOLD analysis project Ga0302183, IMG submission 200232) | Peat permafrost microbial communities from Stordalen Mire near Abisko, Sweden - I_Palsa_N3_2 | ecosystem: Environmental > Terrestrial > Soil > Palsa > Peat permafrost | place: Sweden: Abisko...
ACGAGCCGCGTGAGTTCAAAAACTTCCTGGGCCGTGCGGCTCAAGCCGAACAAGGCGAAGGTGCTCTTCAAGTCACGCGAAACTTTCAAACCCTCGACCAGGGAGGCGACGCCGGCGCTATCGATGTATCTTACGCTTTGCATGTTGACGATGACGCGGGGCGACTTTTTGTCCTTGAGCAGATTCATCAGAACCTTGCGTACGTCCGGGGAGTTATACAAGGTAATGTCGCCGACCACATCCACAATCGTGGCGGCTCCGGATTGGCGCGTCGATATCTCCATCAGCGTGGCCCCCTGCAGGACGTCAGAGTGTTTTGCCAGAGATTCCCGTCAGATGCAATCACTTTTCCACTGTAGCAGAGCGCGCGAGCCGGGAGTAGTGCCGGGGCTAGCTGCGGCGGTCCAAGGGGGTGTAGCTGCGCAAATCATAGCCCAGATAGACTTGCCGGGGCCGCGAGATTTTCTGCTCGGGATCGAGCAGCATTTCTTCCCACTGCGCAATCCATCCGGAGGTGCGCGGGATGGCGAAGAGAACGGGAAACATGGTGACCGGGAAGCCCATGGATTGATAGATCAGGCCGGTATAGAAGTCCACGTTGGGATAGAGCTTGCGCGAAATGAAGTAGTCGTCTTCGAGGGCGATGCGTTCGCATTCGAGGGCGATTTCGATGAGCGGATTCTTGCCCATGACGTCGAAAACTTCATAGGCGATGTGCTTTACGATGCGGGCGCGCGGGTCGTAGTTCTTGTACACGCGGTGGCCGAAGCCCATCAGGAGCTTTTCGCCGGCCTTGACGCTGTTGATGTAGGCGGGCACGTTTTTGACCGAGCCGATTTCCAGGAGCATGCGCAGCACGGCTTCGTTCGCGCCGCCATGAAGCGGGCCATACAGCGCGGCGGTGGCGGCGGCGGTGGCGGAATAGGGGTCCACGTGGGAACTTCCCACACAGCGCATGGCGGTGGAAGAGCAATTCTGCTCGTGGTCCGCGTGCAGAATAAACAGGATGTCCAGGGCGCGCTCGAGCGTGGGGTTCGGGCGATATTTGAGTTCGGTGGTGCGGAAAAGCATGTTCAGGAAATTTCCGGGGTAGCTCAGATCGTTATCGGGATAGGCGTAGGGCATGCCCAGGCTGTGGCGGTAAGAAAAAGCGGCGAGCGTGGGCATCTTGCCGATCAAGCGATAGGTCTGCTTGCGGCGCGATTCGGGATTGAAAATATCCTTGGCATCCGGATAAAAAGTGGAGAGCGCGGCCACGGTGGAAATCAGCATGCCCATGGGATGGGCGTCGTAATGAAAGCCATCGAGAAACTTTTTGATGCTCTCGTGAATGAAGGTGTGATGAGTGACGTTGTAAGACCAATCGGCCAGCTGCGATTTGGTGGGAAGCTCGCCGTAAAGGATCAGGTAGGCGGTCTCGATGTAGGTGCTCTTCTCGGCCAATTCTTCGATGGAGTAACCGCGGTAACGCAAAATGCCTTTGTCGCCGTCGATGAAAGTGATGCGGCTGGAACACGAAGCGGTGTTGGTGAAGGCCGGGTCGTAACCCATCATGCCGAAATCTTCGTTGCGAATTTTTATCTGGCGCAGATCGAGAGCGCGAATGGTGTCGTGCTTGATGGGCACTTCGTACTGGCGGCCGTTGCGATTGTCCGTAATGCTGAGGGTGTCGCGCGGAGACGCGGGCGGAGTTTCGCTGTTAACGACCGGTCCAGGTTTGGTTGGATTCATTGCGCGATCCCTTCGAGGCGGAGCCGCTAACTTCCATCCACGCTGCAGGCAACAATGTACACTAAAGTGTAGGGCGGGCGGAATGGGTTTTGATGCGGGGGAACGAAATAAGCAAGGGGCGTCTCCATACGCTTGCGTATGGAGACTAGCCTGCTCATTTCATTGACGGTTGCTGCTCTCGCATGGCCTCCACGGTGATGCGATGGCGGTACTGAAATAGTCGAGTGAGCTTGCGCCGCATATACCACCCGGCGAGCAATTTGCCCAAGGAACCAAAGGGTAATTCGTAAACGATGATGTCTTCGAGCAGGCACGCGCCTGGGCCCTGCGGGGTGAAACGATGGGTGTGATCCCAATGGCGAAATGGACCAGCGATCTGCACGTCGCGGAACTGGCGCCCTTCGATGTAATCGCGGTGCTCAAAAACCCAGCGAACTCGAAAGGGTCCCATTCCCACGCGCAGGACACCGCGATCGCCGTCGCGGATACCGGGCGAGCGCTGCTCCAATTCGACGTGCTCCCAGGGAGGCGTGAGGCGTTCGAGAGCGCCGGGTTCGGCGTGCCAGCGAAAAACGGTTTCGGCGGGAGCTTCGATTCTGGTCTGCGCGGTGAATTCAACTTGATGCGGCATTTCTGATGATGCGCCGCGGGGGTGGCGCGACGCAAGCGGGCTGCTTATCGCGATACGGATTTGACTGGTACGGTTTCCGCGGCGGGGACTTCCGAAGCGGACGGTTCCGGCACGACCTCCACCTCCGAACGGTTTCGACCGCGCGCCTTGGCGCGATACAGCGCGTCGTCGGCGAGCTGAAGCATTTGCTGCGAATCGAGAGGCGCGGCTTGGTTGCTAACAGCGATGCCCAAGCTTGCGGTAATGGATACGTCGCCGCTGTCGGTCTTGATGGGCCTTTCGCCGATGGCCAAGCGGATTCTTTCTGAGAGGCCGATGAGGCCGGCCTTTTCAGAGGCGGGCACGACGATCAAAAACTCCTCGCCTCCATAGCGGCCGACGGTGTCATACGCTCGAACGGATGCATTCATCCGCCGCACAGTTTCCTGCAGCACAGCGTCTCCAACGAGGTGACCGTGAGTATCGTTGACGAATTTGAAGTGGTCGAGGTCCAAAAGGATAATGCCAAACGAACCTCCCTCGCGGGCCTGGCGGGAACGTTCCCGGCGCAGCGTGTCGAGGATGACTCCGCGATTTGCGGCGCCGGTGAGGGCATCGTGGGTGGCGCGATAGAGCAGCTCTTCGCCGGCGAGCGTCAAGTTATCCTGCAATTCCAGAACGCGCTGGCCGACGTGCAGGCGGGCGCGGAGTTCCTGGGCGTCGAAAGGCTTGGTCAAGTAATCGTCGGCGCCCGATTCGAGTCCTTTGAGCAAATCTTCTTTCTGCGTGCGAGCAGTCAACAAGAGAAGATAGATGTAGGGACGGTCTTTCTGCTCGCGAATTCTCTGGCAAACTTGCACGCCTTCGAGTCCGGGCATCATCCAATCCAGCACGGCGAGCCGCGGAGCGTCCATTCTTTGGAGTAGTTGCAGAGCTTCCGTGCCGGTGGTGGCGATCACTACTTCATAGCCCCACTTGGTGAGGAAGACTTCCAGCAGGCGGCGGGAAATGGGATCGTCTTCCGCAATCAAAATTTTGTTCTTGGGATTCTTCGTTTCGGTCATGGTAGTTCCTCAGTGCGGGTCTGGTTCGCAGAGGTTGCAACATCTTCAGGCGCCAATTCAAACTTCGCTACGAAATGGAAACTGCTTCCTTGCCCGAGTTCGCTTTCGACCCAGATTCTGCCGCCCATCAAATCCACGAGATGAGTGGTGATGGCCAAACCCAGGCCGGTGCCACCGTAGTTCCTGGTGGTGGAGTTGTCCGCCTGGGTAAAAGCCTCGAAAATGAGCTCTTGTTTCGCTTTGGGAATTCCAATGCCGGTATCGCGAATTTCAAAATGCAGCTCCACGCGACCGGGAGTGGCATCCTGCACTCGCACGCTTATGGTTATTTCTCCGCTGAGGGTGAACTTGATGGCATTCCCGACCAGGTTTACGAGCGCTTGCATCAGACGTACAGGATCTCCCACGAGACGCGCGGGGACGTTTTCGGCCACTTGCCAAGTGAGCTTTAGTCCCTTTTGTTGCGCGCGGAATCGCAAGACTTTCAGCTGCGCGGTGAGGGTTTGCAGCAGGCCAAACTCAATGGGATCAAGCTGAACCTTTCCGGCCTCGATCCTGGAGAAATCCAGGATTTCGTTGATAAGTTCCAGGAGTGAATCTGCAGAAGTCTTCACCATCTGCAGGTATTCCAGCTGTTCCGGAACCAATTGGGTATCGAGGAGCAATTCGGTCATGCCCAGAATGCCGCTCATGGGCGTGCGGATTTCATGGCTAATGACCGCGAGGAAATCACCCTTGGCGCGGTTGGCCGCTTCGGCGGACTCTTTCGCCCGGCGGAGTTCTTCTACTTCGAGCTTGCGCGCGGTGATGTCACGGGCGGTCATGCAGATGGCGACGGGCTTGCCATCCGCGGAGGGAATTGCGCTTACGCGCGCCAAGAACCATGTTTCCGAGGGCATGAGCAGGGCATATTCGATGCTTTCGCCGACTCCGGTTTCCAACACGCGCCGGAAGGCGCTGAGCACGGGAGCCATGACCTCCGCCTTCAGGAACTCTCCCGCGCGGCGGCCAAGCAATTCGGCCCGGGGCCTGACCAGGAGCGATTCATCGGTGGTCCAAATGTTTTTGTAAGTTCCATTCACGTCAAATTCGAACACGACTTCGTCGATGGCGCCGACCAGGGCCTGCATGCGCGCTTCGCCAGCCTTGGACTCTTGTTCGGCGCGATTGCGCTCGGTAATGAGCGTGCCGAGGCACAATCCTGTTACGGACAAAACCAGCAGCAAGATTTGCAGAGAGACCATGAGCTGCGTATCCTGGGTCGCGGCGCGCAGCATCAGCATTGTTCCGACACTCAGCAACAGGATCGCTGCAATAATTCCTCGCAAGCCACGCCGGACTGCTATCCAAATAATCGGCAGAAAGAACAGGTAGAACAGTTCGTAGCTTCTGGAAAGATTCCATCCAAACACGATCCACAAGGACAAAACGATGCTGCTGGCCTGCGCCAGGGTCTCCCCTAGGCGGGAAGAGCCTGGAATTTTCAAATGAGTCTGGGCAGCAGAACGCGCAGGTTGCTCCACGATCATCAATGGTTGTGAAATTCTCGCCCGCAGCCAAGGCATAACGTAGAGAAGAAGAAAGGGGGTCAAACAGATCAACGCCACGGAATCGCCAACCCACCAATTCAGCGCGGTCTGGGGATAAACACCGAGCGGCACCAGGCCCTCCCAGACAAAACTCGCCGATCCCGCAAATGCCACGAAAAGCGATGCTGCCAGCACCAAAAAAACGTAGCGAAAAACGTCGCGGAGGGAACGGAGAAAAGTGCCGGCGCGAACGAAGCGGCGCAGGAAGACGGCAAGAGTTGTGTAACCGCCGGTAATTGCGAAATTCACGTACCACATATCCCATCCGAAGGGAGAGAACTTGTAATTGATGACTGAAGACGCGCAGCCGGCCAGCAGCATCAAGGGCGCGTAGGAAATTCCCAAGCCGACCAAGATTCCCAACTCCAGACCTGCCGGCGGATACCATGCGCCGATGCCGGCCCAACTTTGGGAGGCGATGGAGATGCGATCGAGAAATACACTCAAGATAACGATGACGACACCGAGCGTCACCCGCCGCCAATTCCACTTCAGCGAAAAAAATAGGGATGACGCGGCGGAAAACGTGGCGTCGGCGCTTCTTTCTCGAACTTTGGATAACGGGATCAAAGCGGCACCTTTCCAAGATGGCTTTCCAAGCCCAGATGTGGCGGATCGGCATTTTCGCCGCAGTGGAGACGAGCCATCGAAGCCAACAACTCCGGAGCGCGAATGGGTTTCGTCAAATAATCATCGGCGCCGGCGGCCATGCATCTTTCGCGGTCGCCAGTCATCGCGTGGGCGGTCAAAGCGATGATGGGAAGATGGCCACCAGCGGTTTTCTCTTTTGCGCGGATGACGCGAATGGCTTCGAGGCCGTCCATAACGGGCATCTGTACATCCATCAGCACGAGGTCCATGCCTTCCTGTTCGATAGCGGCGAGCGCCTCTCGGCCGTTTTCAGCAATAACAACCGTATGGCCGTCCTTCTCGAGCATCCTCTTGGCCAACAAGCGATTGACAGGATTATCTTCGGCCAGCAGGATCTTCCGACATGGTCCTTTTGCCGCGTTTTGCTCGGGCGCGGAGCTCGGCTCCTGCTGCTGCAGCGGCAATCTGGAGAGTTCGGTCAACACCGCATCGAGCAACTCGGATGGCTGGACGGGCTTGGTCAAATAGGATGTTATTTGCAATTCGCGAGATCGAATGCGGTCGCTTCGTTGCGCGCTGGAACTGATTATGAGGAAGCGCATGGGACGGGAATCGGGGATGCGCCGGACTTGCTCGACAAGCCCAAACCCGTCCACTCCGGGCATCTGAAGGTCTGTGATTACGAGATCGAAGGGATGCCCGCTGAGACGCGCTTTCTCAAGCACGGCCATGGCGGCACGCGCTCCATCCGCAGCTTCTGGACGCATTCCCCATTGCCCCAGCATCTCGACCAAGATGATGCGGTTGGTCCTGTTGTCGTCCACGATGAGAACGGAGCGATCGCGAAGGAGCTCGGGGCCGGTTGAACTGAGGTCGGCGGGCGTGGGCTCTGCAATTCCAAAGTGGCATGTGAAATGGAAAGTGCTGCCCTGACCGGATTCACTTTCGACCCAGATTTTTCCGTTCATCAGCTTTACGAGCTGCGTGGCGATTCCAAGGCCGAGGCCGGTGCCGCCGTAAAGCCGGGTGGTGGAACCATCGGCTTGGGTGAAGGGCTCGAAAATAGCGCCCTGCTTATCCTTTGAGATTCCAATTCCAGTGTCGCGGACGGAGAAATGCAACTCCACACTTTCGCTGGTGGCTTGCAGTTTTTCCGCCTGCAGCAACACTTCGCCCCGCTCCGTAAATTTCACGGCGTTGCCCACCAGGTTCACCACCACCTGGCGTAAGCGGCCCAAGTCACCGACCAGACGCTCGGGAATGTCAAAGCCCACGCGCCAGGCAAGCTCCAGGCCCTTCTCGTGCGCGCGGAGACCCAGAGTTTTCAGCGTCTCGCCGAGACTCTGCCGGAGCGGAAACTCCACGGACTCCAGATCGAGTTTTCCCGCTTCGATCTTCGAGAAATCAAGGATATCGTTGAGAAGCCCGAGTAGAGAATCCGCGGATGTCTTCACCATGCCCAGTTATTCGCGCTGCTCGGAGTTCAAGTCTGTTTCCAAAGTGAGTTCCGTCATCCCCAGGATTCCATTCATGGGAGTGCGGATTTCATGGCTCATGTTGGCGAGAAATTCGCTTTTGGCCTGGCTGGCCGCTTCCGCCGCTTCTCTGGCACGGCGCATAGCTTCCTCCGCCAACTTGCGTTGCGTAACGTCCTGGTAAAGCAGCAACGCACCCGTACGTTTTCCTATGCGCCTCAGCGGAACGGATTGAAATTCCACATCTACGACGCTTCCGTCGCTTCGGGTTCTTCGCGCGACGGAGTGCACGGGTTGCCCGGACATTAAAATCAGCCTGTTGGCTTCATGTTCGGGGCGAGTGTCTGCACTTGTCACCAATTCGGAGAGTTGCCGGCCGAGAATGGCTTGCTGTGAATAGCGGAATAGAATTTCGAAGGCACGGTTGCACATCTGCACATCGCCCTCGTAGCCAACCGCAACTATGGCCAGCGGGATATTTTCGATCAGGGAGTTGAGGAACTGCTTGCGCTCGGCAAGTTCTTGCTCGGTTCGCGTACGCTCGGCGACCTCTTCCTGCAACTCGCGGGTTCGCTCCCGGACGCGAAGTTCCAATCCGTCGTGCGCATGCTGCAGGGCGGACTCGCGAAGTTGAATTTGCTGCAACATCTCGTTGAAGCGGTCCATAAGAAAGCCGATTTCATCGTGGCTGCCCTTGGCTACTCGAAGGGAGTAGTCCTTGGTCATCGACACCTGGGAGGCTGCTTGCGTCAGTTGATCAATGGGCTCCGAGATCAGAAGTTGCAGGCGCGAGGCGATCAGGAACGAAATCACCAAAGACAATAGAAACGCGATCAAAATGATTGCGGAGATGAGCCCAATGCGGGCGTAGAGCTCGCCAAGATCGGACTTCACGTAGATTGAACCGATCACTTCTCCGTCCAACGAAATCTGACGGAAGACGAGCATGTGGCCCGAAACGATGGAACTCTCATCCGGACGCGGCGCCGGAGGAGTGAAGGATTCTTTCGAACCGTTGCGTCTAAATTCCGCGAGGACGGTCCCATCTGCCTTGTAAACGCAGGCTTCCTCGATGTGCGGCTGAATACCGACGGTACTGAGAATTTCATTGGCGCTCTTGCTATCGGCAAACGTCAGAGCCGCGGTCATATTCGATCCCGTGATCTTTGCGATCGTCTCGAGCTCATCGGCGAGCGAACGCTGGAACGTGGTGACATCGTAAAGGGCGAAGATGGAGCAAGCGACCAGGACGGCGGCCGAACAAGTGATCAAGATAATGGCGGTGAGCTTTCCGCGGAGGGTGAGGTCGTGGAGTGAAGTCATTTCAACTCTTCCTGCTGTTGGGTGGGTCGCGGACGATCTTGGCCAGGGCGAGCAATTTCGAGCTGAATTTCAGACCCGCGCGGTCTGCGACGTCCCTGTTGATCGTGAATCGAACATGGTTATCGTCCAGCGTGAACTGAATGGCGCCGCCGGCTTCGGCGAATCCTTCCGACTCGCCCACGAGCAGGATGCTCGCTTTCTGCAAGCGCTCGATGATCTCGGGCAGGCGTTTGCTTTCCGACGCGGCCACGAAAACCACTTGGCATCGGCGTGCTTGTTCGATCTCGGTGATCCGTATCAGCGTGACGGGGTGATTTCCGACCATTTTCCCTTGCAGAGTTCGGTCCAGCGCCGACCCGAACGGATCCGTACCCAAAACGCAAATCGCGAAACTGGATTGCGCGTTGGCGAAACTGCTGTCAGGCCAGTCTATGAATTTCGCGAAGTTATAAAGAAATGCAGCTTTGATTTCATACTCGCCGGCGGAGGTGTACTGCGATACCGCCGAGGGGGAGGCCGCCAAGGAGACGGCCAGGGCGATCACGAGGCACGAGGCGGCCGGATGGAATCGCGGAAAAATCGCAGCGCCTTTCGCGTGCGGTCCGCAGCTTCGTCTCCGCGACGCGCAGTGCGCATGGTTCGACCGGCTCCGCCCCATTTCAGAACCGCCAGCTCAGCTTGGCGTAAGCGCCGCGCTTGATGAGGGTTGATCGTGTGACGCCGGTCGGATCGATGAATTCCAAGTGGCTGTCCTTCAGGAGATTCTGTCCGGCCACCCCGAAGGACATTCGTTCGGTCCAGTGCCAGGTGATGCCCGAATCGAGCCGGGTGTAGGAGGGAATTTTCGGGTCCAGCAGGCGGTCAACAAAAAAAACGGAACTATCCCACACCAAGGCCTTCTCTAGCTCGACGCGCGATCGAAGCTGCGCGCTGTGTGGAGGATTGCTTCCCTCGGTTTGCGGGACTGTTTGTGTGTCAACGCTACTGCGACTCGTATGCATGTGAATTTCTTCGAAGGCATATCCCGGGCTGAGCGTCCACCGATGGATGACTTTCCAATTCGCGGAGATTTCAAGCCCATGGGTTTCTCCATGCATGAGGTTTTCGAACGTAGTGGGCAACACAAGGTGCGGCGGAGCCGGCGTAGTTTCAAAGAACGGCGTGGATGGTTCTGTGGTTTGTTGCTTCGAGTACTGGTTAAAGTAAGCGGCGAAATCAAGAGAGAGTTTGCTGGAGACATTTGCGCGATAGCCTGCCTCGTAGGCCAGCAAGTCCTCATCTTGAAAACGAGGGTTGCCCAGGAAGCTGATGAGTACCTGCGTGCCATTCGGTTCCGTGAATCCCCCGAAGTTCAGGCGGAGACCATCGACCGTGCTGTGAGGCGTCTCCACGGATCGAGAGATCCCCACCCAAAAGGCGTCGCGTATCGAGGGGTTCCACGAGAGGCGGGCTGTCGGCATAGCATTGAAACCGGAAAAATTATTGTGCTCGAATTTCGTTCCCACCTTGAGGTAAAGGCGATCCCGCACCAATGCAATTTCGTCCTCGATGAAGGCGCCAAACAGGTTGGTATTGAGATCGGCGGGATTGAGCGAAGTGG
>Ga0302183_10001864_pt1 | contig 9966 bp, 9 predicted proteins | sample I_Palsa_N3_2_FD_200232 | JGI IMG/M metagenome (GOLD analysis project Ga0302183, IMG submission 200232) | Peat permafrost microbial communities from Stordalen Mire near Abisko, Sweden - I_Palsa_N3_2 | ecosystem: Environmental > Terrestrial > Soil > Palsa > Peat permafrost | place: Sweden: Abisko...
CCAGCAGGATCACGGCGAAGATGGGCGTCGAATTCCATACCTCGGCCGCGATCAGCGACGCGAGCGCGGAGTTGGCATTGACGAGAAACGGGAACGCCGACTTCGCGCCGAACAGCGTCTGCATCAAGTTGTTCACAATGCCCGTGCTGTCGTTGAGCATGAACTTGAACTGGAAGCCGACAAGCACCGGCGAGAACATCATCGGGAACATCATCACCGTGCGTAATGCGCGCTGACCTTTCGTCACTTGATTGAGCAGCAGCGCCACGCCAAGACCCAGCAACAGTTCAAGATTCAGCGCAATGGTGAGGAACAGGATCGTGCGGCCAAACGCGGCCCAGAAGTCGCCATTCGCAAACGCACGTTCGTAATTACGCCAGCCGATCCAGTGGGAAAGGGTCTCGGGGTCGGTCAAGCGATACGCCGTGAAGCTCGTATAAAACGAGAACAACAGCGGCAGGATCACCACGATCCCGACCGCCAGGAACGCGGGCATCAGCAGCTTGATCGGCAGCGGTATGCGTCTGCGCGGTGTGGCCAAGGCAGGCTCGCCGCCGATCGAGTAAGGCGTGTTGGATTGCATATTGATCGTCGGTTACTGGTTGTCCGCCGCGTCCTGCATGATGTCCGCGACCTTTTTCGCCGCCTTGTCGAGCGCTTGCTGCGAGGTTTCGTCGCCGATGATCGCCTTCTGCAATTCCGGCCACAGCGCGTTGGAAATCTCATTCCATTGCGCAATGCGCGGCGGGGTGAACGAGTCTTCCTTTGCGGCCTGACTGAAGGTCGCTACCGCGTCCGCCATGAAATGATCGTCCTTCGCCTTGAACTCCTGCACGATGGCCTGCTGCGCATCGATGCGCGAAGGAATCGAGCCGAGGCGCGCTTCGACCATTTGCGAATCCTTGCTCGTCAGGAACTGGATGAAACTCGCTGCCACTTCCGGCCGTGCGCACACTTTCGTGATCGAGAAGCTATGCGAACCCGACCAGCCCGGCCGCTTGTTGGCCGCACCCAGCGGTGCACGAACCACGCCTACGTTGCCAGCCAGTTTCGATGTTTTAGGGTCGTTATAGAACGATGCGAAACCCGGCCAATCGAGATCGAGCGCGACCTTGCCCGAGGCAAAGTTGTTGCCAAGATCATCCCAGACATAGCTCGGCACGCCCTTCGGTACCACGCCCGCTTTGTACAAATTGACGAACCAGTCGAGCGTCTTCACGCCCACCGGCGAATTGAACGTAGGCTGCATCTTTGCATCGAGCAACTGGCCCCCGTTTGCTACCAGCAGCGAGTAGAACGTGCCTGTCAGCGCTTCGTCCTTGCCCGGGAATTGGGTGCCGTAGAAGTTCGGCGCCTTCGTGAAGAACGTTGCCTGCTGCGTGTACTCGGCGAACGTCTTCGGGGGCCCGAGGTCCTCGCCGAATTTTTTCTTGTACGCATCGCGATTCGCCGGATCGGCGTAAGCGGTCTTGTTGTAATAGAGCGCTTCAATATCTGTTGATCGCGGGATCTGGACAAGCTGGCCCTTCACCTCGGACTGCTTCAGCAAGGCGGGCGCGAACGCGGCGAGATAGCTCGCAGGGAACAAACCCTTGAGTTCACGGAAGATGGGATATTGCGCAGAAAAATTCGTATGATTCGAAGACACACAATAGTCGATATGCTGCGAAGCAATGTCCTGCTTCAACTCGCGATCCAGCTCGAAGTGACTCTTGCGCGAGACGATCTCGACCTTCGCGCCGGTCTCCTTTTCCCACAGCGGAATGCGGGTGTACAGCGCTTCATATTGCACGCCGCCGATCAGCTTGACGCGCAGCGTATAGCCCTTGTATTCGTTGTCGGCGCGTGCCGCGGTCGTGGCAACCAGACCCGCCAAAGCCAGTACCGACACGGTGATCTTGAGGCCGGTTTTTATCGAATCCCTAACCATGATTCATCTCCTTTGTTATGTGCCGCGACGTCGAGCGGTACGGCTTGCGTGTGATTGTTTCCAGCTTTCTAGCGCAGCCGGCGACTGGTGCTGGTATCGAAGACAAGGGTGTTCTCAAGCTCGGCATCAAGGCGGATACCCTGCTCCGGGCGCACCAACAAACGGCCGTTCACGATGACGCAGCAGCGCTGTCCCGCGACGGTGCCGAATAACTCGGTCGAGGCCCCCGTTGGTTCGACTACATCGACGTTGAATGGAATGCCGCCCGTCTGCGCCACCACAAGATGCTCGGGCCGCACGCCAACCGTTACCTCTTGCCCGTCTTTAGCGTTGACGACAGGCACTTGTATCGAGAAGTCGCCAATGCGCACCCGCGCGCCATCGTTTTGCAACTCGTAGCGGCCGGCAAAGAGGTTCATGGAAGGCGAGCCGATAAAGCTTGCGACAAACAGGTTGTCGGGGTCGTCGTAGAGTTCCAGCGGCGCGCCAATCTGCTCGATCGCGCCAGCGTTCAGCACGACGATGCGGTCCGCCATCGTCATTGCTTCAATCTGATCGTGCGTCACGTAGACCGTCGTTGCACGCAAGCGTTGATGCAGCGCCTTGATTTCCGCGCGCATTTGAACGCGTAGCTTCGCGTCGAGGTTCGACAATGGTTCGTCGAAGAGGAACACCTTCGGGTCACGCACGATCGCGCGCCCCATTGCCACGCGTTGACGCTGGCCGCCGGACAAGTGGCGCGGGTATCGGCCGAGCAGGTCCTGAAGCCCGAGAATGGTCGCCGCCTGATTCGCACGTGCCGCGATCTCATCGGGCTTCAGGTCGCGCAGCTTCAGCGCGAACGTGAGGTTCTCGAGCACGCTCATATGCGGATACAGCGCGTAGTTCTGGAACACCATGGCGATGTCCCGGTCCTTCGGCGGCAAGTCGTTGACCACGCGGCCGTCGATCAGAATCCGTCCATGCGTCACGCCTTCCAGTCCCGCCAGCGCACGCAGCAAAGTCGACTTGCCGCACCCGCTCGGTCCCACGAGCACGAGAAACTCGCCGTCCGCCACAGTCAGGTCGATCTGCTTCAACACCTGTACGGCGCCGAACGACTTCTGCACCTGTTTGAATGCCACTTCAGCCATCAGCGTCGTCTCCATGCGAATCACTCCGCGTTGCGGATCTCGTGTCTCGCGCGTCTTGCGGACCCCTTTTCCATCGATGCAAATCATTTTAAAGATAAAACGCTATTTCATACATGAATTTTCATCGGTGTTTTCCCGATGACCGCATGCCCCGGTTTTCCTGCAACGATGGCGTCTAACGCAACGGTTCGACGATCTACAATCACGCCATGCGATTGCCGGATCTCGTTACGTTGAGACCGGTTGAAGACGACATCTGGCTTGGGGCAAGGAGAGATTTTGGACAACACGCGATACTCAGCGCCGGCGCTCGAAAAGGGGCTGGACATCATCGAACTGCTGGCGAGTCATCCGGAGGGCTTGTCGCTGGCTGACTTGGGGAAGACGCTTGGGCGCACGACCGCAGAGATTTTTCGCATGGTCGTCACATTGGAGACGCGCGGATATCTGCTGGCGATAGGTGACCGGTACGTGTTGTCGTTGTTGCTGTTCCAGCTTGCCCATCGTCATCAGCCGGTGCGCTCGCTTGTGACCACGGCGCTGCCGTTGATGACGCAACTGGCCAACGACGTCAAGCAGTCGTTCCACCTGTGCGTGTATCAGGACGGGCGCGTGTTGATTGTCGCGGGGGTGGAGAGTCCGGAACGCTGGGGCTTTTCGTTGAAGGTGGGCACGCTGATCGGCATGACCGATACCGCTTCGGGACAAGTGCTGATGGCGTTCCAGGAAGAACTGGAACGCAAGCGGATGCTTAAGCTGCACGTCCCCGTTGATGGTGAACTTCCGGTCGATGCGAAACAGCTTGCTGCGGATCTGACGCGGATCAAGGAACGTGGACATGCGCGCATGCCTAGCCGCCAGGTCAAGGGGGTCAAGAATCTCGCTTACCCCGTGTTTGGACGAAACGGACACGCCATTGCTTCGTTGACCACGCCGTTCATCGAACGGATTGATCAAGCCCCGGTCCCTGCCATGAACGAGGTGGGGGACAGGATGAGAACAGCAGCGCAAACGCTGACCGAGCTAATGGGGTTGAATGTGTATTGGGAGCCTGGTGCTGGTGCGGGTTGAAGCACGTCCCGCTGCTTTGCCACGTCGCTGCTTCAAGAATGAAGGAAAAATCAGTCCATTTGCCTGAAGGATCAAATGAATGTGGTGCCTCGCGGCGTTCTGCACAATCCGGTAGCGGAAGAAGAATGCTGGATCGCATTGATCGAGCCGGTGACGACCAAACATACCGGCGATGTAGAAAGCCTGCTGACGAAATCGCTTGCACAGCAACTCGCCTGATTGGATTAACCTGATTAAATCAACCCTCAATAAGCTGATTTATAACCAAGCGTCCCGGCGACTTTCCTTAAGGGTAAAAGCGCAGCGAGTCCGACGACCAGGCGTCTCGCCACGCCCAGTCGCCGGCACGCCACCTCTCCCCTCGTTAACTATTTAATTCGCTTCGTTTCATCTACCGCTTCTTACCCGCTTCTTAATCGCTCCTTACCTCTTACCGGTTGAACGCCCCCGTTATTCCATCCCCGTCACGTTTTTTCACCGGCTGCCTCGTGCTGAACTTCAGTGTCAGCTTGCCCCCGTCCGATCCTTTGGAGTCCCGATAGCGGCAGCGCAAACGTTTGTACGCGGCACGGCTATTTGTTTTATTTGCTTGGAGTAGCTTAGGACTTCTTTGCTCGAATCGTTAGGCTCATTTAGCCACGAGATTTCGTGACGCGCATCCCTACTAAAGCAGGCATACAAATGTGCGTACGCGCGCTCGAGGGAGTCGCGCCCGAACCGGTCCAAGCAGAGCGGCGCACTAGAACCGCGCCATAGATGCCGCGAACAAATTCAACTCGGGCGGCAGCGGCTCAACCGCATAACCACGGCGTACCCACTCGTCCAGGCCGCCGGATAAAACGCGAACGTTCACGACGTGTTTCCCGAGCAACTGCTTGCGAATCTTCCTGACAGTCGCATCGTTGGGATACATGCTGTACACAACAATGTTGCTCGCCGAAAGATTCGCATCCATGGTGTCGAGCGATTCGACATCGAGCAGCAATGCCCCCGGGATTCGATACGACTCGTCGCGCCGGACCGAGACCGGACGCGCATCGAGAATCAAAGGCGGCGAGCTGGACCGCATCATCCGGTAGAGCCGCTCGGGCGAGACAATCCTGCGGCTCAGCCATTTCCTGAAACGCCAGCGCAGGAGGTACCGATACGCCAGATACACAACCGCGGCGGTGAACAGGACGTCGAGTATCGATCCCCCGTGGGGTCTGAGCACACTCAGCAACAACCCAAGTTGCCGCTCGAACAACGCGCCACCCAGCAACCAGAACGCAGCCCAGGCCACCGTGCCCAACGCATCCCATGCTACAAACACAACCGGCGCGATCTGCGTGGTGCCCATCAGCGGCGGCGTAATGAGCGCAAGGCCTGGAACAAACTTCGACACCGCCACGATCGCCACGCCAAAACGTTCGAACAACGCACGCGTGGTACGCACGCTTGCATCGAGCGATAACGAGATACGCCCGAGAAAATCGGTCAGGCGACGCCCATAGATACGCCCCGCAGAAAACCACACACCGTCCCCGAGCAACGCGGCGACTACCGCAGCACACAGCACGTGGGAGAAAACCAGGTTCCCGCCGGCGATCGCGGAGCCGGCAAAGACAAGCACGGGGATAGCCGGCAGCGGTACACCCAGCCGCGTGGCCAGCACATTGGCGAAGACTGCCGCGCTTCCCCAGTTCTCAATTGCCGAGGGTGGAATTTGTATCAAGTACCCGCCTCCTGAAGCATTCGGTATCGTCTAGCCGCCGCTTCATTTCATAGTGCGTTCAAAGTTCATCGTTTCATGAGTGCCGGATCGACGTCATTGCCCCTCGGATTCCACCAGCGTCACCGGAATACCCCCGCAGCCCGCGCTTCTCGCCACTTCCAGGCCCCGCCACGGCGACACCTCCCCACTGGCTGCAATCATCGGCTCGATTCGCTTGTCCGGACGCAACACGTTGAACGGCCATGACGGCCGCAGCAACCGCTCGTGGACGAGCGAGCCGAGCCAGATAGGTGTGGGCAACTGCGCGCCCCGATGCGACACCGCATACTGCGTCGGCCAGAATCGCAAGACATCGCGTTCGTCCGCGCTCATGTGAGCGCGCGTAAATACCAGCACCGATGGTTCGCCATTGTTCAACCTCGGCAACACGGGAAGCGCCGTAGCCGCCACATCCGGGGAAACGAGAGACAAGATGCTATGCGCTGATAAACGCGACCCTTCGGTCCACCCCCGGCGCTCCAATTGAGCCCTGATCTCCCCCGCTGTTGCTGTCCATTGAATGGTGATGGGTTCGAGCCGGTCACCGTCCATGCTTGACCGATAGCAAGAAAAGGTCCGCCACACGGTATCTGTCCATTCCAACGGCGTCACCACGATAGCCGGCGGGGTCGGTTCGACCGCCATCGCGTCAAGGCTCGTCCGGAACTGCAACGCGACGCTTACGCATACAACCACGAGGACGGTGACCGGCATCATGGCCCGAGGTGCCGGTTTCGCGGGGTATCGCCACACGGCGGTAAGCGCAACGAGAAAGACCCAGGTAGCGGCGAGTGCGGCGCCGCCGATGGCATCGGAGAAAGTGAAGTGGCCGAAATAAAGTCCCGAGAAAGCGACCGAAACCAGCACGGCGATAGTCGCCATCGCGACGAATACCCTCGTCACCGCCCCCACCCGGCGCGCCAGCAAGAACGAGAGGAAGCCGTAGATCACCACACTGGCAGCGACGTGATTGCTCGGGAACGCGCGCAAGCTGGACGCCACCGCGCCCGGAAGCGGGCGCTGGATCGTGATCTGGATTGCCAGGATCAACAGCTGGGAAAACACGACAGCGGTCAGCCAGTACGCAACCGTGCGCCAGCGGCGTTCAACCGCCATCCATAGGACGACCAGCACCGTGAGGGCGCCGAGTGTCGGCACGCTGCCCAGCGTGCCGAGCACAGCCAGGACTGCGTCGCCCCATGACGATCGGTATGACTGCAGGAAGCGATAAACCGACACATCGACTTGGACCAGCGGGTCGCCGTGCGAGACGCCGTGCAGCGTGGAGAAAAACACGGTGGCTGACGCGAGCAGCAGCACGGAGATCACGGCAATAAGCGCAGCCGCCTGATGCTTGGGGTCAAGGATACCGAGCACTGCCCGGCCAATTGCGCCAGGGTGATGACGCGCCCAACGTAGCAGATTTCGACGCGAGGAGTCCGTCCATGCCCGTGCGTGCGACACGACAAGGCTTGTCAGCCTGAACGTCAGCCAGGTCGCGGCAACCAGGATGGCGAGCACGGCGACGAGCCGGAAGGACACGGCGCCCGCCAGTTCGATCGATGCCCCGAAGACAACCCCCGGAAGGATATGCACGGGCGCCCAGACGAGCGCCGAGATGATGTTGATGACCAGGAATCGCACCGGCCGCATTCCCATCATGCCCGCCACGACGGGAACGACCGCGCGCAGCGGTGCAATGAAGCGCGCGAAGATCACGCTTTTTGCCCCGTGCGCCTCGAAGTAGCGCTGCCCCGCCGTCAGCATGCCGGGATGCGTGCGGAACGGCCACAACTTCGCGATGGTTTCCTTGTGGCTGCAGCCGAACCAGTAGCTTGCGGCATCGCCTGCCACAGCCCCGGTGAGTGCGCAGGCGAAGACCCAGCCGAGATTCAGCGAACCGGTGCCGACCAGCGCGCCTGCCACGAACATGGCGGTGCTGCCCGGAACAAACGTGCCGATAAACGCAATGGATTCAAAAAACGCTGCAAGCAAAACGACCGTGAGAGCCCACGCAGGATGCCCCGAAAGCAGATGCAGCAATTTGAAGTAGGCATGCTCCATCGGCGTCTCCGGACCGTTCTTTCCTTTCAGCTGATTTTAAGACTGTTCCCGCGAGGCTAGAAGCAATGTTAAATCTCACTGTACCGCCTGCATGGCGGGGGTTTGAATGGCGAGTATGTTCCTGCGACGCTGTTATTGCGCCGATCCCGTTCGCCCGCCTTCTCTGACTCGGAGCGCGTGACATAGGGACGACCGCGCCCTGGGTCATGGTGGTCCAGCCTCCCCCTGACGCGTGAAAGGCGCCGACCGGGCTACGACCGGGCCGGACGCATGCCAACGCATCGCCGTTTAAGCTTTAAGGTGAGTTTCAAGAACCCTGACGGCTTTGATCAAGAGAAGGTAGCAAGACTGCGACCTGCCATGCGTGAGCGCTCACGAGCGCAGCACGTTCCAGAAGGGCAACCAGATATCGGAAAACGACCGCACCCGATCCGCAGGTGCCGGGTCCTCTTCTTGCTGTCTATCTTCTTGCTGCATAGTGTGCGTATCGGGAGAGGCCTTCTCTGGCTCGGCCGATTCAGCCTCGGCCTGTCTGGACGCGTGCAGCGCCAGGGCGCTATCGGCGATACGACACGCAAGGTCGTCGCTGCACTCATGGGCCAGCAACACGCCACGGACGACGTCGCGGTTATAGCCCTGCGTCGCGAAGCGCATCGCGAGCGCGACGCGGCCGGCGTATTGCGCTTCCTGCGCGGCACGCAACGCTGCCTCGCGTTCAGCTTGCTCCTGTTCCTCACGCAGCCGCTGCGCTTCCTGCCCCCTCATTTCCTCAGCAAAAACGGAATCGTAGACCTGCCTTTGCGCGGGATCGGACAGAATTGCGTAAGCATGTCGAATGTCGAGAAAAGCGGCTCGTGCAGCATGCTCCTGACCGACATTGCGATCCGGATGCCAACGCATGACCGCCTTCCGGTAAGCCCGTTTTATCTCTTCAGCCGTCGCATTTTCCAGGACGGACAAGGTGTCATACAAGGTTGTCATCGCGATACCTCAAACTTATCCGCGAGACATCCTAGCACGGGAAAAAAGACATTTTTATAGCGTGGCAAGATCTAACTGCGCATTGTGCCCAGATCGATCCCAAACTCAATCAGCGCGCTCAATGCGCTCTCCGCCCGTTCACATGCGGAGTGACGCTCCTGTAACATAAACGTTCGAATACGCGAAACGGTTAATGGAATGCACAACAAATCTTTGGAAGAGAAGCTTCGTTTGCACGCATACCATCTATGGGAAGCGGACGGTCGTCCTGAAGGACGGTCTACGGAGTTTTGGGAGAAAGCACGCGTCTTGCTGGAGCATGAGCTAGCCCCTGTCATACCGCCCCATGAAGCAAACGAAGCGGACGCGGTCACCGCGAAGCCCGCAAAGAAACCGGTCAAGCCGAAGTCAAAAGCGACGCCCGCTGGAGAGGACAGCGTCAAAGCACCGAAGGCCAAGCCCAAAGCTGACGCAAAGCCTGACGTCAAGGTTGCTCGCAAAACCGCGACCAAGACGCCAGCCAAACCCAAGACTGCCGACACCGACGTAGCGTCGAAAAAGCCAAAGACCGCCGCTAAGTCGGCGGCCAAGCCGAAGGCAATCGCTGAGGTTGTGGAGAAACCAGCTAAGAAACCCGCGGTCAAAGTCGCAGCAAAGGTTTCGAAGACCTCGAAGAAGTAACGCGGGGCGCCGTATTTTTGCTTGCGTAATCCGGGCTCATATGAGGTCACGCGGTAGTTTTTTTATCGCCGGATAGTGCATTGGCGAATCATGGTTCTGTTCATATTTTCGTGGAGCGCGTATGCGAAGTTTCCTCGCGGTCGTCTTGTTGGCCGCTGCAGCGAGCGCCGCCATTCCCACGGTGGCTGACGCTCGGCCCCGGCAGGAATGCCGGCGCGTCTGGGTCCACGGTCATTACGTGCGGCGCTGCCGTCCATTGCCCCCGCCGAGACACCATCATCATCGCCCGCCGCCGCGTCATCGGCCGCCGCCTCACCGGTATTAGAGGTCATCAGTGAGCGTCTCCAAGAATA
>Ga0302183_10001880_pt1 | contig 9927 bp, 8 predicted proteins | sample I_Palsa_N3_2_FD_200232 | JGI IMG/M metagenome (GOLD analysis project Ga0302183, IMG submission 200232) | Peat permafrost microbial communities from Stordalen Mire near Abisko, Sweden - I_Palsa_N3_2 | ecosystem: Environmental > Terrestrial > Soil > Palsa > Peat permafrost | place: Sweden: Abisko...
GACTGGCCGTAACCGTGCGCAACTACCTGCAAATCCTTCGCTGAGCACGTCGACGGACGTTTGCATCGCGCTGTAACCCACCAACAAAAACCCCCGCACGGGGCGGGGGGTTTTGAGTTCAAGCGATGTAGTGCTGTTGCCGAAACAACGGCCGGTTTACTGAACTTCGGTAAAGCCGATCTTGACGAGATTGTAGCTTTTCGCGTCAGCCAGCACGGTCGCCACATACTGATAGGCGGCTCCGTCATCGGCTGCGATCTGGATTTCCGGCTGATCGCTTTCGGCACGCTGGGCGATCACCGCGAGCTGTGCCTTGAGGCCCAGTTCGTCGACCGGCGAGTCGTTCCAGTAAAACGCGCCGGCCTGATCGATCTTCAGATGGATCGGGTCGAGCGGGTTGGGCGGATTGACGACATTCGGATTCGGCTGCGGCAGGTCAACCCTGATCTTGTGCGCGAGAATCGGCGCCGTGATCATGAAAATGATCAGCAGCACCAGCATCACGTCCACAAGCGGGGTGACGTTGATGTCCGCCATCGGTCCACTGGTGTTGGTAGAAAAAGCCATGCTTATTGCCCCTTCGGCGCGTCAGTGGTCATGAATGCGACATGCACCATGCCCGAATCCTTGGCGTCGCCGATGACCTTTTTCACGATCTTGAACTGAGTCGCCTTGTCCGCACGGATCTGCAGCTCGGGCTGCGGCACCTTCTGCGCGTTAACCGCAAATTGTGCCTTCAACTCCGCTTCATTGGTCTCATGATCATTGAGGTACAGGTTGCCGTCCTGCTTGATAGCCAGGTCCAACGGCGGCACCGGCATTTCCTCGTCCTTGGCCTTCGGATTGGCGGTCGGCAGCTCGATCGTGATGGTGTGCGACATCAGCGGTGCCGTGATCATGAAGATGATCAGCAGAACCAACATCACGTCGACCAGCGGCGTGACATTGATTTCCGACATCGGGCCGCCGGAATTGCCACCGGTACTCATAGCCATGAGTCGGGCCTCTTACGACTTAAGCGTCGGTGCGGCGCCTTCGACACGCGAACCGGTAGCGAAGAAGTCGTGCAGGTCATGCGCGAATTCGTCAAACCGGGCGTAGGTCAGGCGATTGGAACGGTTGAAGAAGTTGTACGCCAGCACGGCCGGGATAGCGGTGAACAGACCGAACGCGGTCATGATCAGCGACTCACCCACCGGACCTGCCACCGCGTTCATCGACGCGTTGCCGGTAGCGGCAATGCCGATCAGCGAGTGGTAGATGCCCCAGACGGTACCGAGCAGACCGACGAACGGTGCCGAGGAACCGACGGTTGCAAGCAAGGTCAGACCGCCTTCAAGACGCAGGCTTTCACGCGACACGGCCTGACGCAGGGCGCGATCGATGAATTCCGAACGGCTCAGCGATTCAGCCAGACGGCCGGTGGTGCCGGTGGTGGTCTGCTGGTGATGGGCAACCGCCGAGGCGGCGTCCAGCGCGATCTTGGAGAACGGTTCGCCCTTGGGCTGCGCTTCCAGTTCGCGGATCGCGTCCTGCGTGGAGCTATTGCCCCAGAAGCCGTCGATCACCTTATCGGCACGTCCGCGCACCATCGCATTGCGAATGGCGTTGGAGACGATGAAGTACCAGGACAGGAACGACATCACCACCAGGGTCACGAACACGATCCAGCTGAGCCAGTCGAAGTTCTGGATCAGATGGCTGAAGCCCATCGCTTTCATTGCTTCAGCGTTGGTATTGCCGCCAACGGCCGCAGCCGCATCGGTTGTTGCAGAAGTCTGTAGGAACATAACGCTACCCTAGGGAAGTCGAACGTGAACTGTAACTGTAATCCAATGGTCCGGATTGCAGATGATTAAATAATTTTGTCAGTCAGGCAGAGTGAAGTTGACTGGAACGCGCGCCTGGCCTTCCACCTTCACTCCATTTTTGATCGCTGGATTGAAACGCCAATGTTCTGCCGCTTCCTGCGCAGCCCGGTCAAGCTCGCGGTAACCGCTGGACTTCTCCACCGTAACCGTCTTCGGTGAACCATCCACACCCACCAGGATCAACAGCACCACTGTGCCTTGATGATGCTCCCGCATTGCCTGCGGCGGATACTTTGGATCCGGACGGCTGCCATAGCTGAGATCGGAACCGGCAGCGATATCCGCTGGCGGAGCCGGTGGCGCAGGCGGAGCCGGAGGTGCTGCTGCTACCGCGTTGGCCGAGCGTTCTTCCACCGCGGGCGGCGGGGTCGGCGGCGGCGGGGTCGGTGGCGGCTTGACCTGCTGAATGATCTTCGGCGGCGGCTGCTTCGGTGGCTCCGGCGGCGGCGGCGGCGGCGGTGGCGGCGGCGGCGGCGGTTCGATGAAGTTCACCTGGACGATGTGTTCCTTCTCGGCGTGCTTCTGGCTCGGAGGAGCCATGGGCGCTACCAACAACAGGAACGCAAATGCATGCAGCCCGATGGCAACTGCTAATGCCCAGGTGCGCTTCCAGCTAAACGGCTCGCGCCCGATTTCTTCGTTACTTGAGGCCATCTGTCACTATCTGAAGCTAGTCGATCGGAAGAGAACGTTGCCGCAGGGCGTGGCCCGAAACCGTCTAACGTTCGGACGGAACTCGCCGCTGGGGATACGCAGGGAAAGGTTTTCAACGGTACAACAGCACATAACTTTTGTATAGCACCCGGGAGCGGATAGAGATGGACGTCTATCCGTTACCCGGAGCCATTCGCGGCATTATTTTTTCGGGCCGCCGTTCGATTTCAACCACTCCTGAGCTTTCTCGGCCGTATCCGGCTGCTGCGCAGCCAGCTTCATGTCGGCGATCGCGGCAGCCTTGTTCTTCAGGCCAAGCTCGGCCTTTGCCATCAGCGTGTAAGCCGTGCCCTTGGATTTGACACCCTTGTCGATGCCTTGCTGCAACAGAGCCTTGGCCTGGCTGTACTTGTTGTCTTCCAACATCAGGCGACCCGCGTTCACGGCAGCCTCGCCGTCTTTCGCGGTTGGCATCGCCTTGTTGTACGCATCGAGCGCCTTGCTGTTGTTGCCTGCGAGTTCGGCAGACTCACCCTGCAGCATGTAGTTGTCCGAGCTTGGCTTGACGATGCCCTTGCTCAAGCCCTCGTCGAGCACCTGGCCGGACTTGGTGGCGTCCGGCACCGAGTTATCGACAGACTGCGCCTGGATCAGATAGAGCTTGGACAGATTCACATAATCCGTTTCGCTCTTGAGCGTGCCGTTGGCGCGCGCCTTTTCCATCAGCTGGATCGCTTCGGGATATTTCTGCGCCTGCATCAGCACGGACAGCGAGTTCTCGAGCGCGTTCGGATCGTTCGGGTTGGCAGCCAACTGCTGCTGCGCCACCTGCGCCGCCTGATCGCTCTGGCCGGATTCGGAATAACTCGCCATCAGGATCTGGTTCCAAGCCGGATCCTGCTTGTCGGGCATCGACTGCGCTTTCTTGATCGCGGCGATCGCTTCGGGATATTTCTTCAGGCGATAGTCGGCATTGCCTTCCAGCGCGTAGGAATTCGCAGTTTCCCTTTTACCCTCGGCGCGCCACTTCGCAATCGTGTCCAGCGCAGCCTGGTACTGCTCGTCAGCCATCTGGAATTCGGCCAACTCGTATTGCAGCTGGAAGTAGGTGTCGTTCGGCATGACGCCGTTCGCTAGCGAACGCTGCAGCAGATCGATCGCACCCTTGTAGTCGTTGTCGTCGTATTTGATGGTGGCCATACCCTGCAGCGCCAGCGCCTGGGCGTACTTGCTCTTGCTGCCATCGATGATCGGCTGCAGATATTGCGTGGCCTTCGCCTTGTCGCCTGCAGCGACAGCGTCCAGACCTGCGTTGACGTTTTTCTGGTCCTTGTCGCTGCTCAGATCGAGCTTCGGCGCAACGCGGGTCGCGTTCGGATACTGCACTTCCTTCTTGTCTTTGGACGAGCTGCTGTCGGCCAGTACCGGGCTGCTCGCCAACGAAAGCAGCAAGACTGCACTCGCCAGCATCGTGAACGCTTTGGCATGCTTCATGGGTGGTCCTCTCTCAATCTGCGCGTATGAATGGCGCGGGGGATTACGGAGCGTAACCCGAGCAGGCGAGTCATAACAAGTCGCACTGCCGCATAAAAGATTGTTAGAAATCAATTACTTAACGATTTCAGCTAAGAGACCAATCGGCTAATTCGTTTTGCGGGAGACTTTTCGCGCGGCATTCGCTTCCCTGCGGCCAAGCACGCTTCTTCGCGGCGCCGTGCCGCGGTATTGAACGAAGCACGAAACACGCTGGAACCGATTGGACTGCACGTGGCAGTCGTCGGTCCCGTGTCCTGGATCAGATATCCAGATTGGCGACTTTCAGCGCATTCGCCTCGATAAATTCTCGGCGTGGCTCAACCGCCTCACCCATCAGCATGGAGAACATTTGATCAGCCGCGATTGCATCCTCGATACCGACCTGCAGCATGCGGCGGGTTTCCGGGTTCACGGTGGTTTCCCACAGCTGCTCCGGATTCATTTCGCCTAGGCCCTTGAAGCGCTGGATGCTGCGGCCCTTCTTCGCCTCGTCCAGCAACCAGTTGCGGGCCTCGACGAAACTGAGCACGCCGCGCGAGGCATTGCCTCGACGCACGACCGCATCGTTCTGCACCATGCCGGCGACTTGCTGGCTGATGCCGAGGATCGGCTTGAACTCGTTGCTGCTGAAGAACGTCTGCGGGAAAAACCAGGTATGGCTCAGCCCGTGTTGCTCGCGCACCACTTCGATGGCGGCGGGCTGCTCGCCCGCCGCCGGCCGCAGTGACAACTTGTAGCGTGGCTTGCCCAGACCGCTGGCAGCCAGCCGTTGTTCGGCTTGTTCCAGCCACGCCTGCATGGCGGCCGGTTCGGCCCACAGCGTGGCTTCCAGCGGCGTGTGTTCGAGCATGGCCGTCAGCATGGCGACGTCAAAGCGATGCGACAACTTTGCAATCTGGTCCAGCGCCTGTTGATAGCCGCGCAGCAATTTCTCCAGCGCTTCGCCGGTGATCGGCGGTGCCTCCGGGCTATACGTCAGTGACGCGTTGTCGACCGCGCTGGAGATCAGGTAATCGTTCAGCGCAGTGTCGTCCTTGATGTACAGCTCTTGCTTGCCCTGCTTGACCTTGTACAGCGGCGGCAACCCGATGTAGATGTGGCCGCGCTCGATCAACTCAGGCATCTGGCGATAGAAGAATGTCAGCAGCAAGGTGCGGATGTGCGAGCCGTCGACGTCCGCATCGGTCATCAGGATGATGCGGTGGTAACGCAGCTTGTCCGGGTTGTATTCGTCCTTGCCAATGCCGGTGCCCAGCGCGGTGATCAGCGTGCCCACCTCGGCCGAGGCCAGCATGCGATCGAAACGCGCCTTCTCGACGTTGAGGATCTTGCCTTTCAGCGGCAATACGGCCTGGGTCTTGCGGTTACGACCCTGCTTGGCCGAACCGCCGGCGGAGTCACCCTCGACCAGGAACAGTTCGCACAGTGCGGGGTCCTTTTCCTGGCAGTCGGCAAGTTTGCCCGGCAGGCCGGCGATATCCAGCGCGCCCTTGCGTCGGGTCATCTCGCGGGCCTTGCGCGCCGCTTCGCGGGCACGCGCAGCATCGACCACCTTGGAGGCGATCGCCTTCGCTTCGCCCGGGTGTTCCAGCAGGAATTCGCCGAGTTTCTCGTTGACAACCTGCTCCACCACCGTCTTCACCTCGGACGAGACCAGCTTGTCCTTGGTCTGCGAGGAGAATTTCGGATCGGGCACCTTGACCGACAGCACGGCAATCATGCCTTCGCGCATATCGTCGCCAGACAGCGCGACTTTGGCAGTCTTGGCCAGCCCTTCTTTCTCGATGTAATTCTGCAGCGAACGGGTGAGTGCGGCGCGAAAACCAGTGAGATGGGCGCCGCCGTCGCGCTGCGGAATGTTGTTGGTGAAGCAGAACATCGACTCCTGGTAGGAGTCAGTCCACTGCATCGCCACTTCCACAGTAATGCCATCCTGCTCTGCCGTCAGGCTGATCACGTTCGGGTGCAGAGCCGTCTTCAGCTGCGCCAGATGCTGCACGAACGAGCGGATGCCGCCTTCGTAGGCAAAGGTGTCCTGACGCCCCTCGCCGCGCTCATCCTTCAGCTCGATGGTGACGCCCGAGTTGAGGAACGCCAGCTCACGCAGCCGCTTGGCGAGGATGTCGTAATGGAATTCGATGTTATTGGTGAACGTGGCGGGGCTCGGCAGGAAACGCACCAGCGTACCGCGCTTGCTCGACGGCCCGACCACCTTGAGCGGATACAGCGGCTCACCGAGCGAGTATTCCTGCACGTGCTCCTGGCCTTCGCGGTAAATCGTCAGCCACAGGTGTTCACTCAGCGCGTTGACCACTGACACGCCCACGCCGTGCAGACCACCGGAGACCTTGTAGGAATTCGCATCGAACTTGCCGCCGGCATGCAGCACCGTCATCACCACCTCGGCGGTGGAACGGCCTTCATCGGGATGCATGTCGACCGGGATGCCGCGGCCGTTGTCGAGGACGCTGACCGAGCCGTCGTCGAGGATCGTCACCACCACCTTGTCACAATAACCAGCCAGGGCTTCGTCGATCGCGTTATCGACGACTTCAAACACCATGTGGTGAAGGCCGGTGCCGTCATCGGTATCGCCGATGTACATGCCGGGGCGCTTGCGCACCGCTTCCAGGCCTTTAAGTACCTTGATGTTGCTTGAGTCGTAGTTGGATTCGTTCATGCGTTGACCGTTTCCTGGCGCCAGCGACCCGCCCGGCATGGCGCCGTGAAGGGCCGGACAAGGGTTATACAAATATCGAAGATGCAACCCTTCGATTATAGCAGGCGCGTCAGCTGGCCTTGTTCCACGTGGAACACGCGCGAAGGGAGGCTCTGCAGGGCTTGCGGCACTTCGGTGCCGGTGAGTAGCACTTGCGCTCTCGCCGCGCTCAATTGAGCCACCACGGCTGCCTGGTGCGACTGATCGAGCTCGGAGGCAAGGTCATCCAGGCAAACCACCGGCCATTCACCCCGGCACTGCGCGTACAGCTTTGCCTGGGCAAGGACGCAAGCCAACGCGGTGAGCTTTTCCTGACCCCGTGACAGATGTTCGCGCAAAGGTGCCCTTTCGAACGCGATTGACCAATCCGCGCGATGCGAGCCGAGCGTGGTGTGTCCTCGTGCCAGGTCCCTACTCCGCAACTCTCGTAACTGTTGGGAAAGTTCTCGGTCATCCGACCAACCGCGGCGATACCGCAATTCCAGCGCGCCAAGCTCGGGAAGCAGCCCTGCCGCGCTGGCCAACAATATTGGGCGAAGCAAGTCCAGGTAGGTTCGGCGCAGATCGTCAATGTGGTGGGCCGTCTGCGCGAGTTCTGCTTCCCAGGGGGCAAATAGCTCGTCGGTCGGGGTCGTCGTTGATCGCAGCAGACTGTTGCGCTGTTTTAGCGCTCGCTGATAGCGACGCCAACTGGAAAGAAAATCCTGTTCCACGTGGAACACGCCCCAGTCGAGGTAACGGCGACGTTCCTCGGCAGCGCCGGCAATCAACGCGTGGGAACCCGGTTCAAAACAGACTACGGCGCATTCGCGCACCAGCTGACCGATAGCGACAGCATCGCCATCGAGTTTGGCTTCCCAGCGCGACCCCGAGCGGCCGAGACCCAATCGAAATGCTCTGTCGTCGGAATGGCGCAGTTCAGCGAATATCGACAGCCCCGGTGTACCACGCTGCAAAAGGGCCTCCGCCGCCCCACTGCGAAACGAACGTGCGTGTGACAGCAGGAAGACCGCTTCCAGCACGCTGGTTTTGCCCGCACCGTTTGCGCCGACAAAGACATTTATCGCGGGATCAAGCGCCACGCTGACGTCGGTCAGGCAGCGCAAGCCATGAATACGCAGCTGATCCAGCCTCATGATCCAAGAACCCACAAGCGAGAACGCCGGAATCCCTTGCGAGGATCCCGGCGTTTCCCATCACAGCAGCGCTCGGCAAAAACCATGCGCGAAGGGTCAGAGCCGCAACGGCATGATCACGTGGCGAGCGTGTTCGTTGTCAAATTCCTGCACCAGACAGCTGGACTGGGCATCGCGCAAGCTGAGCCGAGCCTTGTCGCCGCGAAGCGCAGCCAGGGCGTCGAGCAGATAACCCACGTTGAAGCCTACAGCCAGATCCGAGACATGCGTGTCTGCCTCGACTTCCTCGACAGCCTCTTCCTGCTCCGGGTTGTGCGCCACGATGCGCAACTTGCCCGGCGACAGTTCAAGCCGAACGCCACGATATTTCTCGTTCGACAGGATCGCGGCACGCTGCAGCGCGCCACGCAGCACTTCGCGGTCCAGCGTGGCAGCCTTGTCAGCGCCCAGCGGAATGACCGCCTCGTAATCAGGGAAACGGCCGTCGATCAGCTTGGAGGTGAACGTCACATCGCCTCTACGCACGCGCAGATGATTGCGACCAAACTCCAGTTCCACCTGGCCGTCGCCAGCCTCGAGCAGGCCGACGAGCTCGTTGACGCCCTTGCGCGGGATGATGATCTGCCGGCGAGCGGTTACCGAGCTTTGCAGCTGGGTTTCCTTCATTGCCAGGCGATGGCCGTCGGTGGCAACGCAGCGCAGGGTATGTTCCTGCAGATCCAGCAGCATGCCGTTCAAGTAATAACGCACATCCTGATTGGCCATGGCGAACGCCGTGCGCTCCATCAGGTCACGCAGGACTTCTTCCGGCAGGCTGACCTTCTCCACCAATTCGATTTCGTCGACGGTAGGGAACTCGCTGGCAGGCAATGTCGTCAATGTGAAACGGCTACGCCCAGCGCTCAGCGCTACACGATCACCATTGAGCTTGAGCTCGATCTTGGAGCCATCCGGCAGGGCCCGGACGATATCGAACAGTTTACGGGCAGGAATGGTGATCTCACCGTCGACCAGCTTCTCGGCCTCCGTGGTGGCCACCATCTCGACTTCCAGATCGGTGCCGGTCAGCGACAGTTTGCCGTGACCAACCTTGACCAGCAGGTTGGCCAGCACGGGCAGCGTCTGGCGACGTTCAACCACGCCCACCACCTGTTGCAGTGGCTTGAGCAGAGCTTCTCGTTGGATGCTGAATTGCATGGCTTCGCTTCCCCTATACCTGCTGTTCTGTCTTTAAAAGAAGTGTAGTGGTTGTTGTAGGCTTGGTGGATAACTTTTTTTCTTAGCTTTTCTTAACACTATCAATGGCTTAACCGTTTTCTTGGCTGTGCCCTACAACGCTTGTTGACTGTGGGTGCTTTGTGGATAACTTCAGCCGTGCATTCATCCACCTATTATCCACAGCTTGGGCCTGGGCTTATCCATAATCTTTGCGGCTGCCAGCAAATTTCCCGACCGAGGAAGGATCAACCGGTCAGCGTACGGATCAATTGCTCCCAGTCCTGGCGCATGCGCGCATCGGTTTCGACAAACTTGCGGATCGTTTTGCAAGCATGCATTACGGTGGTGTGGTCGCGTCCGCCAAAGGCCTCGCCGATTTCCGGCAGGCTGTGCTCGGTCAGTTCCTTGGATAGTGTCATGGCGATCTGGCGTGGCCGCGCCAGCGAGCGAACGCGTCGTTTGGACAACAGATCCTGCAGCCGCACATTGAAATACTCAGCGGTGATCTTCTGAATGTTCGGGATGGTTATCGCCTGGGCGTGCGTGGCCAGCAAATCGCGCAACGTTTCCTCAGCGAAATCGGTGGTGATCGGCTTGCCATAGAAATTCGCTCGCGCTGCCAGCGTATTCAAGGCACCTTCGAGATCGCGAACGTTGGAGCGGATGCGCTTGGCCAGCAACATCGCCACGTTTTCGTCTACCGCTACGCCTTTCTCGTGTGCCTTGGCCAGCAGAATCGCCGCGCGGGTTTCGAAATCCGGTGGCTCGATCGCCACGCTCAATCCCCAGCCCA
>Ga0302183_10001892_pt1 | contig 9891 bp, 8 predicted proteins | sample I_Palsa_N3_2_FD_200232 | JGI IMG/M metagenome (GOLD analysis project Ga0302183, IMG submission 200232) | Peat permafrost microbial communities from Stordalen Mire near Abisko, Sweden - I_Palsa_N3_2 | ecosystem: Environmental > Terrestrial > Soil > Palsa > Peat permafrost | place: Sweden: Abisko...
CCATTCCATATGGTCGATCAGGCTCGTCAGCTGTATCATGCAGGGGTCCTCGAACGCATGGTTACAGCCGTCCCGCGCAGTCGTGTCGGACTACCGAAAGAGATGGTTAGCACGCGGCTTCGACGGAGTGCCTTTCGACGCATTGCTCGTCGTGCATCGAACCGCGCCGATCCACTCCTCAGCCGCGCGGTGGTCCGCGACTTCGATCGCTGGGCCGTGTCGCACCTCGGCGACCCGTCCGTGGTCAATGGTCTGTCCGGGTTCGCGACGGAGACTCTTTCGCGAGCATCCGCCCGCGGCATAACCGTCTTCTGCGATCGAGGTTCATGGCACATACTTGAGCAAAGGCGCGTGCTGGATGAGGAAGCAGACCGGATCGGTGCTCCGAGGGCGCATTTCGATCCCTTCATGATCGAGCGAGAGTTGCGCGAGTATCAGTTGGTCGACCGCATCCTAGTACCGTCAGAACCCGCACGACAGTCGTTCATCCGGCGAGGCGTCGACGCTGAACGGGTCGTCAAGATCCCCTACGGCGTCGATATCTCATCGTTCTCCATGCCGACTGAAGAGCGCCTTCCTGGTGCCGTTGTCTCTGTCGCCACAGTGGGTATGCAGAAAGGCCATACCCACTTGCTCCAGGCATTCCACATGCTGCGCGCCCAGAATACGAGCCTCACGCTTGTCGGTGCAGTCATGCCAGGGTGGGATAAGCGCCTTGGGCTGAATCATCCTGGGATACGAGCCACAGGTCCAGTCAGCCGTAGCCGCGTGATCGAAGAGCTGCAACGGGCGTCAGTATTCGTACTCGCATCGGTCCACGACGGCTTGGCCCTAGTGATCGCTCAGGCTATGGCGTGTGGTCTGCCGGTCATTGCCACGGAGGCGACTGGGGTCCGAGAACTCGTTACCCACGGAGTGGAAGGGATCGTAGTGTCAGCTCCCCCGGATGCTCAGGTTCTTGCCGAAGCGATCGACTGCCTGTTGTCCGACCGTGAGCGAGCCCGGGCGATGGGCGCCGCTGCCCGGCGGAAAGTTGAATCCCTCGGGGGCTGGGATCGCTATGGCCACCAGCTGGTGGAGGCCTTTCGCAATGCACGACCGGGACTAGCATGAGCCGCCCCAGGCTGGGGATCGTGGTCACCCATCCCATCCAGTACCAGGTTCCGCTCTATCGCCTCTTGGCATCTCGGTCGGCTGTCGAACCGATCGTATTCTTTCTGTCAGAGCACGGTCTAGTGGAGTCATTCGATCCGGGATTCGGGCGAGTAGTCCGATATGACGTGCCAATGCTTGGTGGATACGAGCACCGGCTAGTCCGTAACAGGAGTCCAAAGTCAAGCTTGCATGCGCCCTTGGGCATGCTCAACCCGTCATTGCCAGCACTAATCCGGCGCTCAAATATTGACGCTCTATTGGTCCATGGTTACAACAATATATCCCATTGGCTCGCCTACTCAGCAGCAATTTTCTTCAAGATTCCATACCTTCTTAGAGGAGAATCACGCCCCGATCGGGAAAGTAGATACCACCCAAGGATCATGGCAAAACACGCCCTACTGCGGCCTCTTATCCAGCATGCGGCGGCGTGTCTCGCTATCGGTGATGAAAACCGGACTTTCTACCGTTCATACGGTGCTCAACCACATCAGATTTTCTTTGCACCATACTCTGTGGACACAGAGCGCTTCTCCACGGCGGGTGCGCTCGGCCGCAGCCGCCGGTCGGTAATGATGCGCTCCCTCGGTCTCAACCCTGAGATTCCCCTCGTGCTTTTCGTCGCCAAACTCCAACCTTGGAAGCGCCCTCTCGATATAGTGATGGCGATGGACCAATTGGCGTGTCAAGCGAACCTAATAATGATCGGTGATGGACCGCTCCGATCGGATATAGAGAACCTCGCATCCGGACGTCCCTGGATGCGTGTCCTAGGGTTTATAAATCAGAGCGAGATCGCTGAGTGGTATGGCGCCTCCGACTTGCTCATCCTTCCATCTTCCCATGAACCATGGGGACTGGCCATCAACGAAGCAATGGCTGCCGGATCCGTTCCCATCGTAGCGGACAGCGTCGGCTGCGCAACCGATCTGGTTACGCGTGACGTGGGATGGGTTTACCCTACCGGTAACGTTGGCGCGCTCGCAGACGCCATCACGGAAGGCTGTCAAGAGGGCGCTCTAAACAGGCGGCGAGCAGCAGCGCAGAGACGCTCGGCAGAATACGGGGTCGCTTCAACCGCCGAAGGGATTGAGACGGCAGTCGCCGCTGTGCTGGCGCGATGACACGTATGCCTCGAATAGTTATCATTGGAGAATCAGCTAAAGGGGGGCTTCTTAGTTCCCTCATTACCGCGTTCCAGCGTTCCGGTTGTATTGTCAATCCTCTGGGCTGGGGCCCATGGGAGCCGACCTGGCTTGCATCGGCTGCCTATAGACAGCCGATGCTGGGAGTCGGCTTCCGCCGCAGATTCCGTCGGCAAGCAGACGAGTTGGCAGAGAACGGCCCAGCTGATCTAATAGTGGTGGGTAAGGGCGCGTTGCTAAATCGGCGCTCGATCAACTATCTTCGCTCCACGTTCAGTAGCCCGGTAGTTTGCTGGAATGCTGACAGTCCATTTGACCATGCCCTTTCGAACCGTGGAGGCGGGATCCCCGAGACGATCAGGGCGTACGATGCATACATCACCTGGGCTGATGACGTTGCCGAACGCCTCAGCGCAGTTGCCACTCGAGTAATTGTGATTCCTTTTGCTTGGGACCCCGAACTAATGCAGCCGACAGTTGGCCATGGGCTGGCCGCGGAGCGGATCGTCTTCATCGGCACGGGAACAAGAGAGCGGAGTGCCCTTCTGCAGAGTCTCGCTCATCTAAATCCTATGATCTTTGGAAATGGATGGCCGGAAATTGAGGGTGCCGATATTCGGCCACCAATTACTGGGCCTGATTTTCCCCGAGTCGTTGGTGAGGCCAAGTGGAACATCAACCTACTACGGCCCCAGAATGCACGGTCACACAACATGCGCACATTTGAGCTGATCGGCGCCGGCGGAACGCAAGCCGCTCCACTTACTAATGATCATCAGAGATTTCTGAGCGGCGACAGCCGGACCGTGCTCTTCCGCGACATGAGAGAACTCGAATCTATTCTTCGATCAGATCCAAAGAAGCTCAATCCACGGCTGCCGACCGTGCTTGAGGGCCATACCTATGCCGACCGCACGAACCTACTTCTGACTGACCTCAATATTAGGCGGCAGCCAGCATGTCCGCCAGATGCTTCTGCCGGTCGGCCAGGTTGGTGACCAGGCAGACATCTCCGGCACGTCCCGTAAGGGGGCCCCGGCGAGGGCTTGGTGGATGAACGTCGGTATGGCCCGGCCGTCGTCGGGACGCATCCGCGGGCCGTAGGTGTTGAAGATCCGTACCACCGCGGTATCGACGCCCTCGCTGGTCCGGTAGGCGGTGGTCATGGCCTCGGCATAGGGTTTGGCTTCGTCGTATACGCTCCGGGGCCCAATGGGGTTGACGTGGCCCCAGTAGCTCTCCTGCTGCGGATGGACCTGCGGGTCGCCGTAGACCTCCGATATCGATGCCAGCAGGAACTGTGCCTTCTTCTCCTTGGCCAGTTCGAGGGCATGCCAGGTGCCCACGGCACCGGCCTTGAGTGTGTGGATTGGCAACTTGAGGTAGTCGACCGGAGATGCCGGCGAGGCGAGATGGAGGATGGCGTCGACCCGCCCAGGGACATGCGCGGATTCCGTGAGATCGGAACGTATGAACTGAAAGTCTTCCCGGTCGTCCAGGTGCGCGACGTTGGCTGGCGTGCTGGTCAGGAAGTTGTCCAAGCACACCACTCGCGCACCTTACGCAAGGAGGGCATCGCACAGCCAGCCGTGCGTCCTCACCCACCAGGTAGTTCGATGGAGACGGGCAGTGCAGCTGGCATGCGAAAATACATATGAAAAGAATGTAACTTCCGCTGCTTGACATCGCATGATGACAGACTGTAACTTTCTGTAGTGGTTCGTTCACGTAGGGAGAGCAAAAGATCACAGCCATCGTTGCGGCGGTCCGGAGTTCCTGTCTGGACGCCGAATGACCGTCACACTGCTAACAGGGCTGCTCCTCCAGGTAGTGGCGATCGCCTTGTTGCGCCATCGCCTTGGTCATTACTGGCTGCGCCGCCCGGTGACGCTGATTGTGATAACTTCTGCGATATACCAGGGCCTTTCGCCGATACTGTTGACAATCCAGTGGATCGGCGCCTGGAATGTTTATCGTAATGGAGTCCAGCAAAGTTTTATTAGTTCTGCTGTACTGCTCATGTCGGCAGGGATGCTTGCATTTACGATTACATATCTTATGACGCTCCCCGAGCGGACAGATTCCATGCTAGAATCGGCCGACATTCGCAACGTGATAAAAGCACTCGATTGGAGGTGGCTGACAGCTGCGTGCGTCCCTCTCGCGGTCTTTACCTACGAGGGGCGTGGTTATGAAGGCGCTGTGGAAGTAGCCGGGTCTGCGACTCCAGTCGGAACCGACCTCGCGGAGAGCTTCTTCACTGTGCTCGTAGTGGTTGCAGCATTCAGCTTCCTGCTAAAGTATGGCGTCCGCTGGTTCATTCCGGTGCTAATGGTGCAGTCGCTGGTGCTCGCCGCAACAGGGGAACGAACCCCGGTCATCACGGACGGCATCACGCTAGTCCTGATGCTCTTGCTTGCCGGTTCCCGGCCCTCGGCCAGGCAGCTTCGTGGAGCTTCAGCCCTAACCCTCATAGCTGTCCTCGCCATCACCGGACTCCGGGTTGAACAAGGCCGGTCCCTGTTCAGCACGGACAGCGGGTTGAGCGCTCGGATTTCCGCCCTTGGTAGCGGCCTTGCCGAATTCACCAATACTCGTGACGCAAGCTCCGGCCCAGCCCTCGTCGCTCAGACCGTCGTCCGCCTGGACGGCGTTGACTTTGCTGGCGCGATCCTGCAGTCCGTGAGCTCTGGCCAGCCGCGGCTCAGCGCCACCTACGTTCTCAAGTCGCTCCTTCTTGTCGTGCCTAGCTCGGTATGGTCCTCGAAGCTTGCTCGGGGTAACGATCTGAATCCGACTGCGCTGGAGACCAACGACTTCGGTTTGCAGCAAATTAACTTCCTGCCGACCTTGCCCGGACTCTATATCGGCTTTCTCTCTGCACCCTCGCTGATAGCATTTCTCGCTTTTATAGGCCTGCTGTGTGGGTGGGGCGAGCGATGGCTTTTCCGGCGCTGTACACCGGTCAGGCTCGTGTTTCTTGCGGGGGCGGTAACCGCTGCGCTCTCGTACGAGGCGGGTCTACCAGCAATGCTGCTAGAATTGCGTGCAGCTGCCACTATCGCAGGAGTCGTCAAGCTTATCGAGGTTATACGCATACGGAACACTCGCAGCCAAAGCGCGGAGATCCTAATGCCGCATCAAGCTACGTTCGCCCGGTCGACGATACAGCGCAGTCGTTCGTCCTAGGCGTGGTTGTTCCGCCTGGTGACGTACCAGCGGATCATGCTGGCCCGTTCTTGGTGGCTGGCGTGGTCGGTGCCGTCGAGCGCAAAGTAGCGGAGGGCGGTGAACCGCGCTTCTATGCGGTTTAGCCAGGATGAATTTGTCGGCGTATAGCCAATCTCGGCGTTGTTCGCGCGGATTAGCGGTTCAAGCCAGATTCGTTGGTGCTCAGCCCGTCTTGCGGTCCCCATGCTAGTCGAGCCCGGTATAGACGCCAATAGGCCAATCGTCCTGATAACTCCAGCGTATTCTGTTGACAGGCACTTACTCAACCACTATCCCACCACAGAAAAGTACAGTTAGAGTGACTACATGACACATCGTCAGCAAGACTATTACGCCGAAACCGCCCCAGTTTACGAATCGATGCACGTCCAACCAGGTGACGCGCACTTCGTCGCGCTAGAGTACGTGGCAGCGCTGCTTCATGTCGTCCGGGCGCATAGCATTCTGGACGTCGGATCCGGAACTGGCCGTGCTGTCCGATTCCTAGGACAACGATGCCCCGAACTTCAGGTTCAGGGGGTAGAGCCCGTTGACGAACTCCGCAAACAAGCTCAGGCGCTCGGAACCGTCCTGCGTAACGCTAGCGGCGAGCATCTCCCGTTCCATGACGGTAGTTTCGATATCGTCATGTCGTTCGGCCTGCTTCACCATGTCCCTGATCCAGCACCGATCGTCGCTGAGATGATGCGCGTAGCACGATTTGGAATCATGATCAGCGATGCCAATCGCTTCGGACAAGGCTCGGCCGCCGTCGGCATGCTGAAATTGGCAATTCATCGCTTCGGCCTGTGGCCCACGTTCGAACGCCTTAGAACCAGAGGACGCGGATACATGGAGTCCGATGGAGACGGCATCTTCTACTCTTACAGTATCTTTGACTCGATGCCCCAACTACAGGCCTGGTCCGATAGGGTATTTGTTATCCCAACCATGCCGCAAAAGAAACTACTCCTCATGCAGATCGCTGCACCTCACGGATTGCTCGTTGCATTCCGTGAGCCATCCGGCCCCGGATGGGCCGGATTCTAACATTAGATGGCCGGGGGGAAGAAGTTATAGTGAAGTTACACAATTTTCTCAGTACGCAAAGCATAGAGGACCAACGCGATAGATAATCTATCCTGGCCGCCACGGCAATTGCTGTGTCCATTCACGGGTGGGCCTGGCGGTTAGGTGAGATTTTCGAGTTGCCGGACTACCTGTGATAGCGGTGCGGCGGCGTCGATTTCGATGGTTGCGGTCGCGCGCAGCAGCGGTTCTACCTCGGTGAGGTACTGCAAGATCTGGGCTCGTTCGCCGGAGTCTTTCCCGTATGGGTTGCTGGTCCGTGCCGCGATCCTGGCCAGGAGGAGGTCGGCGGGCGCGCTGAGCAGCGCGATGTGGTCGAACTGGGGATAGAGCTTTCCCTGGTTGGTCTTGCATCCGGCGACGAACAGGTGGCCGTCCTGGTGGCTGGCCAGCAAGGCCGCGATGGCGTCCTCGCGCCAGATCCAGTCCGGTGAGCCGTCCGGCAGGGTGACCCAGTGGCTCCATTCATCTGTGTCGGTGTCCACGACGCAGTGGCCGCGCTCGCCAAGTATCTGGAGGGCAGCGGACTTGCCGGTGCCGGACATTCCGGTGACCAGGACCTTCGGCATGTTCTGAGGTTACGGGAGACGGCTCAGGCCGCGGCGGGGACGGGCAGCCAGGGCTTGCCGGCCAGGGCGGAGCCCACAGCCTCGAGGGCAGTGAGGTCGTGCGCGGCGGCGGAGTCGAGGTAGCTGCGGATGCGGCACCACCGGGCGAGCGTGGCCTGGGTATGCCAGTACCCGGAGACGGCCTGGTGCCGTTTGGCGGCCTTGGCGCCGCGCTCGGAGACGTTGTTCGTCCACTCGACGGCGGGCTCGCGGGTGAACAGCCAGACCTGGCCCGCGTAGTCACGCAGCCAGCAGCCCAGGGCATACCCCGGATGGTTGCCGTCGTGCCAGTCCCGGTGCCGGTTGTGCGTGATGCCGAAAGCGGCGGCCTCGTCATAGCGCTGGCGGAGCTTGGCCAGCAGGTCCGCGTCCGCGGCGGGCTCGCCCCGGGCCCGGGCCTGCCCGGTGGCCTCATGCGCTTCCCGGAGGATCTCTATGACGTCGCCGGCCCAGGACTGCAGGCTGCCCGGACCGAGCCTGGTGACCGCGCGGCAGCGGCGGATGACGTGGGCTGCGCACTGCTGGATGCCGGCCAACTCGGGCAGCAGCTGCTGGTAGGCGGTGTACCCGTCGGTGATCAGGAACCCGGTGAAGAACCCCAGGATGGCGGTGATCGCGGCGGCGCGCCGTGATCCGAGCGCCCGCAGCCAGGTCAGCTTCCCGCCGGGCGGACAGATGATCAGCACGTGCGGGGACCCGCCGTCCGGCTCGCCGGTTTCCGGGTCTTCATCCCGGGGTGAGCACGTTCACCGGGGTCTCGTCCGCCCCGAGCGCCAGCTCGGCGGCCAGCGCGGCCTGCATCGCCGCATCGAACCCGGCATCGGCCAGCCGGTCATCGAGCCGGCTGGCTGCCTTGTCCACGAACCCGGGCGACACCGGGACGCCGAGCAGCATGCCGATCAGGTGCGCGGTCCGTTCGGCAGGCACGTTCCCGTACCCGGACAGCAGCACCGCGGCCGTGTTAACCGCTGCGCCGTAGGAGATGCTGCCCGGGTGCGCGCCGGGCGGAGCCTGCGCGGTGGTGACCTGCCCGCAACACGGGCACCGCAGCGCGGGCAGCAGGTGCTCGGTGACGAACCTGCTGATCTTCACATCCCAGACCTGCGCCCACGACCGGCCGGCCGGCTCGGCATCCGCCAGCCCGGTCCCGCACCGCGAGCACTGCGCCGGAGGATCCGCGCTCTTCCGCTCCTGCGGGTCCGGGTCCCGGGACAGGCCAGCACCCCGATGACCGGGCTGCCCGCCCGGCTTGCGGTCCTGGCGCCGCTCCCGCTCCGATTCCTGCCGCTGCCGGCGTCCGGCCTTGCGCCGCTCCTTCGCCCCTATCGGCTCTTTGGACGTCGGCGTCCCGGAGCTCGTACTGTCCTGGCCCAGCCGGCGTTCCAGCTCCGCGACCCGCAGCTCCAGCCGCCGGTACCGCTCCAGGGCAGCGTCCAGCTCCGCCCGCAGCATCGCGTTCTCAGCGTCCTTCGCCTCCACCACAGCCCGCAGCCGGGCCAGCAGCTCACGCTGCTCCCCGCCGCCGGCAGACGGATCAGGCGCATCGGACACAGGCCCGATTCTGCTCAACCTCAACTACACCCTCAAGCACCCTGCGCCGTGTGTCACGCCGACCTCACCCGTGAATGGACACCAATTGCTCTGCACAGTGAAGAACTGGCGACATAGACGGTGCCAACGCAAACGGTGGTCTGGGATTCGCTGGTGCTAGCCGCTTATAACGCCGACGCGCTGCTGCGGCAGGCCGTGCGAGGTGGCGCCTCTGTGCGCGCCCAGATCGGGTTCCTGCTGGGATCTTTAGGTATTACGCTCCCTGCGGCAGCGGGCTTCCGCCCGGAGCGACGACACGCTCATCTCGAACCACGCGTGGTAGAAGCAGAAGCGGAGCCCGGCCAGGCCGTCAAGGAAGCCGAGTCTTGCGATGTACATATATAGAAAGAGCGCGGCAGGCCTGGCCGGGATGGCGGGGAAGACCAGCTCCTTGAGGATGCCGCGGGCGCGCGGGCGAGTACTGCGGCCGTGTCGCAGCGCGCGTAGCCGTTCCGGCAGACGGCCGACGCTACCGCGCCGGTCGCACTCCAGTTGCGCGTAGCGCACGTGCTTGCGCAGCCAATCGGCTAGGCCCTTACGGTCCTCGTCCACGATGTCGTTGTCCAGCCGCCGGATTCGCCCGTCCACGCAGGCCCGCGCTACCCAGCTCCCGTCGTACTTGGTATAACGCCGGTCGACAAGCCGCACCACCCAGGAGCCCGAGTACCAGCCACAATGGCGGACCCAGGTACCCATGAACACCAGCCGCAGCCTGTGCGCAAACCCGGCGCAGTCCGGACCGGCGAGCTGTGCGGCGATCTCTACGGCGAGCTGCGGGGACACCCACTCGTCCGCATCCACCAAATACACCCAGTCGTACCGGAGCACCGGTAGCCCGAGCGCATATTCGCGTTGCGCCGAGAACCCCAGCCACGCCTGCTCGACCACCGTGGCGCCGAGCGAGCGCGCAATCGGTACCGTGCCGTCTGCGGAGCCCGAGTCCACGACCACGACCTGGTCCGCCCACGCGACCGAGGCTAGGCACCGGCGAATGTTCTGCTCCTCGTTTAGCGTAAGCACCACCACGCTCAACGGGACGCTGCCCGGCGGCGGATCATCGCCGGCTTGATATGGCCGCAGGCCGAGCCTCGTCA
>Ga0302183_10001907_pt1 | contig 9858 bp, 10 predicted proteins | sample I_Palsa_N3_2_FD_200232 | JGI IMG/M metagenome (GOLD analysis project Ga0302183, IMG submission 200232) | Peat permafrost microbial communities from Stordalen Mire near Abisko, Sweden - I_Palsa_N3_2 | ecosystem: Environmental > Terrestrial > Soil > Palsa > Peat permafrost | place: Sweden: Abisko...
GCTTTCCCTTTGTCATCTTGAGCGAAGCATGCCGAAGCGCGCAGCGAGTCGGCATGCGCAGTCGAAAGATCCCTGCGCCCACCTGAGCCTCAGTCGCCTCAGGGAGTTCTCCCCGTGGCGTGTTGCGGATCCAGGTAACTAAACTGTTTGACTTGATCTATTTGTAGTGTATGTTTATATTCCCCACCGCAGTAGGCTTTGAATAGATTCCTCATCGGCGACGGGCCAACCCTCTGTCTCGTAGGTAGCAGGAAAAAGGTTTATCTGCAATGCTTTCTGCAGCTAAAGGTTTCGCACGGTTCTTCATCATGTTCTTTGTTGTCCATTCTCTACTGGTGGAGTTCTTCAGTAGTAGATATGGAGCGCAAGACGAGCCATCCAGAGCACCGAGGAAGCCCGGGACTCGGAGGGCCATTGCCTATGATCCGTTGGAGCGGCTCCTTTCGAGTGCCTTCTGGTACCAGCCCTTGGTAAGGGCAGGCAATCGCGGACCGCGGAACCGCTTCCTCAGGATCGTGACTCTTAGCGACCAGAGAGAACCTAATGAATTATTTGCCAACATTTGCAGGCAGCGCGTTTTCATGGCCAGGCTGATAAAGAAACTTCAGGCCGCGGGACCGTCCGTGATCGTGGTCGATAAATATTTTTCTCCCGACTCGTGCCCCGACTCGCACGATCCCGGGAATCAGATGTTAGCGCAGGCAATCTCCAGTACCAATATCCCCATTGTGTTGGGCGTTCATACGCTCGATGCGGACCAACTCAGGTTGCGTGGTCCTCTAAGCCAGCCCGAAGAGAATAGTCTTAAAGTGGCGCCCCTCGTAACTAGCCCGGGATTGAAATTCGACCATCCCTCAGGATTGATCAGCTACGGGTTGATAAGGCTAAACTACGACAACCGAGAAATTCCATTGGAATGGCGGGTATATCAGTCCCGCTCAGACCTTGCAGCCGCGGACCACCACACGGTGGTCCTGCCTACGCTTTCCCTCGTCGCCGCGGAGCGGGCTGATCCCAACCTGTCCCGCGATAGAAAGCTTAAGCTTCTGTTGTCGAGAGGAGCGCGTCCGTACACCAGCTTCCTTTCAGAAGACGAGATAACGACTTTCTCGGCCCTGGATCTCTTGTGCGGTCCACAATTTTCGAGCTTCTCAGACTGGGAACATTGTGAGCTGAGCGACTACGAGAATCAGGCGATACGAAACCACGTCGTGATAATCGGAGATAGCAGGGACGATCAGGACATCCACCCAAGCGTTATCGGGCTCGTCCCGGGCGTGGTGTTGCAGGCTAACTACATCGAATCGCTCCTCGATGACCGGTACCTTATACCCGTCCCTTATGGGCGCGCCTTCGCCGTTAATCTAGCCCTATCGCTTGCGATGGGGTGGTTACTCTACAGGTTCTCGGCTCCGGGAGGACGGTTGCGCAAGCTGCTTAGCTCCCTCTTGTTTATATTTGGCGGGTGGATATTCTCATACGTCCTAACGATTTCGTTCGGCTACTATTTTGTGATTTGGTTTCCGGCGGGACCTCTGGTTGTCATTTGGGCAAGAAAGCGGCGGCTCGAAAAGGCGAAGGATTCGGCGAGAACGGGGGAGTCTGCCGCATGAGATCCACGAGGGCTGGTAGTCCCAACAGGCCGCGTTACCCTGGCCGTCGCAGCGCGGCCAAAGAAGGCAGCCGCCAGGGCGGCGGTGCCACGCCTCGAACACTGAGGCCGCACCAGCCCCGAGGCGCGACATGCCAAGCATAGAGCTCATCGCGGCGGTTCTTACTGCGCTGCTAGGGACGCTCCCGCCGCTACTCAAGGTCGGACTCACGGCTTTATACAAGAGCTCCGCCCGTGTCCGCCATATCTTCGACACCTCCCTAGGTAGGGCAATCCTGAAAGGACTTGACATCAAGGAGGCAGACCCTTCCCCGACGAAGGGCCTCCTCGCGGAGCTCAGGACAGCTTCCGCAGAGATGGATCGAATCGTAGACGAGATAGGGCGGTATACAGAAGAGCGCCAGTCAACGGTTCTGAAGTTGGAGGGCGACCTTCAGGCTCTTTCGCAGCGGGAACAGGAGCTGAAGAAGAGGATTGAGGGCCTGCAGCAGGTGCCCCTCCCCGCGGCTGAGTATTTTGCCAAGCTAGTGGAGAGGACTGAAAAGAAAAGCGCCACGCGGGACTACGTACTTTTCCTGCTTGGCGTGGTTGCAAGCGCAGTGGTCGTAGTCATCCTGAAAGCGTTTGGGGTGTAAGGTCCTGATTCGAATCTGTCCGGCGCCGTTTGGTGAAAAACCAGCCAGCTACAAAACAGAGCGGCTTGCGCCGCCCCGTTTCAAGTCAAAAGCAGCGGGCGAGGGTGCCGCTCTACACGAGCTAGGTTCCCTCGCTCCACCCCGCCAAATACTCTTCCTGCTCCGGCGTGAGCCGGTCGATCTTGATTCCCATCGATTCCAGCTTCAACTTCGCCACGCGCTTGTCGAGTTCGTCGGGAACGCGGTAGACCTTCTTCTCCAGCGTCTTGTAATGCTTCACCATGTATTCCACCGAGAGCGCCTGGTCGGCAAAGCTCATATCCATTACCGACGCGGGATGCCCCTCGGCCGCCGACAGATTAATCAGCCGCCCTTCGCCCAGCAGATTGATCTTGCGCCCATCTTTCATCGAATACTCGTCGACATAAGTGCGCGTCGTCCGCTTCGACGACGACATTTTTTCCAGCGCCGGAATATCGATCTCCACATTGAAGTGTCCGGAGTTCGAAATGATTGCGCCGTCTTTCATCAACTCGAAATGGTCTTTCGTGAGCACGCTCTTGTTGCCCGTGACCGTGCAGAAAACGTCGCCGAGCTTGGCCGCTTCCGTCATCGACATCACGCGGAAGCCGTCCATCACCGCTTCCAGCGCTTTCGTCGGATCGACTTCCGTGACGATCACTTCCGCTCCCGCGCCCCGCGCGCGCGAAGCCAGACCGCGCCCGCACCAGCCGTAGCCGGCTACTACGAATTTCGATCCCGCCAACAAAAAATTTGTGGCGCGGATAATTCCGTCAATCGTCGACTGACCCGTGCCATAACGGTTGTCGAACAGATGCTTGGTGTCGGCGTCATTCACGGCCACGATAGGAAACTTCAGCACGCCTTCCTTCGCCATCGCCCGCAACCGGATCACGCCCGTCGTCGTCTCTTCCGTTCCGCCAATCACGCCTTCGAGGGCATCGGTGCGCTTGGTGTGCAAAATCGTCACCAGGTCCGCGCCGTCGTCCATGGTGATGTGCGGCTTGTGATCGATGGCCGCCAGAATGTGCTGGTAATAAGTGTCGTTATCCTCGCCCTTGATGGCGTAAACCGGAATACTCTGATCGCGCACCAGGCTGGCCGAAACATCGTCCTGCGTCGAGAGCGGATTCGACGCGCACAAAACCACATCCGCCCCGCCGTCACGCAGGCAAATCGCCAGGTTCGCCGTCTCCGCGGTAACGTGCAGGCACGCCGAGATGCGCATCCCTTTCAGCGGCTGATTCTTAATAAATTCTTTGCGGATAATCTGCAGCACCTTCATGGACTGGTTCGCCCACTCAATCCGCTTCTTGCCCATCTCCGCCAGTTCTAAACTTTTGATGTCGCTATTGATCTGTGTCGCTGCTGTTGACATACGCCTCCTGTGGCGCTTTCATACGAAAAATTTATTGGTTCCCTGGTTACGAAGATTGGTTTGAGTTCAAAATACTTTTTTAGGATACACGACTCGCGGCTGAGACAATCATCTCAAAATACCCTTAAGGGAATGGGACTTTCGGACCATCAAAACAGGTGCACTTTTGAGATCATTAAGCTTGTCATCCTGAGCAAGCGCTTTTCGCGCCGCGAAGGATCTGAGCGAGCCGCGCGAAGCTGCCTGCCCTGAGCAAGCGAAACGCGCCGAAGGGTCGCGTCTTTTGCGACGCAATAATCGCGCGTTTGGCTCGCAACCCTATTCCCCTTCCAAACTCTATTTTCTCGCGCCCGCAGTCTCCCGTACTCCCGCGTCGCTGGCCAACTTCGCCGCTTTGTCCGTCTTCTCCCAGGTGAAGTCCGGATCGTTGCGCCCAAAATGTCCGTAAGCTGCCGTCTTCTTATAGATCGGCCGCCGCAGATCCAAAGACTCGATGATCCCGCGCGGCGTCAACTTAAAATGCGCGCGAATCAAATCCGGAAGAATCTCCGGGTTGACCTTCTCCGTCCCAAACGTATCCACCCGCACGCTCACCGGATCGGCCACGCCGATGGCATAGGCAAGTTGTACCTCGCAGCGGTCCGCCAGTTTCGCCGCGACAATATTCTTCGCAATGTGCCGCGCCATGTAAGCCGCCGATCGATCCACCTTCGTCGGATCTTTTCCGCTGAACGCTCCGCCGCCGTGCCGCCCCATGCCGCCGTAAGTGTCGACAATGATCTTGCGTCCGGTGAGTCCCGTATCTCCCATCGGCCCGCCAATCACAAACCGTCCCGTGGGATTGATGTGATACTTCGTGTACTCATCGAGCAGGTGCGCCGGAATCACCGCCTGAATCACATGCTTCAAAATCCCCGCGCGCAATTCGTCGTTGCTCACGGTCTCCGCATGCTGCGTGGAAATTACAACCGCATCCACGCGCACAACGTTCCCCTTCGCGTCGTATTCAACCGTAACCTGCGACTTCCCATCCGGCCGCAAGAACGGCAGCGTCCCATTCTTCCGCACCTGCGCCAACCGCATGGTAAGTTTGTGCGCCAACGAAATCGGCGTCGGCATTAACTCGGGCGTTTCATCGCAGGCGTACCCGAACATTTGTCCCTGGTCGCCGGCGCCGCCGGTATCTACGCCCATGGCGATATCGCCGGATTGTTTGTTGATGCTGGAGATGACGGCGCAGGTGTTGCAATCGAAGCCGTAGACGGCGTTGTCGTATCCGATGCTTTGCACGGTGCCGCGGACGACCTGCTGAAAATCGACGTAGGCTTTGGTGGTGATTTCTCCGGCGATGACGACGAGGCCGGTGGCGGTGAGGGTTTCGCAGGCGACGCGGCTGGCGGAATCTTCGGCGAGGCAGGCGTCGAGGATGGCGTCGGAAATCTGGTCGGCGATCTTATCGGGATGGCCTTCGGTGACGGATTCGGAAGTAAATAAAATGCGATTCTTTGTGTTTGCGGCCAAGATTGTTCTCCTTAGAAAATTGCTTTGGACATTAATTGTGGCGAGAGGCGCGGACCCTTCGCCGCGCAAAAAACGCTTGCTCAGGATGACAAAGAAAAGGCTATCAGAGGGGGTGGCTGGACGCAACGAGTTTTGCTTCAACTGCTCGGAGGGCAATCCAATAGCGGAATGGGAATGCTGGATGGGACGATTTGAGCCTTCAGTGGCGAACGCGAGGCCGTATTCTGATTAGGATATTTATTGCGGAGCGTGGATGTCGCAGCCACTGATTTTCGTCGCTACGCCGTGTTTTGGCGGAATGGTGACGCAGGGCTACATGCTGTCGGTGATACGGCTGATGAGTTTCGCGAAGACCGCGGGGTTCGAGCTTTCGTTATCGCTGATGGGCTACGATGCGCTGATCTCGCGGGCGCGTAGCACGTTGTTGGCGGCGTTTCTGGACAATGCGGCGGCGACGCATTTGTTGTTTGTGGATGCGGATATCGGCTTCGAGCCGGAGCAAGTGGAGCGGTTGCTGAGTGTTAATAAGGAGTTTGCGGGAGCGCTGTATCCGCTGAAGTCGATTGACTGGGAGTTGATTCCGCAGCGCTGCGTGGAGGGAGGAGAGAGTGTGAAGCAGGCGGCGCTCTCTTATGTGGGAACATTTTGTCCGGAGGCGGAGCGTCGGCGGGAAGGAGATTTCGTTACCGGAATTTATGTGGGGGGAGGGTTTCAGTTGATCCGGCGCAGTGCGATTGAGCGGATGATTGCGGCTTATCCGGAGACGCATTTTAAGAGTGTGCATTGTTTGCCGATGTCTGGAGTGCGGCGCGATGGGGTGCAGAGTTCGAATCTGTATGCATTGTTCGATTGCGTGATCGATGCGGAGACGGGAACTTATTTGAGTGAGGATTATTCTTTTTGTTTACGCTGGCGAAAGATTGGCGGGGAGATTTGGATTGATGGGAAGAGTAAGTTGAGGCATTGCGGGCAGTTTGAGTTTGTGGGGGAGTATGGGGCGAGACGAGAGTAGTGCCGAAGGGCAACTGCGGGAATATCTCCGGCGGCTGGAACTGCTAGCCGACGAAGAGCGCGACCGTCAGGGTTACTTGCGACATTCGCAAGCCGAGGCGGAGGCGCTAGGTTGGGAGGCGGAAGCCAGGTGGCCGGAAGAATAGTCCGAGGTGAGGTTCGGCTCTACCGTGAGTGGCGATGTTCTTTGCCCAGCGTCGGAACTGCCCGCTCAAGCCAAAAGACGGCTTCAATGGGACGCCCACCCCCTCGAGACAAAAACAGGCGTGAGTCGACCATAGTTCACCTTGACAAATGTCATGACATTTGACTATATTATGCATATGGCTGTAGAGTCATCGACAATTCGGCAATTGCGCGAGGCAAGGGCACTTTCGCAGGAGGCGCTTGCTCGCATTGTCGGTGTCTCTGTTCGGACCGTCGTACGCTGGGAGGGTGGTAAATCGAAGCCGAGTCCTTTGGCCTTAGAGAAACTACAGCAAACAGTGTTCGATCAGAGCACAGGGGTGATAATCCATGGATCCTAGCGTCATCGCGCTGCTTCATACGAATGACCTAGTCAAACAGGTCTTCAGCGAGGTACTAAAGAGGCGTCGTGTCCAGCTCAGGGATCTTCGTGAGTCCTTGGTTGACTCCCCCCAATTCGGTCTTCCGAGTTCAGGGGGATCGGCTGCGGCAAACGAAGGGCGAGCTCAGGATCCCGTTGTTCAGGAAAAAATTGAAGACGCAGTACAGAAGCTAAAAGACGCAAAACTAATCGATGAACGCCAGGCACCAATCAGGGATTTCAGTACTTACTACGTAACCGCGAATGGGCTCAATGCAGAACGAGATTTGCGTTTAGCTGCCCCACGTGAGCAAGCCCTATTGCCTAATCGTTGAAGCTCCCGTCAGCCTCTCGCCGCAGGGTTTTCTGTGGGCCTGCTGTATAGCCATTGGTCTGTCTCTTCTCATAGCATTTATCGAGATCCCCACCAAATCGAAATCCCGGTTGCGCGCTTGCCTGGTATGGCCGTCGGTTTTCTATTGGCTCGTGCTTTCCTTCGGGAACGTAGTTACGACCATGCTGGCCTCACTCGCTGTAGTAAAGCTGCCAGCCACGCTCGCACCTTATCTTCCAGTGTTGACTCCGTTCTTCGGGGTATTTGGTTTCGAAACGGTGCTGAAGAATACAAATATCACGATGTTCGACAGGGGAGTTCTCACAATACAGAGCTGGATTGACAAGGCGGCCACTGCGGCGACGGCCGCCGCCATCGTCAAGGAGGAGGATATCAGTGAGCAGGAAGAACAGGGGTTGGTTGACCGGCTGAAGAAACTCAATGACCAGGAGATTAACGCCCGGGTGCTGGATAAACTTGGCGGATCGGCGGTGGTGGAACTGGAGGCTGCGGCGCGGACAAGTGGTGCGGACGCCAAGCTATACAAGGTTTTTCAGTTAGTATCGAAACTGAACCGCGCTGAGCGCGTGGCGCTATTGCGCGATAAGCGATCTTTCTGGCGCACTTTACTCATCGTTTGCGTCGTCGGCTTAGTGATGGTCGTTGTCCTCTACGCCGTTTTCCAGCTCCTTGTAATAGGCCGGAGAGCGGTTGTCTTTGCAGGAAGCGGAAATGTGTTGCCATTTCTGAAAGAGAAATTTCCCAATCTCAAAGGCACTGACTCATGGGTTGATGTCGGTTCTTCTGGGGCGTTGGAGCAGTCATTTTACTATTCCAATTATGGGGGATCGATCGGCGCCAAAGGGCGTACCGGTTTCATTGTCATGTCGTCCAACGGAACCGCCGCATTGGAGGCGAAATTCAAAGCGGCCGCGCCAGCGCTCCAAGAGCACAATTATTGGCTTAGCATTTCCGTGGCTCGTCCGCCCCTAGCCGTGCTCTATCGCGGGGAATTTGGCAAGGATCTCAATGTACATGCCGCGAGCGCGGGACCACCAGCGATTACATACCCATTCGTGGAGCTGGCAGATCTGACGAATTTCATTCAGAACAAGTCACCCGAGGGCATGAAGCGCTACTATCCCGAGGAAGGCGCAGGAACCCGGTCGCTGCTCGACAGAGCGGCGAAAAATCCCCTCCAGTGGCCGAATGTGGACGAAGTACCGGGCTATATTGAGGACCTTAACGACAAGGGCTCATTCGTCGAGCTCGTGTCGTATCCGCAAATGTCTCGAGTCTCAAAAACCGCGGCAAGTTGCGCTCAGTTGCAGCAAATGCAAATTCGGGGTGCGCTTGTCAGGACAGAATCACTCGAATCCGATCATCTGCTTCTTGCCGACTACGCCGTTGTGATGAAGGTCGCACGCGATGAGGTCGCAGGACCCGATATGTATCTGATCACCAATTCTGCGGAATGCCAGCTTGCGCAAGCCTTGGCTCCTAAAGACATCCAGGATTGTAGAATTTTCGGAACTCCAGTGGATCACATTTTGAAGCTGGACGTGACGCACGGCGGCGGGCTCGAGTCTGCCGTGTACTTAAGATGCGTCACGCCTTGATGTGGCGGGAGAGCTGGCATCACAGCGGGCGTCATTTCGTCACTTTTGCTGCTACCATCGCCGTCCTGCTGTTGATTTTTGGGTGATTGCGGCGCTCCGGTGCTGTGCCACCTAAAGGACGCAGTCGAGAGGGAGGTGTCTACTTTCGTAGACTTTACGATGTCCCAGGGACATGGGAAAGTGGAGTAGCATCTGAAAATTGCGCGGCCACATGGGCCGCGTTTTTTATTGGAGCGTGACCGGCGGGGCTGGGGGGAGAATTTCTCGCAGCTGTTGAGGTGCATGGGGATGCAGAGGTCCCCTTCGGCTCCGCTCAGGGCAAGCTTTCGGCGCGAAGAGCGCGCCTCAGGATGATCGAGCGGAGTTGTGGGATGGCATCATGGCGCGCATTTTCGTGCCGGGATGGGTTTGAAAGGGAAAATGAATGAGAAACAGGTGGAGTGTGCGGATCAGGAATTGCAAGAAGCGCGGGGAGTGGGTGGAGTTGGTGTTTGCAGCGCGGGCGATGTGGGAAGGGTTGGTGTTGGCGCGTCCGTGGGGAGAATCGATTGGGTATGACTTTGTGGTGGACCGGGGCGATGGGGGAATGGTGCGAGTGCAGGTGAAGTCGACGCTATTTAAAGAGGGCACGGGCTATTCGTGTTCGATGAAAGACAGCAAAGGTCCGTACAAGAAAAATTCGTTTGAATATGTGGCGGCGTATGTGATTCCGGAAAATATCTGGTTCATCATTCCGGAGAAGAAGGTGCGGGGGAAGTGGAGCGTGGGGCTGTATCCGACGCTGAAGAAGTCGAAATATGGGGAATACAAGGAGGCTTGGGATTTGTTGCGCGGGAGGGGGCCGCTGGTGATCGAGAGGATTGAGGCGTGTGCGGAGGAGGAAGAACAAAAGTGGAGCATTCGGGCAAACGCTTTAATGTTGCCTAAGAGTTTTTGATGTGGTAGGGATCCTTCGACTACGCATGCGGATTCATAAAGCGAATCCGCACGCTTCGCTCAGCATGACAGAACGTCGCATTGGGGCAGGCGCCTGATAGCTTCTACAATGATGATGAGGAGGAGCTATGCAGAAGATTACGCCGTTCTTGTGGTTCGACAAGGAAGCGGAAGAGGCGATGAATTTTTATGTTTCTATTTTCAAGAATTCGAAGGTGTTGAGTGTTACTCGATATGGAGAGGC
>Ga0302183_10001909_pt1 | contig 9854 bp, 9 predicted proteins | sample I_Palsa_N3_2_FD_200232 | JGI IMG/M metagenome (GOLD analysis project Ga0302183, IMG submission 200232) | Peat permafrost microbial communities from Stordalen Mire near Abisko, Sweden - I_Palsa_N3_2 | ecosystem: Environmental > Terrestrial > Soil > Palsa > Peat permafrost | place: Sweden: Abisko...
CCGCGCGTCTCGAGCCACTCCTTGTGCCCGGCCAGCGCCTCTTCGAGCTCCCATTCGCCGGAATCTAGTTTCGCCGTCTCGATCGGACTCACCTCGTCGGCCAGCGACGCCATCACGATGGGATCGCTCGCCGCTTGCTCCGTCGCTTGCTCCGCCAGAATTTCGGTGATTGTCGGAGGCAGAGCTTCGGGAATCTCCGTCAGCGTCGGCGGCAGGCTGTGCGGCGCGGACGCTTCCTCATGATTCGTCGCGCTCTCCTGCGCGGCTTCTGCTCCCGGCGTATCGCAATTCACTGGCGCGCCTTCTCGAGCGGTTTCTCCGGCCGTCTCCGTAGCAACGCTCGGCTCCCTCGCCGCTGCGATCTCCGCCTCGATCAGCTGTTGCGTTTCCGTCAGAGACAACTCCAGAGTCTCGCTCCCTTGTGAGGCGGCCTCCGCATCCAGAAAATTCTTGATCAGGAATTCCTTCAATTCCTCTTCAGACGGGGTCTCCTCCTCCGCCTGCTTGCCCAAAGCCTCTTCCGCGATCAGTTGTTCGGCCGCCAACACATCGGGCGGCTCCTCGACTTGCACCTCCGAGGAGCGGCCATATCCGGGCGTAAATAACCGCTTGAGGAAAGTCACCATTGGATGAGCCCCATTACCCCAAAAAAGCCTGCAAAAACTCGCCTGAAGGCATTCGCCGCTTCTTCCGGCTCAAACAATTTTAGCCGGAGTGGCGTGCCCCCTCGAATATCGTATCGCGAACGTTTCTCAGATCGACCCTGTACGAAAGGGCAGCCCCTGTACAGCTGGCCATGCGTCCTCGCGCTCCATTGCAAGACAGGTACCGTAGCCGCTGCTGTGCGCCTTCCAAGTGCCCGTTATCGCCCGGCCCGGAAGGAAACAGGGGCTGCGTCCCGGCCATTTCCGCAGTATCCTTGAATCGTAGCCCGGTGATTCCGCTCGCCGTGCGAAGGACGTGATCGTGGACGCCAAAGCGTCGCCTGCTCACAACGCGCAAACTCGCATTGAATCCGACAGCATGGGGAAGGTCGAAGTACCCAGTGACCGTTATTACGGCGCGCAGACCGCGCGCTCCCTGATCCATTTCAATATCGGCCGCGAAGTGATGCCGCCCGAGCTGATCCGCGCCTTCGGAATTCTCAAGAAAGCCGCCGCGCTCGTGAACAAGGACCTGGGCAAAATCTCCGCCGATAAATCGCGCCTTATCGTGCAGGCTGCGGACGAAGTGATGGCTGGGAAACTCGACGAGCATTTTCCGCTGCACGTCTGGCAGACCGGCAGCGGCACGCAGACCAACATGAACGCGAATGAAGTCATCTCCAATCGCGCTATCGAAATCGCCGGCGGCGTCCTGGGCAGCAAGAACCCGATTCATCCGAACGACGACGTAAATATGTCGCAGTCCTCCAACGACACTTTCCCCACCGCCATGCACATTGCCGCCGCTTCGCGGGTGGCCCAGGATTTGATTCCCGCCGTCAATGCCTTGCGCGGCGCGCTGGACGCCAAGGCCCGCGAGTTTGCCGCCGTGGTGAAAATCGGCCGCACGCACCTGATGGACGCCACCCCGCTTACCGTCGGCCAGGAAATGTCCGGCTGGGTCAGCCTGCTCGAACGCGACGTCGCGCGCTTGAAGCAGGTGCTGCCCGGACTTTACGACCTCGCCATCGGCGGCACCGCGGTGGGCACCGGCCTCAACGCGCATCCCCAATTCGCCGAACGCGCCGCGGCTAAAATCGCCGATCTCACCGGCCTGCCTTTCCGCTCGCATCCGAACAAATTTGCTGCTCTTTCCGCCCACGATGAAATTGTCTTCGCCAGCGGCGCTCTGAAGACTCTGGCCGGCTCACTCATGAAGATCGCCAACGACATTCGCTGGCTCGCTTCCGGCCCTCGTGCCGGACTTGGCGAGCTGACTCTCCCGGAAAATGAGCCGGGTTCTTCGATCATGCCGGGTAAAGTGAATCCCACGCAGTCCGAGGCTATGACCATGGTCGCCGTGCAAGTCTTCGGCAACGACGCGGCCATCGGCTTCGCCGGCTCCCAGGGCAATTTCCAGCTGAATGTTTTCAAGCCCGTCATGATTTACAATTTCCTGAATTCCGTGCGCTTGCTCATCGACGCTTGCCGCTCCTTCACCGAGCATTGCATCGTAGGGATGGAACTAGACAAAGACCGCATCGCCCAGAACGTTCAGAATTCGCTCATGCTCGTCACCGCTCTCAGCCCGAAAGTCGGCTACGACAAAGCCGCCGAGATCGCCCACAAAGCCCATCACGACCGCTCCAGCCTGCGCGAAGCCGCGCTGAAGCTCGGCTACTTGACCGCCGCAGAATTCGACGACCTAGTCCGCCCCGAAAAAATGACCCATCCCTGATTTGCCTTCCCCCCTGCACGTACCGTAGGGGTGCGGCACGCCGTGCCCGGCCTTGGCGACGCCCTCGCTTCAGTTTCATATCGAAACATCCCGTTACTCTCTCGTCAAATTTTGATCCCCCTCATCGATTTTTTATTGACTCCCTCTCCGTTCTTTATTAATTTCGCAATCCCTCTTGATAATTAGCAATTTCCCCTCCCACTGGAATCGCCATGATTCTCGAAACCGAAGTAGCCGCCGTCGGCCAACCGCTGTTGTTCCAACCGCTTCCGCAGGCCGCTCCTATGCCGCTCGACGAAGCCCAGCGCCAGGAGCTCCTCCTTCGCCATTTGCCGCAGGTGCATTTCATCGCGCGGCGAATCCATCGGCGTGTTCCGCCGCAAGTGCCTATCGAAGATTTGGTCAACGCCGGAGTCATCGGCCTGCTCGACGCGGTAAGAAAGTATGACGCAGCCAAGAACGTCAAATTCAAGCATTACGCGGAATTCCGCATTCGCGGCGCCATCATTGATAGCCTGCGCGAAGTGGATTGGAGCCCGCGCTCGCTTCGGCGTCAGGCCCGCGAGCTCCGGCAGGCCATCTCGGATTGCCGCGCTCGCTTTGGACGCAATCCCACCGAGCTCGAAATTGCCGCCGCGCTCAAAGTCGGCCTGCTCGACCTCCAGCATCTTCTCGGAGAATTGAGCGGTCTCGAGGTCAGCTGCTTCCATGAGGATTCCAACGAGACGCTTGGCGCGCAAAGAGTTCTTCACTATCGTGCGAGCAAAAAGGAGGAAGATCCTTACCAACGCACGCTGGATTTCGAGATGAAGTATCTTCTCACCGAAGCTGTAGCCGAGTTGCCGGAACGCGAGCGCGAAGTGGTCACGCTCTATCACCTCGACGAGCTAACCATGAAAGAAGTCGGCGCCGTCCTCGGCATCGGCGAGTCGCGCGTCTCCCAGGTCCACGCCACCGCCCTGATGCATCTGCGCTCGCAGCTCTACACCCGCCTGCGCACCAAACTGGCCTGACGCCTCTCGCTCTATAAGTTCCGTGGCCCACACCGCGCTTAGCCGGCCGCCGCCTTTTGCTCCTGCATCGCTTATTGCATTTTTGTCGTCACCTTGACTTCGGCCTGGCCGCGTTCTACAGTGATGCTCCCCTGAGGCTGATTCTCAATCGCGTACTATATCTGTTCATAATCTGAGCCTTGGCTAGGGGAGGCTTGCAGCATGTCCCTTCCGAATGGTTTTTCAGCGTTTAGCGTCTTCCTGGCTATTGCCGCCGTCGGCTTTCTATTTCTAGTGATCAGTTTCCTGTTCGGCGAACTTTTCAGCCACGGCGATGTGGGGGCGCACGGCGGCGACGTTCACGGAGACGCGCACGGCGTCGGCTTCTTCAACACGCGGGTTGTGAGTGTTTTCATCACTGCGTTTGGCGGATTTGGAGCTATAGGCGTCCATCTGGGCTACAGCACAGAGACCAGTACACTCATCGGTTTGGTGGGCGGCGCGGTGTTTGGCGGAATTATTTATCTGTTTGCGAGCTTCCTTTTCAGCCAGCAGGCTTCGAGTGGAACTCTCGTCGGAGACCTGGTCGGCCTCACCGCGGAGGTGAGTGTGGGGATCCCCCAGGGCGGACTAGGCCAGGTTCGGTGTTCCGTCGGTGAAAACGTAATTGAGAAACTTGCGCGAACCGTGGACGGTGAAGCGATTCCCGCCAACACCTCCGTGAAGATCGAGTCCATAGCGGGCGAAACGTTGCTGGTCCGGCGCGCCGGTTAGTTCGTTCGCCAAGTTCGAGAAGAGGTGGGAGAAATGCCTACACAGTTTTTTGTTCCAATCATCGTAATCCTGGTGGTGCTGGCGCTCTTCGTGGCCATGGCGCTTTTCAGCCGAAACTACCTGAAAGTGCCGCCAAACGCCGTAGCCGTCCTGAGCGGACGCAAGCGCAAAACCGCGGACGGAAAGACTGTGGGCTACCGCGTGGTGAACGGCGGGGCCACCTTCCGGTTTCCCCTGCTCGAGCAGGTGGATTATCTTTCGCTCAACGTTTTTACCATACCCCTCGAGATTAAACGCGCCTACACGCTGAAGGGCGTGCCCATTTCGGTTAAGGCGGTCGCCAACGTCAAGATCAAGAGTGACGACACCTCGCTCCGGGCAGCAGCCGAACGTTTTCTTGGGATGCCGTCGGACCAAATCCAGAAAGTGATCTTCCAGACGTTAGAGGGCCATTTGCGGGCCATTCTCGGCACCCTGACCGTCGAGGAAGTGAACAGCGACCGCCAGAGCTTCGCGCAGAAGCTGACCTCCGAGGCCGCGCAAGACCTTGAACGAATGGGAATTGGTGTGGATGTCCTTACCGTTCAGGAGATCAGCGACGAGGAAGGATACCTCGACGCCCTGGGAAAAAAGCGGACGGCCGAAGTGAAGCGCGACGGCACCATCGGCGAGGCCGAAGCCACGCGCGATTCAAAGATCAAATCCGCGATGGCCATGCAGGAAGGCGAAAAAGCGAAATTCGATTCGGATGCGAATATTGCTGGAGCGCAGCGCGAGTTCAACATCAAGCAAGCCCAGTTCCTCGCCGAGGTCGAAACGCAGAAGGCCATGGCCGCTCAGGCCGGGCCGCTGGCGCAGGCCAAAGCCCGGCAGCAAGTCGTCGTGGAAGAAGTGCGCGTGGAGAGAATGCGCACGCAGGAACAGATCGCCGTCCAGGAGCAGGAAGTTCAGCGCAAGCAAAAAGAGCTGGAAGCCACGGTGATTAAGTCCGCCGAAGCCGACCGCCAAGCCGCCATTTTGCGCGCCGAGGCTGCCAAGCAATCGGCCATCCTCCAAGCCGAAGGCGAAAAGTCCGCGCAGATTGCCCTGGCGGAAGCGCAACAGGAAAAATTGAAGCAGGAAGGAATGGGACGCGCCGCGGCGGTCGAAGCCGAGGGGCGCGCGGAAGCGGCCAAAATCGAGGCTATGGGCTTGGCGCAGGCACACGCCATCGAAGCGCAGGGCGTCGCCGAAGCGCAAGCCATCTTGAAGAAAGCCGAAGCCTGGAAGCAATTCAACGACGCAGCCAAACTTCAGACCATCCTGGAAAGATTGCCCGCCGTTTTGCAGGCCTCCGCGGGAATTTTCGGAGCGGTGGCTGCGCCGCTCGGCAACATCGACAAAGTCGTGGTGATCGAGCAGGGGAGCAACGGAGATGGAGACGGAACGGGCGGCATCGGGCGTATTGCGCGCACGGGGCCCGCTCTCGTCTTCGGGCTGCTGCAACAGTTGCAGGCCATGGGGCTCGATATTCCCACGGTTCTTGCGCAGCTTGGATTAAACGTAAATGGCGGAAAGCAGACGGAAATAGTCGCGAAGCAAACCGAAGTGGTGGCGAAGCCGGTGGAACCCAAAGCCGGCAAGCCGCTGACGTAACTCTTCTATGCCTACCTTCCAGCTCGATTCCAAGCTTAAACGCGTTGAGACCGAAATACTCGTGATCCATTGCGGGGATTACCGCTTTCAAGCCGCCTTCCAGGAGTTTCTGAACCGCGGACTTAAACTGAATGAGAATTATGACTTGATGGTTATTCCCGGCGGTCCATTGAGCTTGACGCTTTTTGAATATCTTCCGAAGTTTTCTTGGGCTAGCTGGAAGTGGCTTCGGTTCTTCATGGAGAAACACGCAATCCGGCGGCTCATCCTGATTCAGCATCAAGACTGCGCATGGTACAAAACCATGCCGGCTCACTTGCACGATTCCGCGGAACCTCGCGAGCGCCAGGAGCAGGACCTCGGACGAGTGAAGGCAGCCATGAAGAAAGACTTTCCAAATCTGACCGTCGAACTCTACTACGCCGCGTGGGATGCGACAGATCGGATTACCATAGACTCGATTCCAGATTGAATTCAAACTTGACAGTTTCGCAACGCCGCAGGCCATGCGCGAACGCTCTGATTTTTTCCGCTCAGGAAATCGGCGGGCGTTTCGTGTGCCAATCAGAGTGCTGCTGAAATAAATTCGCCGCGGCAACCACGTCGCGGTCGTTTCGCGCGCGCGCCATGAACTGGATTCCCACCGGCAGCTTCTCCGGCGTAAACCCGCACGGCACGCTGATGGCCGGCAGGCCGCAGAGATTTCCCAGGCCTCCCAGCGGGTCGGCAAAACTCAACCCGGTCTCGAGATTCGTTTCGAGCGTGGTCGCCGCCACCGGCAGCGACGCGGCCATCACCACGTCAAACTCGTCGAACAGCGCATCCACCCGTTTCTGAAATACGCCGCGAATCTGCAGCGCCTGCATGTAATCGGATGCGGAAATCTGCTCGCTCACGTATCCATTGATTTGCCCCAGCGGATCCGCTAGCTCCGCCACTTTTCCGGAATCGAGTAGGGAGCGAAACGCCGCCACGCCCTCCACCGAAACGATGGTGCCTGCGGCGGCCTCGTACGGGCCCTCGGGAAGTCTTGCGTCCGAGATTTTCGCGCCGTGCTGCTTCAGCAAATCCGCGGCGGCTTGCGTGGCTGCGGCGATGTCCGGCGCAGGTTTGGCCCACGCGTTGGTCAGCCAGCCGATGCGCGGCGGTGCCGCGTTCGCCGCGGAATACGCAAATGCCGCTTCCTCCGGCGCAAGCGAGCCGCGGTCGAGCGCATCGTGTCCCGCGATCACTTCAAGAACAAGTGCGCAATCATCCGCCGTGCGCGCCATGGATCCGATTTTGTCCTGCGAATACGCCAGCGCCATCGCGCCGTAGCGGCTCACGCGCCCGAACGTCGGCCGCAGCCCGCTGATTCCGCAGAAAGCCGCGGGACAAATGATCGATCCCCAGGTTTCTGTGCCGATGGCAAACGCGCCCAGCCCCGCCGATACAATGGCCGCCGAGCCGCTCGAAGATCCGCAGGTCCAGCAGCCTGCATTCCACGGATTTTTCGCCGCGCCGGTGAGCGACGCCGACGCGAACCTGTAATTCATTCCGCCCGCCAGCTCGATCATGGCCGCTTTGCCGATCAGAATCGCGCCCGCAGCGTTCAGGCGCTCGATCACCGTCGCGTTGTAATCGAACTCCTGGCTCGCGTAGGGCTTCGCGCCCCACGTCGTGGGATAGCCTTTCACCGCGAGCAGGTCTTTGGCCGCGTAGGGAATGCCGTGCAGCGGCCCGCGATAATGTCCCGCTGTGATTTCCTTTTCCGCCGCGCGCGCCTGCTCCAGCGCGAGTTCCCGCGTGATGGTCACGTACGCGCTGAGCTGCGAATTCAGGCGCTCGCTGCGCCCGAGGTAGCTCTCGGTCAGCTCCACCGGCGAAAACTTCTTTTCGCGCAGGTGCTTGCCAAGTTCGCGCAAAGGCAAATACAGAATGTCTTCGCTAAGCATCGAAAGCTCTCTCTCAGTGCGTGGGTGTTCGCCGCGTTTCCGGCGGATCGGGATACAGGCGCAGGACGTTTCCGGGCTGGTCTCCGTTGTCGAGCGGAAACTCGCGCATCTTTTCAAGCGGGGCCTGGCCTTCCGTCACCAGCCGCCGAATCTCCGCCTTTTGCGCCTCCGAAAGGCGTTCGCCGCGCGTGCGCAAGATGGCCTGAATTTTTTCTTCCGCTTCGGCCTGGCTCTCCGGCGAAAGTTTTGCCTGCTGTTGCGCGGCGGGCGCACCGGAGGTTGTCTCCGTCGCCGCCGGAGTCGCAGTCAGTGGCCGCGCGAGTACCTCGCTCGGCAGGCAAGCGGCCGACGCCGCCACCAGCGCCGCGCTTCGCGCAAAATCCCGCCGTGAAATCTCCGCATCTCGTTTCTTCTCGTCCGCCATAAAAATCCTCCGAGCCCCGCTTCGCGCGTTATTTGGCCTGCCACTGGAAGCACAGGACGTAGCCGTCAGGATCCTTGAGGTACAACTGTTTCATGCCGTAGTGCGCAATTTTTGGCTCCTCCACATCCATCCCTCGATCCAGAAGGTGTTGGTAGGCCGCGTCCACGTCCGGGCAACCGAAGTAAATCGCCGTATCGTCGTGTGCCGCAACGCGGGCCGGATCAGGAACGGGCGGCCGCATATCGTCGTCGTAAGCCGTATTGAGCATCAGTTCCGCGCCGTCGAGCTTGAGCATCGCCCAACCAACGTCGTCGCTTCCGGGTTTGGACGTCGCGGCGACCTCGAAACCAAGTACGTCGCGGTAAAACTTGATCGACGTGGGCATGTCGAAAACCTGCAGCAGGGGAACCAGCCCTCGAACTTCAATGCCCATATGCACCTCGACGACAGACAGCCTATCATTCGAGGAACGAGTGTCAACACGCGGCGCAGAAAGGGAGTCTGGCATTTCAGTTTTGTGTTTCGGTGGATCAGGAACCAGGAGCAGGAGTTGTGGGCGCCGGGGGAGTTGCGGGGGATGGCGAAGGTGACGCGGGATCAGGTGCAGGTGCGGCGGACGCAGGAGGCTGATCCGGAGCGCCCGCCGCGGCCACTTCCTTCACCACTTTTGCCGCCAGCTTCTGGCTTACCGGGCACGACGTATCGTTGATGCGGCATTGCGCGAGTGTCAGCTTGCAGCCGCAATCGCACGATTCTGAATTCAGCCGCCTCAGTGCGACCTTTTTTAGCTCCGGCGTGAGTCCGCTGAAGTCCACGTCCGGAAGCTCGGTGGCCAGAGCCGCGTTCTTCAGGAAAATTTGTCCGGTGTCCTGAAATGTTTCCACGCTCGCATCCACCGGCATTCCGAGCAACGAACGAATTTCGGCTTCGTACACGAAGGTGGGATACAAACCCACATGCTTCTGCACCACTTTCCCGTCCGGGCTCACCACGAACAACGTCGGCAGCGCCGGCACTCCGCCGTATTCGGCGAGAATTTCGCGGCTGGCCATCACGATGGGATAGTTGATTCCGAAATCCTTGGCGAATCTCCCGACCTCGCCTTCATCCGCGTCATCCAGCGAAATTCCCACCACCACCAGGTGATCCTTGTAGCGTGCGGCGAGATCCACAAGCTCGGGAATTTCGTCGCGGCACGGCGGGCACCAGGTAGCCCAGAAATTCAGCAGCACGACTTTGCCGTGCCACTCCGCGGTGGAAACCACGCTTCCGTCGATCGCGCGCACCAGGAATGCGGGAGCCTGCTGCGGATTCGCGGCGAAGCGGATCACACGCATCTGGTTCGTCTGCGCATCTTCCGGCCGTGCTTCCGCCGGCGAAGTCTGCGCGGTCGGTCTGTCCTTGACGCTTACAACGGAGGGTGGCGCGACTTTGTGCGAGCGAGGAACGGGCGCGCTCGCGACATTCGCACGCCGCGATGTTCCCGCCGCGATACCAATCGCCAGGCCCGCGAGACCCGCAATCACCGCCAGCACAACCATGAAGGACTTTTTCATTTTCCGCCCGACGCCCGATACATTATGCGACAGACGCGGGCGACGAACAACAAGTAGTGAACGCCCTTCGAGCGAAGTCAATAACGCAGCGAGCGGGAATTGTTAAGTTGGGTCAAAGCGGGACAATCTTCCCGGATCGAAACATGTCCACTCGGCC
>Ga0302183_10001912_pt1 | contig 9840 bp, 5 predicted proteins | sample I_Palsa_N3_2_FD_200232 | JGI IMG/M metagenome (GOLD analysis project Ga0302183, IMG submission 200232) | Peat permafrost microbial communities from Stordalen Mire near Abisko, Sweden - I_Palsa_N3_2 | ecosystem: Environmental > Terrestrial > Soil > Palsa > Peat permafrost | place: Sweden: Abisko...
GGACGGCGAATTCCTTTCCGTCGATCCGTGGCCGAAGATCGATCGCTTCAAGGAGCACACCATCGAGTTGCCGGTTGGCGATCTGATTGTCAGCGCGAACGATGAAGCCACGCTGAAAGCAATGCTCCTGGAGACGCTCGAACTCGGCAAGGGTGTGATGCATTTGCTTGCCCCGCTTGACGACTTGCATGGTGCGTTGAACGGTGGAAAGAAGGGGACGAAGCACATTGGCGAGATACGGGTGTTCTCGACCAAACGCGCATGTCCGGTCTGCGGCACGAGTTATCCCGAACTTGATCCGCGCATGTTCTCGTACAACAGCAAGCACGGCTGGTGCAACACCTGCGTGGGCACGGGCGTCACGCTCACGCGCGAACAGCGTGAAGTCTACGACGACACCGTGATCTCCGACGACGGCCGCGGCCGCGAGCAGACGATTCCATCGGCGCAACAAGAACCGGACGACGTCGGCGACCAGCCTTGCCCGGATTGCAGCGGCACGCGCCTGAACGAAGTCGCGCGGGCGGTGACGTTCGGCGATCAGCCGATAACGGAAGTCGGCCGTTGGACGGTTGGCGCAACGCGCGGCTGGATCAAGAAGCTGAAGCTCAAGGGCCGCGATGCGGATATCGCCCGCGACGTGGTGAGTGAAATCGAAGGGCGTTTGCTGTTCCTCGAAGAAGTCGGTCTTGGTTATCTGAGCCTGGATCGTGCGGCGCCCACGCTCTCGGGCGGCGAAGCGCAGCGCATTCGCCTTGCCGCGCAACTCGGCAGCAACTTGCAGGGCGTGTGTTATGTGCTGGATGAGCCGACCATCGGTCTGCACCCGCGTGACAACAAGATCCTGCTGGATGCACTGAAGAAACTCGGTGACAAGGGCAACACGCTGGTCGTGGTGGAGCACGACGAGGACACCATTCGCCGTGCGGATCACATCATCGATATCGGTCCGGGGGCGGGGAAGCGCGGCGGTACGGTCGTGGCGCAAGGCGGCGTGGCCGATCTCGCGGCGCAGCCGGATTCGCTCACGGGCCAGTATCTGGCGAACCCGATCCAGCATCCGTTGCAAGCGCGTCGTGATGTAAAGACCGCGACCGCGAAGCGCGCCGCAACGCCGGAGAACTGGCTCACGGTTCACGGTGCGACGCTGCACAACCTGCGCAACGTCACCGCGAGCATGCCGTTGGGTCGCCTGATTGCCATCACGGGCGTGAGCGGTTCCGGCAAATCCACGCTCGCTCGTGACGTGCTGATGACCAATCTGCTGGATGCGGTGGGCCGCTCGGTTCTGTCGTCGCCGGCTACTCGCCGTGCACGCAAGACCGCGCAAGCCGACATGCCCGCGCGCAACCGTTCGAGCGTGTTGTCACGCGAGGCGCCGCGTGTGAAGTTCGACGTTGCGCATCGCTGGCAAGGGTGCACGGAGGTGACCGGGTTCGAGACCATCGACCGTGTGCTGGAAGTCGACCAGACGCCGATCGGCAAGACGCCGCGCTCGTGTCCGGCGACGTATATTGGCATGTGGGACACCATCCGCAAGCTGTTCGCTGACACACTCGAATCCCGTGCACGGGGTTACACGGCATCACGCTTCTCGTTCAACACCGGCGACGGCCGCTGCCCGGCCTGCGAAGGCCAGGGCGTGCGTACCATCGCGATGAGCTTCCTGCCCGACGTCAAAGTACCGTGCGACGTCTGCCACGGTCAGCGCTTCAATCCGGAAACGCTGGCGGTGACGTGGCGCGGCAAGAACATCGGCGAAGTGCTGACAATGGAGATTGACGAGGCTGTCGAGTTCTTCTCCGCGATGACAAGCATCTCGCATCCGTTGCAACTGATGAAGGACGTGGGGCTGGGTTATCTGACGCTCGGGCAGCCATCGCCGACGTTGTCAGGCGGTGAAGCGCAACGGATCAAGCTGGTGACCGAGCTGTCGAAGGTAAGGGACGATATCGGCAAACGCGGGCAGAAGGCGCCGCACACGCTGTACGTACTCGATGAGCCCACCGTCGGCCTGCATATGGCGGACGTCGCGAAGCTGATTCGCGTGCTGCATCGGCTGGTCGATGGCGGGCATTCGGTGGTGGTGATCGAGCACGATCTTGATGTGATCGCCGAAGCCGACTGGGTGATCGATCTCGGGCCGGAGGGCGGCACGGAAGGCGGATCGATCGTGGCCGCGACCGATCCGGACACGCTCTCGAAGAATCCGCGCAGTCACACGGGCGCCGCGCTGCGGCCGGTGCTAGAGCGCGGGGCCATCCCGGCCGAGGCGGTTCAGTAACTCGGTTCAGTAACTCTTGTACGGCAGGAACTTGCCCGATAAAACCACGTTGACCCGGTCCCCTTTGGGATCGGGTTTGCGTTGGATATCCATCGAAAAATCGATTGCGCTCATGATCCCGTCGCCGAATTCCTCGTGGATCAGTTCCTTGATCGTGCTCCCGTAAACGCTCACTATTTCATACCATCGATAGATCAACGGATCGGTCGGGACGGCGGTCGGCAGTGAGCCTTTATAGGGCACAATCTGCAGCCAGGCGACGGCTTCATCGGAGAGATCGAAGATGGTGCCGACAACTTCGGCCTGTGCCTTGGAGAACGTCATCTGCCCCAGGCAGCCTGCCGTTACCCATTCCTTGCTCAAGCCGACTTTCTCCGCCACGTCGGCCCATTTCAGCCCTTTGCTCACCTTGGCGGCGAGAATCAAGCGAGTCACTTCGCTGCGATCTGAAATCATTCGGGTGCTCCTTGAGGGTGGTTTCAAGCGAGTGTATCGGCCAATCGCGCGGCTGGCTGGCGGACAAAAATACTGCGGGAAACTCAAACCATGACCAACCCCATCGCTGATCTGAACACGCTGCTTGCATCCATGTCACCCGAACTCCAGCCGGGCGTCTACGTCTACGCAACCGTGCCTTTTACCTACGACCTCGGAAATATCGTCCCGCTCGCGACGTTCCGCGAACGCGAAGGCCTGACGATTATCTTGGAAGAGGGTGACGCGTCGAGAGCAGGTATCCCGCCGCTGTTCCGCGCCGCGTGGATCACGCTGACCGTGCATTCGGACCTTCAGGCGGTTGGACTGACGGCAGCCTTCGCCACCGCGCTCGGCCGAGCCAACGTCAGTTGCAACGTGGTCGCCGCGGCATACCACGATCACCTCTTCGTGCCGATCGAATCCGCCGATGCCGCCATGGTTGCACTGCAGCAACTTCAACGCGACGGACTCTGAGCAGCCCCCCGCCGGAACCCCCCAAACCCTTCCCCAGCATTCACCTGGGTTCGGTGTCACTGGTATGCTGCGGCCTTATTCCACCAAGAAACCTCTGGATCAAGATGGCAACGCAGGACAAAGCACTCGCACTCAAGAAGATGAAATGGTTCGCCGCCGGTCTGCTGGTCGCGGCAGCCGCACTATTTCTGCTCGCCAAGAGCCAGCACGACGCCGGCGCCTGGGCGTGGGTCTCGGCCTTCGCCGAAGCCGCGATGGTCGGCGCCTTGGCCGACTGGTTCGCGGTCGTCGCGCTGTTCCGCCACCCACTCGGGTTGCCGATCCCGCACACCGCCATCCTGCCGGCGAACAAGGCGCGCGTGGCTGATAACCTCGCCGAATTCGTCCGTGACAAATTCCTCGGCACCGACGCACTGGTCGCCCGCGTGAACGCCTTCGACCCCGCCGGCCGCCTCGCGATCTGGCTGGCGGAACCGGCGAACGCGGCGCTGCTGGGTGCAAAAGCGGTCGCGGCAGCGGGCCAGATGCTCGATTTCGTCGACGACGAACGCGTCAAAACGATGCTCCACGAAGCCCTGCGCCGCCGCGCCGAACAATTCGACCTGGCCGGCGCGGTGGGCGGATTGTTGTCCACGCTGACGGCGGATGGACGCCATCAAATGCTGCTCGACGAAGGCTTGCGCGAACTTGCCCAATGGCTTGATCGCGAGGAGGTGCAGGCAATCCTCGCAGCCAAGATCCTGGACGTGGCCGGCGAGGAATATCCGAAATTAATCGGCATGCTCGGTTTTGTAGGCCTGAGCGCGGAAGACCTTGGCAACAAGTTCGCGGGCGGCCTGGTGCGCGGCGCGAACAAGTGGCTGCACGACATCAGCGAAAACCCGGAACATGAGCGCCGTCAGGCCTTCGACAGGACGGTGGAAGGGTTCATCGAACGCCTGAAGACGGACCCCGCGTTCCGCGCGCGTATCGACCAACACAAGCGCGAATGGCTCGAACGCCCGGAATTGCGAACCTACGTGAACGGACTGTGGGACGAATTCAAGGACTGGCTGCGCCGCGATCTCGCGCAAGCAGATTCGACGCTGCACAAAAAGGTGACGGGCGCATCGGCGTCGTTCGCAGCCGCGCTGGGGAGCGATCCCGCGTTGCGCGAATCGATCAACGAGCACATGCGCGACGCGCTCAAGTCACTGGCACCGGATTTACGCGACGGCATTGCCAAGCATATTGCCGCCACGGTGCGCAACTGGGACGACGCCACGCTCGTGCGCGACGTCGAGCTGAGCGTGGGTCGCGACTTGCAGTTCATCCGGGTGAACGGCACGCTGGTGGGCGGTGCGGTTGGTCTGATCATTCACGCAGTATCCACGTTCATGGTTTAAGCTGCGGAATTGAAACCTTGTAGCCGCGGTCAGCTAATTTCCTCTTGAAGAGACCGAACATGACGGATCCGAACGCCGCGTTGATCCAGCGCTTCTACGAAGCCTTTCAGCGTTCCGACGCCGAAGCAATGGCGGCGTGCTACGCGCCGGACGTACAGTTCAGCGATCCGGTATTCGGCGTGTTGCGAGGCCGCGAAGCCTCGGATATGTGGCGCATGCTGATCTCTCGCGCCACCGAATTCTCACTGACCTTCAGCGACATTCAGACCGTCGGCCAGAGCGCGACAGCAAACTGGGTCGCGACTTATCGTTTCACGCAGACCGGGCGCAAGGTGGTCAACCGCATCAACGCGCGTTTTGCGATTCGCGATGGCCTGATCTACGAACATCACGACAGCTTTGACCTCTGGACCTGGAGCCGGCAGGCGCTCGGCCCCAAGGGCTGGCTGCTTGGCTGGTCGTCCTTCATGCAGAACAAGATCCGGGCGCAAGCGACCAAGGGGCTTCGGGCATACCGGCAGCAACCCAAAAAATGACTCGCCTCGAATGTCCAGCTAGCGAAGGATGTCTCAACGACGAATGGCTCGAGGCCGATGCGCTGGGTGGCTTTGCATCGGGCACAGCCGGCACCGAACGGACCCGCAGATATCACGCGCTGCTTCTCACGGCCACGCAACCGCCGGCGGGCCGCATGGTGCTGGTGAACGGCGTGGAGGCCTGGCTGGAGGATGCGTCCGGGCAGACGCGCATTGCGCTCTCCATGCAGCGTTATGGCGCTGGTTCGGTCTGGCCGGACCCCTCCGAAAGCCTGCTTTCCTTCGATACCGGCCCTTGGCCCACGTGGCGCTTTCAGGTTGGCGATAACCATATCCTGAGCGCTGAGCTATTCGTCGCGAAGCAGAGTGCACAGACGGTGCTGCGCTGGCGGCTCGAAGGCGAGCCATTCACGCTCAAGGTTCGGCCATTGCTTTCCGGCCGTGACTATCACGCGCTGCATCACGAGAACCCGGCGTTCAACTTCAACTACACGGCGACGGGCGATCAGGTGCGCTGGCAAGCATACGGCGACGTGCCGGCGGTGGTCGCGGCATCGAATGGATCGTATGTTCATGCGCCCGACTGGTATCGCAACTTCTGCTACACCGTCGAACGCGAACGCGGCATGGATTTCAACGAAGACCTCGCCACGCCCGGCGTCTTTTCGTTCGATTTGTCTCTTGGCGAAGCGGTGCTCGTGTTGAGCGCGAACGAGGGCGCGAAGACGAACGCGGTCGATACCGCGAAGCAGCTTGCCGATATCGAACGAGCACGTCGCACGGCCTTTCCGACGGCGCTGCATCGTTCCGCCGATGCCTACATCGTGGCGCGAAACAAAGGCAGCACAATCCTCGCCGGCTTCCCTTGGTTCACCGACTGGGGCCGTGACACGTTCATCGCGATGCGCGGTTTGCTGATCACATCCGGCCGATACAGCGACGCCGAATCGATCCTGCTCGAATGGGCCGGTACGCTCTCCGAAGGCATGCTGCCGAATCGTTTCCCGGACAGCGGCGCACCGGAATACAACTCGGTGGATGCGTCGTTGTGGTTCGTGATTGCCGTACACGATTATCTCGCCACGGGCCATGCTCAACGGGAAACGCAGGACCGTTTGCAGCAAGCCGTCGATGGCATTCTCGACGGTTACTCAAGCGGCACGCGTTTCCGGATCGGAGCCGATCCGGCGGATGGTCTGCTGCGGGCAGGCGTTCCCGGCGTGCAACTGACGTGGATGGACGCGAAGGTGGGCGATTGGGTGGTGACGCCGCGCATCGGCAAGCCGGTGGAAGTGCAGGCATTGTGGATCAATGCGCTGCGCATAGCGGCGGCATGGAACCCACGCTGGACAGAGCCGGCCACGCACGCAACGCAGGCTTTCCAGCACCGTTTCGTCGATCCCGCCAGCGGTGCGCTCTACGACGTGGTCGACGCCGATCACGAGCCGGGCAAGCTCGACCGCTCCATTCGTCCGAACCAACTTTTTGCCGTCGGCGGACTACCATTCGCCGTGATCGACAATGGCGCAACGGCTCGCGCGGTTGTCGATCAATGCGAGCAACGCTTGCTCACGCCGCTCGGGCTGAGAACCCTGTCACCGGATGACCCGGCCTACAAGGGCCGTTACACCGGCACGCCGCTCGAACGCGACGGTGCTTACCACCAGGGCACAGTCTGGCCGTGGCTGATGGGGCCGTTCGTGGACGCGTGGCTACGGGTTCATGGCGATGATCAAGCATCGAAAGCCGTGGCCCGCGAGCGCTTTCTCAGGCCGCTGCGCAACCATCTGCATCATGCGGGACTGGACCACATCTCCGAAGTCGCGGACGGCGATGCACCGCATACGCCCGGCGGCACGCCATTCCAGGCGTGGTCGCTCGGCGAACTCATGCGCCTCGACCGTCTGCTCAATGCCGATCCTGCCGAGATGCCGCAAACGCGCTAGATTATCGGTCTTTCCGTCACGCTTTTAGTCAAGGACGTCCCATGCCGCCACTGCGCGCCACCAAGTCACTCGACACCATAGAAGGAGCCCGGCTCCATTCCACCGACTGCTCGCGCTGGCAACGCTGGGGTCCGTATCTCAGTGAGCGCCAATGGGGCACGGTGCGAGAGGACTACAGCGAAAACGGCACCGCCTGGGACTATTTTCCGCACGATCATGCGCGCAGCCGCGCCTACCGCTGGGGCGAAGACGGCATTGCCGGATTCGGCGACGACCATCTCAACTGGTGCGTCTCGCTCGCCATGTGGAACGGCCTCGACCCGATTCTCAAGGAACGTTTGTTCGGGCTGACGAATTCGCAGGGCAACCACGGCGAGGACGTGAAGGAGCTGTACTTCTACGTCGACGGCACGCCGACGCATTCCTATATGCGCATGCTGTACAAGTATCCGCATGCCGCGTTCCCCTACGACGACCTCGTCACCGAAAACGGGCGCCGCGGCGCGGACATGCCCGAGTACGAAGTGCTCGACACGGGCGTGTTCGAAGACAACGCTTATTTCGATGTCCATGTCGAATATGCGAAAAACACGCCTGAAGATATCGTGATGCGCGTGACGGTCGAGAATCGCGGGGATCGCGCCGCGTCGCTCGACCTTCTGCCGCAGATCTGGGCGCGCAATACGTGGTCGTGGCAGCCATCGAAGAAACCTTCGCTCACCTTGCAATCCGATGCGAAGGGCAGCCGCGTGATCGCGCAAAGCGAGGGCCATGAGCCGCTGGTCGTGACAGCCGAAGCCCGTGGCGACGCTACGGTCAACTGGCTGTTCTGCGAGAACGAAACCAATGTCAGGCGCCTGTTCGGCTCGGAAGGGGCGGGACCGTTCAAGGACGGCTTTAACGACTACATCGTGCACGGCGAAGAAGACGCCATCCGGCACGATACCGGCACGCGCGCCGCCGCGCATGTGCATCTGGAGTTTGGCCCGAATAGCCGCACGGTCGTGACCATGCGCTGGCGCCCGGCGTCGGAGGCAGACCGTGAGCGGCAAGCGCTCGATATCGACGCGCTGTTCGCCCGCCGGATCGCCGAAGCTGATGCCTTTTATGCGGGCCTGCAGCACGAAATGGATGACGCCGACCAGCGGCTCGTCCAACGTCAGGCGCTGGCGGGCATGCTGTGGTCAAAACAGTATTACCTCTTCGACGTCACTCGCTGGATGGACGGCGATCCGTTGCAGCCCACACCGCCGGCCGGTCGCAAGCGCGGCCGCGATGCCGACTGGCGGCATCTGTGCAATGCGGACATTGTCTCGATGCCGGACAAGTGGGAATACCCGTGGTACGCGTCGTGGGATCTCGCATTTCACGCGGCCGCGTTCGCGCTGATCGATCCGGCATTCGCGAAGAAACAATTGCTGCTGCTGGTGAAGGATCGGTATCAGCATCCGAACGGGCAACTGCCGGCCTACGAATGGGCGTTCGGCGACGCCAACCCGCCGGTTCACGCATGGGCGACATGGCGCGTCTATGAAATCGATCGTGCGATCACAGGCAAGGCGGATCGCGACTTCCTGGAGCTCGTGTTCCACAAGTTGCTGCTGAACTTCTCGTGGTGGGTGAACCGCAAGGACGCCGACGGCCGCAACATTTTCCAGGGCGGTTTTCTCGGGCTGGACAACGTGGGCATCTTCGACCGCTCGGCGCCGCTGCCTACGGGCGGCCGGATCGACCAGTCGGATGGCACTGCATGGATGGCCGCATATGCGCTCGACCTGATGCGCATCGCGCTCGAACTGGCGGTGGCGAATCATGTGTTCGTCGATATCGGCGTGAAGTTCTTCGAGCATTTCTTGTATATCGCCGAGGCGGTCAGTTGCAGCGATACCTGCGACACCGGCCTGTGGGACGAGCGCGACGAGTTTTTCTACGACGTGCTGCAGCTCCCCGACGGCACGAGCGTGCCGATGCGCATTCGCTCTATCGTCGGCTTGATTCCGCTGTTTGCGGTGCATGTGCTGGAAGAGCATCTGCATGGCCAGTTGCCGGGGCTGCGGGACCGGCTGACGTGGTTCCTCGAGCACCGGCCTGATCTGGCGAAGCTGGTGTCGCGCTGGAACGAGCCGGGCAAGGGCAATAGCCTGCTGTTGTCGGTGCTGCGCGGACACCGCATGAAGGCGCTGCTCAGGCGCATGCTCGACGAAAGCGAGTTCCTGTCCGACTACGGCGTGCGGGCGTTGTCGCGGGTACATCGGGACAATCCGTTTGTGCTCGAGCACAACGGCGACCGCTTCTGCGTGAAATATCTGCCGGCGGAATCGGACTCGCGGGTGTTCGGCGGTAACTCAAACTGGCGCGGGCCGATCTGGATGCCCGTCAACTATTTGTTGATTGAGTCGCTATACGAATTTCATCGTTATTACGGCGATGATTTCCGCGTGGAATATCCGACCGGATCAGGCCAGAAGCTTTCGCTCAGCAACATAGCCGACGAACTGGGGCGACGCCTCACGCGCCTGTTCCTGAAGGACAAAAACGGCGTGCGTCCTGTCATGGCCGCTTATCCGCAACTGCAGGCGGACCCGCGCTCAGAGGATCTCGTGCTGTTCCATGAGTACTTCCATGGCGATACAGGGCGCGGCGTGGGCGCGTCGCATCAGACGGGCTGGAGCGGGCTGGTCGCGTTGTTGTTGCAGCCGCGCGTGAGCATCGTGGCACAGAACATTCCGGCGGGCGGC
>Ga0302183_10001915_pt1 | contig 9831 bp, 9 predicted proteins | sample I_Palsa_N3_2_FD_200232 | JGI IMG/M metagenome (GOLD analysis project Ga0302183, IMG submission 200232) | Peat permafrost microbial communities from Stordalen Mire near Abisko, Sweden - I_Palsa_N3_2 | ecosystem: Environmental > Terrestrial > Soil > Palsa > Peat permafrost | place: Sweden: Abisko...
TGTCGGAAGAACGAAAGATCTGATCGTGCATCACGGTTTCAACGTCTATCCGGCAGAAGTTGAGGCGGTGTTGAACGCCCATCCCGCAGTCGCGCAGTCCGCCGTGATTGGGCGTTCGGTGGAAGGAGACGAAGAAGTCGTGGCTTTTGTTCAGCTCTTGCCAGACTCGACATTGACAGCTACGGATCTTGTCGAATACGCCGCGCGGCATCTGGCTCCGTACAAGCGGCCGTCGCAGATTTTTCTCGTTCCCACGATGCCGGTCAGTCCGACCGGAAAAGTTGTTAAGGCCGAACTCGCCAAAATGCTCGAACGGCCTTCCGCAGCAATGACCACCTAAAGTCCTACAGCGGCACTTCGATCAGGCTCGGACCCTCGCTTTCAAACCCTTCTCGCAACGCCTTCGCAAACCCTTCCAACGAATTCACGCGCCCCCCCGGCACTCCCATGCCCTTCGCCAAGTGTACCCAGTCGAGATCCGGACGCCCGATCTCGAACATGTCCGAAGCGCTCGGCCCCGGCCTTCCCACACCCAGATAAGAGAACTCGCGCTTCAGCACCGTATAGTCGCGATTGGCGAAAACCACCGTTGTGACCTTGAGCCCTTCGCGCGCCATGCTCCACATTGCCTGTGGTGTGTACATGCCGCTGCCGTCGGCAGTCAGGCACAACACTCGGCGATCCGGGCATGCCACTGCCGCGCCTACCGCCAGCGGCAGCGCAATTCCGATCGAGCCCCCGGTATTGCCCAGCCAGTCGTGCCGCGGAGCGCCGCTCGTGGCCGCCATCATGCCTCGTCCTGAGGTCATGGATTCATCCACCACAATCGCATTCTCAGGCAGCAGCGCTCCCACTGCGGCGGCCAGTCCCGGCAAGGTGATCTCGCCGCTCGGCGCCGGCGGCCGCCCAGTCTTCTCCGGCGCAGCATGAGTACCGTGCACCGACAGGGCTGTGGCCAGCTCATCGAGCGCGCCGACATAATCTTCTCCGGGATTCGCCAGCGTGTGGATCTCGCATTCCGGCGATGTAAGCACAGCGTTCTTGCCCGGGGAAGCGAAATACGCCACCGGAGCCGGAGCGCCAACCAGGATGAACTGGCGAAATTCGTTTAGCTGCTCGACCGCCTGTTCAAGGACGTATTGAATGCGCTCGACTGAAGCGACGCCCACGCCGCGCTCCAGTCGCGTGATGGGGTAGGGAGCCAGCAGCTTGGCGCCGGTCGCCGCCGCGATGCGCCCAGCCCTTCCCAGTCCTTTGCCGTGGAGCGCATTCCCAGCGAGAAGCATCGCCGTCCGCAAGCCTGATCGGAGCATGGTGGCGGCGCGGTCAATCGCCTGAGCCTCCGGCAGAGGAGGCGGAGGCGGCGCGGCGATAGCCGCAACTGCGCCACCTTCACTCCATGCAACATCGGCGGGAACAATCAACGTGGCGACCTGTCCGGGCGCAGTCCGTGCAGCGACGATCGCTTCCGCGGCATCGCGTCCGACCTCTTCGACAGCGTGAGAAGTCCGCAGCCATTTAGAGTACGGGCGCGCGATTCCTTCGATATCGGCAGAGAGCGGAGTGTCGTGGCGCAGATGATAAGTTGCGTGCTGGCCAACCACGTTTACGATTGGCACTTGCGCCCGGCTGGCATTGTGCAGGTTCGCCAACCCATTGGCGAGACCAGGGCCAAGGTGCAGCAGGGTCCATGCCGGCTTCTGCGCCATGCGCGCGTATCCGTCCGCGGCGCCCGTAACCACGCCTTCAAACAGGCCGAGCGCGCAGCGCATTTCCGTCAGCCGGTCCAGCGCCGCAACGATGTGAATTTCTGAAGTGCCAGGGTTTGCAAAGCAAGTGTCAACCCCTGCGGCGATAAGCGTGCGAACCAAGCTCTCTGCGCCGTTCATGGTTGACCCATTGCCTGATCCGCCTCTTCCACGTAACGTGCGAGTACGGCGGCCAAACTCTGGAAGTGCGTGCCGATCATCCCCAGATGATCGCCGGGAACGGTCTCGACTTTAAGTTCTGTTGCCAGTTTTCTCCACACCTTGGTGGGATTATTTGGGAGGTAAGAGTTCGCTGCGGGTCTTACGAACCTGATCGTGCCTGGATAAAATCGCGGGCGATAGCGCTCCATGGTCAATAAATCGCATTCCTTCACCCGCACAGTTGTCTGGGCGAACGATAGGCGGGAGGATCCAGCAGCAATTGGGTGGACGCTGTGACTTCCGGCAAGTTGCAATCGACGTTTAAGGGCGCGAACTACTCGCGAGAATGTGGTGCGCATGGGCCTCCGCTTTATCTCGGAGATATGGCCGGTTGTCCGTTTGGCGAAGAGCCATAGGCGCTGGCCCGGCGAGAAGTAGCGGGGATGCGGGTACGTGTCCACGAGCGCCAGGAGTGCGACTTTCTTACCCTCCGCCGACAGGCGCTGCGCCATTTCCAGAGCCACCAGGCCACCGAACGAATAACCGATAAGGATGTAAGGCCCTTGCGACTGCAACTCGTTGAGCGCCTCAAGATAGAACGCGGCCATGTCTTCAATCCGCGCAAACGGCTCTTCCAATCCGTCGACGCCTTTGGCCTGGATCCCATAAATCGGATGTCCCGTGCGAATGTGTTTTGCGAGTTCGGAGAAACTGGCGCGGCCGCCCAGTCCATGCGCAATCAGAATCGGCGGCTTCTCGCTGCCTGTCTTCAGTTGAACGAAAGGCGAGAACCGCGGAAGCGTAGGCTCCCGCAACACGGCGACCAGGGCTGTGATCGTCGGGGCGTGGCAGAGCGTCGCGCTCGGCAGTTCCCGGCCACACGCCTGCGCAATCTCGGCAAATACGCTGTCCGCTAAACGATCGTTGCCCCCGAGATCAAAAAAATTATCCTCGGGGCCAATAGGTGAACGTTGCAGCACGCGCTGCCAAATCTGGGTGAGCACGTCAATGGTTGCGGCGCTGGGCTTTTCACTCGCTGCACATGCCCGCACCCTCCTAAGCTCAGACTCCATGTTGCCCAAAACTCCGCCGATCATGAATGCGCGAACGCCCAGTAGAGTTCCCGGGCCTTGGTGTAGAGCGGGCCAAATTGCAGCGGACGGTCGCCGATCCGGGTCACCGGGACCACCTTGGAGTAGTTTCCAGTGGCGAAAACTTCGTCTGCGTTCTCGAAGTCCTGGTACGCGAGGGTTTTCTCGACCACCGTCACTCCCGATCCTCGCAACAGCCCGATTACCCGTTGCCGGGTGATACCAGCCAGAAATGTTCCATTCGGCATCGGTGTAAACACTACACCATCCTTTGCCATGAAAACATTGGAGGTGGCGAGCTCGGCGACATTGCCCAGGACATCGCAGACAATCGCATTGTCGAAGCCGCGGGCGTGCGCCTCGAAAAGCGCGCGAGAATTATTGGGATAAAGACATCCGGCTTTGGCGTCGACCGGCATCGTTTCAATGGTCGGCCGCCGATAGGGAGACAGTGTGATCGAGAAGCCCTTCGGCGCGCGCATCGGCGCTTCGTACATGGAGAGACACCACTGGGTCGACTCGGGATCGTGCGCCTGAACCCACGGTCCTTCTTTTTCCGCCCAGTACATCGGTCGAATGTAGAGCGCGGCATCTTTATCGAACCGCTTTACGCCCTCGCGCGCGAGCCTCATCCATTCTTCGGGCGAAACCGTTGGCTTAAGAAAGAGTTTCTTTGCGGAATCGTTCACGCGCGCACAGTGAAGATCGAGATCGGGCGTGACCCCTTCAAACGCGCGAGCGCCATCGAAGACAATGGAGCACAACCACGCGGCATGCGTGCGCGGACCCATGATCGGCACGTTGCCCTCATGCCAGTCTCCCTCGAAATAGGTCCAGGTCTTGGACCATCCGGTTCCCAGTGCCACCTTTCCTCCCCGCACCGCTGCTCGTACGCTACCCTACGCGAATTTATGGCGTCAATAACTCAAGCGTGTCGCACTGATCGATGCTCACTTTGCCCGGCCGGCGAAACCAAAAATAGCCTTCAACTCAAGGAATTCTTCCATGCCCGCCTCACCCCATTCCCGGCCATTACCCGACTGTTTGTAGCCTCCGAAGCAACCACCGAAGTCGACCCTCGCATTGTTGATGTGCACGTTGCCCGAGCGAATTCGTTTTGCTACCCGGCGGGCTCGTTCCAGATCTCCCGAAGTCACAAACCCTGACAGGCCGTAGAGCGTGTCATTCGCGATTCGGATGGCATCGTCTTCGTCTTCGTACGGGATCATGCAGAGAACTGGCCCGAAGATTTCCTCTCGGGCGATGGTCATGTTGTTATCCACATCTGAGAATACGGTCGGCCTTACGAAATAGCCCTTACTCATACCATCGGGCCGTCCGAGACCACCCGCAACTAATTTTGCGCCTTCCTCGATCCCGACGTTGATCAGCCGCTGAACCTTATCGAACTGGGCTTTGCTCGCGAGCGGGCCCACGTTGATTCCTTCCGCAAAAGGATCGCCCACTTTGGTGGCCTCGACGGCCTTCTTCGCTGCGGCAATCGCCGGCACCATCTTCGAGCTGGGAATCAACATGCGCGTAGGCGCGTTGCAAGATTGGCCGGTATTTCGAAAACACGATTGCGCGCCCTCCTTGACCGCAACTTCGAGATCGGCATCGTCCAAAATAATGTGCGCAGACTTTCCACCAAGTTCCTGCGTGACGCGCTTCACAGTGGGAGCTGCCGCCAAAGCCACGGCTACGCCTGCTCGCGTGGATCCAGTAAAAGAAACCATCGCTAGGTCAGGATGCGAGGAGATCGCGGCGCCGACCGTAGGTCCATCGCCATTAACCAGATTGAAAACACCATGTGGAGTTCCCGCTTCATGCAGAATCTCCGCGAATAGATAAGCGGAAAGCGGCGCCATTTCGCTCGGTTTAAGTACGACCGTGCATCCCGCGGCCAGCGCGGGCGCTACTTTGGCGACAATCTGGTTCATCGGCCAGTTCCAGGGTGTGATGAGCCCGCACACTCCGATCGGCTCCTTTCGCATGAGGGTCGATCCCTTGAGATCTTCGAAGTTGAAATGCTCGAGCACCTTCACAACTTCCAATAAATGTCCCAGCCCGGCCGGAGCCTGCGCCGCTCGCGACAGTGAAATCGGACATCCCATTTCCTGCGAAATCGTCGTTGCCATTTGTTCCGAGCGGGCTTTGTAAACCTCGACGATCCGCCTCAGGATTGTCAGCCGTTCCTCAACCGCGGTCTCCGAGTACGTCTCAAAAGCCTTCTTCGCCGCGGCCACCGCGTTGTCGACATCAGCTGCACTCCCGAGTGAAATCGTGGCGATGGGCTGTTCAGTGGCTGGATTGATAACTTCGAAGTCCCGGGCTGTGGTCGGCCCTACCCATTTCCCATCGATATAGAACTGGCGGCAATCCCTCATTCATGTTCCCCAATCTTCAGTTTGAAGAAACTCCATCGGTCCTTCATCTTTATCCTACCGCGACTTTGCACGCGCTTCCCAAAGTCGTGGAACCAAGGTTTTTCCTGAAGGAGGCTGGCGGTGTTAAGGTGAGACGGAACGCGCCCTGAAAACCAAACCAAGCGGGTTAGAGAGTACATTGTGCGGGATACCACGAAGGAATCGACTTCCACATTGTCGCCGATTGCAGTCTATTCCGTTCTCGGCGCAATCTCGCTCGTGATTTGGTGGGGCCCGCTCACGTCGTCGTTCGCTCTGGCCCTGCGCGACGAACAATACACGCACATCCTGTTGATTCTCCCCATCAGCGCGATCTTGATCTTCCTCGATTGGAAATCTCCTGAACCCTTCACCGGACTGAGTGTGAGCATCGGTTCGGTCGTTCTGGCCTTCGCTGTTTTGGTGACTGCTGTTGCGAGATGGAGAGAGGGCGCTCTGCCCTCCGACGTACAACTTTCGTTGAACATGCTGGCGCTCGTGATCTGGTGGATCGCGGCTTTTGCCTTTTGCTTCGGCGCTCACGCTTTTCGCCGTTCACTCTTTCCTCTTTGCTTTCTGCTCTGGTTGATTCCTTTTCCCGAATTCGTGTTGGATCCGATCGTAAGCTTGCTTCAGCAAGGCTCTGCTCTAGCCGCGCGTTTGCTATTCATGGCGGCACGGGTTCCGGTCGCTCACCAGGGCATGCTGTTGCACATCCCAGGACTGACTCTTGAGGTTGCCCCAGAGTGCAGCAGCATCCGCTCAAGCATGATCCTGCTGGTCACGACCATGGTTCTCGCGCAGCTTCTCTTGCGCTCGTTTTGGCGAAAGGCTTTGGTTATCGCCGTGGCGATTCCTCTTTCTGTCGCTAAGAATGGCCTTCGGATATTCGTCATCGCGATGCTGGCAACGCGTGTCGATCCCAGTTTCCTGACTGGGAGGCTCCACCGCCAGGGCGGCATCATCTTTCTTCTGATCGCTCTGGCAGCGATATTCCTACTGCTTTGGATTATGCGCCATGGCGAAGAGGTAAAACCGGTGGCCACGGCGAAGAAAACTGTTTGAAGGGAACCTGAGCTTATCGATGGATGACGTCAAACGTCACCGCCGTCGCAGAGGAGCCGATGTTCAACATGGAGATGGCCCGCTCCATTTTGTGATGTCCGGTTTTGTGGAACAGGTAGCTCAGCCCAACCACACCAACGGTTTCCCCGGCGAAGTTCACCGCAAGTCCCGTGGTACTGCCGCTGAACACGCGTGTAACCGGGTTCAGTTCCTGGCCGCCACTACGCAGGTTGTCCCGGGTCACGACGAAATCGGCTGCGCTAAAAGCGGCGCTTGCCGCAAACAGCACGCTGTTCTCACGGTCCCAAAAGCGATGCCTGGGAGCTTCGGGCAGCGTGGCAGGTTGGACGAAATTCACGATTGGGGCGGGCGTCATCGCAGCCGGTTGCATCGCTGCAGGCTGAAGCATCGCCATTGAAACCTGTTGCGCCGGCGCCGGTCGACAAAATCCCAGAACCGCCAGCAGAACAGCCGCTCTGGGTAAGCTCATCGCGCTACGCCAGTTTGTAACTTTAGTGAATCGCAACATTGGCCACCTGTACTAGTACTAACGCAAATGCGTGGCCAGGGAGAATGGCTCCTAGGTGCCACTAAAGCATTTAGAATGATTACCTTGTGTCGAGCGGAGTTACTGAAGTCACTTAAGAGTGTGCAAGAGGTTGCAGATGCGGATGAGAAAACTATCGATCCCCCTCAAGATCTCTGGCGCAATTCTGGGTGCAGTCGTGATCCTGATGATGATCTGCGTGGGCCAAGTCAAAAACAGCACAACGCAAACTCCGAGCCCCGCGGGCGCCAAAGAAGCGCCGCAGCCAGACATCCCACTGTGTAACGGAGCTTCCACGGGTTCGTCCGCCGCAAGCGCACCCGCGCCAGTCAACCCGCATCCGCACTCCGTGACCCTCTCGTGGAAGCCGGTCGTTCCCGCAACCACTTCGCCAGCAGACGCTATCAAGGGCTACTACGTGTACCGGAGCTTCACCTCGCACACCTACGTGGAGAGCAATCGGATGAGTGATTTGCCGTTGCGGAGCACCCGCTGTGTCGATACCACCGTCGAGTCGCGAAAGACTTACTTTTATATGGTAAAGGCAGTTACCGAACGCGGAAAGCAAAGCGAAGCCTCGATCGAGATCAAGGCTGTAGTACCTTTTCCCTGACCGCCCCGATCTCTCTTTCTTCTGCCGTCGGCTATGGGACCACGGCCTCCACCGGAGGCGTAGATTTGGCGCTCTCTTGCCCGCTGGAGGTTACCGATGTGGCTTCGTAGTAATATGTCTGGCCGGCGACGACGGTGGTATCGGTGTAAGCAGTGCTGGGATCCAAAGCAGAGTTGATCTTGGAGTATGTGCCGGTTGCCGTGGCGCTTCGATACACGTTGTAGCCCGCCACCTCCGACAGGCTGGAGTTCCAGAAAAGATTAACGCTGTATTGTGCCGCTGTGCCGGTACCGCTGAGAGATTCAACCGCCAGCGGGTTGGAGGCGTTGCTGACGAATGTGAGAGAGCCAGACACGGTCCCGCTCTTCTGCGGCGTGAAACCCACGTTGAAAGACATGCTCTGGCCCACGGCGATCGTCAGCGGGAAAGAAGCTCCATCCAACGCAAATTGCGAACTGCTGTTGGAAGCGGAAGAAACTGTCACATTCGCGCCCGTAGCGCTCAGGGTCATCGCTTGAGTCGTGGTGGCTCCAACCGTCACGTCGCCGAAGTTTAGTGGCGCCGGAGCTATGATTAACTGTCCCGCACCGGTTCCCGTGCCCGTGAGAGGTATGTTCAGCGTGGGACCTACAACAAAAAGGCTGCCTCCGGCCGCGCCGGCCGCTGATGGGGCGAAGGTGACGGTCAAACTAATGCTTTGCCCTGCGCTCAAAGTCAAAGGCAGCGCAGGCCCGGTCATGGAAAATCCGCTACCCGTTATCTGGAGGGCCGAGACAGTCACCCTCCACGAACGTGCGTTTGTAAGCACCACCGGCAGCGTGGATCTGGCACCTACAGCCACTTGCCCAAACGATGCAACCGCAGGGCTGGCCGTCAGGGTTTCGCTGCTTACGCCCGTCCCCGCAACCTGAAGCAAAAGGGAAGCGCCCGCGGCATTGCTGGAGAATTTAATCGTTCCTCCTGTCCATCCGAGCTCTTGGGCGGTGAAGCCTACACTCAGCTCGACGCTTTGTCCCGCCGCCAGGACCAGCGGCAGGCTCAAGTTGGGCATTGAGAATTCCGAGTTGCTCGCCGTGACTTCCGACACCGTTACACTCGTCTGCCCATTGTTCGCCAGCGTGACCAGCAAGGTCTCACTCTGACCGACAATGGTATCGCCGAATCGCAGGCCCGAGGGTGTGCAGGCAAGCTGCGGCGTAGATGCGCTGGCGCTCACGGCCGCCATGCCGAGCAGCGAAATCGCCAAGCCGAGCGCTAGAAAGCGGATGGGGCGGACGGAAAAAGACTGGAGGATGGACTGGGGGAGTCGCATGGCATCCAGTCTGAAGGCCTCGCGAGCCAGTGAGTAGATTCCGCTAGTACATCAAGCCCATGGCCGATAGTACAATCGTCCCAAATTAGGATTTACTGAGAAACCAGTGGCCCCATGAACGTGCGCCGCACGCAATTACCTGCACCATGCTCGATCTCAGCAAAATATTCGCTGTGATTCAACTAGGTTCCTGCTGTCGCCCGAAGAAACGTAAGATGTTATGTGGCCCGGACAAAAACCTCTATCTACCTCTTGATGCTCATCATTTGTCTGTCTCTGCCCCTCCCTGCTCAACAGATCGTTCTGCGAGGTCACGTCACTGACCCTCAGGGAAACGCTCTGCCCAAGGCATCCGTGCGATTGGCCGACCAAGACCAGGTTGTCGGAGAAGCGACTACCGGAATCGACGGACTCTTTCAAATACCGTTGTCTTCCCCGGGAAAATTTGTCGTCAAGGTTGATGCGGCTGGGTTTCGTCCGATCGAGCAGCCAGTCAACATCGCTCGTAGCGGTCCCTTCGAAATCACGGTGACGATGACCCAACTTTCATCGCGCATCGAAAGCGTCACTGTTATCGCAGATGTAAACCAGTCCGACGTACTTTCTCCCGATCCTGCGGAAAGGGTTTTTGTCCGCCAGGATCTGCTCGATGCCAATCCCGGCCGTCCCGGTGCACCCGTGTCCATTCCCGGATTCCCCATAGAAACCGCATCCAGCGGAATCAAAGCTCCCCAATACTTCGCCCCCGGCGTGGCGGGAGACCATGGCGAGCCTATTGCCCAGTTTATCTCCGTGGGTAGCTACCTCGTGCCCAACAACCTATCGGCCAATGCCCACGGCAACGGCTATTCGGACCCGAACATATTCATTCCCGAGGTTCTCGAAAGC
>Ga0302183_10001920_pt1 | contig 9812 bp, 6 predicted proteins | sample I_Palsa_N3_2_FD_200232 | JGI IMG/M metagenome (GOLD analysis project Ga0302183, IMG submission 200232) | Peat permafrost microbial communities from Stordalen Mire near Abisko, Sweden - I_Palsa_N3_2 | ecosystem: Environmental > Terrestrial > Soil > Palsa > Peat permafrost | place: Sweden: Abisko...
GCTAGCCTTCGATGTCCTGCCGGCGGATGTCATCTCCGGAGCCGATGTCTTCAAATCCTCGCAAGCATCGGCACTCGAAGGCAGCATCGGCGGTACCGTGAACATGCGCTCGGCGCGGCCGTTCGATAATCCCGGGCTGCATTCCGCCGCGCGCGTCGAAGGGGATTACAACGACATGTCGGAATTCAAGGGTAAAAAGGCTTCGGTGTTCATCAGCGATACGAACGCGGCCGGGACGCTGGGACTGCTCATCGGTGGGGTGGTCTCCGACGCCAAAACCCGCACCGATGCGCTCAACTACAACACCTACGATGGCTCGAACCCGGGTGTGTGGCCGCTGTCCGGGCCGAACAGCCAGCCGGTAGTTGCTGAGTGCTGCATTTCATTTGGCTCGATCATCGATGAGAAGAAGCGCTCGGCCCTCTCCGGAACGCTCGAATGGCGCCCGAGCGACACGATCCATGTGGCAGTCGACGGCCTGTATACGCGTTTGAACGACCCACAGGTCGCCTACGATCAAGCGTATTACCCGGATTTCAACTTTGACGCCAATGGCAATCCCGAGTGGTCAAACGTCGTCGTCAAAAACGGATTTATTACTTCGTTCACGGCGAACACGTTTACGCCGGAAATCGTCAACAACACGATCGACCGTCAGGTCACGACCTATCTGGCGGGCGTGAATGCGACGTGGCAGGCGACCTCCCATCTCTCGTTTGACGCCGATGTGTACCAGTCGAAGGCGAACCGCCCTGAAGGCGGCAACGATGCCTTCGTGACCTCCGGCCTTGAATCCACGACTCCCTACAATCAGAACACCATCAACTGGACCAATAATCCCGGCGGCTTGCCCAGCATTGCGGTGACGCTGCCCAACGGGCAAAGCTATGCTTCCGCGCTCGCCTCCGGCGCGCTCAACAACAATTACTGGACCGCCCACTACACGGGCCTTAACGGCTACTCCATCCAAGACCGGGTCACAGGTGCAACGCTCGACGGCACTTTGAAACTTGACGACACGGGTCTTTTGAGCCAGTTGCGCTTTGGTGTGGCGCAGACCTTGCGGCACAAGTCGCGTGCCGATATCGATAACGACTGGACCGGCGGCTCGAGCCAGTACGACTTTTACACCACTCCTGTCGGCGCCAATCCGATCACCTACGGCTCGCTCGGTGCGAACGTCATCTCCTTCATGAACTTCCCGAATTACATGCAAGGTGCCGGCGGCAGTTTCCCGACCACCACGGCCGTCTTCAACGTTGGGAATCTTCTCAATGCACTCAAATCGCTGAACGGCCAACCCAACCTGTATGTAGCCGGAGCGCCGAACTACAATTTCAACGCGACGCTGCCGCAGTTCAATGCGGTAAATTCCTACGACGTCAGTGAAAACACGTCAGCCGCTTATTTCGAGACCGTGTTTTCCGGCCGGAACTGGGCCGGCAACCTCGGCTTGCGGCTCGTGCATACCAGTACTAAGGCCAGCACCGCGGTCGACGAAATCGAATCGGTCACCATCGCGAACACCGCCAATCCAACCGATCCCGCTTTCGTCGACTACAGCCAGCCCACGCCCACAACGTCAAAAGGCTCGTACACGCTGCCGCTGCCGTCATTGAATTACGTGTACCGCTTCACGCCGGACCTGCAGGTGCGATTTGGCGCGTCGGAGACGATGACGCGGCCGGAGCTCGACCAGTTGGCACCGACCCGCACCGATAACTCGCTCAATCGAGTCTATGAGATCACTTATTCCGGCAATGCGGATTTGAAGCCGATCCGCGCTTATTCGGCGGATTTCTCAGTCGAGTGGTATTACCAGCCCAAGTCCGCACTGACGATGGCCATCTTCACCAAGGACATCCGGGACTTCATCACCACCGGAACATTGAATAATGTGGACCTCGGCGTGCAGGGTTTCTTCAACGGCAGCACCACACCGGTTCCGGTCCCCTACACGATTTTCCAGCCGATCAACGGCGACAAGGGCTACGTCAGCGGCCTGGAGTTCGGCTTCCAGCACATCCTTCCGAGCGGTTTCGGCGTGCATGGCCAGTACACGCGTACCTGGAGCAAAGCCTACGTCGACGGACAGTTTGTCGGTCAGCTCGAGGGCGTCTCGTCGAACAGCGCATCCCTTGGCGTGCTCTATGAGATGGGGCGCATCAGCGCCAACGTCAACTGGGACTACGACGGTCCATCGGTGGCAGAGACATTTACGGAGATCGAAGGCTTGTCCGCGTACCAGACCAGCTTCTCCTGGGTCACCGCGCAGGTATCGTTCGAAATGCTGAAGGACTTCAAGATCTACTTTGAAGGCAAGAATCTCGCCAACGCGATTGCGAGAACTTACCTCGCCAACCGCTCGGATGCCGTCTGGAGCTCCGGTACCACCGGCACCAGCAGCGCTGTCGGCCAGGGCTACACGGCCTACGGCCGCACCTACACCGTCGGCTTGAGCTACCACTTTTGACGTGAACGCAACCCGCTGGCTGCGTTACGCGCTGCTCACCACGCTGATGTGGGGCGTCTGGGGCGCCTTCACCTCGCTGCCGAGCGAACACGGCTTTCCCGACACTCTGACTTATGTGGTGTGGGCGCTCACCATGATCCCGCCCGCGCTCTGGGCGCTGCGTCATGCCGCAACCGGGCTGCAGCGGGATGCGCGCTCCGTCATGCTGGGGCTTGCAATCGGTTTACTCGGGGCCGGAGGACAGATGCTTCTGTTCCGGGCGGTGACCGTGGGTCCCACCTACCTCATTTTTCCCATCATCTCGCTCTCGCCGGTCGTGACCATCTTGTTGTCGCTGGTGCTGCTGCGCGAGCGCACCGGCAAGCTCGGATTGGCGGGCATCGCATTGGCCGTCATCTCGCTGCCGCTCTTCGACTATTCGCCAGGTGCACAGGTGAGTCACGTCGGCAGCTGGTTCATTCTTGCGCTCGCCGTCATGCTTGCCTGGGGCCTGCAGGCCTATTTCATAAAACTTGCCAACGCGACCATGACCGCTGAGAGCATTTTCGTTTATATGATGCTGACCGGCCTGTTGTTCATTCCGGTAGCCTTCCTGCTGACGGATTTCTCAAGGCCCATCAATTTGGGTTTCTCCGGCCCGTGGCTCGCCGCAATGGTGCAGATTCTCAACGCGATCGGTGCGCTGCTCCTGGTCTACGCGTTCCGCTACGGAAAAGCGATTGTGGTCTCCCCTCTCATTAACGCGGGTGCGCCACTTTTGACTGCGCTTATCGCATTGGCGATTGCCGGATCGCTCCCGGGGCCTTACAAACTGGCGGGCATCGCGCTCGCTTTGGCCGGCGCCCTGCTGTTGTCACTGCAGCCGGAGTAATGGAGATGTCGGCTGACGCGCTATGAAGGCCTTGCTGCAATTGCTGCGGGCTCACAAAACCGGAAGCGGATCCGGAATCTGCTCGGTCTGCTCATCGCACCCGCTGGTCATCGAAGCAGCCCTGCGTGAAGCGGGTCGCGACGGCCATTACGTGCTGATCGAAGCGACTTCCAATCAGGTGAACCAATTTGGCGGCTACACGGGGATGAGGCCGGCCGATTTCAAAGCTTACGTCGCGGACATTGCGGCGCGCGCCTCACTGCCGATGGATCGCGTATTGCTCGGCGGAGATCATCTGGGACCGAATTCCTGGCGCGCCGAGCCTGCAGCCGTTGCCATGGAGCGCTCCGAGCAACTGGTCGCGGATTATGTGGCGGCCGGATTTCGCAAGATTCATCTGGACTGCTCGATGAGCTGCGCCGATGACCCACCGGCATTGAAAGATTCCGCCATAGCCGCGCGAGCGGCGCGATTGTGTCAGGCGAGTGAAAGAGCTTGGCGCGCGAACGGCGGGGAGGCCCCGGTCTATGTCGTCGGCACCGAAGTGCCCACACCCGGCGGTGCGGCGGAGGAACTCGCTGCGCTTGCGGTCACGACGCCATCGGCAGTCACCGCTACACTCGATGCCCATCGCAGCGCCTTTCTCGAGGGCGGCCTCAGTGACGCATGGCCGCGGGTTGCGGCCCTTGTCGTGCAGCCCGGCGTCGAGTTTGATCATCACAAGGTGATCGACTACGAGCCCTCGAAGGCACGCGAACTCTCGAAGCGCATTGAGCGTGAGCCCGACCTTGTCTATGAAGCGCATTCCACCGACTATCAGACCGCGGCGGCGCTGGCGGCGCTGGTGCGCGATCACTTTGCCGTTTTGAAGGTGGGTCCCGGCGTCACGTTCGCATTGCGCGAAACTCTCTGGGCCCTCGCCGAAATCGAGCGCGAGCTTGAAGCTGCGCCGCGCGAATCTCTGAAAGAGGTGGTGCTCGCAGCGATGCAACGCGATCCTCGGCACTGGAAGGCCTACTACACCGACCGGGATTCACAAAGATTTGATCTGCAGTACAGTCTGAGCGATCGAATCCGCTATTACTGGAATGTTCCTGAGGTTGCCGCAGCGTGCGACGCGCTCATGACCAATCTGCAGGCGCGCGGCATTCCTCTCACTCTTCTCAGCCAATACCTGCCGATCCAGTATGCGGCGGTCAGGCAGGGATCGCTCGCGAACGATCCGCGCGCGCTGCTGCTCGATGGCGTCGCCCAGGTCCTGCGCGACTACGCAAAAGCCTGCCATCCGGCGGCCGGTGCGAAAATCTCCCGGAGGTTGGGATAGGTCATGGATGCTTTCGGCTTGAGTGCCACGCAGATCGACAACGCCGGCGCGCACTGGACCGCCCGTGAGATCACGCAACAGCCACGGATCTGGGCCGAGATCGAGACTCTGATCGCAAGTGAGGCCGCTCGGCTGGCCGCTTTCCTGAAGCCGTTGCTCGAGCTTCCCGACCTTCGCGTTGTGTTGACGGGAGCGGGAACATCGGCTCACATTGGAGAGTGTCTTGCGCCCACGCTGGCAAGGACACTCGCCCGGCGGGTCGATGCGATCCCGACCACCGACCTCGTGGCAAGCCCACTGAGCTACTTGTCTTCCAATACGCCGACGCTCGTAGTGTCCTTCGGGCGTTCCGGCAATAGTCCTGAGAGTGTCGCGGCCCTTGAAATTGCCGATCAGTGCTTAAGACACTCCTATCACCTGATCTTCACATGTGATGCCGCAGGCGCATTGTACAAACGCGCGCGTACGGCAGCCGACACCCAGGTGGTTCTGCTTCCAGAAGCAAGCAACGACCGCGGCTTCGCGATGACGTCGAGCTTTACCGGAATGTTGCTGGCGGCCGCTCTGACATTCAACGTCATGCCAAGCGGTAGCGGCCGCACCAACGCACATGCGCGTCTGGCAAGAAAAATTCTCCCGGATGCGCTGCCCATGCTGCGCGGTCTCGTAGGCCGAGATTTCACGCGCTTGGTCTACCTCGGCAGTAAGGAATTCAAGGGCCTCGCACAGGAAGCTGCCCTCAAGATGCTCGAACTCACCGATGGCAAGGTCGTGGCGATTGCGAATTCCCCGCTGGGTTTTCGCCATGGACCGAAGACCATCCTGAATGGCAGCACACTGGTGGTCGTATTCGTATGCAACGATGACTACACGCGACAATACGATCTCGATGTGATCGGCGAGCTACGTCGCGATGCAGTAGCAGGGCAAGTCGTCGCGATTTCTCTAAGGCCCGGCATCGCGCGCCATGCTGACGATCTGGTGTTGGAGCCGGCGCCGGCTTGGAAAGACGCCTCCGATCTTGATTTATGCTTACCCTACGCCGTATTTGCACAGTCTCTCGCCCTGCTGCGCTCAATTTCACTTGGGGTTCAGCCTGACAATCCCAATGCCGCGGGCACGGTGAGTCGCGTCGTCAAGGGCGTCACGATCCATCCCTGGCGCGGCGGCGCGTGAGAACCTATCTTGGTGTTGATGGCGGCGGCAGCAAGACGGCCTTTCTGCTGATTGACGAATCGGGACGTGTACTCGCATCACACGCGGAAGGTCCAGCCTACTATCTCGAAACCGGATGGGATGCGATGCGAGCTATGCTCGCGCGCGGCATCGGTACGACGCTGGATAAGGCAGCGCTGCCCGCATCGAGGCTCGGGTTCGCCTTTCTCGGCCTCCCCGCGTACGGAGAAGACAGCCGATTGGTGGCTGCATTGAACGCCGCCGCGTCGCCAACGCTTGAGCCCGGGCAATACCGCTGCGCTAATGACGCCGTGTGCGGTTGGGCGGGGGCACTCGCCTGCCAGGATGGCATCAATCTTATCGCCGGCACCGGCTCGATCGCTTATGGCGAGTTCAATGGTCGAGTGGCGCGCGCCGGCGGTTGGGGAGAATTATTCAGTGATGAAGGTTCGGCATACTGGATTGCGCGCGAAGGATTAAATCTGTTCTCGCGCATGAGTGATGGCCGTACACCGCGAGGCGCCCTGTACGACACTGTGCGCCGTCACTTTGATCTGCAATTCGACCTTGATCTGTGCGCTGCCATCTATGATCAGAGTCAAATGCAACGAAGCCATTTGGCAACCTTGTCGATGCTCATAGCGCAAGCGGCCACGGCCGGAGATGCGCACGCGTCGGCTTTATTCTCAAGGGCGGCGTTTGAACTCGCGCAAATCGTCGATGCCGTGCACCGCCAGCTGGAGATTCCAGAGCATGCAACGGTGCCGGTTTCGTATTCGGGAGGCATGTTCCAGGAGAGGGATCTACTCTTGGCACGCTTGCAGTCGAAGCTTACAACGGACGGCGGACGGTACCGCGTCGTGGCGCCACGTTTACCTCCCGCAGCGGGGGCCGCGCTCTACGCAGCCAAATTAAGCGGTGCGCCACTCGTGGGCTCCGCCGTCAGCGCTTTGGAGGCGCTGCTGGCCGAACAGAAAACCGCGGAAACAAATTGATCGGTTGAGGAGTCCTCCCGGCCCAAATGTGTCTGATACTTACGGTTGTAGAACAGCGTGCTTGCGGAGAATGTCTTTCAACTGATCCTGCGGCAGCGCCTGAACAACCCAATAGTTCGGGCCGACCATCGTCTTCGCGGCGATTAGCGCATTGTCCACGGCTTCTTCCGTCGCCTGCGTCACAGCGGCGAAGAGTGGATCCATCTCCCAGCTGACCAATCGTTGGATCGTAACGCTCTTCGGCGCATGCGGCCTGTCTGCATCCTCATCACTATTGCCATTATCGGCGCCGAGATTTGCGGTGGAGAATGCCAGGAAGATATCTCCCGACCCGTTCATCTCGATTGCCCCGGCTCGGCCCAAGCCCAATGGGACCCTTCTGGCCAAACGCTTCAGCTGATCCGGCGTCAGCGGCGCATCGGTCGCGACGACGACGATAATGGATCCTACGTCACGCGTTTTCGGACCATCCGCTGCGCTTAGCTTATCAGCGCCACACACCGGTGCGACCGTCCCGTCTGAGTCCAGGGTCGCAGGAGTGAGCTGTTTTTGCACACAACGCTTTTGCCGGATCTGCATTTCGCGGGCGACGGGGATACCGGCAATTCTCAGCTGGGGCAGCCGCCCGTAGTTGCACTGCAGCAGCACTCCTACCGTAAATCCTCCGTCGTGCGCATCGAGCTTACGTGACGACGTTCCGGTGCCTCCTTTGAAGCCGTTACAGATCATGCCGGTACCGCCGCCTACATTTCCCTCTTCGATCAAGCCGCCCTTGGCGGAGTTCAGCGCGTCCAGAGCATCCTGGGCGCTCACGTGTTGTCCCTTGATGTCGTTCAGAAGCCAATCAGCCGTCTCCGCAACGACGGGATACCAGAAATCTCCCGGCTGATTTCGCTGCACCATCCAAGCGATCGCAGCGTCGCGTACAACTCCCACACTATTTGTGTTCGTGATGAGGATGGGCGTTTCCAAAACGCCGCTTTCCTCAATCCAGTGCGTTCCGGTCATGTCGCCGTTGCCATTGCCGGAAAAAAAGCCTGCAAACACTCCTGCCTTGCCGCTCTTACCGCGCGGCAGAATTGCTGTGACGCCCGTTCGCACGGGCCCCTTACCCACGACGAGTTTTCCTTCGCCGAAGATCAGTGTCTTGTATCCGACCTCCACACCCGCTACGTCGGTGATCGCATTGAGCGGCCCCGGCGTCCCATCGAAGGGAATTCCTATATCGCGCGCGCGTGGCTCTGCAGTCCGATGTCCGTCGACGCTCTGCGCGAACAGCCGTCCGGAATCAACCAGCAGCAACGCCAGTGCGAACCCGGTGCATGTACGTATCAAGTGCATCGCCTTCTCCATGTTCGCGTCTCTTCATTTTGAACTGCTCTGTCGCCGGAAGCTTGGAGCGTGCAGGCGGATATTATGTCAGATCAGACGGTCGATCCCGCGGTAACCCCGCGCGCCACCCATCATGAAAGTTTCCTGAAAGATTCGTGCTGGAGTCGGATCAAGAAGAAATTGGTTACATTTCTCCCTTTGCGTCCTTAGGTTATGCAGCACGCGGCATGGCGGTGGATAACAGAAACAAACATCTCTATGCCTCCAATGAGTCCGGCCAGGAGATCGTCGTCTACAGCACAACGACGGCTGAGTTGCTAAACGTCATTCAGAACCCCAAGTAACTTCCACATTAAGCCCTTTTCGCAGGCTTTATTGACAGCTAAGGGAATACGATAATAACGATCCCGGAGTCAGCCACGGTCTGGGAGCTACACACAGACGGGGATTCCGCGGTGAGCCCTGGCACGAAGGCGCGTAGACTAGCTGCGTTTCGTGTTTCGTGCCCTGCGGAGCGCGAAGATGCGGCGCGCGTGGCCCGAGTCCGAGATTAGACTGCTAGAAGCTCGTGTGCACGAAAGCCGCACTCGCAGACCCGGCCACCGCGATGGCTGCTCATTTTGCTGACGCGCTACCGAGCACCTTGGCAACCTTTGCGATGGTGTTCCAGTTACGAGTGGTTACGGGAACGCCGTAGAGCCGGTCCAGCGCACCGAGATATCCGATGACTTTCATATGACGTCTGTACATCCCGATAACGAATCGGTTGCGTCGCCCGAGGATCTTCATCAGCCATTGGCCACTGGGCGGAAATTGTATGGGCGTTGACGGCGCCAAGCGCGGGCGCTGACACAGTACGCTTACGAAGCGGACGACACCTGGTTCCACTGACTGTCCCCGAAAAGGATCTTGCAGCAGTAGATCTACAATTTCTCGGCCCTGGCAAACAACAATCTCGGCGACAAACGGAAGTAGGCACGTCACTTCGGCGCGTGCTTGGGCCAGGGTCATTGGGTGGCGAATGACGAGAGTGCCCGCCGCGCCAATATTGATGGCACCGAGGTGCTTCAGTGCTACGGCGAGCGTGGTCGGTCGGAAGGTCCTGTGGCCACCGACGTTAACCCCTCTCAGAAAAACAACGAGTGCCACACGATTCGCCTCAACCAGTATTGCGCGTAATGTTAGCTTCGATTGAAATATAGACGCCCACGCTCGCCCCGCGGTCGCATCAAGAATCCTTCGACGCCACAACTGTCCTGACGCAAGGGGCCGATATAAACCGTTCCCGATATCTTCGTAATAGACAAAACGCTGTAAAACTGGGCCCGGTAGCCATCGAATTCGGGCAGAAAATACGCTATTTTTGGCTGCGAAATCAATTCGCTAAAGTACTGTTACCCCCAGGGTTACCCCCAAAATCGAGTAGCTGGCTGTAGACGGGATTGGACTGGACTTCGGGCGAGGCCCAAGCGGAAGTAGCAAAGTTTCAAGTAATGGGCAGTCTGAACTTCGATGATGCCAGCGACTATTTGTAAATCTGCGCGGTTACCCTTCGAATGCGTAACCGCTCCGGATCGTTTACCGCCAGCAGAGAGGCCGTTGCTCGTGCGGTGGGCGTCGTGCCGATGATAAGCACGCCTT
>Ga0302183_10001928_pt1 | contig 9790 bp, 10 predicted proteins | sample I_Palsa_N3_2_FD_200232 | JGI IMG/M metagenome (GOLD analysis project Ga0302183, IMG submission 200232) | Peat permafrost microbial communities from Stordalen Mire near Abisko, Sweden - I_Palsa_N3_2 | ecosystem: Environmental > Terrestrial > Soil > Palsa > Peat permafrost | place: Sweden: Abisko...
AACAGATCGCGCGCCTGCGCAGCGCTATTGAAGAACAAGTCGCGTGGGCGGCTTACTACAAGGGACCTTCATGCTGAGCGCATCGAACGACCGTGCATCGGCGTCCGGCAACGCCGACAGCTTTACCGATATCTCGCAGTTCGAACACGTGCCGAGGCGTTACTACGGGCGTTATCTCGCCTCTGTCGTTATCCTCGCGATTGTGGCGTATATCGTCGTGGCGTTTGCGCGCGGACAGATCGACTGGGTCGTCGTGGGGCGCTTCCTGACAGCCAAGTCGATCCTTAAAGGCCTTGGCAATACCATCGTCATGACGATCCTCGCGATGGCGCTGGGTATTGTGCTTGGGGTGATCGTCGCAATCATGCGGCTCTCGACCAATCCAGTCTTGCAAGCAGTCGCGCAAGCCTACGTGTGGCTGTTTCGCGGCACGCCGGTGATCCTGCAATTGTTGCTGTGGTTCAACCTCGCGCTGGTGTTTCCGGTCATGGGCATTCCCGGCCTGTTCGAAGTTCGCACGGTCGACATCATGACGCCGTTCCTCGCTGCCCTGCTCGGACTGGGGGTTAGTCAGGGTGCCTACACATCGGAAGTCGTGCGCGCGGGGCTGCTCTCGGTGGACACCGGCCAGTACGAAGCCGCCAAGTCGATTGGCATGCCGAAACTCCAGGCACTGCGGCGCGTGATCCTGCCGCAGGCCATGCGCGTGATCGTGCCGCCTATCGGCAACGAACTAATCGGCATGGTGAAGCTGACCTCGCTCGCCAGCGTGATCCAGTACGCGGAGATGCTGCACAGCGCCGAGAACATTTACTATGCGAACGCTCGCGTGATCGAATTGCTGATGGTCGCGGGCGTCTGGTATCTGGTGGTTGTCACGGTACTTTCCCTGCTGCAGTCCCGAGTCGAATTGCGCTTTGCGCGCGGCGCGGGACGCGCGTCCGCGAAACAGTAGCCCCACCCATACGCGAACCCAGGCAACAATGAACCCACTAGTCAAAGCGGTCGACCTGCGCAAGTCCTATGGCGAATTCCAGGCGCTGCACGGCATCAATCTCGATGTCGCAAAGGGCGAAGTGCTGTGCATTATCGGGCCTTCCGGCTCGGGCAAAAGCACCTTCCTGCGCTGCATCAATCAACTCGAGACCATTAGCGGCGGCGCGCTATGGGTGAATGACGAACTGGTCGGATACCGGCGCGTCGAGAACAAGCTTTATCCGCTGTCCGAAAAGCAGATGGCGCGGCAACGTCTTGCGACCGGCATGGTATTCCAGCGCTTCAATCTTTTTCCGCATATGACGGCGCTGGAAAATGTGATCGAAGGACCAGTCCAGGTGTTGAAGAAGAAAAAATCCGAGGCAGTTGAAGAAGCGCGGGCGTTGCTTACGCGGGTCGGGCTTGGTCACAAGTGCGACGCGTTTCCGGTCGAGTTGTCGGGTGGCCAGCAGCAACGTGTCGCCATTGCACGGGCGCTTGCCATGCATCCTCAACTCATGCTTTTCGACGAACCCACCTCGGCCCTTGACCCCGAGCTGGTGGGCGAAGTGCTGAGCGTGATGCGCGATCTCGCCAAGAGCGGCATGACAATGATCGTGGTCACGCACGAACTCGGCTTCGCGCGCGAAGTGGCGAATCGCGTGGTCTTCATGGACCAAGGCAAGGTAGTCGAAACCGGCACGCCCGAACAGGTGCTGTCGCGACCGCAACAACAGCGTACTCAAGAATTCATTTCGGCCGTGCTTTCCTAGCGTCACCGCGCGCGTGGCAACGGCATTTAAACCGGCTATTACCCCCCGTCAACCTCCTCGTCCAGGCGATTTTTATGATCAATTCCTTGTTCCGGCGAACCCTAGTCAGCCTCGCTTTTGGCGCAGTGTCGTTCTCTGCGTCGTTGGCTCACGCCCAGACGCCCGTGGCGGGCAACGGCACGCTCACGGCCGCCATCGTGCCGAACTATCCGCCGTTCGAATACAAGGACCCGGCAAGCGATGAACTGACCGGCTTCGACGTCGATCTCGGCGTCGCGCTAGCCGCAAAGATGGGGGTGAAACTGAAGTGGGAAGAGACCAACTTTGACCAGATGATGAGCGCGCTGACCACGCATCGCGTGGATGTGATCCTGTCGGGTATGACGGACTTGCCGACGCGCCGCGAGGCAATAAACTTTCTTGACTACATCAAGTCCGGGCCGCAGTTTTACACGCTGAAGGCGCGCGCCGGCGACTTCCCATCGATCGAAACAGTGTGCGGCAAGCATGTGGGCGCGAGCCGCCGCACGTCGTGGCCGGACGACATCAAGACGTGGAGCGACGAGCACTGCGTCAAGGCGGGGAAACCAGCAGTGCTCGTGGTGGGTACAGATGGTTCAGCCGACGCTCGCCTGCAGTTGCGCCAGGGACGCATTGACGCCGCCGTGCAAGGTGGTGAAACGCTGCCCTATCAGAACACCCTTGAGAAAGATGCGTACGCGCCGATCGGCCAGCCGTTCCTGTCACAGTACTCGGCGATTGGCATGGCGAAGAACAGCCCGGCTTTGAACGATGCGCTGAGCCAGGCATTCGGCAAACTGATCGCCGATGGTACCTATGCAAAGATCCTGAAGAAATGGGGCTTGCAGGAACACGCGGTGTCGAAGGTCATCATCAATTCGCAAGAGTAAGAAGGCGACGGGCATACGCTTGATCGACGCGTATACGGAAACGGGCGTTGTCAGAGGGAACCCTTCGACAACGCCCGTTTTACTTGAAGCTTCAAATTACCGCTCGACCTGACGATTCCAGCGCGCGTCCCATTGCGGACGATTTGCGTTGATCACATCCCAGTCCACCACGTTCACCTTCTTCACCAGGTCATCGAGGTTGCCCAGTTGCTGCTGCATCGTGTCGGGCATCTTCGCCTGGCGGTTCGTCGGAATCTGGCGACCGGCGCTCGCTGCCTTGCTTTGTGCCGACGCCGAGATCATGAACTGCGCAAGCTTTTGCGCGAGCGCCGGATCGGGGTTGTTCGCCACCACGCATTCATCGACGAGCAACAGCACCGGACCTTCCTTCGGGTTCACATAGGCAACGGGAATACCCTTCGCCTGCAGGTCACCCACTGCCGTCGGTGTGAGCGGGAACAGGCCGGCTTGACCGGTCTGGACCATCTCCGAGATCTTCGCCGAGTTCGGAATGTACTCGATCACGTTCCGGCCCACGGTGCTTTGCCATTTCGTGAAACCCGGTTCGACGTTCTTCTCGGAGCCGCCCTCAAGCCGGTTGATCATCAGGAAGCCGTGCAGGCCGAACGTGCTGCTCGATGCCGACTGGAACACCACTTTGTCCTTGTATTTCGGATCGGCGAAATCGAGCCATGACGTGGGGGGCGCCCAGCCATTGGCCGTGAAGAGCTTCGTGTTGTAGGCAATGCCGGTCATGCCGAGCTGTACGCCCGCGCCGATATCGTCCTTCATGCGAGCGAACGGATAAAGCTGCTTGAGTTCGGGGCTGTCGTCGAGTTTTTGGCAGACGCCCATGCTGACTGCGCGCGCCATCACGCCATCGTCGAGGAACACTACGTGGATTTGTGGCTTCGCTTTGTTCGCGAGCAGCTTGGCGAGAATGTCAGAGGACGTGCCGGGGACCACTACTACTTTTACGTTGTTGGCCTTCTCGAATTCGGGCAGGACCTCGCTCGTGTACGCTTTTTCCATCGCGCCGCCGTTCATGCCGATGTAGATCGTTTTGGTGTCGGCTTGCGCTGGCGTGGAGAGGGCTGCTGCGCACAAGGCGGCAATGCCAGCACTGGCGACTGTCTGAAACGCTTTCATTTACTGATCTCCATTAGAAGGGGGGCATGCCTGATTTTTGTTCGCACTTTTTTGAGGTTACTCAAGCAAATCTCTTGATTGAAAATGCATCGATCGGCGTGTTCGTCGCTGCGTCCACAACAAGGTCGGAAAGCACCTCTCCAACCCCCGGGGCAAGCAGGAACCCGCCGCCCGAAAATCCAAACGCATGCAGTAGCCGCGGTGTCGTGCGGCTAAAGCCAATCACTGGATTGTCGTCGGGCGTACTGCCTTCCACCCCTGTCCAGGTCCGCAACAGTAACGCATCCTTCAACGCCGGCAAAAGCGCGCACGCCGCGCGCATCACTGTGCGTGTCGTCTCCGTGAGCGGTTGCGCATACTCGCCATCGCCCAACCCACGCCCGCCACCAATCACCACATTGCCACGCGATACCTGACGGGCATAAATGCCGCCGCCATAGACCCCAAGATTGTGATCGATGAAATACGGCAGTGGCTCAGTCACCCACATGTTCGGATAGATCGGCTCCATCGGGATGGTCTCGCCAAAGTATCCGGCCACCGTGTTGCCCCACGCGCCGGCAGCATTGACCAGCCAGTCGCTCTGAACCTCGATCGTCGCGCCTGAGTCGTGCCGCGCCTCAACAACGAACCGCTCTCCCGCACGCACGATGTTCGTCACCGCGGTCTGCTCACGGACATCGGCACCGGCTGCACGCGCCGCGCGCGCGAATGCCGGTGACACGACGCGCGGATTCGCATGACCGTCACGGGGACATAACGAACCGCCCACCGCAGCCGCCCCAAGCCACGGGTAACGGCGCCTGAACGCAGGTCCGCTCATCAACTGCAAATCGAGGCCGAAGGGGTTGGCAAGCTGCGCGTAAGCCTCAAGCGCCGCAAGATCGGCTTCGCTGCGAGCCAACCTCAAATGCCCCGAAACAACGAACTCTCCATCCGTGCCGACAAGTTCCGGCAGCCGGTCCCAAATCGATCGTGCACGTACCGCCAGCGGTAATTGTTCGGCCGGGCGCCCCTGGCGGCGCACGCCGCCATAATTCACGCCGCTAGCCTGCGCGCCGCAATACCGGCGTTCGAAAAGCCCAACCTTAAGACCCCGCTTCGCAAGCATCAAGGCCGTCGATGACCCCACCAAACCGCCGCCCACCACCAGCACGTCAAACCGCAAAGTCTCATTCATCGCGTGCGTGCTCCGGAATGCCGGCAAGGTGGTCCCCTTCTTCCGCCTCGTCTGTCATCGCTATCGATAAAGGCACGGGTTTGATCGGCGCCTGTCCGCGCAAACGTCCAACCTCCGCGATGGGTTTGCCCGTTTCCGCGCTCAGCAATTCCGCCGCTGCCGCGCCACACATGCGCCCCTGGCAACGACCCATGCCCACGCGCGTCAGCGCCTTCAACCGATTGATCTCACTCGCCTCGCCAGCACGAATGCAGCGGCGCAGCGCGCCGGCATCGATCTCCTCGCAGCGACACACCGTCATGTCGTCCGGCCAGTGCGACGCGCAATCGGCGGGCGGCGAAAACGCCTGTTCCAGCCCAATCCGAAATTCGGCGATGTTCGCCAGTTGCCGATCCAGCTTCGTGGCCTGAGCCTGAACGTTGGCGTTACCAGCCGGATTCCCAAGGTCCTCCAGCATCGCCAGCGCCGCGCGACGGCCAGCCAGTTCCGCAGCATCCGCACCGGCGATACCCGCGCCATCGCCGGCGAGATAAACGCCCGGCACCGAAGTGCGACCAGCGGCATCACGCTCCGGCAGCCACGCGCGGTTGATTGGATCGAAACGAAAACGGCAACCCGCCAGATCTGCAAGCTGCGTTTCGGATCGCAGGCCGTAGCCAAATCCAACCGCATCGCAGGGAATGGTCAGCTCTTGATCGCTATCGCGATAGGTCATGGCCTGCACGGCTTTATCGCCGGTCGCACGCACCAGCGTCACGCCACGTTCAATGCGAATCCCACGCGCCGCCAGCCAGCCGACGTAATAGAGGCCCTTTGCAAACGTGGACGGTTGACACAGCAAACGCGGCGTCGCGGCTAACTGACGAGAGAACGGATTGGTATCGAGCACCGCCTCAACCTGCGCGCCCGCCTTCGCGTATTGATACGCGACGAGGTAAAGCAACGGCCCGGTCCCCGCGAACACCACGCGGCGTCCGATCGCGCAGCCCTGCGATTTCAGCGCGATCTGCGCAGCGCCAAGGGTGTAGACCCCCGGCAGCGTCCAGCCCGAAAACGGCAACACGCGGTCGGTCGCGCCGGTCGCGATCAGCAAGTGCGAATAAGGCACCGTGCGCTGGCGTCCGCCGTGCAAGGTATCAAGCCGCGCAGCGCCGCATCCCCACACCAGCGTGTCAGGTCGATAGTCGATCTTTGGAAGCAGGCAGGCCATGGTTGAGTGCACGGCGTCGGCCTTGCCTGCTTCCATGCCATACAGCGTGCGTTTGCTGCGGGCAAAACCCGCGTCCGCCGGCGGCTGTCGATAGATCTGGCCACCGGCACGCGGCGCTTCGTCGATCACGACCGGCACCAGCCCCGCCGCCACCAGCGTCTCGGCCGCCCTCACGCCAGCCGGTCCCGCGCCGACAATGACAACCCGATGCATCCTGTTTTTATCGATAGCCGCGCTCACGCTCCGATCACTCCCGAAGGCCGCGTCAGGACCCGCATGCCGTCCTTGACGAAGGTCGAACACGCCCTGATCCGTGTGCCCTCTTCCAGTTGTACCCAGCAATCCTGACACGCGCCCATCAGACAGAATCCTGCACGCGGTTCACCGCTAAACTCGGTGTCACGCACGCGCCGGGTGTGCAGCAGGATGGCGCTCAATACGGTATCGCCAGTTAAGGCTGTGATAGCTTCGCCATCGACCGTAATCCCCACTTCCTTGCGATGCGCTTCAGTAAGACGCACAAATTGCGGCGTGGCATCGGCCGCGCTCTGCTGCTGGCCGGCCGATGTTGCGCTGGGGAGATTTGTCATCGCGTAGAGTGAAGTCGTGGGTGCCGAGAGAATCAATGCGAACCGATCAGGATCCGGTTCAGTCCATATACGCGATCGAGCACGATCATCGCCCCGGCCGTCACGAAGATCACGAGGGCAGATACGGACGCCATCATCGGGTCGATCGATTCCGTCGCATACATGTACATGCGCACCGGCAACGTAATGGTCTGCGGCGAGGTCACGAAGATCGACATGGTCAGTTCATCGAAGCTGTTGATGAACGCGAGCAGCCAGCCGCCCGTAATACCGGGCAGGATCATCGGCAGCGTGATGCGGCGAAACGCCGTCCATCGATCCGCTCCCAAAGACTGCGCCGCATGCTCGATGCTGCGATCCATGCCGCTCACCGAGGCCAGCACCAGCCGCATCACGAACGGCGTGATGATGATCATGTGCGCCGCGACGAGCCACGTGAACGAGCCGGTTGCGCCAATCATCGCGAAGAAGCGCAGGAACGCAATGCCGAGCACGAGGCTTGGAATCACCAGAGGCGAGAGGAACAGGCCATTGAGGAATTCACGCCCCGGAAAACGTTCACGGCCGATAGCAAGCGCCGCCGGCAACGCCAGTGCGAGCGACAGCGTAGCCGACGCGAACGCCAGCTTGATACTGTTGAAAAACGCCGAGATGAAATCCGGGTAGTCAAGAATCGCGCGGAACCAGCGTAACGAAAAACCGTGCGTGGGCAGCGTCAGCGTCTGGTCCGGCGTGAACGCAACCAGCACGATGATGACAAGCGGCGCCAGCACGAACAAGATCACGAGCGTGTGAAAACTCAAGGCAACGAGGCCGTTCTTTCGCATTGCAGCGGTCTCCTTTCCTTAACCGAGGCTTCTGGAGTAACGACGCTCCAGAACCCGGTAGTACGTGATCATGATCACGAGGTTCGCGATCAGCAACAGGATCGCGATGGTCGCGCCGAGCGGCCAGTTAAGCGAGCCGAGGAATTCATCGTAGACAGCGGTGGCCGCTACTTTCAGGCGACGGCCGCCGAGCAGGCCGGGAATCGCAAACGCGCTCGCCGACAAGCCGAACACCATCAGGCTGCCCGACAAAATGCCTGGCGCGATCTGCGGCAACACAATGCGCCGCAACGTGGTCGACGGTGACGCCATCAGCGAAAGCGCCGCGTTTTCAACCTGCGGATCAAGCTTCTGCAGCGAGGTCCAGACGGGGATCACCATGAACGGCAGCATGACGTGAACGAGCGCAATCACGATCGCGAAGGTGGTGTACTCCAGCTTGTAAGGACCCAGCCCGAAGAGGCCGAAGAACTGATTCACGATACCGCCCGTGTTGAGCAACATGCTCCAGCCGAACGCACGCACCACGACTGACACAAGCAACGGTGCAAGGATCACGAGCAGAAACATCGAGCGCCACGGATCACGCATGCGGTACAACACGTAAGCCTCAGGCGCACCAATCGCAACGCACAGCAAGGTCGTCAGGATCGCGATGCCGAAGGTCCGCGCAAAAATGGTCTGGTAGTAGCTGTCCGTCAGCACTTCAAGATAGTTGCCGAACTGGAACGCGGCGATCGGGCCGCTAGCGGGATCGAAGCGATAGAACGTCAGCACAACGGTCATCGCGAGCGGCGTCAGTACGAGGACTGCGAAGAGGATGAACGCAGGCAAGCTCATCAGCCAGGGCGGCACGAATGCGTGCCACGGCGCGCGGTCTTTACTCAACGCGCCGCTATTTTCCGGTCCAGCCGATTCGATGGTACTAGCCATGGCTCGCTTCCTGGATCACACGCACCGCATCGCGATGCCAGTCGATGCCGACCGTTGCGCCTTCGGCTACCGGTTCGGTACCTTCGTTCTGGCTGCAGACGAGCACTTCGCCAATGGCGGTATCGACGCGATAAAGCCATTGGCTACCCAGGAAAAAGCGGCTGGTGACGGTCGCCGACAAGCGCCCCGTTCCGACCGCGCATAAGTGCAGCTTTTCCGGACGGATGCACAGGGTCACCGTATCGCCTTCGCGCCACACCGTGCCCGCCTCAATGCACGCAATGCCGGTCAGGTCATGTCCGAGATCGACATGCACTTCGTTGTGACGCGCCTCGGTCACCTTACCCGCCAGCATGTTCGCCTTGCCGATGAACTGCGAGACAAAACGATTCTCCGGCCGCTCATAGGCGCGATACGGCGAGTCGACCTGCGTCACGCGCCCCGCTTCCATCACGACCACGCGGTCACTGATAGACAGCGCCTCCGATTGATCGTGCGTGACCATCACCGTGGTGGTCCCGACCTTGCGCTGAATCCCGCGCAATTCAAACTGCATCTCTTCGCGCAGCTTGGCGTCGAGGTTGGACATGGGTTCATCGAGCAGCAGCACCGGCGGCTTGATCACCAAAGCACGCGCAATCGCCACCCGTTGTCGCTGGCCACCCGACAATTCACGCGGATACCGTGCCGCGAGCGCATCGAGCCGCACGAGCGCCAACGTCTCGCCAATCCGCTCCGCGCACTCGGCTTTACCGACACCGCGCATTTCGAGCCCGAAGCCGACGTTCTGTGCGACCGTCATATGCGGAAACAGCGCGTAGCTCTGGAACACCACGCCCAGGCCGCGCTTGTTCGGCCGGACATGCGTGAGGTCCTTGCCGTCGAGCGAAATCCGCCCTCGCGTTACATCGATAAAACCAGCGATCATTTGCAGCGTCGTCGTCTTGCCGCAGCCCGAAGGCCCCAGCAGCGAGACGAATTCGCCTTTTTCAACCGAGAGGCTCACGTCGCTCACGGCGTTCAGGTCGCCGTAGGCTTTTGTCAGTTTGTCCAGCACGAGAAACGACACGGTGGCCTCCAGGGTCTAGCGAAAAACAGTTGAACGGACGCGGGGTAATTACGCAAAGGCAACGCAAAAACAGCACGTAAACAGGCGAAACCGGTGAAAACGCGCCGATGATTCAGAGGCGCCAGATAGGACAAGGACAGATTCGAGCAGGACAGATTGCAGCGCAACAACCG
>Ga0302183_10001946_pt1 | contig 9764 bp, 6 predicted proteins | sample I_Palsa_N3_2_FD_200232 | JGI IMG/M metagenome (GOLD analysis project Ga0302183, IMG submission 200232) | Peat permafrost microbial communities from Stordalen Mire near Abisko, Sweden - I_Palsa_N3_2 | ecosystem: Environmental > Terrestrial > Soil > Palsa > Peat permafrost | place: Sweden: Abisko...
CACAGTTGCTTGGCGTGTCGGTAGACGTGCTAACTCCGAATGCACTTCCCGAAAAGTTTCGTTAGGGTGTGGTCGCCGAGGCGGTGCCGGTATGAGTCGTGACAAACAACGCCTCGCGAAGGCTAAAACGTTGGACTTCATCATCCATCCCCACCCCAGGCGAGCCGTAACAACGCGCGTACACGCCAAGCGCGCGTCGAGTGAACCGTAAGATCCACACGCGGATCCTCTGCGCAACCAACCCCTCACGGGCTAAGCTTTGAAATTTTCTGGCCTTGAATGCCTACTCCGGCCATCAACCCTTGCTGGCCATAAATGAACGCATAGACGTCCGATTGCAGCGTGGTCGATGTCAGCGACCGTGCCGTGCCGGAATCCACGACAACAACGCTTGGTCCCGCGCCAATCGACCAGCCGCCGCTGGTTTGCAGATACTTGATGGCGGAATCAGTCGTGAGGAACATGGCTTCCTGAAACGATTGCGCGCCGGCCTGCAGGCCGTACGAAACGGACGTTGCGTTGTAGTAGCCCATCACTTTCCCATCCGCGCCAAACATCACGCCGTTTCCTTCCTCGGCCCCGACGATCAAACCCGCCTTGAGTATCTCCGGAAATACGAGCACCGCCTTCGCTCTGGACTGGAGCAACTTTGCATCGGGCGTGGTGATGTACAACTGCTGTAGCGCTGCGCGCGCCTTTGCCTCCAGATCGGGATCGACCGCGTTTGACGGAGGTATTTGCGAGGTCGAGCAGGAGGTCGCAAACAGCAAGAGCACGTGAACGAGGATCAGTCTGATGCATTGGGCCATGAGGTCTACTCCGCTTGCAGATCGGTCGTATCCGGGTGAATACAACCTGGGTGATTCGCTGGGTGTTCAGTACAGGTGCGCTTTATCGGTGGTAATGACGGTCAGCGTTTTTATTTGGAAAGTGTCCCGCGCGCAGGTGAATAGATTGAGTAAATGAGTTTTACCAACTGCTGTTATTTGAAATGATCTTGTTCGGAGTATTCAATAACACATTGCAAATGGAGACGATTGGCAACACGATTGGCAATGATAAACGTGCTTAACACTTCGCTCAGCCCAGGACCGGATCGCACTGGACATGACAAGCGTCGGATGATCGACAAATTCGATCTGTGAAGGCTACGCGGTCAAATCCAACGGTCTTCTCTTTAATTAAATCGTGGGTTTGACAGGGTAGGAGGTTATATCAAGCATTGTCATTTGGCAAAGCATCAAGAGATCAGTAATTTAATAGAATTAATATCGAAATTCGTTTCGGTGTTTCAATTTTTTATACAGCGAATATATCCACGAACACACAGATACATACGTCCCGATCCTTTGCCCACATTCGATCCTTTCCAAGCCTAGAAGCAACCATAGCCAACCCGGTCTGCCCGGCCGTTATGGCGCGTTACCATGCCCATTCGTCCTGACTTGCGACTTTGCCGTGAACATCCGCTTCCTCGAAACCTTCGTCTGGCTCGCCAAACTCCAGAATTTCCGCCTCACGGCCGAGAAACTGCACACCACGCAAGCGGCGGTCTCAAGCCGGATCGCGTCGCTTGAAGAGAGCTTCGACGTCCGCCTGTTCGACCGCAATTCGCGCTCTGCGACCCTCACGCCGGCCGGCCGCAAGATGCTGGCGTATGCGCAGCGCATCGTGCGCCTTGGCGAGGAAATGCGTCGGGAACTCGACGACGCAGACGCCGATGCAGGCCTGATCCGCATCGGCGTGATCGAATCGATCGTGCATAGCTGGTTCCCGGCGCTGATGGCGCTCGTGCGCGAGCGTTATCCACGGCTCGAAATAGAAGTCACCAGCGACACCACGATTCACCTGGCGAACCTGCTGCGCGGCGGTGAGATTGAGTTGATCCTGCAGACCGATGCTATTGCCGGCCCCGACTTCACGAATCTGCCGCTGTGTGAATTTCCCGTGCGCTGGGTGGCCAGTCCCAAACTCGGGCTCTCGGGCCGGACTCTCGATCTCGCACACCTTGCGGACTTTCCTATCGTCAGCTTTTCGCGGCATTCCGGCCCGCACGCGACGATTGAGCAACTGTTCGCACTGGCGGTCGAGCGGCCCGCGCGGATCAACTGCATCACGTCGGTGGCGGCAATGATCCGGCTGGTTGCAGACGGTTTCGGCGTGGCTGCACTGCCGCCCGCGATTATCCAGCGCGAGTTGCGCGAAGGGACACTTGAAGTCCTCGACGTGAGCGCCGAGTTTCCCTCGCTGCCGCTGGTGGCGACGTGCCGGGCGCAGAGTCACCCGCTCGCCGCGCGCATCGCTGATCTGGCACGGCAAGCCGCGAGCGAGTTCGAAACAGCGCTCCACGCCGAACAGGCTCCTGCGGCGAAGACCCAGGCCAAGCGAGTTGCATCGCCGAAACGCGGCGCCCGCAAGACGAGTGGGGCGCCGACGTCGTTGCCGGCGGTCAAGGCCCGCAAGCCGGGCCGCGCGCCTAAGTCGTCCGAAGGGAAGTCGTCGGAAAGCAAGCCGCCGGAAAGCAAGTCATAAGGAAACTTGTTCGCGCCGTATTTGTTTTCTTGTTGGACCGAAGTACCCGCTGCTCGCGACACTGTTCCCATTACGAATCCACTTTCGCCAGGGAACAATCGATGAGCGCATCACAACCGCAGGGCCAGCTTTGCATCTGGACGGATACCGACCCCGATCCGGTACAGGAAGCCGATTTCAACGCGTGGTACGACCGTGAGCACATGCAGGAGCGCGTTGCGATTCCCGGCTTTCGCTACGCACGCCGCTTCAAAGCCACCGACGGCGGCCCGCGCCGCTACCTCGCTCTCTATGTGACCGAGTCGCTCGATGTCTTTCGCAGCGACGCGTATCAGCGCGCGTTCACTCAGCAAACGCCGTGGTCGCTCGGCAACTTTGCTCGGATGACCAACACGCAGCGACGCGTCGGCGAACTGACGCTTGAACAGGGTGATGGCGAAGGCGCATTTCTCGCGTTGTTCGTGCTGCCGCAGGACCGCGTTGAGGCAGCGTTGTTGAAGCCGCGCTTCGAAGCAGGCACGTGTCAACCCGGCATACATGCCGCACGGCTTTTTTGCACGGCGCCTGCGCTGTCGGTGTCGCTGACGGCGTCGAAGGGATCGGCATTGCCCGCTGCCGATGCGCTCGTGTTGATCGAAGGCAGCGACGCCGAGGCCACCCGTACGCTTGCCGAAACACTCGCGGACGGCGCCGAAGTCCGTACGTTCCAGATGCTCTGGCGCATTTCGGCCTGATCCCCCGTCGTCACGCTTATCCCGCTTTCATCATCCGAGGTTCTCGATGAACACACTTGCCCAGCAATCCGGTCTCGGTTCGCCGCACGTCGGACGCGGCCGTCTGGCGACGGCGAGCATGGTCGGCACGTCGCTAGAGTGGTACGACTTCACGATCTACAACACGCTCGCCGCACTGGTTTTCAATCACCTGTTTTTCCCTTCCGTGGATCCGCTCGCGGGCACCATTCTCGCGTTCTCGACGTATGCGGTCGGGTATATCTCGCGGCCGCTTGGTGGCGTGATCTTCGGCAATCTGGGGGACCGCATCGGCCGTCGTGCCGTCCTGATGCTCACGCTCGTGCTGATGGGTATTACCACGGCGCTGATGGGTTTCCTGCCGACGTACGCTGCCATCGGCATCTATAGCCCGATCCTGCTCGTCGCGTTGCGCTTTGTGCAGGGCATCGCCCTCGGGGGCGAGTGGGCCGGGGCCGTGTTGTTATCGATTGAACACGGCGATCAAGACAAGCGAGGCCTGAGCGCGTCGTGGACACAGGTCGGGCCATCGTTCGGCACGCTGCTTGGCACGGGTCTCATCGCGCTCATCACGCTCGCGGTCTCCCCCGACGACTTCCTCGCCTGGGGCTGGCGTTTGCCGTTTATCGCCAGCATGCTGCTGGTGGTTTTTGGCCTGTGGGTGCGGCGCGGCGTCGATGAAACGCCGCAGTTCGAACAACTGAGCCACGCCCATGCAACGGCGAAGGTACCGGTCGTTGAAGTACTCACTCAGCACTGGCGGCGTCTGTTGATCGCGGGCGGTTCACGGATCGGATCGGACGTGCTGTACGCGTTGCTGGTCGTGTTCACGCTGACCTATGTCACGACCGTTCTGCATCTCTCACGCACGACGGCGCTGACCGCCGTGCTGGTCGGTACCGCATGCAATGCGTTGAGCGTGCCGTTCTTCGGCGCGCTATCGGACCGGTTCGGGCGTCGGCCGGTCTATCTTGCGGGCGCGTTTGCCGCGCTTGTGTGGGCGTTCGTTTTCTTCGTGCTTGTCGATAGCGCGCAACCGTGGCAGATCGTGCTTGCCGTCGTGGTGGGGCTTGTGATCCATGCAGTGATGTACGGGCCGCAAGCCGCGTTCGTGACCGAGCAGTTTCCCACGCGCGTGCGTTATGCGGGATCGTCGCTCGCTTATACGCTCGCCGGCATTCTCGGCGGCGGCTTCGCGCCGCTCATCATCGTGAGCCTTTACAAGCACTACAACAGCTCGCTGGCGGTGTCGGTGTACGTGGCGGTTGCGGTGATTGTCACCGGTATTTCGTTGATCGTCGCGCGTGAGACCGCACGCCGGCCGCTGGAAAACTAAAGCGCTTCCTGTATTCGCGGCGCGTTGCCGTGCCGCGCTCATCTACTTAAGCTCCCTAATGACTACGCTTTCCTTCAATGTATTTCCCCTCGACGCAGCGGCTGTGTCGACCACGGCCAGCATAGATGACCTCGTGATCGCGGGCTGGGCAGGGCGCGATCACGCCGCAATCCAGGCGCATATCGATGAACTCGCGGCGCTTGGTGTAGCACCGCCATCGACTACGCCATGTTTCTATCGCTTGGCTGCCGGCCTGCTCACGCAGGACGAGACCATTGATGTACTCGGTGCGCACTCGGGCGGCGAAGTCGAATGCGTGCTGCTCGATAGTCCGCTTGGCACGCTGGTCGCTATTGGCTCCGATCATACGGACCGCGAAGTAGAGGCTTATGGCGTGGCGGTATCGAAGCAGGTTTGCGCGAAACCGCTGGGCCGCGATGCATGGCTTTATGCCGATGTCGCCGCGCATTGGGATCAGTTGACCATGCGCTCGTGGTTGAGCGGTGCCGACGGTGAGCGTCGTCTTTATCAATCGGGTGCGGTGAACGGACTGCTTGAACCGGCTGATTTATGGCGCAGGTTCGCGGGTGGACCAGCACTGCCCGCGAAGAGCGCGATGTTCGGCGGTACGCTTTCTGTGCACGGCGCGATTGCGGCGATGTCCTCGGGCGATGTCTTCGAACTTGAGCTCCACGATCCGGTCCTCGGACGCACTTTGAAACATCGGTATTCGGTGGCTTCGCTGCCGGTTGTCGCCTGACTTTTACTGGTTATTTTCCATGACGCTTTTCGCTCCCAAGACTCTGCTCGCCGACCTCGCCGCCATGCTTGACGCAGGCACTACGACCTCTCGCGAACTGACCGAAACCGCGTTGGCGCGAATCGCTGCCGATGGCGGAAATGGCGGCGCCGCGTTCTGTTTCGTCGATGCCGACGGCGCCCGTCGCCAAGCTGATGCCCTCGATACACTGCGCCGCGCCGGCACGCGCCTTTCACCGCTCGCGGGTGTGCCGGTATCGATAAAGGATCTCTTCGATGTACAAGGCCAGCCGACCCGCGCCGGTTCCCGCGTCCTCGCCGATGCTGCGCCTGCTCGCGCCGACGCGCCCGCGATCGCCCGGCTGAGGCGGGCCGGCGCGGTGCTGATTGGGCGCACGAACATGAGCGAGTTCGCATTCTCAGGGCTGGGTCTCAATCCGCACTACGGCACGCCCGCGTCGCCGTGGCGCCGTAGCGAACGACATGTGGCGGGAGGGTCATCGTCGGGGGCGGCTGTCTCGGTGGCTGACGGCATGGCGGCAGCGGGCCTTGGCAGCGACACAGGCGGATCGCTGCGGATTCCTGCCGCGTTCTGTGGGCTCACAGGTTTTAAACCGAGCGCGGGACGTGTGCCGACTGAGGGCGTGGTGCCGCTGTCGCCTACGCTCGATGTCGTCGGCGCCATTGCGCCAAGCGTCGCGTGCTGCGCGTTGATGGATGGTGTGCTCTCGGGTGCATCGTTCGACGCAAGACGGCCGCTTGCGGGCGCGCGGTTCGCGGTGTTACGCAACTATGTGATGGACGGTATCGAGCCGGAAGTCGCGCGGACCTATGAAGCGGCGTTGGACAAGCTTGCTCAAGCCGGCGCTCTGCTCACAGAAGTCCGTTTCGCACCGCTCGATTCGCTGCCTGCGATCAACACGTTTGGCTTCTCGCCGATAGAAGCGTTTGCTGCTCATCGCTCGCGGTTGGGATCTCAGGCCGATGCGTACGACCGGCGCGTGCTGGCACGGATCAGGCGAGGCGAGGCGGCATCGGCGGCGGATTACCTCGATCTGCTCGCGGCGCGGCGCAGGACCATCGCGGCGGCTCGGCAGTTCTTCGCCGGGTTCGATGCGTTCGTCATGCCGACCGTTCCTGTCGCGCCGCCAGCGATTGCCGCGCTTGAAGCCGATGACGCCGCGTTCGCCGCAGCCAACGCGCTCGTGCTGCGCAATCCAAGCGTGGTGAATTTTCTCGATGGCTGCGCGGTTTCAGTGCCTTGCCACAGAGAGGGGGATGTGCCGGTGGGGTTGAGCATCGGTGGATTTCATGGTCAGGACGAGATGATTCTCGCGCTGGCGGGAGCGGTGGAATGCGGCGTGTCCAGATCCTGAAGGCGCGCTGCCAGTCGGCGCTGGCGCAGCCTGCCGAAATATGGCGCAGCGGGCGAGCTGGCCTGCGCCTGCCTGCGCGTTCAGGCCAGCAGCGACATGATGTGCATCGAAGATAACGACGGCGCGATCACCATGGCGGCGGTCAATCGGCTCTCGAAGGAGCGACTTCGTCAATGGTGATCCAGTAGGCAAGATCATCCGCGGCGACGGCTTCCTGCGTGGACTTGAACGGGCGGCAGTATGAGAGGTATATGGCTAACGCGCCGTCGTGACGTTTGGTTCTTTACCGCTCCTTGCGGGTTTTTTTCGCCCGTTAAATCCACCTCATCCTTGGAAATTTCCCATAAGAAAAATCCGATTTCATCAGATCCGTTGTTTTCGGCTCAAGCCGATAGTTAGGTTTAACCGGTGTAGTTCATCTGGCGTTATTTTGCTGGTCGTTAAAGATTAGCAATACAAACGAGACCAGATGAACAAGAATAACTATCGGCTGGTATTTAGTCGACTGAGAAACATGCTTGTTGCCGTCGAGGAAACCGCCGCAGCGACGGGTAAGGAAGCAGCACAGAGTTCGGTACGCAGCAAAAAATCACTGAGTGTGATTTTTACGCTGCGGCAAATCGCATTCGCGACCCTTGCATTGCTCGGTCTGCTGCCCTCGTGGTCAGGCGCGCAGATCGTTGCCGGTGGTGCACACGCGCCGGGCGTCATCGCCACGCAAAACGGTCTGCCGCAGGTCAACATCAACCGGCCATCGGGCGCCGGTGTCTCGATGAATACGTATGGCCGGTTCGATGTACAGAAGAACGGCGCCATTCTGAACAACTCGCCGACCATCGTGCAGACGCAGCAGGCCGGCATGATTAACGGCAATCCGAACTTCGGCCCCGGTCAGTCCGCGCGTGTCATTGTCAACCAGGTGAACAGCAACGCCGCGAGCCAGATCAATGGCCGCGTTGAAGTTGCAGGGCAACGGGCCGAGGTGGTGATCGCCAACGGGAGCGGGATTTCCGTGAATGGTGGCGGCTTCATCAACACGTCGCGCGCGGTCCTGACGACCGGCACGCCGAACTTCGCGCCCGATGGCTCGCTCTCGGGCTTTAACTCGACGCGCGGCACCATCAGCGTCCAGGGCGCGGGACTGAACGCAGCGGATATCGATCAGGTGGATCTCATCGCGCGTGCGGTGCAGGCGAACGCGGCGATCTACGCAAAGAACCTGAATGTCGTGACCGGTGCGAACAGCATCGACCATGACACGCTCAATGCAACGCCCATCGCAGGCGATGGTCCGGCGCCGGGCGTTTCCATCGACGTAAGCCAGCTTGGCGGTATGTATGCGAACCGTATCGTGCTCGTCGGTACAGAAAACGGCGTCGGCGTGTCCACCAACGGTGTACTGGCGGCGCAATCGGGTGACCTGACACTGACCACGCAGGGCAAGCTGATACTCGCGGGACAGACAAACGCGAGCGGCAACCTTGTCCTGTCCGCGCGTGACGGGATCGATAACAGCGGGACGGCCTACGCGCAACAGAATGTCACGGCGAACACATTGGGCGCGCTGACGAACGGCGGTGTGCTTGCCGCGCAGCAGAACACGAGCGTCAATGCTGGCAGCGTGGCATCGACGGGCACGCTTGGCGCGGGCGTGAATAGCGACGGTACGATTGCCAATGCGGGCGACCTGTCGGTGCTTGCGAGCGGCGCGCTCACGGCAACTGGGAAAAACGAAGGCGGCGGCAACACGAACATCGCCGGCGCGTCGATCAATCTGGCGGGTAGCAACACGTCGGCGAACGGCATGCTGGCACTGAGTGCGAACGGCGGCGATCTGAACTTGTCGGGTGCAACCACGACAGCGGGCGGCGCGCTCATCGCGAACACCGCAGGCACGCTTGTCAATGACGGCGGCAACCTGTCGGGCGAATCACTTCAGGTGGCGGCGGCGAACGTGTCGAACCGCAACGGCCAGCTCGTCTCAGGGAGCACGCTCAACGTCTCGGCTGCAAGTGACTTGTCAAATCAGGGCGGCACGATGCAGTCGGCGGGCGCGCTGGCTGTCAACGCCGGTTCACTCGACAATACCGGGGGCCGCATTGTGTCGCTCAATGGCGACGGGATAACGCTCACGACCACGAGCGCGCTTGTCAACGGCAACGGCGGATCCATCGGCACGAACGGCGTGCTGGATCTCAGCGCGAGCACACTCTCGAACCAGGGGCAGTTAAGCGCTGCGACGAATGCAACGGTGCGCGCGCAGGCCATCGATAACCGCGCGGGCAGCATCGTCGCAGGCAACGTCCTCAATGTCACCTCGACCGGCGCATTGAACAACCGGAGCGGCACGCTCTCAGGTACAGCGACGACCGTATCGGGTTCATCGATTGATAACACCAATGGCGACATTGACGGCGACTCGCTTGCGCTCTTGGCTTCCGGCGACCTCGTCAATCGCGGCGGCAAGCTCACGCAATACGGCACTGCCAATCAGACGATTCAAGCAGGTGGCGCGCTCGATAACACTGAAGGCACCATCGCATCCAACGCGTCGAACCTGATACTCAACGCTCAAAGCATCACCAACGATCACGGCACGATCCAGCATGCAGGCACTGGCACGCTTTCCTTGAAGACGGCGGGCGCCGTGTCGAACGTATCGGGCAATGTGCTGAGCAACGGCGCGCTCGCCATCCAGTCCGAAGGCGCGGTGGACAACCAGTGGGGCACGGCGCAGGCAGCACATCGCGTGACGCTTAGTGGCTCATCGCTCGACAACACCGGAGGCCGCATCGTATCGCTCAATGGCGACGGGATGCGTGTCACGACGCGAGGCGCGCTCGTCAATGGCACGGGCGGCACCATCGGTACGAACGGGGCGCTGGACCTCGATGCGGGCACACTCGTGAACCAGTGGCAGATCAGCGCGGCGAAAGATGCGACAGTTCATGCGCAAAGCATCGACAATCATGCGGGCAGCATCACAGCGGGTGGCGGGCTCAACGCGTC
>Ga0302183_10001952_pt1 | contig 9746 bp, 12 predicted proteins | sample I_Palsa_N3_2_FD_200232 | JGI IMG/M metagenome (GOLD analysis project Ga0302183, IMG submission 200232) | Peat permafrost microbial communities from Stordalen Mire near Abisko, Sweden - I_Palsa_N3_2 | ecosystem: Environmental > Terrestrial > Soil > Palsa > Peat permafrost | place: Sweden: Abisko...
CGCAGCAGGCGGATCCGGTCGTCCAAGCTGCCGGGCACCTTCTCCAGGTACGCCTCACCGTGACGGCCGCTGGCGAAGTCAGCGATCGCCGACTGGACGGCACCTTGGACCCTCTTGTCCAGCTTGGCGAATGCCGACAGGACGTCCTTCGTGATCGCCAGGCGAGCCACTGGCTGCGTCCTCCCCTTGCCGGCTGTCCCCCGAAGCTGGCGGATTAGCTAGATCGGCATGCTAGACCGCGGTGGCCACCCGGGTGTAGTGAACCAAACAACGCATTGAGAAATCCGTCGTACTTTGCACACTGCAACTGTCTCGTCCGCGTCACGTACATGGTGGGCCCGGACTAAATTACGCGGGCTCCTCTGCTGGTGCTGCGCTGCTTACCGGACCCGGACCCGGACCAGAGGAAGATCATGACCAAGCTGGCTGCCATTCCGGATCAAATTGGCTCGGGGAGCGTGCTGCTGCCGGAGTTCCAGCGCGGCTACGTGTGGAACCGTGACCAGGTCCGCGGGTATCCAGTCGGCTTGTACCGCGGGTATCCAGTCGGCGGGCTGCTCACCTGGGAGACGCCCTGAAGGCGTCGCGGGCAGTCTGGACGAGTCGACCTGCGTTGGCTCCCGTTCCTGGCTCCCCGTGGCCGTCCCCGCCACCCCCGCGACCACGTCGACCGCTGGAATTCTCTCCCCGGCATCGACCAGCTTGGCTAGGACGCCTGGGTCTTCCCCGACCGCCTCAGCCAGCACCTCCGGGGGATGTCCCCTGCCACCCAGTCGAACGCGAACGGGGCTAGCGACACCGGCGGGTTCGTGGTGCTGCCCATCGGCCCTCCCCGGTCAGCCCGGCCCGGGGACTGTCGTGATGGCCTCGCTCATTGTGACGTTGGCGTCCTCGGCGTCCCGGTACGTGCCGTAGGCGGCCTCCAGCTTGCCCGCGTGCCCCCGATCACAGCAGCCAGCTGATGACCAAAGGTCGTTAATACTTCGGCAGCACTTCGTTGTATTCAGCTCTGCCAGGCTCGACCCCCCACCTACCCGGCGGCCGCGCCATCGCTTCGAACGAAACCCGCTAGGCAATACCCCGCACCCCGATTTTAAGTTGGCGCCTCGGTAGCGGGGGCTTCGGCGGGGGAGCCTGGCTGTCGCGCCGCCGCAGAGCCTGGCCGCCATCGCGCGCTGGGAAGGTGCAGGGCACCGAGGGCGAGCTAGCCGTCGAAGATCAGATCGTGTCCGGACAGACGATCCCCGAACTCGGCAGTCCTGCCACCCTCGTGGATAGCCAGGTGAGGATCGAAACCTCCGCCGGGCTGCGCATTGTCGATCTTATTGTCAAGCTACCAACGGGCGAGCTCCGAGCCCTCGAGGTGAAGACGGGCGGTGCCAGCCGGAAATTGGAACAAATCGAGGGCGATATCGCGCTGGAACTGGAGGGCGGCATGGTGACCGGCAGCCAAAGGGGTCTCATCCCGAAAGGCAAAATCGAGCCCATCAAGACGGTCGTGATCCAGCGCTAAATTTTAAGCAGAACAGGCCGTGCCCGAGCCCGTCGTGCTCGTCAAGAAAAGGCATCGAGGCCATCGGCCGGAGCCGACGAGAGGTACGGCATGGGGCTCTGCTGGGAGATGGACTACAACATCCGGGCCGCCCGAGCCGGCTTCCTACTAGGAGTATGGGTGGGCGCCGCCTACGCTTACCGCTACGCGCACACCGAACGGCGCCGCGCCACGGAAACCGACCAGATGAGAGTGACCGCCGTCTCTACCAAGACCGTTTCTGCGGTCTGCGGCTGAACCGCTTGCGGGCAGACTACGAGGACCACTGCCGCTGCGATGCCTGCGAGCACTTCGCGCCCGCTCCCCTGCTCACCCTGCACCGGCCGCTCGGTGCATCCGCGACGGCCTCGGTGGCTCCGCCGGCCGAGGCCACCGCGCAGCCGAGGCCGCTCCCCCGGCCGCCCGCCTTCGCCAAGCCCACGCTCCCGCTGGTCACGGCCATCATGCCTAACCGGGAACGGCCGAAGTTCGGACTGCAGGCGGTTCGCTACTTCTGCGCCCAGGACTATCCGAACAAAGAGCTGGTGGTGCTGGAGGACGGCAGTCCCTCGCTGGCGGGGCGTTTGCCCGATGACCCCCGCATACGCCACGTCGCCACCGGGGTCGCGCCGCGAAGCATCGGGGCCATGCACAACTCCTGCGAGAAGTCCGCGGGGGCGTTAACGGTGTAAGTGGAGGAGACGGATGTGACGATGGGAGCTGACGTACCAGCGTCTCCTTCGGGGCTAATGAGCCCATGCGCTGTTGTTGCCCTGCTCGTGCTGGCCGCCTGCGCGCTCCCGCCAAGACGATGGCAGAAGGAAGACATCCGCCCCGTGTCGGGCAGCTCACCGACCGGACGCCGCAGTTGCTCGCGTGTCGTGGGCTGAGTTCCCGGCATGCCGCTTGTCCCGCCAGCACCAGCACGCCGAACCGCTGCTGCCTGCGAGCCCGGCAGGAGACTTGCTTACTGGCTTTTCTGTGCACAAACCTGTGGATGACTTGTGCAGAAAAGCCCCGGACCTGAGTGCGCACGCCGAAATGCTGGGGATTCCGGCGGCAGGTCCCGCCCATAACAGGGCGTTTAACTGCAAGAACACTATCCACACCCTGTGCACTGAAAGAAAACTGAGATTGTCCACAGGCCACGCCGCAATAGCTCATAAATGGGCTGAACCTCTACCGTAAGTTTATCGGGCTGTGATCCAGGTTCAGGACCGTAAGAAATTCAAACCTAGACGGTGAGCCCGAACGCTTTGAAAGGGGAGGACAGGCGCAACGGCGCACATGCGCACCAGGGGAAGACCAGGCGCTCGCTGACGGCAGGCCGCGTTTCCGGGGCCGGCTGATGACAGCGGCCCGGCAGGACCGTGGGCCGTCACACTGGGGCCCGCCGGAGCCCGCCACGCCGGGACGCGCAGCGGCCGCCTGCTGCGTCATCTCGGCCGTGCATCCCGGGGCAGGTCCACCGAGCTGTACGGCCCTCACCGTTGGCTGAATGGGGAAGGGCTGATATGAGAATCAAGATCCGGCCAGACGACGCCGGCGTGCTTGCAACAGACCAATGGCCCCCGATGAGCGACTGGCCCGCCGGGCCGGCCTACGACGGCCACGCCGAGCCGGCTGGCGGCAGCGATCTTCGGCCGCAAGCTCCCGCTGCCGCGCCGCCGGACGGGCGCACTGCCCGCGCGGAGGCCAGGGCCCGCGCGGAGGCCAGGGCCCGCGCGGAGGCCAGGGCCCGCGCGGAGGCCAGGGCCCGCGCGGGGGCTACCGTGCGGGCGGTGATCGGCGACCAGCTGCGGATACCGATCACGTGGTGCGAAATGGGGTCCTGCATCTCCTGGCATGCCGATCCCGCAGCACTCGGCGAGGCGGACAACCGCGCCCGGGCGATCCGCGCCGGCTGGCGTATCGACGCCCTCGGCCGGATGACATGCCCCCGATGCCTGCAAACCGCCGCCGACTTCCGGGCCTCCCGCCCGCTCGTGCTGTGGGACCGGTACACGGCCATCACCATGGCCGCCCGGACCGCCGCCGTGCGCGGCGATGGCACCGCCGGCAGCGCCGCCTGGGGAAACAGCCGCGTCCCCGCCGCCCGGCCAGCGGCCATCCCCCCGCCAGCCCGCCGGGGCCAGGACAGCACCGCGTACACCCGGCCGCCAGCACCGTGGCCGCCGGCCGGCAGACGCGCCGAACGCCAGCCAGCACCACCATTCCCGCAGCGTGGTGCCGATCGCGGACCGAGTCCGGCGAACCCACGGTACGGCCGGACGGCGCCCGGCAGACCGGTGAGCACAGGTGAGGGTCTGATGATCCAGGAACACGGCGGGGAAGCCGTCCCCGGCGAAGGGCAGCACGCAGGTGCACGCGCCTGCTTCCCCTGAGGTTCCCCGGGTCTGTCGGAGGGTTAGTTATCTGGCTCCAGCCGGGTCTGGCTGGATGGTACTGGGCTCTGGCTGACCTCGCTTGCTCGCGTGCCTACCGGACGGCGATGGCAGTACACCCATCACACCTGGCGGGCGGCACCGGCTGCGACTGGCTGACGCCGAACGCAGACTGCCCGGCCAGGCCGTTGGCAGCGTTTGGCGTCCGCAGCCCGGTCGCGGCCGAGCCGGGCGTGTCGCAGATCAGGCACCTGGACGACGCGCGGGTCATCGAGGTGATCAAGGGGCGCAACGGCAAGCCCTGCCCCGCCCAGCACGCCCCTGCCCACGGCCGGACTCAAACGGCCTTGCCCGGTTGGAACGGCCCGCTTGAAACTGGTCAGGTCATTTGGCCGCAGTTGGCCACGCTGCCGATGCGCGGAATTGAGGCGACACGCCGATAGGCGGAATGCGGTAAAAACCGACCTTGGCCCATAGTGTCCAGGTGTGCCCGTTAATCAAGGCCCGCCACCGTATGAGCGGACGGCCGCGCCGGCCGGTTTGCTGCGCCAGCGTGAAAGCCGGTCACTCCAGCGCCGGCGCGTGAAAAATGCGCCCAGGGAACTCCCGGCTAGCGATATGCCTGCCGCCTTGCCCGAGACATCCAGCGAAGAGGACACCCCTGTGTACTGGCAGACCCTTCAGGCAATGGTTTCCGGTAGCTGGCGGCCGGACGGGTGATACCCCCGGGCACCGGCCCGGCCATGCACATCGCCGACTCCATCCCAATCCCCACCGGGCGGCTTGATCCCACCAGCGGTAGCTGATGTCATCAAGGGACATCGGGACTTTCTTATGGCCAAAGATACCGCCGTGACTGCTTCGCGCCCTCCCACAGCAAGGGATAAGGGGGCCTCGCGGCTCGCCTGTGGATACTTTGGATCGCCCTATGGATGGCGGAAGGCCTGCGACCTGGCATGATCCTGTTTCGCACCGGTTATCCACTTTTCCACAGCAACCTTCGTCCACAGCTGTGGAGCGGTTGACCAGCGTGTTTACGTAAATCGTCCACAGCTCTATCCACAGGACGTTAGCCTGACCAGGCCCAGGGCTGGCGTGATAGGAGCAAGCTCTCATGCTGGCCCTGGGTTCCCCTGCGCGCATTCTGGGCAGCGCCGCCCTGGCCTTGACTGTGGCGAGACTGCGCCGTGGTGGGCGGAGAATTCCAAGGAGTCCTACGCGGGTGGGATCGCGGATGCAGTCACCGGGCTGAAGAACTGGCACGACTCCAAGACGGGGAAACGCCACGGCCCGAAGGTCAGGTTCCCGCGACGGAAGAAGAAGACCAGGGACCGGCTCCGCTGCACCTGCACCACGGGTGCGCTCCGCGTCGACGGCTCCCGTACGGTCGTGCTGCCTGGCGCAGGACAGGTTCGTACGGCGGAGAACATACGCCCGATCTGGCGGCACGTGCGGCGGGGAACCGCCCGGCTGCTGTCAGCGACGATCCGGGAGAAAGCCGGACGGTGGCCGGTGTCCCTGCGGCTGGAGATCACCGCACCCCGGCAGCCCGCCCCCCGCACCAGCACCGTCGGCGTCGACGTGGGGATCGGGAACAACCTCCTCATCGTCATGTACCCGGACGGGACCGTCGCGGAGAAGGTCCCTAACCCGAGAGCGCTGCGGGAGTCGCTCGCGGACATCCGGAAAGCAAACAAGGCACTGGCGCGGAAAACGGAAGGCTCGCCGCGCTGGTGGCGGGCGAAGCGTAAGCTCGCCCGGACTCAGGCGCGGGCTGCGAACATCCGTTCCGACGCGATTCACAACGCGACAACTCACCTGGCTAAAACCCACGGCCGGGTAGTCATCGAGGATCTCGCGGTACGGCAGCTCATCCGCGGACTGCGGTCGCATCGCAAGTCCTGGGCGGACGCCGCTGCCGGTGAGATGCGCCGCCAGCTCACCTGCAAGGCCGGCTGGTACGGCTGCGACCTGCGGACCGCCGGCCGATGGTACCCGTCGTCGAAGGCGTGTTCGGCGTGCGGGCACATCAACGCGGACCTAGCCCTCGCGGATAGGCGCTGGGCGTGCCCCTCGTGCGGGACGGTTCATGATCGGGACGAGAACGCCGGGGTCAACCTGGCGCGTCTCCCGGCCAGTCAGGCCGAGGCGCAGAGCGACGGTAAGACCGGGCTTGCCCGGCACGTCGCGATGAAGCGCGTGAATCACCTGCGAAAGGTGGCCTGAAATGAACGACTACGTTTCAGGTGATGGATGTTTGCTGCACCAGGCGCGGATCAAAGGACCAGCCGGATGGTGCGCACGGCCGGCGGCGCTCAACCGGCTGGTGTTCCGAGGTTCTCGCGTTCGAGTGCGGCGCGGAGCGCGGCGAGCACGTGCGCGGTGGCGGTCACCTGCTCGGGGGTCGCGGCGGCGGCGATGATCTGGCCGAGCCGCGTTTCGAAGGTGGCGTCGGCAGCGTCGATGATGGCACGGCCTTCGCGGGTCAGCGCGAGTATCGCGGAGCGACGGTCGTCCGGGTTGGGCTGCCGGGTGACCCAGCCGCGCTGCTCCATGCGGTCGATGCTCTTGCTGACGGCTCCGACGCCGACGGCGAACTCGGCGGCGAGGTCGGCCACCCGCGATCCGCTGTGGTCGCGGAGGTAGCGCAGGAACTCGAACTGCGACGTGACGATCCCGTGTGCCGCGCGGAGCTCGTCGTTGAAGGCGTTGTACAGGCGCGTCTCGCAGCGGACGAGGTCCGCGAAGAACCGCGCGTTGACCGGGCCCGCCGGGTTGATTTCTGTTGCCACGGCATATATTGTACAGGCAATAACCTTAGTTGCCACGGCATATACTGTACGGGCAACGACCTTACGAGGAGGAAGCATGACCTGGGAACAGCGCGCGAAGATCGACTCGATGCTGCGCAGCCAGTCGCCCGTGCCGACGGGGACCATCGAGGAGCAGCGGGCCGGGTACGCGGCGCTGATGAGCCACATGCTCGTCCCGGACGGAGTCCGCACCACCGGGGCGGACCTGGCCGCCCTGCGCACCCTGCTCGTCGAGCCTGAAGGGGAGTCCCGGCCGGGCACCATCTTGTTCTTCCACGGCGGCGCGTGGGTGGTCGGCTCCCCGGAGACGGAGCTGTGCCTGACCGCCGGCCTCGTGGTGCGGACCGGCTTCCGTGCGTACTCGCCGGACTACCGGCTCGCCCCCGAGCACCCGTTCCCCGCCGCGGTCGACGACGCGCTCGCCGCCTACCGGGCACTGCTGGACGCCGGGGAGGACCCGTCCGCGATCGCGCTCGCGGGCGACTCGGCCGGCGGCGGCCTGACGGTGACGACACTGCTCATGGCGAGGAAGGCCGGCCTGCCCATGCCGGCGGCGGTCGTCGCGTTCTCCCCCGGCCTCGATAAAACCCGGACCGGGGCCAGCATGGACGCCAAGGCCGGCATCGACCCCATCCTCACCCGCGAGGGCCTGCAGGCCAGCGACGAGCTGTACCTGGCCGGCGCCGACCCCAACCAGGAACTCCTCACCCCTGCTACCCTCGCCGATCCTGCGGGCTTCCCCCCGATGCTGCTGCAGGCCGGCACGAACGAGGTCCTCCTCGACGACTCAACCCGCATGGCCGAACGCACGCGCAACGCCGGCGCCGACGTGATCCTCGACATCACCGCCGGCGTATCCCACGTCTTCCAGACGTTCGCCGGAGTCCTCGACGAAGCCGACCAGGCACTCGACCGCGCGGCGCTCTTCCTCCGCCAGCACCTCGCACCGACGCCGCTGGCACCGCCCGGCCGTCCGGTGGGCCGGGTAGCCGGACCCGCGCCCGTGGCACGGGGGTCAGCCACCGGGGAAGGCGCATAAGCCACGCCATGCGGTCAGAACTCATGAACAACGACTTCACTTGGCGTCCCTGGTCGCGGCCGGACCCCTTTTCCGCAGACCGCCAAGCTGATAATGCGAGTTTGGTTTCCAGCATCAGTCCGACTTGTTCAAGGTACGTATTCGGAAATCGTGTGGCTGGAAGCAAGCTGGACCGCGTCTACCAGGCTAAACGCGAACCGGACCACAGGACTCCCGAACAGTTACCGTTCAAGTCGAGGTGGAAAGGCGCGTTGACAACCCCGGCATAGTCTCGCGTCCGTCGAGTTCGCCCAGATGCCTCATCACGGGATGGTAGCGATGAAGCCGTTCATCACGCCGTTGGCGTCGAAGTAGAACCCGCATGCGGTCTTGCCGTCCTGGCTGATGCCCAAGGGCAAGGTGCCTCCGGCCCCGGCGTCGGGGTCATTGAGAGAGGTGAACTGCCCGCCGACTTCCAGCCACCCCTGGTAGGCGATGCTGGCCGTCTTGCCGTAATAGCCGTCGAGGGCTCCGTTGTTGCTGATGCCGTTTGACTGTGTGCCCCCTTCGCCCGGGCCGGTGGATCCGGGCGCCTGGAAGGAGCGGATGACGCCCCTAGTGTCGACGATGCCGTGGGATATGTTGTTCGCGTCCAGGTACGCGCCCGTGATCACGCCCGGATCATTCACAGCATTGAGAAACGTGCCCTGCCCCGGCCCAGTCCCTGCCTGTGGGGCGTCGACCGTCGTGAAGGTTCCGTTCTCGTCGATGAAGCCGTGGAATATGCCGTTGGCGTCGATGTAGCCGCCAACCACGGTCCCGCTGTCGTTGATGCCGAAAGGCAAGGTCCCTTGGAATTGGCCGCTGCCGCTGCCGCTACCGGCCAGAGGATCGTTGATCGGGCTGAAGCTTCCGTCGGAAGACCGGATCCAGCCGTGAGCGGCACCATTGGAATCCGTATAGTACCCGATAACCGTGCCGCGATCGTTGAGCGACGTCACAGTCGTGACTCCCGACGTACCCGGGTAATTCAACGTGACCAGATTCGCACCATCCTGGATGAATCCGAAGGAATCGTGGTTCTGGTCGACGTACGTCCCCGCCACGACGCCATGCTGGTTGACGCCATTGACTTGGGTCCCGGCCACGCCGGGTACATCCACCGTTCGGAACCGAATTGAGGAAGCCGCCGCGGGCGTCGCTGGCGCCCCCCGCGGACCAGTTGGCACCAGGGTTCCTGCACCGGCCCGGCCCAGCAATCGAAATCGAAGCCAACCATCCATCTTGGTCCTCCCCTAATTTCAGTGGCTAACCGATTCAGGCCGTAGCAGGCTTTGAGGCCACTGGTGCCGATCGTACATTGACATCGCTCGCCACGCCGAGGGTCCGGATATGCGCTTGGCCGTGCCCGCTCCATGCCGTCTCTCTCTCACAGCTTTCTCACGGACTGGTCGGACGGTTCGGGACTATGGCGTCTGTGCCGGATATCTGGTAGGACGCTGACCTGCGGATACGGATTCCGGCGCACTGCCCGGACATGCTCCATTGATCTACGGATCAGAAGCCCGAGTCGCCGGGACCGCCTGGCCAATCGCAGTTGTGATTGCACGCGCTTACAGTAAGCCACAGAAGCCTAGAGCCCCGAGGAGCATGGTGCAGTTGCTGAGTGACTACTGAGTCGCGATCCCGCGAACGCCCGCGGATATCCACGTATCACCCCGCATCTGCTAACAATGGTCAGGACAATATTTCCGCTGGTACTTTCGTCGGCAAAGATGCCTGGGGTCAAGGGGCAATGCCACTCAGCCTAAGTTGATCATGCTGCGGGTGTGAGGTTGCGGTGGTTGACCAGGCTGATTGTGGCTGGGCCGGGATGGCGGATGCCGTGGTCACCGGGTCGTTTGACGCGGTAGGAGTTATGGCGGGCTCGCTTGACCACCCTGGGGTAGGTCCGGTGCCGGCGCCTGGGATTGAGGTGCTTCTTGCGGGTGATGTCAGCC
>Ga0302183_10001962_pt1 | contig 9733 bp, 10 predicted proteins | sample I_Palsa_N3_2_FD_200232 | JGI IMG/M metagenome (GOLD analysis project Ga0302183, IMG submission 200232) | Peat permafrost microbial communities from Stordalen Mire near Abisko, Sweden - I_Palsa_N3_2 | ecosystem: Environmental > Terrestrial > Soil > Palsa > Peat permafrost | place: Sweden: Abisko...
TATGGGACCATGAAACGCAAATCGCCGAAGGACTGAACGACTACATTCTCCGCAATCTGGAAACCGGCCGCCGCGCGTTCAAAGCGGGAGTGCGTTTTGCGATGGGCTCAGATGCGCTTTTCACAATGTGCGGAGAGAACACCCGTGAACTCGGCTGGTTTGTGAAACTAGGCATGACCCCCGGACAAGCATTGTCCACTGCGACCACCAACGCTGCCGCGCTGCTCGGCAAAGAGAAGGAACTCGGCGCCATTGCCCCCGGCTATTTCGCCGACATCGTGGCCGTAGAAGGAGACCCGTTGGCCGATGTCAACGTGACCATCAACAAGGTCCGCTGGGTCATGAAGGGGGGCGCTGTCGTGGTGCCAGAAACGACCCCGGGGAAACCCAAGGAACCGGAGTCCGGCCGCTAACCAATTGCCAACAGACAGCATCCTTGATAGTGTCGATAGTGTCCCCGGTAGCTAGAAGTTTCGGTTGGTGTGGGGAAGGCCCGCGCATGCGTCGCATCACAAGTCTCGCCGGATGGATCGCACTTTTTCCTTTTACAATTCTAGGCCAAGGCCATGGGGGAGCAGGTGCGGCTGGAGCGGCGGCGCACGGAGCTCCGGTCGCGGCGGCTGGTTCGCATGCAGGCGTGGCATCGTCGGGAGCATCAGGGGGCGCACATCCGGGCGCTGCACTTCGTCGAGCAAGCGCGCCAACGGTGGCTGGCGGCGCTGGAGTGCGCAGAGTGCGCACCGGCACCATGGTGGGCCGGGCGACCCGGCTTCCGGGACTCGGGACTTTGCCGGGACTTTCGGAAAATTCCGCGGACGTACCCGGACTAGGTTTCGACTATCCGCATCTTGCGGCCGGGAACAATGGCCGGGTCGGCCGTGGCCGAGATCGTTTTGGCAATGAACTGGGCTTTGGCGGATTTTTGCTTTCCCCTGGAGTGGTGGTCGAGCAGGTGCCGGTATACGATGAGCAAGGCGCGACCGAACCAGCTCCGGTTGAGAACGGCGCGGAGGCCGAGGCCGCCAGCGTGTCACCGGAGCGGACGGTCATATCGCGCGACACGTTCTCCGGGCCGCAAGTCCCGGCAGCTGAATATGTTTTTGTCCGCAGGGACGGCGGTCTGCTCTTCGCGGTAGCTTATTCCTGGGATAACGGGACGCTGCGGTATGTTACCCGGGAGGGCTTGCGGAGAAGCGTTACGCAGGATTCGCTGGACATGGATGCGACCCAGCAATTCAACGAACAGCGCGGTTTGAATTTCCGATCACCAGCTTGAAGCGCCGCCTGCGGGCTGCCACTCTACTTTGTTTCCGACTTTCATCTTCAAACGTCCGCAAATCTTCTATTCAGCAATTTTGCGATCTTCCCTTGGCAGGTTCGGGCATGACGTAGCCGGATCGAGCGGGAAGTCCGGCGCGCTCTAGTTGCACGGTGGTGTGTTCGATGCCGAAATCCTTGGCGGCTTTTTGCTGAATGGTGGCAAGAACCCGTTCGCATTCATCCAGGTGCATGTCCGGCACGCGAGCATGGAGACTAAGCGCATTGTGGCCTCCGCCGAGCGACCAGATATGAATGTCGTGCACTTCCTGCACGCCGGTGACGGTGAGAATGGCCCGGGCTACTTCCTCCACTTTCATTTCCCGTGGGCGGCCTTCCAGCAACACGTGTGATGACTCCCGCAGTATGCCGATGCTGGACCATAGCACCAGCAGACCGATGGCGAGACCAAGCAGAGGATCGATCCAGCGAAGCCCGGTCATGTGGATGAGCACGGCACCGATAATGATGGCGATATTGGAGAGCGCGTCGCCAAAATTGTGGACGAGTATGCTGCGAAGATTCAGGTCCCCGCGGCCACGCACCAGCGCGAGGGTGATGCCACCGTTCACCGCGAGGGCCGCGATGGAGGTCCAGATCATCCAGCTTTCGACCACGTCGACGGGGGAGCGCAGGCGCTCCAGAGCTTCGTAGCCCAGCCACAGAGAAAGCAGAACCAGGGTGAATGCGTTGGTGAAAGCGGCCAAGGTTCCGGCGCGATGGTAGCCGTAGGTCTTTTCGCTGTCCGCAGGGCGCTCGGCCCAGCGCATGGCCAGCCAGGAGATACCCAGAGCGGGAACGTCGGAAAGATTGTGCACCGCATCGTTCAGTAGGGCGACCGAGTGCCCCAGCCATCCCCCAACAACTTCAGCTGCAACTAAGCCCAGGGTGGCCATCATGGCCCAGGCGAGTACCTGCGGCCGCAAGGTAGGATGGGAGTGGCCGGCGTGACCGGCATGAAAGTGCAAGCCATCGGTGGGACCGTGATCATGGCTATGATCGGGTGCGTCATCTCCGCCCGCATGACCGGAGGAATGTACGTGTTGATGCATGCCCAACTATTGTACCCGGAAGCTTGACCCGGTTCGCGTCCCGCTGGCGTCTTATTGGACAGTTTGATACGTTCTTTCCGCGAATAGATTGACCGTGCTTAGGTCGACTGCCAACATCAACGGAGATTCCAACACCGTAGTCGAAGTCGTTGTCCAGAGGCGTGTTCGCCGAAATGATGGTCCCGATTGCGAAATTGAGTTTTTGGGGCGTGCGCGGGTCGACCCCGACGGTGGACCCGGCGACCTGGCGCTATGGCGGAAACACGCCATGCTTGGAGCTGTGTGCGCCGGATGGTTCCCAAATCATTCTGGATTGCGGAACCGGGTTCCGGGTCATGGGAAGCCGGTGGCCAGCCCCGAACCGCGAAGTTGCCCCGGAAACGCATATCCTGGTGACCCACTACCACTGGGATCACATTCAAGGAATTCCGTTCTTCTCGCCGCTGTATGTGGAGCACAATCAATTTCATTTCTACAGTTTCCGGTCCAAGTTCCTGGGTCCCGACAGCCTGAAGCAAGTGTTCGAAACGCAGATGGCCGTGCCGTATTTCCCGGTGGACATGGGGGCCATGAACGCGAAGCGGAAATTTCAGGAAGTAGACGGGGGCGAGAGTTTTCGAATCGGTGAGAATAAGGTTACCGCCAAGTGGCTCAACCATCCGCAAGGGTGCCTGGGGTACCGGATTGAGACTGCCGCTGGGATTGTGGCGTATGCCACGGACAATGAGCCGGGAAATCCTGAACTCGACAAGAGCCTATTAGAGCTGGCCGCCGGGGCGGACGTTTTTATCAACGATGCCCAATTTACACCCGAGCAACTGGCGACCACGCGGCGTGGCTGGGGGCATTCGACCTGGTCCGAGGGTGTAAAGTTGGCGCGTGAGAGTGGCGCAAAGGCGCTGGTACTTTTCCATCACGATCCGGACTCAACGGACCGGAATGTGGATTCGATTTTGCGAAGCGCGCGCGATGAGTTCGATTCGGTATTTGCGGCCAGCGAAGGGATGGTGATCACGCTGGGAGCGCCGGGCGGCAGGGTGGACGCGCACATGCCCGGAACACGAACCACGTTGCGACGGGAAGCGCAGTTTCGGGCGCGAGTTGCCGGAGTGACCGAAGGTGGTCATCCCTTTGAGGAAGAGACCGTGGTGCGCGATGTATCCTTGCAAGGAGCGCTGATTTCGCTGCAACACTTGCCGCGGTTGCAGTCCGAGCTGCAGGTGACCATGGAAGCTCCGGGGCCGGACGGATTGAAGGCCATGAAGTTGCGGGGCTACGTGGTGCGAATTGATGCGTCGCCTGAACAAGGCCATAGCGCGGTGGGCGTGGTTTTTACCGACTAAGACGGAAGTTTTACTCAGTGCCAGTGTCGGTGTAAACATCAGGCTCACCGCTACTTGCCGATTGCTTGTATCCTGAAGTTCACATGTCCTCGATGTCGGCAAACAAAGCTAATTTTGTTCCGGTGAGTAGCCTGGATCGGCGCAAGCCCTCCAAGCGCGAATTGCTGCGCGGACTGGTAGGGCATGCCCCTTTCGTAGCCAAGAGCTTCCATCTCTATTTTCAGAACACTTGGCGGCGGCACGTGCTGCAAACCAAGGTGGTAGCGCCGTATGCGGTGACGTTTTACGTGACCCACAAGTGCAACCTGGCGTGCAGTTATTGCACCCAGAAGGAACCAGACGTGTTTAGCCAGGAGCTGCCTACCCGGGAGACGCTGCAGCTGCTGAAACGAATCCGGAAAGAGACCGACTCTATGGTGATCACCGGGGGCGAACCGACACTGCGCCCGGATATCGAGGAGATCGTGGAAGCGGCCCGCTTCAAAGAAAAGTTTAGATCCCTGCTGCTGATCACCAACGGAACGCTACTAGATCGCAAACCGCGGATTCTTAAGGCGGTGACCGGGCTGGTGGTCAGTCTGGATGCGCTGGCCGCCGATCCGACGAATCCGCTGTCGAAGCCGGCGGCGCTGCCAAAAGTTATGGAGAATTTGGCGTTTGCGAAGGACCGCTTGGGGGATGCGCGGAAAATCACCATCAGCACGGTGATTGAATCCTGGAATATCGGCGAGGTGGAACGCCTGCTGGACTGGTGCGGAGAGCAAGGATTTGTGTTCGCGGCGCAATCCGCGCAGATGGAGAAGATGCCGAATCTTTCACTGCTTGGCAATCCGCGGTACCAGGCGCTGGTAGACAAAATCATCGAGCGGCGAAAAGCGAATGTCCAGCCGATCAACGGAACGCCGCGGACGATTGAGACCCTGCTGAGATTCAAGGATTTTGAATGTTATCCGACCATGTTTCCCAGAGTCTATCCAAACGGGGACGTGTTTTATCCTTGCGAGCCGTTGCGAAAGGTTGCGGGGAATTTGCTGCAGGAGCGCTCACTGCGGAAGATTTTCGCGAACGGTAAGAAGATATATGGAGATATTCCGCCCTGCCAGGGGATCTGCTACCTGTTTGGGAACGTGTTATCGCATTATTACGTGAACGATTTCTGGGGACTTGCACAAGAGTTCATTCGATAACCTGTGGTTCGCCCTAAAATGAGTAGCCCGCTCAGGAAAGATCGGCGATTTTGCTATCCAGGTGCGCCAGCGCCGCTTCCAGAGACTTTCGGTGATTGGGGTGGGTGGCGGACTCGAGGTCTGCTGCGATGCGAACCCGCGACAACTGCAAATCCTTGATGCTTTCTTCTCGTTGCTGCAGCTCGGGGCTCTTGGCCTGCCCGGGCATTGGTTTGGCCATATCTTTCGATTCAACCTGTGCTTCTACGTCTTTGCTTTCCCAGCCTCTGGCCATGGCTTTATTTTACACCGTCGGGCCCAAAAGAGGACTTTAAATCGCGCTGGGTTTCGGGAAGAAAACCGCTCAAGCGGTGGCGGAGCGCCGCTGTGGGAGCATCGGCAAGGTAGCGGGTAGGAGGCCGAGCAGGGTGTTCTCCGCGACCCGCGCGAAGTGTTCGGCAAAAACGCCCCGATAGGAAAGATCTTCGGCGCGATCACCACAATGGATGCGCAGCACCCAAGTGCCCGCGACTTCGCCAACCCGTACCGACGAAATCTGCGCAGTGGGGATAGCTAGGCGAACTTGTAGTTGCGAATCGAGCAGAGTGATCGTCTTCGCTCCGGCAAACAATCTCACCGGGATTTCGGCACCGCCGGGGCCACGGTAGGTGCCGCCATTCACAACCACCAAGGCGCCGACCTCCTGGGCTTTGGCGTCCAGATCGAAGTTCGGGCGCGCGGAGGGCAGCAGAATGGCCAACAGAAACAAGCCCAGACCCGCGATCGCGGCGAGCCAGCTATTCCATAAGCTGAGTGGCAGGATCACCAGGTCCGCGCCGATGAAGCCGAGCAGAACGCGGAAGATGGTCCAAGCGCGCGGATCGCGGCGCACCCGGAGCAGCTTGGGAACCAGCAAAACCAGCGCGAAAAGGCTGCCAATCGCGAAGTTGCGGAGGCGCGCCGGTACCGATAGCTGTTGCTGGACGGCCGAATTTGGGCTGGTGCTCATATTCGAATCAAGCGGAGGGATGCAGATTTTCGATTTCCCGCATGCGCGCAAAGGCGCGACGCACATGCGGTATGGTGATCGAACCGCCGACAACCAGTGCGACGTTCAGCGCGTCGATCACTTCTTCGCGCTTCCAGCCTTCCTCGCCGCAGCGCACCAAATGATAGGTAACGCAGTCATCACAGCGTAGCACCGCGGACGCCACCAGACCCAATAGCTCCTTGGTTTTGGTACCCAGTGGACCGGGTTCATAGGCCTGGTGATCGAGAGCGAAAAAACGCTTGATGCCCAGATGCCTGCAAGCCAGGATTTCTTCGTTGAGGTCCGCGCGAAACTTCTGGAAGTCGTTCAAGCCGTCCGACATACAACTCCTGAAGATGGAAGGCTACACGGTGGCAGGCTCGGGATCAGGCTTAATTTAGGCGGGTTGCAGCGCATGAGTACACAGAGGTGGGGGGAACACGCGAATTTATTCAGCCCAGGTACGCAGGACCGTCAGTTTGCGGCCGGTGGCGTGGTGCGCACCAGAACCCGGCCGGGGCGGGCGCCGGTGGCTTTGGCGGAATCCCAGACCAGGGTGCCGTTGACGAAGACCTTTTCGATACCGGTGGGGAGCTCGAACGGTTTGCTGAATGTGGAGCGGTCGATAACCGTAGCTGGATTGAAGAGCACTAGATCAGCGATGGCGCCTTCGCGGATTTCGCCGCGATCTTTCCAGCCAAGGCGTTGCGCCGGCAGTGAGGTCATCTTTCGAATGGCTTCGGGAAGAGTGAGCCAATGCTTTTCACGCACGTATACCCCCAGTACGCGAGGAAACGTGCCCGCACCACGGGGGTGGCGCGAGCCGATGCCGCCATCGCTAGCGACCATGACCCACGGCTGGGAGTAGAACGCTTTGATGTCGGGTTCCACCATGGATTGACCGATCACCTCGGCCTCGGTGTGTGCGGCATCTCCTTCCCGAACGATCTGCATATACATTTCAACCGGGGTGATGCTGTGCGCGCGCGCCAGGTCGGCGATGGTATAACCTTCGTAACTAATGTTGGGTGGAAACTCGACGATGGTGACGCTGCCGGGCCCGCCGGTGTCGGTGAGCGCTTGCTGCACGCTTTGGGGATTGTCGTACTGCTTATCGGGGACGAGAACTTTGATATTGGAGTGCCACGCGTCATAGGGATAGCAGTCGGCCAAGAAGTCCACGCCGTTGGTGCGAGCATCGTCGATGATTCGAATGTATTCGGGTGCTTTGTTCCAGACGCTGACGGTGCTGACTTTGATGTGAGAGTGCTCGACTGGAATGTGGGCGCGTTCGGCAATGGCGATTTCTTCTCTTAGAGCCTCGAAACTCTTGTTGCCTTCGTCGCGAATATGAGTCATGTAGAAGCCGCCGAATTTGGCGGCGGTTTGGGACATGGACACCAGTTCGCTGGTGGCGCTGTAGCTGCCAACTTCGTATTCCAGGCCGCTCGACAATCCCAGAGCGCCTTCGCGCATGGCTTGATCGACGAGTACCGACATTTTGGCGACTTCGTCGGTGCTAGCGACGCGCTTGAAATCTGGCCCCATGACCTGCTCGCGGATGGTGGCGTGACCTACGAGCATTCCGATGTTTACCGAGGCGGGATTTTTCCGGTGGGCATCCAACCAGCCACCGACAGGCCAAGGCGAATCGCCGTCGGCGCCAAGGATTACGGTGGTGATGCCTTGAGCGATTTGAGTTTCGGCGAGGGGATCAGCATCGATGCCTTCGGTGGAATGATTGTGGATGTCGATGAAGCCAGGAGCGACGACTAGGCCCTTTGCGTCAATGATGGTTTCGCCGCGGTCTGGGCGGAAGGTGCCCACCCGCACAATTCGATCGCCGGAGATGCGGACGTTAGCTTTGTGTACGGGCTTGCCGGTGCCATCGGCAACCTGAGCGTTGAGCAAGACGGTGGTTGTGGGATTGTCGTTGGCGACGCCCAAGCGCACCGCGAACAGCATCCCGACGACCGCCAAAGCAATCGATGCGAGCAACCTAACCTGTCTGTCTATGTGCACCATGGACTCTCCCGGGGAAAGACGTGATTCGAACTGCCGGTTGGCCTTGTGAAACAACCGTAACACCTCTACTCCGCGCCGACCGCCAAGGCTTTTCTGGCCAGGTCCTTGGCTCCGGGTTTGTCAGCGAGCACCAGGTTCACCCAGTCCACGCCGGCTTGCGAGATTCGAATGGATTCGCTGGTGAGAGATTCGAGTCCGCCGGAATCGGCGTTGCCAAAGTAGATGCGGTCCATGGGTTGCGCAGCGGCGATGCGGTTCACGGTGTACTGGCCGGGCGTGGCCATGAACATGGGATGGCCGCGGCGATAGATACGAACCTCGATGGGATCGACATCGAAATCAGGCATGAGTTTCTGGAAATCGGCCAAGACACGAGCCGCCAGGGTTCTGCAACTATCTTCCTCAAGAAGCACGGAGCGCTGCATTTCACGAAGCGGAGTATAGAAGGAAAGGATGTTGTTTTTCTGGTGGTAACCAGGGGTGTTGCGGACCGTCCAATCGGCGACGATGAAATCGGTGAAGGTATTGCCGGGGCACCAGGTGTCGTAGCCGCGATTGTAGACCGGTTTGTCGAAGATGAGGTTGACGACGGGATACGGAGCGTACCGGGTGCGGTGCATGGCGAGCTTTTGCTCTTCGGGAAGACCGGAGACCAGGCGCGCAGTGATGTACTTGGCAGTGCCCATGAGAACGGCTTTGGCAGCGACGGTGACGAGCTGGCCCTGATGATCGTAGGTGACGCGAACAGAATCCTTTTCGGGAACGACGGCGACCACGGTAGCGTCACCAAGCATGCGGTCCTTGTATTGAGGGTGAAGGACTTCGACAAGTTTGTGGGTGATGCAGCCAAGACCCCCGGGAAGGATGACGCGCTTTGCGTCAACACCGGTGACCAGGTCCTGCATGGCGCTGATACCAACTAACGCGGAAGTGTCCTGACAAGTCGCGCCCCAGTTGGAAGGGCCATAGCCATCCCACCACTGCTGCACTTGCGGTGCGTACGCGGCGGTGTACTGAGTGAAGGGTTGGGAATCGAGCTCGGTCGGGTGGTCATCGATGCGGATCTTCATCATCTCGTCGCGAAACTTTCGAAAGCTGTTGCGAACTTGTTGGGGGTAGGGAAGCTGATCGATTCCGGCCTCCCAGGTGTCCGGAACGAAAGTCTTATTGATGATGGTGGGATCGGGGTTATCGACCGGGAGGAGCTTCAGACCCAGCTCAGCGGCGAGGCGATCGCCATAATCGTCTTTATAGGCGTAGGCCGAGCCGGTGGCGAAGGGCTGGCTGGCAAATTCTTCCTGGTAAGCATTGCCGCCGAAATGATCTTCCTTTTCCAGCAGCAGAAAATCCTTGCCGCGCAGAAAGTACGCCGCTGAGAGCCCGGCCACGCCGCCTCCGACAATGGCGACGTCTACCTTGCGGGTAACTCCGGGAAGATCGAATGTATGGCCGTCTCGGATCTGATGGCAGACCTGGAAGTGTTCGCCTTCTACGCGTGGTTGGGGCGCCGGCGGCTGAGCCAGCAGGGTCAGCTCGACCGGACATCCTGCCGCGACCGAACCAACCACCACAAACCTAATGAAATCACGCCTCGAATCGGACATGGCCGGCCTCCGGAGTTGCTCAAAAAGATTTACCCAGCTGCGCGAATGCTGCGAGTTCGAACCCGGTACCAGATGACGATGAGGACCACGGAAACGGTGAATATCAGCGTAGAGATGGCGTTGATCTCCGGGGTGATGCCGCGGCGCAGGCGACCCCAAATCTCAAGCGGAAGGGTATTCTCGCGTCCGATCAAGA
>Ga0302183_10001985_pt1 | contig 9672 bp, 10 predicted proteins | sample I_Palsa_N3_2_FD_200232 | JGI IMG/M metagenome (GOLD analysis project Ga0302183, IMG submission 200232) | Peat permafrost microbial communities from Stordalen Mire near Abisko, Sweden - I_Palsa_N3_2 | ecosystem: Environmental > Terrestrial > Soil > Palsa > Peat permafrost | place: Sweden: Abisko...
CGATATTGAATGCTGCCGTCTCTTGCTTGCTGACATGGGCCGCGCATTCGAGCATTCCGGTCGTGCTGTTCGTGATGTCGCTCGCGAGCGTTCACACTGTTCCGATGAGTACGGTGGTGGCGATGGTGCTCGGCGCAAACATTGGGAGCGCGCTGAATCCTTATTTTGAAGCAGCCAAGGGTGACGACTTAAGCCGCAAGCGGCTCCCTGCCGGCAATTTGCTGCTACGGGGCGGCGTTTGTCTTCTGCTGCTTTCAATGAGCGTACCGCTCGCCAGTTTTCTGGACAGCGTACCCGGCGATGCAGGACGAACCGTTGCCAATTTTCACACTGGACTCAACGTGCTCATCGCCGCGCTGTTTATCGGGGTACTCGGCCCAGTCTCCAAGCTTCTCGAACGAATGCTGCCGCAGCGTACCAGCGCCACCCACCCCGACGCGCCGCGTCATCTCGACACCTCGGTGCTGGGCTCGCCAGTCGAAGCGCTCGCATGTGCCACGCGAGAAGTCATTCACATGGGTGATATCGTCGAGGACATGCTGCGCCGAAGCGTGCCAGTGCTCATTGCTGAAGACCGGCGTGCTGTGAACGACATCATTCGCCGTGACGATGCGGTCGATGTACTTCATGAGGCCATCAAGCAATACGTTACCGGGATAACCCGCGAGGAGTTGAGCATTGAGGACAACCAGCGGGCGTCCGCTATCCTCACATTCGTGATCAATCTCGAACATATCGGAGATATTGTCGACAAGAACCTGATGGAACTTGCGCAGAAGAAAATCAAGGGAAACTTGCGGTTTTCGGGCGAAGGAGCCGAGGAATTGCTGGCGTTGCATCGTTCAGTAATCGACAGCTTTCATCGGGCTCAAGCGCTATTTGTTACGAGCAGTCCGCGGACGGCCGAGCGCCTGCTCGAAGACAAGCAGATTGTTCGACAGCTTGAACAGCATGCCAAGGAGAAGCACCTTGAGCGGTTGCGCGAAGGGAAACTCGACAGCATTGCTTCGAGTACTTTGCATCTGGATATATTGCGTGATCTAAAGCGGATTCACTCACACGTATGCGCCATTGCCTATCCGCTTTTGCAAAGGGAGGCTTCGCAAGCCTAAGGCAAATGCAGTGTTTCAGCGCGGATCCCTGGTCCAATTTTCCTGAACGTCGGGCTAAGGTGGCGCCTGCGTTCTGTGCCCGGGATACCGCCGTCAGGGCGATGATGGTTTGCTTTTTTCAAACGGAGTTTTCGGTGGCATGACCGTGCGCCGGGCAAGTGCGCTTAGCCGGCGGCTGCCCGGAGTCTTTATCGAGCAGCACCTGATCGACCACCTTAAAGAAGGCCTGCACGAGCCGCGCGGCTTTGCGCTCGGCGAGACAGGCGACATGCGCGTGAGTCAATACCTGCTCGCCGTCGATCGACAGCTTGCGCAGCCGTGAGTCATCGACATGTTCGCGCTCCGACACCGCCGCTATTCCAAGTCCAAGAATGACTGCTTCGCGCACGGCCTCCCGGCTGCCTACTTCAAGCGCGAAGTTTGGCTCTATACCGTGCCGCCTAAGCGCGTCTTCAAGCGCCTTGCGCGTCGTGGAGCCTGGCTCGCGCATGATCATCTGCTCGTTGCGAAGTTCTTCCAGGTCAACGCGTCGCCGGCGCGCCAGCCGATGCGTGACCGGAACGATAATGACAAGCGGGTGCTGTCGATAGGGCACGTAATGAAGCCGGGGGTCGGCACCGTACTGTGCAAGCACCGCGACATCCGTTTCATACGACAGCAAGCCGCGCACGGTTTCCTCTGAGTTGCCGAGCCGGATGGATACGTGCAATCCCGGGTAGCGAAGATGAAACGCCGCGACGATCTCCATTGCATGAAGTGGCCCGACCGCACCCACGCGGATGGTCCCGGTGCCCAGGCCCGCGGATTCCTTCAAGAAGTCGATCGCCTCCTGTTCGCTGCTAAACATCCGCTGGGCGATCGCGAACAAGGTCTCCCCAGCGGCTGTCAGCACGATCCGACGGCCGCTGCGATGAAATAGCTCGACCCCGTAGCTTTCCTCAAGAGCTCGCACCTGTGTTGTAACAGTCGGCTGGCTGACATGCAGTGCGCGTGCGGCGGCTGTGACGCTGCCATGCTTGCCGACGGCATAAAACGATCGTAGCTGAGTGAGTCGCATAGATTTCCTGAATACTTCAACAGAAGTATTTGTATTTTCACTATACATCGATGTTTCCCATAATTCATCCGTATCAGATGCACCACCAAAAAGAGGGGGGACTATGAACGGTGTTTTTTGGAATCCTGTAGAGATCCATTTCGGCCTTGGTTGTATCGAGCGGTTGCCGCAGATTCTTGAGGGGCGCCGCGCCGTCGTCGTGACGTTCGCGGAAGCGGCGCAAATCGGTCTCGCGCAGCGCGTGCGCGAGTTGTGCGGCGATAGCGTGGTGGCCGTGATCGACGACGTGCAGCCGAACCCGGACGTCACTCACATCGCAGGCTTGTATCGCGATTTCTGGCAGAGACATGAGCATTGCCCGGTCGTCGTCGCAATTGGTGGCGGCAGCGTGATCGACACGGCGAAAACCCTGATGGTCGGCACGCAAAGCGGAGAGTTCGGCGAACTGCTGGCCTTGCTCGACACGGGCAAGCCGTTTACCCCGCCGCGGGTGAAGTCGCTGATTACGGTCCCGACTACTTCGGGCACGGGTAGCGAAGTGACACCGTGGGCAACGATCTGGGACCGCACGATCAAGCAGCGCAAGTATTCGTTGCAGCTGCCGCAGACGTGGCCGGAGGCCGCGATCGTCGACCCGCAACTCACGCTGTCGCTGCCACATTCGGTCACGGTGCAGAGCGGACTTGATGCGTTATCGCACGCGCTCGAAGCCATCTGGAACGTCAATTCGAACCCGATATCCGACGAATTCGCTGTGTCCGCCGCGCGCGACATGCTGGCTACGCTGCCGGCGCTCGCCATGAATCTGCAGGACCGGACGCTGCGCGAACGGGCTTCGCTCGCGGCGCTTAAAGCAGGGCTCGCGTTCTCGAACACGAAGACCGCGCTGGCCCATTCCATTTCGTATGAGATGACGATCCATCACGGGCTGCCCCACGGAATCGCGTGTTCTTTCACGCTGCCGATGGTGCTGGATCTTGCGCTAGGCAAAAGCGCTGAGCGCGACGCCGTGCTTGCGAAAGTCTTTCCGTGCCAGTTAGCCGATGCGCGCGACTACTTGACCGATTTCCTCGTGTCGCTTGGGGTGAGCACATCGTTTTCGAGTTATGGCGTCAGTGTCGAAGAGTCGGACAGGATGATCGCTCACGCGTTGAGCGGACCACGCGGACGCAATTTCATTGCCGCGAGCGTGTAACGCGCCGGGCGCAGGAGCGTCGCCGGAAAGCATCAAGGCATGGCAATTCTGGAGGACAGCACATACCGGGTTCGCCCCGGCGCATCTCGCAGCACAACAAAAAAGCCGTACTAAAGGCAAGTGCCGAGGCAGCGGACGTCAAGTGGCGTCACGAGCCCGACCAATATCAGGAGACAAGCCATGGAAGCATTGGAAATCGCAGGTGACATGCCGGCTGCCGTCAACACCCGGTCTGTGAAGTCGGTTGCCCTAGCCAGTCTGATCGGCACGACCGTTGAGTGGTACGACTTTTTCCTCTACGGCACGATTACCGGACTCGTATTCGACAAGCTGTTCTTCCCGACGGGGAACGCATTTGTTTCGACCATGCTGGCCTATACGGTCTACGCGGTCGGCTTTGTCACCCGTCCGCTTGGTGGTGTGATCTTTGGCCATTTCGGTGACCGGTTCGGACGCAAGCCTTTGCTCGTGCTTACGCTTTCCATTATGGGCGTGTCCACGTTCTTGATCGGCGTACTGCCAACCTATGCGTCGATCGGCATTTGGGCGCCCGTCTGCCTGCTGTTGTTGCGGCTGCTGCAGGGCATTGGCCTTGGCGGCGAGTGGGGCGGTGCAGTGTTGATGGCTTTCGAGTATGCTCCACGTGAACATCGCGGCCTGTATGCGTCATATCCGCAGATCGGGCTTGCAATCGGCCTGTGTCTGAGCAGTGGCGCGGTGGCGGTCCTGACGACCTTGCTGACTCCCGATGCCTTCCTGCAATGGGGCTGGCGGGTCGCGTTCATGGCCAGCATCCTGCTCGTTGCCGTGGGCATGTTTATCCGGTTGCGCATTGTCGAAACACCCGCGTTCGCGAAGATTCGCGACAGTCACGCGGTCGCGAAGGTGCCGGTGCGGGAGGTGTTCACCGACTACCGCAAGAACGTGTTCCTGGGTTGGGGCGCGCGTTATATCGACGGCGTGATTTTCAACACGTATGCGGTGTTCGCGCTGAGTTATCTGATCGGCATCCAGCACTACGCGAAGTCGGCGGTGCTCATCGCCGTGACGCTTGCGGCACTGGTGCTGATGTTCACGATTCCGATCGCATCGCGCCTGTCGGACCGGCTCGGCCGCCGCAAGGTGTTCGGCTGGGGTGCGGTGGTCTGTGGCCTTAGCGCGTGGCCGGCTTTCGCTGTTTTTCATTACTCGGGCAGCGTCGTCGCCGTGACCGCCGCCATCGTGATCGTACTGGGGGTGATCTACGCCTTCGTCTATGGTCCCGAGGCCGCGCTCTTCTGCGAACTGTTCGATACACGAGTGCGGTATAGCGGCATCTCCATCGTGTACCAGGTATCGGGCATTGTCTCCAGTTCGATCACGCCGCTCGTCGCAACGGCGCTTCTGCACTACGGCAACTTGCAGCCGTGGTGGATCGCGCTCTACATCGCCTGTGTCGGCTTGCTCAGCGCCGTCTGCACGTACTTCATCCGGCGCACGTTCTGAACGCTCGCCATTCCCACATTTTCCGGATATCTCCGACTGCGCGGCAGCTTTCGAAACAATCGTTGCCATGGAAGATGACAGGTCGACCTGTGATTAGCGCGGGTCTCATTGTTCAACTCGCGCTTGTCGCTCATCGCCCCACGGCGATTTCGTTTTCAGCGCCGTCGGCGCGCGAGGGCCAGGAGGAGGGCACGGTACCGGGCTCGCTTAAAGTTCAGTGGCTCCGCTGGCTCAGTAGTCAACCAATGAAATTCGCTAACGCATCAGGCGATGCAGGTGACCCTGCAATGGCCATCACCATTCATCTACTGCACCAGCGAAATCTCGATCCGTTCCTTTGCCTTCCCCGTGACGAAGGCTTGAGGCGTCGGAGATAACGCCCGTTTTTGCCGCACGTCGTTTTTACAGAACCTATACGGCGGGAAGCGTTCTTTCGACACGGCGATTACCGCGGAAGGTCAACAATACCAAGCGATCCGAAGAAGGTGAGGTTTTCGCGAGATCGAAACTATAAAAAGCGGGAGTACTATGACCGATGACGTTCGGGCTTTGATTGAAGAAATTCAACGATACGCGGGAAACCGCGCGCAGGACGTGACACGTGGCGCGGAAACGCCGGCGCTGGCCGCGCTGATGGTCGAGAAATTCGGTGAAGGTCTTGTAAAGGCGGGGTACTTGCTGGGGGTTCGGCAGGCCGATGAACTCAAGCATGAAATTGACCGTCTGGTACGCGAGATCGACGTGCTATACCCTAAACATCTTCAATGCCGTTTTGAAGCACGCCCGGCGGGACTGGCCATCAACGGCACTGCCCACTAAGCGTTGCTTATGCTGATGTGAAAAATGGTCTTGACTGATTCTAGTCTCATGACGGATAGAGAGCACTACCAAGTATTGGTCGGTTGAATTTTTATGTGAACTCTTTCAGCCGGTCCGCATTAAATTATGGAGGATGTTATGGCTTTCAAACAAACCAAGGGCAACATGACCGTTGAGGCTTGTGTTCTGCCGTCTCCCGGTCAGATGTTCAAAGGCGCAATCCGCGTGACAACGGTTCGTGACACGAAGTCGATCGAGAAAGTGACGGGGCGCGGCTGTGGCCGCCCGATGCGTGACGCCGACGCCGCATTGGCCATGGCTGAAGCTGCCGCCAGACAGATGATCGGCGCCTAAGCTTTTATAGCCCAGACCGCTGCAAGTGGGCGTCCATTCGCTCATGGGGCAGTGCGCTCCACTTCCTTGCAAGATCCAGTTGCTCGACACGGTCGATCAGCGCCTGAGTGAAGACGCGAATTTTGGCGGGCTGGTGGCGCCTGCTCTGGTAAGCAATATTGATGGTGAGACGGGGTAGTTGCCAGTCTTCAAGCAGGGGCACTAGACGGCCGGCCACAATATCATCGTGAACAATGTACAACGGCTGTATGACGATACCCATGCCGGCGTAGCCCGCCGCGCAGATCACCTGTCCCTCGTTCGAATCCAGGGTGCTCGTGATCGGAATCTCGCGGCTTTCTTCTCCCCGCATGAGATGCAGTACGTGAGGATCCAGCGCAAGGTTATAGATGAGCATCCGGTGGCTCGCAAGGTCCTCGGGTGTCTTGGGCCGCCCATGTCTGGCCAGATATCCGGGCGACGCTGCCAGTATTCGCCGCGTCTCGGCCAGACGCCTCACCGTGATGCCGGAATCGCCCTCGTGCTCACGCGTGCGAATGGCCACGTCGATCCCCGCTTCAATGAAATCCGGATACCGGTTGGCCGCCACGATCTGCACGGATAGTTCCGGATAGTGCAGGCTGAACTCGGGCAGCCACGGCGCGATATGCATCATCGCGAACGAGACGGAACTCGTGACACGCAACGTGCCGCGCGGGTTCAGCGCGGCGTCGCCGGCAGCAGAATCGGCCTCGGCCATCTCCGCCAATATGGTGCTGCAGCGCCGGTGGTAAGCGCGTCCAGCATCAGTCAGCCAGAGCCGGCGCGTGGTTCGCTCGACCAGCCTTGCGCCCAGCCGCTCCTCCAGTGCATTCAACGTCCGGCTGGCCGCCGCGTTCGACATGTTCAGTTTCTCTGCTGCTTTCGAAAGGCTGCCCGTCTCCGCGGTCAGGACAAAAAATTCGATCTGGGTGAATCGGTCCATATGGGATTCTTCCGCAGGGTGGAAATATCATTTCACTATAGCTCGTTTTATTCCAGCGGACCAAGGGTTAATATCGGTGGAATCAGGCTCGCTGATCATCACTGGCGGCGGCTATAAAAGGAGACACCCACAATGCGCAATATCGACGAAGACACCATCACGCAGGCGGTACTCGCGTCAATGGGTGGATGTGGCAACCCACGCCTTCTCACTGTCGTGACGAGTCTCGTGCAGCATCTCCACGCGTTTGCCCGTGAAGTGAAGCTCACCGAGGACGAGTGGTTCACGGCTATCGAATTCCTGACCGACGTAGGCCATATCACAGACGACAAACGTCAGGAGTTCGTCCTGCTGTCTGACACGCTGGGGCTCTCCATGCTGGTCACCACGCAGAACAACAAGAAACCTGCAGCCTGCACCGAGGCGACCGTATTGGGCCCTTTCTTTGTAGACGGGGCGCCGGAGTACCAGAACGGCGACGACGTATCGAATGGCGCGTTGGGTGCGCCGTGTTTTGTGCAGGGTCAGATTCGCGGCGTGAACGGCGAGCCGGTTGCCAATGCGTCAGTTGATGTCTGGCAGTCCGACGAAGACGGTTTCTACGACGTGCAGAAAACGACTGATGACGTTGGCGACATGGTTCATAGCGCACGAGGCAAGTTGCACACGCAAGCCGACGGCCGCTTTCATTTCCGGTCGATTCTCGCCGAGGCCTATCCGATCCCTCACGATGGTCCGGTCGGAAGAATGCTTGATGCACTGGGGCGACATCCGTGGCGGCCCGCCCATCTGCACTTCTGGATCAAGGCGCCTGGTTACGACACGCTGATTACCCACGTGTTTCGCGACGGCGATCAGTATCTGGATTCGGATGCGGTGTTCGGCGTCCGGTCGAACCTGATCGTTGAATGGGTGAAGCACGAACCTGGTATCGCGCCTGACGGCACTGTCATGAGCACGCCGTTTTATACCCTCGACTATGATTTTGTCTTGAACTACCAAGGGGTTGCAGCATGATTCGGCATATCGTCATGTGGCGCGTGAGTGGAGAAACGCCGGAGGAAAACCTTGCGTCGCGTCAGCTCGTCAAGCGCAGCTTCGAGGGGTTGCGGGGACGTATCCCCGGCATGATCCATCTGGAAGTCGGTATGGATTCGAGTGCCGCGGATTATGCCTGCGACGTTGTCCTGGTGACCGACTTCGAATCGCAGCATGCGCTTGACGCCTATGCCGGTCATCCCGAGCATCTGCGCGTGAGGCAGCAACTTGGCCGTATTCGGACCGCACGGTTTCAAGTTGACTACCTGGTCGAATCTTTGCCGCTGCTTGCACCGTTAAGCATGGAGACGGCTAATGCAGGCATCTGACTTCGTCTATTCAGCGCGCGCGGCGCGAGTGGTGTTTGGCGCAGGTAGCCTGCGGCATCTTGAACGTGAAGTGCTGAACCTGAACGCCGAGCGCGCGCTGATCCTGTGTTCGCCTCAACAACGCGACGTTGCTGAAGCACTCGCCGCCCGTCTGGGAGCGCGCGCGGCGGGCATCTTCGATCGCGCGGTCATGCATGTGCCGGTGGAGCTCGCAGCCGAAGCGCGGCAATTGGCTAAAAGATTAAACGCAGATTGCGCAATCGCGGTGGGCGGTGGCTCGACCATTGGACTTGGCAAGGCAATCGCGCTCGAATCAGACTTACCGATACTCGCTATTCCGACGACTTACGCCGGCAGTGAAATGACGCCCATTTTTGGTTTGACGGAAGCGGGCCTGAAGCGAACCGGAACGGACTTGCGGGTGCTTCCCAAGACGGTCATCTACGATCCGGAATTGACGCTGACGCTTCCGGCGCAACTGTCGCTGACAAGTGGTATCAATGCCATTGCGCACGCTGCTGAAGGACTCTATTCGCGCGAGGCCAATCCGATTATCAGCTTGATGGCGGAAGAGGGTATTGCGTCACTAGCGCGTGCGTTGCCGGTGGTTGTCGCTCATCCAGAGGATAGTCACGGGAGGTCGCAGGCGCTGTACGGCGCGTGGTTGTGCGGCACGGTGCTGGGGAGTGTCGGCATGGCCTTGCATCACAAGCTGTGTCATACGCTTGGTGGCAGTTTCAACTTGCCGCATGCGGCGACGCACACGATCATCCTGCCCCACGCACTGTCCTACAACGCGAGCGCCGCGCCTGATGCAATGAAGCGGATAGCGCGCGCACTCGGGCACGACAACGCAGCGATGGGTGTGTATGAACTCGCGAAGGCGAATGGTGCTGCGGTCGCGCTTAAAGACATTGGGATGAACGCGGCACAGCTTGATCGGGCTGCGGAGATCGCCAGCGCCAATCCGTACTGGAATCCGCGCGCTGTTGAATACAACGCGATTCGTTCGTTGCTTCAGGATGCGTTCGATGGCGCACCACCACTTTAGGGTTTCGCTCGCGCCGGTGGACGGGTTTTGGGGGTGTTTGCTGGCTGGGGGTTAGCGGTCGGGGTCAGTGCCGGGGTGCCAGGTTCCTGCGTTAGCGGTCTGGGTCAATGCCGGGTTGCTGCTTTCAGTGTTAGTGGTCTGCGTGAGTTGGCTCATTTCTTTAGCACTGTTAGCCACTGCGCGTGGCGGCGCGTCATTTCTTGGTCCTTAGCGACAAAGAAACGAAGCAAAGAAAACGCTTTCAAACCACGCTACCCTAAGTGTCCAC
>Ga0302183_10001995_pt1 | contig 9654 bp, 6 predicted proteins | sample I_Palsa_N3_2_FD_200232 | JGI IMG/M metagenome (GOLD analysis project Ga0302183, IMG submission 200232) | Peat permafrost microbial communities from Stordalen Mire near Abisko, Sweden - I_Palsa_N3_2 | ecosystem: Environmental > Terrestrial > Soil > Palsa > Peat permafrost | place: Sweden: Abisko...
GACGGTCACGCCGGTACCGACCAGTCTTCGGGACAATTCATGCGTGAACAACAGGGTGGCGAGCTTGGTTCGGGAATATTGCTGAAAGGCGGGATGCGCCCACGGCATTGCAAGTGCGTAAAGGATATTGCCGCATTCGGTGCGCGGATACGCGCCAAATCCACGCTTAGCGAACTGTGGGTCTGCGAAATCGAAGTGCGATACGTCTTCATGCGCTTCCGAGCCGACATTGATAATGCGCGCCGGCGAAGCTGCCTTGAGCGCATCGAGCAATAGCTGAGTCAGCAAAAATACGCCGACGTAATTCAGCGCCAGCGTCATCTCGATACCATCGACGCTTTCCTTGCGCAGTGTAAACAAGGCGCCGACATTGTTGACGAGGACGTCCAAGCTTTTGTAACGATCAAGGAACTGTTGCGCCAGACGGCGTATCTCCATTTGCGAAGACAGATTCGCGCATAGAAATTCAACCGCCGGGTTGTGGGTGTCCCGCTGGATCGCAGCTACCGTTCGCTGGCACCGCTCCGCATTACGGCCAACAACGACGACTATAGCGCCCCGCCGCGCTAATTCGCGCGCCGTCATTTCGCCGATACCAGCAGTAGCACCGGTGACCATGCATATTTTCCCAGCCATCGAACGATCTACTTCGGTCATGATCGGCATTTCCTTCGGAGATTTCGTGGTTATCGTACCCGTCTAACATCCGAGAAAGCCCCCCTTTCGGGAGCTAGTGAACCGTGCAAGGACAGATTGCTGCCGTGACGACAGGACGACTAGCGGGCAGTAACCCATGACCGCGTGGGCCTGGTCCTCACAGCGCTAAACCCCCGGTGCCGTCCAATAAAGGCTAGTCTCTGGCGAGGTGAGCTCCATGCCGCCGCCGGAGGTTCGAATGAATAGCCAGCTTGTTGTCCTCATCGTCGAGGACCATCCAGCTGTGCTGGACTCGCTCAAACTTTTTGTTGAGTCTTTCCCAGATGTTCAAATCCTCTCTGCCGACAGCTTCGTATCGGCCGCCGTGTGGATCAATGCCACGAAGCGTATCGACCTACTTCTATGCGATGTCCTGCTGCCTGGCGCTATGGATGGCATTGATATAGCGGAGGTTGCCGTAAACACGCACTCGAATATCGCGGTGGTTCTGCTATCCGCCGATCCGATGGACGAAATTAAGGGCCTCACCGATCGATATAGCTTCCTGCAAAAGCCCTTCGGCCGCGAAGCGATAACACAACACATCGACAGCGCCTTTCTGCGATTACGGTCCTAGTCGATCTGAGAAGCGCCCGCTCGTCGGTTTCACAAATGGAGGTCAGGTTCACTTCCTAGTAGTCGAAGAGTTGAATCTGAGCTGGCCCCTTTATTGGTCAGGAAGAAGCTCCGACCGGTTAACTCTGCTGGCTTTTCCTCCTCTGGAAGTGAACCCGCTGCGCGTACCACCAGCGGCCGAAGAGTGTTGCGATGAAGAGCGATCCCACGCCGAAAAGGATGCCGGGCATGCGCGTATTGCCCAGATCATCGCGAGTGAGGAGATCGACCACTGAGTAGGCTTGTCCCAGCAACAGCACCACGAATCCGGCCCACCACGCGAACAGGTAACGGCGGTAGATGCCATAGGCGCACGCCCAAAACATCAGGCCGTTGACGGCGGCTGCAACATGTAGGGCTTCCGGATAGCGCTCGATCAGTGCACCACCAGCATGGACGACGCCTGCGCCCATGCCACGCAGCGCTCCGACAAAGCACATCACACCGAACAGGCAGAAAACGCCGGTAACGATAAGGATGAACCGCGGACGCGCATCGAACGCCGTCGATGCAGGCAATACCAAAGCAGCCTCTGCCGATACCGGCGCATGCAGCGCCGTGCGGATCACCTGCGAAAGCCACGCGGGGTCGCCGCGTGAGAACCAGGCAAACAGGCGCGTCATGCCAAGCCCCAACGCGAACATGCCGATACCTGCCAACGGCATGAAAGCGGCGGCAGATTTGTGCGCGATTGCCGGCAGCGACAGCAGCACAAACAGCGCACAAAACCCGAACCAGTACGCCATGAATAACTTCACGAACCAGCTAAGCCCGAACCGCCCGGTCAGCACCACCTGACCGTTGGCCTGCCCGAAGCGCCCCGTAAACACCGGCTTGAACGAATTGGCGAACATCGGCACCACGCGTCGCAACGACACCCGCGTCTCGCTCACGCGACCCACCGCCGCTTGCTCGGAAACCCGAAAGAGCGACCACGCCTTCGTCGCCGCCTTCAGCCGCGCCACGGATTCCGTTAGCCCATACGCACTGATGAACTCAGCGGGCTCCGAACCAACCCAGAGATGTTTGATCCATCGAAACATGACGCCCCCGCATCCATTCCCATTAGTGCTCTGACCTGGTTGACTAACTGACCCGGTCCGCAAGCTATGCTGCCATATCTTTGCGATGACCCGTGGCGAGCTCGTCCGGCATATGGCGCGCACCGATGCATTTGATCAGTAGAACCCATCGATCATGATCAGCACGCCGGGGTTCTGTCCAGAGCAAGGCCACCGGCCGGTCGACCTCTTCAAATACACGCCGCAAAGCGGACGTTGAACCAGGCGCTTTTGATCCCTTGACCGGCCGACTTCAGTGCGGTCGAATGCAAGAGGCTACGGAAAAGATAGAGGGGGTTGTAAGGCGCATCTGGAAAGCTCCACCCCAAGTTCAACCCTGCGTCATCTTGGCATGTACGGAACTTCCCTTAGCTTTTCAGGAGAGCGTCGGAGAGTCGGTGTTCGTATATGGAAACATCACCTACATAAATCCGACGGCTATTCATATACACGCCATACTCAATGATGCTCAGACTGGCCGTTGAGCACTCAAGGAAATATTACGAAACGCTGCCTGTTGTTTCTCAAATTCGGCTTTATTTCACTATTGTTCGTTTCGGCCTTCGCGAATGGACAGAGTGCGAGCGTGGGATTTGCAAAGTTGCAGATCAACAACGGAACCGAGCCGGCCCTAAAAGCAGGCATATGGTATCCGACCGACGCCAAACCGAGCTCTCATTCCGTGGAGTTGATGGAGCAAACCGTTGCCGAGGGAACTCCCGTAAAAGGTCACGGCCTCCCGCTGGTGGTTCTCTCGCATGGCGGTGGCGGTTCCTATGCGAGCCATTACGACACTGCGCTCGCGCTCGCTCATGCCGGATTTGTCGTCGCCGCCATAAGCCACACCGGCGACACATACGACGACCAGAGCAAGGTGCTGCAACTTTGGCGTCGCCCACAACAACTCCAGACGCTCATCAGTTACATGTTGCAGGACTGGCCGCAACATGAACTGTTGGACATAAACCGCATAGGAGCGTTCGGCTACTCTAATGGCGGCTTCACCGTTCTTGTTGCCGCGGGAGGTGTCCCCGATCTTCGTAAGATCGGCCCTTATTGCCGGATTCATCCTGGCCAGGACCTGTGTGTGGCTCTGAAGGGAGCCAATGTCGATATCGCTCATTTGTACAAAGGTGTTCCCGCGTCCTACGGCTGGGCTGCCGATCCGCGCATCAAGGCCGTTGTGATCGCTGCGCCCGCATTTGCGTTCACGTTCACGAGAGATGGGCTTACGAATGTCCATATCCCAATTCAGTTATGGCGAGCGGCTGACGATCATCACCAGCCAAATCCTTACTACGAGGAGACACTCCGTCGTCTGCTGCCGCAAGCGCCCGAATACCACGTCGTTTCCGGCGCCGGCCACTTCGACTTTTTGCCGCCGTGCAGTACGCGTCTTGCAGCAATCAACCCTCTGATATGCAAGGACCCTTCTAATTTTAATCGCATCACGTTCCACGAAGACTTTAATAGCGAAATCGTTCGATTTTTTAGCGAAAAACTGAAGCTATCCCCACGCTGAAACTAAAGTTGCTGTGGTGTTGTTCTGGTGAGCGCGCTGCCATCAGGTGCAGTTGCTGACAAGAAGCCGACTTGCGATCACAAAGTGTATGCGGCTATTTCAAAAAAGCTAATCGGGTCAGAGCGGTCAGGTCCACTTTGGGTCGGTCAGCGACCACCGGGAAAGAGCTTCCAACCGACCAGTCGGTGCCATCCAACCAAAGGTCGCTGACCGGCCAGTAACTGCCAACCAATTCACTATTTCTCTAGCCCCAAAGCAGCCAGTCGTTGATCCGCCTCGTCAGAGCGGTGCCTGTCCGAGGGGGGCAGAGGCAATAAGCTTAGGATGGTGTCTACGGAACCAGCAGCAGGCCAGTGAGGCCTGACAGCGCGTAGACGGGCTCGTGCCGGGAGCGTGCCGTACCCATTTCGGGTCGCTGTCGTCACGGATAGCAGGCGCGAGGAAGGATGATGTCGGAGAACCGAGCACCTACATGCTGAGGAGCACATATGCACATCAATAGCACCCGACTTCGTGAGCTGCGCGCCGCCCGCCAATGGTCGCAGGAGCAATTGGCCAAATTGAGTGGCTTGAACCTGCGCACGATCCAGCGCCTTGAATCGGGTACAAAGGTCTCGACCGAGTCCTTACGGGCACTCGCTGCCGTCTTCGAGGTGCCGGCCGAGAGTCTGTTGATGGTCGACCAAACACACAGCCAGCCGGCCCTGAAGGCAATGTGTGAAGGCGTGCTGCGTGGCCTAAAATTCACCGGCGTTACCTCGCGCGCGGATTTTTGGTGGTTCGCACTCGCCGTGGTAATGCTACTGGCCTCTGCAAAACTGCTCGTCGAGGCCATCGGTGTGCTGCCGCTGCAAATTGCTTCATTGGTCGTGTTGCTGCCGTGGATCGCGGCGGGCACTCGACGCCTGCGCGACGCCGGCCTCAGCCCTTGGTGGCAGCTCATCAGCTTAGCGCCGGTTGCGGGCATCTTAGTTCTGCTCTATCTGCTCACCTACCCGACCAAAGCAGACGAGCCGGTCCAAGCAACCGCAGGATGAGTGCCCCCCAACATGGGACGTTCGTCAGGGTTGGCCTTGTTTGATGTCTGCACGCCGCAGCTTGTATGACCACCGCTGGAACCGCGAGGGCGGTCAGCCCACGGCCATGAGCAGCCAGTGGGCGAACCGGGTTTGAGAGCACCGGGGGTCGCCGGATTTGAAGACATGGAAAGCGTTCGGCTCCAGTCGGGGGGATCTACTGTTCTATGGGGTGAGGCAAACGGTGCGTGGGCGCGAAGCGAAAGAGCGAAACGGTTTCCTTCGCAATTTTGCTTTGCGATTAAGATAGTCCTAGGTGCGATTTCGGGGTGCACTGCTCGGGCCGGCGCCGGGCGCACTTGGAAAATTACGCCTGTCGCTTACCATCGATCATGATGTCTGCGACCTTTGCCGCGAGAGCCTCCATCGAGAATGGCTTCGTCAACAGTTCCATCCCGGGTTCGAGGAAGCCGTTTCCAACAGCCGCGTTCTCCGCATATCCGGTGATGAATAAGATTTTCAGTCCTGGGCGCAGCGCTCGCGCGGCATCAGCCAACTGTCTGCCGTTCATCCCGTTTGGAAGACCCACATCGGTTATGAGCAACTCGATGGGCGTTCCGGATTCGACAACCCGGAGCCCGGAAGCGCCGTCCCCAGCGTTAGTGACGGTGTATCCCGCCTCTCCCAGCACCTCGTCGATTAGATGCCGAATTGTTGGCTCGTCTTCGACGACGAGAATAGGCTCTCCCGTCGCTCCACCGATGGGGCGTAGGGGCTCCGCCGTCACTATTTCGCCCGACTCGCCAAAGTGCCGAGGCAGATACACGCAAACCGTCGTGCCATGTCCAAGCTCCGAATAGATACGAACCTGACCGCCCGACTGCCTGGCAAACCCGTAAATCATCGACAACCCCAGACCGGTTCCTTGCCCGATCGGCTTGGTCGTAAAGAAAGGCTCGAACGCTCGGGCGATCGTCTCCGCAGACATGCCGCAGCCGTTGTCGGTTACGCAGATCGATATGTATTGACCTGGCACTAGGTCACGTTGTTTGCCCGTTCTTTCATCAAGCCATTTGTTCGCGGTCTCGATGGTGATGCGTCCACCATAGGGCATGGCATCACGGGCATTGATGCAGAGGTTCAGCAATGCGCTTTCCAACTGCCCGGCGTCGATATTCGCAGCCCATAGCCCTGCTGTCCCCACCACTTCGATCTGCGCCGTTGCACCGACAGTCCGGCGAAGCAAATCCTCGATTCCGGCGATCAATCGATTGACATCGGTAGGCTTGGGATCAAGGGTTTGGCGGCGAGAGAATGCGAGCAGTCGTTGAGTCAGCGACGCTGCGCGCCGACCCGCTCCCTGCGCGGCATTGACGAACCGGTCGATGTCGTCCAGCCGACCACGCGCGACGCGCATTTGAAGCAATTCCAGATTGCCCATCATGCCGGTCAGCAGATTATTGAAATCGTGCGCGAGACCGCCGGTGAGCTGACCAACGGCCTCCATTTTTTGCGACTGACGCAGAGCCTCTTCGGTGCGCGTCAACTCGTTACTGCGCTCTGCGACCCGCTGCTCTAGCGTTTCGTTAAGAGCGACCAGCGCCGCTATCGCACGGTCGCGCTCTTCTTCCACCGCGCGTCGTCCTTCAATGTCGATCAATACACCGGGAAAACTGATTGGCGTCCCGTCCGGTCCGTGGTCGACCCGTCCGTTTGCTTCGATCCAGTGGTATCGCCCGTCGGCGCGGCGAACCCTGTAATGGTGAGAATAGGCGCCACCCCTAATCTTCGCCGCTTCGATTGCCTGAGCCAGTCCATCCTGGTCATCCGGATGCACAGTCGCCAAGATGGCGGCGAGTGGCATTCCTTCTTTGGCAAGAATAGGATCCAGTCCGAAAGCGTGTGCAAACGGTTCGTCTGCGGTGAAGCGATCGGCGGGTATGTCCCAGAACCAGGTCCCGATAATGGCGCCTGCGGCGAGGGCGAGCTGCACACGCTGCGCGTCCACCTTCGCCGCGGCCTCGCTCGCCGCAAGTGCAGCTTGTTCTTCTGCAAGACGGCGTTGGAGCAATACGCGGTCAGTCGTTTCAGGCGTGATGTTGAGCACAGCGACTACGCTTGCGTCCTCACCACGCAGCGGAGACAGCGAGTAGTTGAACCAGGCGGTTTCGGTGTCACCGCCTTCGAGCCTGGCCATGACGAAGGGCGCATCTTCAAAGTGGACCGGGTCGCCTCCTGCTCGCACACCGTCGAACTGGGGTTGAAGTTCCTCCCAGATTTCGGCCCACACGATAGACCCCGGCTGCCCAAGCGCTGCCGGATGTTTTGCCGCAAGAATGCGACGATAAGCGTCGTTGTAAATTAGGGCGTATTGGGGGCCAGACCAGAGGCAGATAGGAAATGGAGATTCGAATATGGTTCTCGCCATCGTGCGAAGGGCCGGAGACCATTCAGCGGTCGCGCCAAGGGCCGTCTTTGACCAGTCCAGCTGCCTGGCATGTGAACGAACCTCACCCGGGCCCGCAAACAGCTCGGCAGCATTTTCACGGCTACTGTCAGAATTCACGGCGCTCTCGTTTCGTCAGGGCGGCTGATGCCTCCGGCGACCTGCTCGGTAGGGACTCATCCGCTAACGTAAAAAATCGACGTGAGGATAGCAGCAACTCTGTGGTGCAATATCCGTCTCCGCTAACCGGATCCCCGCCGTGGGCCAGAGCATCTATCTTCAATCTCACCTCGCAGTGGATCGAACGCCACGCATCAATGAGGTTTTTTTTCCCAATAGGCCGAAAAAGGAAACGAAGTAATAAATCGTATGGTTAGTGGCAAGAATCAAACGAGGCTGTTGTATTACATGACCGTCAAATAGCCGCGCCATGAGCGGCGTCTGCGGTGTGACAGCTCGCGAATACACATGATAAATGACCCAGTGCCCGCGTCGGCTATGGGTCGTACATTGACCATCGCCAGCAACCGCCGACCGCGGAATCGACGTCCCAGTTAATAGTCGCTGACCGGCCAACTCCGGACATTCTCTCTATACGACCAAATTGCCGCAAAGCGGCCGGTAAAGACCGACATTAAGAGGTCGGTTGCAGAATCGTGCGCAAATCGACGAGAGCTTGCCCAGGCTGGAGCAGGCGCTTGAGGCGCTGAGGTAGTTGTACCGACGGGTGAGCGGTGCTGGCACCCGGCCTTGCGCAACGGCATACCACTGTCCCACTGTTCCCGGTACCGCTCTTCAACCATTGTGTCGCCGTGCCCAACTCTTCCCTGCCCCGCTGTTCGTGTCGACAGATCTTCGCCTTCTCGCTGCTGCTCTTGCTGGCGCAACTGGCCCGCGCGCAGGCCCCGCACACCGTGCAACTGCAAGACCTCACTTGGACCGAGCTGCGTGCCCAGATTGCCGCGGGCAAGACCACCGTCATCATACCGATCGGCGGCACCGAGCAGAGCGGGCCCTACGTCGCGTTGGGCAAGCACAATGCGCGGGCGGCGTGGCTATCGGAACGCATCGCCCAGCAGCTGGGTAATGCGCTGGTGGCGCCGGTAGTGGCCTATGTGCCGGAGGGTGGTTATGCGCCGCCGACCCTGCATATGCGATTCCCCGGCACCATCACCATCCCTGACGCGGCGTTCGAGCAAATGCTGGTGTCGGTCGCGAACAGTTTTGCGGTGCATGGTTTCCGCAACATCGTGTTCCTGGGTGATCACGGCGGCTACCAGAACGACCTCAGGCGGGTGGTGGCTGAGCTCAACAAAGCGTGGGCGCAGACCAAGGCGCGCGCGTTCGTGCCTCCGGCGTATTACGAAACCAGTTCGACGGGCTTTGCGCAGATATTGCGCCAGCACGGTTTTCACGATGACGAGATCGGTACGCATGCGGGGCTGGCCGATACCTCGCTGCAATTGGCGGTGGCGCCGCAAATGGTCCGGCTGGATAGGTTGCAACATGCCGTGAAACCAGGCGCCATCGATGGCGTCTATGACGGCGATCCACGTCGCTCCTCCGTGCAGCTTGGTAAGCTGGGCACCGATACGATCGTGTCTCGCACGGTCGCGGCGATCCGTAGGGACACCGACGGCCACTGATCTCCGCGCAGGTCAGCCATCTCCCGATCATTGACGCTCGACGAAACCAGAAAACAGGACACGCAAGACATGCCTTTCCACCGTTTGATGCGTCGCGCGGCTTGCGCGAACGTGCTGTGGGCCAGCTTGGCGCTGGCTGGCACCGTAGCCGCGGCGACGCCAGTAGTCACCGTGCCGGGCATGCCGCCGGTGAGCAACCCGGCAAACCTCTACAGCCAGTCCGCCGCCAACGATTTCAGCCCGTCGGTGAAGGGCGCACTGCAGCGGGTGTATGTGCCGAACGTGCGTTCAAAAGACGTATACGTGATCGATCCGGCCACGTTCAAGGTGCTGACCACGTTCAAGGTCGGGCGCAGCCCGCAGCACATCGTGCCGTCATGGGATCTGAAGACGCTGTGGGTGACCAATAACGCCGAGGACGGTAGCGAAGGCAGCCTGACCCCGATCGATCCACTGACCGGCCAGCCGGGCAACGCGATACCGGTCGACGACCCGTACAACATGTACTTCACCCCGAATGGTAGCGAAGCGATCGTTGTATCCGATGCGCATGCACGGCTGGATTTTCGTGATGCGCACACCATGGCGCTGAAGAGCCGCCTGGAGGTGCCTGGCTGCAAGGGCATCAACCACGCCGACTTCTCGATCGACG